>ERZ773042.28-NODE-28-length-103730-cov-11.832640_pt1 | contig 103730 bp, 104 predicted proteins | sample MGYA00511664_ERZ773042 | MGnify/ENA primary metagenome ERZ773042 (study PRJEB29015, sample SAMEA2737984) | human oral metagenome | biome: human oral; feature: human-associated habitat; material: dental | place: China | collected 2036 ... | reverse complement strand
GCTGGCAAGCTCAGGAGACAACTCACAGCTGGCAAGTTCAGGAGACCGCTCACGGCTGGCAAGCTCAGGAGACCGCTCACGGCTGGCAAGCTCAGGAGACAACTCACAGCTGGCAAGTTCAGGAGACCGCTCACGGCTGGCAAGCTCAGGAGACTGCTCACGGCTGGCAAGCTCAGGAGACAACTCACAGCTGGCAAGCTCAGGCAATAACTCCGCTGTTGCGAATATCGGAATCAATGGAATGGCAAAAGCAGCTAAATACAGCTGGATAACTCTTGCGGAGCACTGCTGGGAAGACGGACTCCTCAAACTTAAATGTGTAAAAACAGAACAAGTGGATGGAGACAGAATAAAGCCAGACACTTGGTACAAGTTGCAAGACGGAGAATTTAAGGAGGTGTAAAAAATGAAAATAACAAAAATAATAACAAATCTACTCTGTGTTGGAGTAGTAGTAAATACATTTATATCAATCAACAAAGGCGAAATTAGCTATCTTGAAGCTGGACTAATGTGTCTAGCGACCTACGGGCTAATATCGAATTTTGACGAGGTAGAAACGAAGAAAGGGGCGAAATAATGGATAACAAGCTAAAGGAAACATATATGAAAACGCATTATGCAGGAGAGCTTTTAGATGAGCTATATGACAAGGACATAGTTGAAGTTAAAGAAATACTTCTGTATACATTGCAGCAATTAGAATTATCTGAAATGGCAGGATACAAGTACAAGTATGTTGAAGAGTTGATAGAAGAATTTAGAAAAACCGACTTAGGAAAAAAATGGAAATCTTTATCGGAGAAGTACAGGATCCTGATGCTGCTTGACCTATTAGATCAAGTAATAGGGGCATTAGATAGAAGGGAGCCGAAATGAGAGAACGCATAAAAAAAGAACCGCCGAAGCAGTCCTATCAAATAAATCAAGTTAAGTCTAACAGAATTGCCCGAAACTGTCAACTAGAAGCGTATAGGCGGCTTAGACCAGGCGGACGTCAGTGGCTCATTTACGGAATATTAGAGGAGTATGGATCTATGACAGCAAGAGAAGTATGCGAAAAGCTTGGCAGTAATGACATGAACTATGTTAGACCAAGACTGACGGAACTTGTGCAGATGGGCAAAGTTGAAATTATTGGCAAGAAAAAAGATACAGCAACGAATAGAACTACATCAGTATATCAGATAATAAAGGAGGACGAAAATGGCAACATTATATGAAATTGATAAGGCAATATTGGAGTGTGTAGATGCCGAAACAGGTGAAATAATCGACGATAAGGCATTAGAGGAACTTGAATTAGCAAGAGATAACAAAATCGAAAATATAGCTTGCTGGATCAAGAACCTAAAAGCTGATGCCGAAAGCTATAAAAAAGAGAAAGAAGTTTTTGTACAAAGGGAAAAAGCCGCTAAGAATAAAGCAGAAAGCCTAAAAAGATATTTAGAGATGGCATTAGGTGGTGAAAAATTCAAAACATCTAAAGTATCAATTAGTTATAGGAAATCCGAGATTGTCGAAATTGACGAAATTGAAAAGCTGTCTGATGAATTTATCAAGATTGAGAAAAAAGCAGATAAGACGGCAATTAAAGCTGCAATCAAGGAAGGTGCAGAGATTGTCGGTGCAAGAATAGTTGAGAACAACAATATTCAGATTAAATAAACATGAAAAATAAGAGGTGAAAAAATGGGGATACCAGTATTGATTTTAGGAGAATCAGGGAGTGGCAAGAGCTGCTCTCTTAGAAACTTTGAAGCTGATGAAGTGGGGATATTCAATGTGGCAGGCAAGCCTTTGCCATTCCGTAAAAACCTAAAAAAGGTAGATAGCAGTAACTATTATACTATATTAGCCGGACTTGAAAAAGGAAAGGTTAAGACTTTTGTGATTGATGATAGTCAGTATCTGATGGCTTTCGAGATGTTCGATAGGGCAAAAGAGACAGGTTATAACAAGTTTACAGATGTAGCACTTAATTTTAGAAATCTTATAAATACGGTCATAACTAAGCTAGATGATGATGTAATAGTGTACTTTCTGCATCACACAGAAACGAGCGACACAGGAAAAATCAAAGCTAAGACTAGCGGAAAAATGCTAGATAATCAGTTGACTGTAGAGGGCTTATTTTCAATAGTGCTACTATGCAGAACAGACGGAACAAGACATTATTTTGAAACGCAAAGTGACGGCTTTACGACAGTAAAAAGTCCAATGGGGCTGTTTACTGAAATGGAGATAGATAACGACTTGAAGGCGGTTGATACAGCTATTAGAGATTATTGGAATTTAAGCAAATCTAGAATAAAGGAGAAAAAGGATGATAAATAAACCAAAAGGCTATGAAGAAGCTAGCGTATACACAGATAGGACAAGGCTTCCGGCAGGCGGATATGAGCTCGTGATACTTGATGCGAAAGTAGATCAGCTGAGCTGGGGACAGATCCTAGTTATCAGATTCGATGTTGCATCAGGAGAATACAAAGATTTTTATAATGATGATTATTTAGCTCAAGGAGATAATAAAAAATGGAAAGGTACTTTTAGAATAATACTTCCTTCCGATGACGGCACCGAGCAAGACTCATATAAGATAAGAAATCTTAAAACTGCTATAGCAGCAATAGAAGATAGTAATAGCAATTTCACTTGGGATTGGGATGAGAGAAAATTAAAAGGCAATGTAGTTGGCGGACTATTCGGCAATAACGAGTATGAGTTTAATGGATACACAGGATTCTATACAGCCTGCAGAAGATTTGTAGATATTCAGAAAATCAAAGAAGGTAATTTTAAGATCCCGCAAGACAAGCTATTAGATAAGAATCAAAATCAGAATAATACTATTCCTACAGGATTTGAAGAGCTAAACGATGCAGAATTGCCATTCTAAATAAGTAAGGTGCTATAGATGAAGTATAGACCTATAGAGATAGAACAGATGTTAGAGAGTATGACTTTGATAGTCGATACGAGAGAGCAACCTAGCAGAAAATTGCAAAAAAGAATTGAAGGTACAAAATTACCTCACATAAGAAAAAAACTTGAATTTGGAGATTATAGCTGCATGTTCACACACGTAAACGGAGAGATGTGCAGCTTAGAATCTCGAATCGCAATTGAGCGAAAAATGGATCTAAATGAGCTCTGCAATAACTTTGGAAATGAACGGAAGAGATTTGTTCGAGAGTTCGAGAGGGCAAAGGAGAGTCAAGCCCTTATATATCTCTTAGTAGAGAACGAAAACTGGGAGAAAGCATATTCAGGACGGTATGGGGAGAGTCCGAAGTACCGCAGCAGGCTAAGTTCAGAGGCACTAGTCGCGAGCATTAACGCATTTGAGATGAGATACGGAATGCGAGTTAGATTTTGTAAGCCGGAGACGACCGGCAAGATAATTAGAGATATATTATATTACTACTTGAGAGAGAAGCTGCAGGAGGGGCTGTTATGAATGAAATTGAAAACGGATGGATTAAACTCAATAAAAAAATCCTAAAATGGGGTTGGTATTCTGACGCAAATGTGAAAATAACATTCCTTCATCTACTCCTTATTGCTACTTATGAAGATTGTGAGTATTTAGGAATAAAGCTAAAAAGAGGGCAAGCTATCATAGGTAGTGAGAAGACAGCAGAACAAATAGGTATAACCAGGCAACAGCTCAGAACCGCACTGAAAAAGCTAGAGAAGTTTGGCGAAATAAGTAAAAAATCAACCAACAAATTTACGATTGTAACCGTTGAGAATTACAATAAGTACCAAGGTATTAATAAAAGCAGTAACCAACGGATAACCAACGAGCAACCAACAAATAACCAACGGATAACCAACGAGCAACCACATTTAAGAAATAAAGAATATAAGAATAATAAGAATATAAGAAATATATATATAAGCGACATAGTCGCTAGTGAACCAGCTCAGTTACATGATTATCTAAATGATTTTGTGAAGATGCGAAAAAGCATTAAAGCGCCCTTGACGGCTAGAGCCTTGAAGACAGTACTAAAAGAGCTTGAAAAGTTATCAGGCGGAGATATTGAAACGAAAATAGCAATATTGGAACAGTCGATTGTGAAATGTTGGAAAACAGTCTATCCGCTGAAAAATGAACAAACAAAGCAAAGCGAATACAAAGAGGATCCGTATTCAATCAATTTTTGAGAAAGGGGGAACAAAGTAAATGTGCGAGAAGTGCAAGGACACAGGCTATCTCATATGGCAAGAAGAAAGAAACGGTAAGCTATATGATTTTGGCAGGACTTGTGATTGCTATAAAATTAGAAAAGCTGCAGAACGAATGGAGCAGGCTAGGCAGGACAGTAATATTGTTGGCGTTATGTGGAATATGAGATTAGATACATATGACGGCAACAGAGGAATTTACGAGAAGCGGATTAAAGAGCTGGCAGAGTTAAATCTAAAACAGCCTTATGTGTGGTGGTATATCGGCGGACGTACAGGAACAGGCAAAACGCATATATGTACAGCGATTTGTTCGGAGCTATTGAGAGCTAAGCGGGAAGTTTATTATATGAAATGGCGAGAAGAAGCAAGGGAATTAAAATCTTTGGTTAACGACAATTACAAGTACTCTAAGAGACTTAAAAAACTACAGAAGGTGGATATACTTTACATTGATGATTTCCTGCAAGGCGGAGTGACAGAGGCGGACATAAATCTTGCGTTTAGCATAATTAACGAGCGATACCTGTACAGTCGCAAAACGCTGTTTAGCTCTGAATTGAATTTAGCGCAACTAGCCGAAAAAAGTAGTGCGATTGCAGGACGAATCAAAGAAAAATCAGATAGATATGTGATGAACGTACAAGGAATGCCAGACGGAAGATTAAACTAGAAAAGCCTAAGAAACGGCTATTTTAAAGGGATATTTAGATTAAGGAGTGAGAAATGACAAAGGAAAGAGGAGTAATAATATGCTTAATAATCGTTGTAGTGATGATATTGATGATGTTAGCGAGTAGCGAAAAGCAGCTGAATGAAGTCAGATCTAAACAATTTCAGTATAGGGCTTTAATTGAGAAGAATGCGAAAGACATCGATGAATTAAAATTGCAACTTGATCAGAAGCAAAAAGTTGAGAAAAAAGCAGAAGAGTTGAGAAGCGCCGAAAAAGGCAAATGAAAGTCACTAGGCATATTTACAGCAACAGCATACTGCCCTTGCAGTAAATGTAACGGCAGATGGGCTGGGCAGCCAGGCAAACTGGGAAGACCAATGCAGGCAGGTAGAACAATAGCTGTTGACCCTAAAGTTATACCGTTAGGCACTAGAATTAAGCTAAACGGTAAGGAGTACATTGCTGAAGACACGGGTTTAGCGATTAAAGGTAGACGAGTTGACTTACTTGCCGAGAATCATGAGAAGGCTATGAAATGGGGCAAAAAGTCAATTGAGGTATATGTTGAAAATTGATAATTACGTAAGGGGAGGTAAACTAAATGCAAATATATGGAGCAAAATTGGTGAATGGGAATATATCAACTACATTGTTTAAGATATCAGATTGTCTAGCAATGTTGATTGAAGACATTGAGTATTATGCCTTAAACGATTTTGAGGATGAGTATGACTTAGATGATTTAGGGGGAGACCTTTACATTGAAATACTAAGCGGAGAAATGGATAGAGCTGAATATTCAGAACTCAGTAGCAATCTAAATTGGACAGTTCTTGATGATAGGTTAACCGAATCAATAATGGCACATAAGCCATGTCATGAAGATGGACCATTTGGTCTTTGGAAATGGTGTAGAGGGTGAAAGAATATATGATAAATTAAAAGGAGCTTCGTGATGGATATTAAAATCTTAATTTTTATTGGAATGGTAATAGCCATTGCAATTGTTCACGCAATAATTATACATGAGAAAGTTGACGACGTAGAGAAAAAATTCAATTTTATAAATCCATATACTAACATTAAAATAAAGAATCTAGCTTCACGAATTGAAGAGTTAGAAGAAGTAGTAGAAAAGGGACCGAATATGAAGAACGATAATGTAAATAGCCCTAATCACTACAGGCAAGGTGGGATTGAATGCATTGAAGCAATTAAGGCTTCAATGAGTCAACATGGATTTCGAGATTATCTAAAGGGTAATGTGATGAAGTATATGTGGAGATATGAACACAAAGGGAAAGCTGTTGAAGATATCGGGAAAGCGATATGGTACTTAAACAGGCTTAAGGATGAACTATATGAGCAGGATTGATGATAACAATAAATTTAGACAGAACTGGGAAGAGATGATTGCTGCAGTGATTGAATTAGCTGCTAAGGATTACGTCAGCTACTATAAGAGATTGAAAAGGGCTGAGGCTAAGAGAGATGAGATAAGCTTTACAAATCAAAGCGTAGCAGACTTCTCAAATAAACTGAGACTTATAGAAAAATTCTTCCGGTCCGGATGGTTTGAGACTATTAGTGAGATTGATGGCAATGAGTTCATTGAAAAATTAAAGGAGAAAGTACAGAATGACTACGCCGATAGAAGCAGAGCATGTAAAAAAGGCAAAGAGCAGGTTAAGACTGGTAGGTAAGATCGACAGACTGATCAATAACAAACTGAGAGAAATAGACAGACTCAAGGAGATAGCAACAAGCGTATCGAATCCATTATCACCTAATCTAGCCAAGTCTGGCAATAATGATAAGATAGCAACTATCATAACTAAGATAATCGACTATCAAGAAGATGTAGCAGCTCAGATCGATTACTACATAGATCTTAAAAAACAGATAGTAGCTGAGATTGAATCAATAGAGGGTGTAGAGGCAATGCAGTTATTATACTTAAAATACATCGACGGGAAGACGTGGAAGGAGATTGAAATAGACATGCAAATATCAAGAGCATGGATGTTCAGACTACATGGGATAGCGTTAATTAAGTATGGGAGTAGACTATAATAGACTAAAGTAGACTAATGTAGACCTTGATAGACTACTTGACAGCATGTTATGATATACTTGTAAGAATTATACCTACAGGATGTATGATTTTTAGTTTTCATTTTTAGCTACATAAGTAGCTACCTCTTTATTTAAAATATAACAGTCGAAACACTCTCAGCGATGGGGGTGTTTTGATTTTACTGGGGGACCTATGAAAAAAAATAACCGCCCCGACCAAAACGGAACACACCGGGGGGCTTTCGAAAAAAATAAGAAGAGGGTATATGCCACACAAGATACATGTGCTATCTGCGGCAAAAAGGTTGATTTTAGTTTGAGATATCCTAATCCGTTATCGCCTAGCATAGATCACATAATTCCAATTGCGAAAGGTGGTCATCCAAGCGACATTGATAACTTACAATTAGCTCATTGGTGTTGCAATAGGCAGAAGGCTGACAAAATTACAACAAACAATAAACAAGAAGAGAAACAAGTAATAACAAACAGAAATCTTCCACATACATTTGATTGGGGAAATTACTAAATTTTTATAGGGGCATAAGACCCTAGGGGTGCTCGTCTCAGAGCTTCCCGCCGTCACTACGAAAAAAAACACACGGAAAGGTGCTGTCATGCAATACTTAGGAATTGAATACCTGAAAAAAAAGCTAAATGCGAAAATATACAGAGTTAAATTAAGATATGATTATTATGAAATGAAGTATTCGGTTAGGGATTTTGGCATATCTACTCCACCAGAGCTAAGGAACTGGATGTCAGTGCTTGGATGGTGTGGCAAGGCAGTAGATAGTCTAGCTGATAGGTTGCAGTTTAGGGAGTTTGGCGAAGATAGTTTTGATGTCAACGAGATATTCAATCTGAATAATCCTGATACTCTGTTCGATAGTGCAGTCTTATCGGCGCTAATCTCATCCTGCTGCTTTGTTTATATTTCGCCTGACGCGAGCGGATTCCCAAGATTACAAGTAATTGATGGGGCTAATGCAACAGGAATAATGGATCCAATCACGGGATTGCTAAAGGAAGGATATGCAATACTTGAAACAGACAAAAACGGTAAGGTTGTATTGGAAGCATATTTCGCAGCAGGACGGACAGACTATTATCAGAACAATAAATTAGTCCATAGTGCGAACAATAAGGCTGAATATCCTCTTCTGGTTCCGATTATACATAGACCCGATGCCGTTAGGGAATTTGGAAGAAGCAGAATCAGTAGGGCTTGTATGGATATTGTTGAATCCGCTGTCAGAACGATAAAAAGGTCTGAAATATCAGCTGAATTTTATTCTTATCCGCAAAAATATGTAACAGGACTTGAACAGGATGTTGAGAAGCTAGATAAGTGGAAAATGGCAATGTCTAGTATGATGGCATTCAGTAAGGGCGAGGATGGCGAACATCCTAAGTTGGGACAGTTCAGCCAGCAGTCTATGCAGCCGCATATGGAACAATTAAGAATGTTCGCAGCATTGTTTGCAGGAGAAACAGGGCTAACAACAGATGACTTAGGCTTCGTAAAAGACAATCCAAGTTCCGCTGAAGCAATAAAGGCTTCGCACGAAAATTTGAAGCTGGCAGCAAGAAAAGCTCAGCGGACATTTGGCAGCGGATTTTTAAATGTTGGATTTTTGGCAACTTGCCTGAGGGATGATTTCGCATATAGGAGAAACCAATTTTACCTAAGCAAACCGCTATGGGAGCCTATTTTCGAGCCTGATGCAGCAACGCTATCAAGTATTGGAGATGGAGCGATTAAGCTTAACCAAGCAATACCAGGCTATTTCGGAAAAAGCAATCTACGCACACTTACTGGAATTGAAGCAGATCAAGAAAGTGTAACGGAATATGAGGAAAATATATGACAGACATAGTACCTGAACTGCTAGAAAAAATCAAAAAAGAATTTAATGAAAAAATCTCAAAAAGTAAAAAAATAAAATCTGCTATGAAAGCAATTAAAGAAGGCACTTGCGATTATGAGACAGCATATAATTATGCTTCGGAAATTGGAGAAATATTAGCTGATACTTTAAAGAAAAATATAACAAAAGATGTATTGCCTGACGGTAAAATGTATTATAATATAGCTAACAGAATATTAGATGATAGGCTTAAAAATAATCATAATATTGTAGCAGATACAACAAGCAAGATAACATCTATATTAAATAAAAAAGCTAAAATAAACATTAAGCCACAGGCGCCCAAATTAAATAAAAGTAGAATAAGCGGACTTGTGGAAAAGTTAACAGATGGAGATGATTTTGATAAAGTGTCTTGGCTTTTAGGCGAGCCGGTTGTGAATTTTTCACAAAATATAGTAGATGAATCAATAAAAGAGAATGCAGAGTTTCATCACAAAGCCGGATTCTCTTCAAAGATAGAAAGAATTGCAGTAGGTGGGTGTTGCGACTATTGCAAAAGTTTAGCTGGAACTTATACTTATCCAGACGCGCCAAAAGATGTATATAGAAGACATCTAGATTGTCGCTGTTTAGTATTATATGAACCTAAAAAAGGTAAATTTCAAAATGTTCATAGCAAAAAATGGATAGATAAAAAAGAAGTAGAAGAGAGAATTTCAAAAAGCAAGGAAATCAAGCCTAAAAGAAAATACAAGCGTGCAGATAATGTGATCGAAGAAAAATTGAAAAAGAGAAGTGAAAAAATTTGGGAAACAGATTTGCAAGAAAGTGAACAAAATGCATTATATGAATATTCTGGAGCACATTATGGTGTCACAAATAGATATGTGAGAAATTCACTTTTACAAGATGATGACATAACATTTACAACTCAAAGAGTTAAAGAACTAGATAGAGCACTATCTAGAAATACTTTAGGTGAGGATTTAATTTTATATAGAGGAGTAAATCAGGAAGAGTATAAAGCTTGGTTAAAAAGTGATACATTAGACTCGTATAAAAGCAGCAGCATCAGTAAATATGTTTTTAACAACTTTGGAGATGGACATAAAATTATAATTCATGCTCCAAAAAAAACCAAAGGATTTTATTTAGGAGATTATTCCGAATTTAAATCTGAAAAAGAATTTTTGTTACACAGAAATCAGAAGTATAGAATTTTAAAAGAAGACAATGGGAAAATGGAGGTTGAGATCATTGAATAAAATGGAAAGAAAAATCATAAATGAAAAAGAGACTGTGTTAAGTTCTTACAAAACAGGAAAAACCGTAAGTAAGAAATACAACAAAAAAGAAATAGAAGAAAAAAAACAATTCTATTTAGCTTTAAAGCCTGAGAAAACCTCAGGTATATCAATAAACAGATGGCATTATGAAATTAAAAGAGTTTTTGAATTAAATCAAGATTTTGAAAAGTGTCCAGATATGTGGTTTTATCATCTTGATACATTTAGAAAATATGGTATGTGAAAGAGGGTTATAATGTCAAAGTTAAAATCAGCAATATACGGATTAGCAGTGGGAGATGCGTTAGGTGTGCCATTTGAATTTACAAATAGGTGTAGTTTCAACTGCAAAGACATGGTTGGATATAGAACACATAATCAGCCACCGGGAACATGGTCAGATGATACCAGCATGACTCTTGCAACCTGTGCATCTATAAAAGAAAATAATAAAAAAATCAATATAAAAGATATTAGAAAAAGATTTAAAAATTGGATCTTTGAAGGGGAATATACAGCTAACGGTGATGTATTTGATTATGGCATAACTACGATTAATGCTTTAAGCCGCGGTAAAGGCTATTTTGATATAAATTCAAATGGGAATGGTTCCCTTATGAGGATATTGCCACTGGCGTTTGTAAATGCTAGCGATAATGAAATAAATAAGGTTTCTGCCATAACTCACGGACATGAGATATCTATAGAAGGATGTAGGATATATGTTGCGATTGCTCGAAAATTGCTAAAAGGTAAAAATTTAAAAAAAATTTTATCTGAAATAGAAGTAAGTGAAGTTTATTCAAGTCTCAGAACGCTGGATGGAGCAGAAGAAAATGACATAAAATCAACAGGATATGTAGTTGATACTTTAGAAGCGAGTTTGTGGTGTATTCTAAAAACTGATAATTATAGAAGTGCAGTGCTAAAAGCTGTAAATCTAGGGGATGATACGGATACAGTAGGAGCTGTTACAGGTGGACTCGCGGGAATTATATATGGATATGAAGATATTCCAAAAGAATGGATTAGTGTTTTGCAGAATAAGAAAGAAATAAACAAATATTTGTTTTAAAAATGGAGAAATATATGGGTGAAAATAGAATAGGAAGACAAACGCCTACCCAATCATATATTTTGCCCTACTTAAACACAAAAGGTCAGGAAGCTATCGTCTTATATAATAGCACAGGTAAGACTGCTCAAAAATGGCAAGAATTGTTGCTATTCGATATACTAGCAACTAATGAAGACAATCTGTGGACACACACGAAATTCGGTGGCTCAATTCCAAGGCGAAACGGTAAAAATGAAATAATTGCAATGCGTGAAATGTACGGACTTGTTAAAGGTGAACATATAATGCATACAGCACATAGGGGAACTACTGCTCACAGTGCTTGGGAGAGACTATATAACCTAATTGAAGCGGCAGGAATCCCAATAAAATCGTCATACAGGGCTTTTGGTAAGGAACATATACTGCTGGATACTGGTGGTAAAATTGAGTTCAGAACAAGGACGAGTAAAGGGGGAATAGGAGAAGGATTTGATCTGCTTGTAATTGATGAAGCACAGGAATATCAGGATGATCAAGAGTCAGCGCTAAAGTATGTAGTATCGGATTCAGATAATCCGCAAACGTTATTCTTCGGCACTCCGCCAACTCCAATCTCATCCGGAACGGTTTTTACAAAGCTGCGTAATAACACTTTTAAGGGAATTTCGATAAATACAGGATGGGCGGAATGGTCTGTTGAACATCAAAGTGATGTAAATGACAGAGAGTTATGGTATGAGACTAATCCGTCTCTTGGCACAATACTAACAGAGAGAAAAATCCAAGATGAGGTTACAGGAGATGATATTGACTTCAATATTCAAAGACTTGGGCTATGGATTAAATACAACCAAAAATCGGCGATAAGTCAAACTGAATGGGCAAATCTCAAAATAACAGAAAAACCTGAATTAACGGGCAATTTGTTCGTCGGAATCAAATACAGCAAAAATGGCAAAAATGTTGCATTATCAATTGCCTGCAAGACAGAAGAACATCAGATATTCATTGAATCTTACGATTGTCAAAATATAAGAAACGGGAATCTTTGGATTTTAGAATTTTTAAAGAAATCAAAGAGGGTCGAAAAAGTCGTAATTGATGGAGCAAATGGACAAGAGACCTTGTCCGAGCAAATAAGAGATGCAAAACTTAAAAAGCCAACTCTGCCAACTGTAAAAGACATAATTGTTGCTAATTCAATATTTGAGACAGCTATTTTCACGCAAGATATATGTCATAATGACCAGCTATCGTTAACTCAAGTAGTTACAAACTGTGATAAAAGGGCGATCGGCACGAACGGTGGATTTGGATATAAGAGTTTAAATGAAGAGATGGAAATTGCACTATTAGATAGTGTAATCTTAGCTTACTGGGCTTGCAAAACAACCAAACCTAAGAAAAAACAATCAATAAGCTATTAGAGGCATGATATTCACAATATCGTGCTTTTTTAATATTTTAAATTATATGATACCTGCATTTTAGGGAAGAAAAGGAGATTCAAAATGAGTGAATTTAAAGTTATCAACACTCAAGAAGAGTTTGATTCAGCTATCGCAGCAAGACTGCAAAGAGAAAGAGAGAGTATACATAAGCAATATGCTGATCATGATGAGCTAAAAAAGCAAAATGAAGAATACAGAAATCAGCTAACAGATACTACCCAAAAATTGAAAGACGCTCTAAAGTCTCAATCTGAGACTGAAAACAGAATTGCAGAATTAAGCTCAAAAATCAAGGTGCACGAGACCGACTCGGCCAAAACGAGAATAGCACTTGAAACAGGGCTACCTTATCAATTTGCATCTAAATTATCTGGTGATACTGATGAAGAAATCAGAGCAGATGCGGAAAAAATGATTGAAATTATAGGTAGTCAAAATACTACACCGCCACCATTGAGAACTAATGAAGGTGATGTAGATGAGATGAGAGCCGCATTGGCAAGTTTATTAAATTAAAAAAAGGAGAAAAAAATATGACAGATGTATTAGCGAGAGGAAAATTATTTCCAGAAGTATTAGTTACAGAAATGATGAATTTAGCAAAAGGGAAATCATCATTAGCGAAATTATCTAGCTCTCAGCCCGTTGCATTCAACGGTACTAGAGAGTTCGTTTTCACGATGGATAAAGAAGTTGATATCGTGGCAGAAAACGGCAAAAAGACAAAAGGCGGAGCTACAGTAGAACCTGTTACTATTATGCCCGTGAAGGTTGAATATGGAGCTAGAATATCAGATGAATTTGATATTGCTTCAGAAGAAGCTCAGATGGATTATTTGAGTCAATTCGCAGAAGGCTTCGCAAAAAAAATTGCAAGAGGTATTGATATAATGGCGTTGCATGGCTTTAATCCTCGCTCAGGGACTGCATCTGATGTAATCGGCAATAATTGCTTTGAGAAAAAGATTACAAATACAGTAGATGCAGCAACCGGCGATGCAAATGAGCAGATAGAAGCAGCAGTTGCTCTTGTTGAAGGGGCAGATAATGATGTTACCGGCTTAATTATGTCCAAGGATTTCAAAAGTTCTTTGGCTAAATTAAAGTTCACAAATGGAACGCCAATGTTCCCAGAACTTGCTTGGGGAGCTAATCCAGAGCAGCTTAACGGATTAACTGTAGACTCTAACAGCACTGTGTCGTTCGGTGGAGCAAAGCAAAAAGCGATTGTTGGAGACTTTGAAAATGCTTTCAAATGGGGATTCGCTAAAGAAGTTCCAATCGAAATTATCAGATATGGTAATCCGGATAACGACGAAACTTTGGGAGATTTGAAAGGGCATAATCAAATCTATCTAAGAGGAGAAGCTTATATTGGATGGGGAGTTTTAGACCCTAAATCATTTGCTATTGTTAAGCAGAGCTAAGGAGTTTATTATGAAATATGTAAATAAAACCACAGGGGCAATTATGGAGAGTAATTGCTCCTGTTTTGGTGGTGACTGGAAGTTAGTAGATGATGTTGACGTAACAGACAAGACTAATGAGGAGTTAGACACAGCAGAAGAGACTGAGAGTGAAGAGACTGAGAGTGAAGAGACTGAGAGTGAAGATGCCGAAGAATTTGAGAAAAATAAAGATCCTAAAAAAGGAGATTCAAAATGAGTGAAAATTTTGCAACGGTAGAAGATATTGAGCTCCTTTGGAGAAAGTTAACACCGGAAGAAAAAGAAAGAGCAACTGCGCTAATTCCTATAATTGCAGATAGTCTCAGAAATGAAGCCTTCAAAGTTAATAAAAATCTTGAAAAAATGATTAAAGAAAACCCAAGTCTTTCAAGCGTTGCAAAGTCAGTGGTTGTAGATGTTGTAGCGAGAACACTGCTGACATCGACGACGGATGAACCTATGGTGCAGACATCACAGTCTGCCCTAGGATATTCATTTTCAGGGACTTACCTAGTTCCGGGTGGCGGGATTTTCATTAAGAAAAATGAATTAGCTAGGCTCGGATTAAGGCGACAAAAGATGGGAGTGATTGACTTATATGGCGATGATTAAAGGGATTACTGTATATTTATATGAAAAATCATTAGCCGGATATGACGATTTTAACGCTCCAATTTTCGAAGAAAAAAAGACTGCAGTTGATGATGTTTTAATAGGACAGCCTGATGTAGATGAGATTGCAACAAGCTTAGATTTATACGGAAAAAAGATTCAATACATGCTAGGCATTCCAAAAGGTGATAATCATAATTGGGAAGATTGCAGAGTTGATTTTTTTGGCAGGAGCTTTAGAACAGTTGGATTTGCGATAGAAGGCATTGAAGAGAATGTGCCGCTTAGATGGCACAAGAAAATAGGAGTTGAGTTATATGGGTAAATTCAAACTCAATAGAGAAGGTATCAGAAGTCTTTTAAGGTCTCCTGAAATGGCGCAAATTTTAGAGAGTCGTGCGAAAAACATTCAGAATAGATGCGGAGATGGCTATGGTGTTAATGTCTATACCGGACGGAACAGAGTCAACGTATCCGTTCAAGTGAAAAACAAAAAAGCGGCAAAAGACAACGTTAAAAACAATACTCTGTTAAAGGCGGTGAGATAGTGATCGAGAAGATAGTATTGGATTTTTTAAACAATAAAAAAATAAAAGCATTCATGGAAAAGCCTTCAAATCTAAAGGAATACGTCATAATTGAAAAAACAGGAGGAAAAAAAAGCAATCATTTATGCAATTCGACTATTGCGATTCAATCAATATCAACGACACTGCTAAAAGCCGCTAAATTAAACGAAAAAATCAAAGAACTTATGAATGACTTAACACTGTATGATAATGTCATAAAAATTGAATTAAATGCTGATTATAATTTTACAGATGTTGATACGAAAACATATAGATATCAAGCAGTTTTTAATATTACATATTATTAGAGAAGGAGAAAAAATATGAGCGAAGTAAAAAACGTATCTGCGAGTAAACCGAAAATCGCAGGGGCAATATCAAGGGCAAAACTCGGAACAGAACTTCCGACAGACGCGAAAACAGCTTTAAATGTTGCATTTAAAGGCTTAGGATACGTTGGTGAAGACGGTGTTAGTAACGAGAATACCGCTGATAGCGACACAAAAAAAGCTTGGGGTGGTAATATCGTGCTTACAATGCAGACAGAAAAGCCTGATACCTTTACATTTACGCTAATTGAAGCACTTAATGTAGACGTGCTAAAAACAGTCTATGGAGAGAAAAATGTAACAGGGGACCTGGATACAGGTATATCTGTTAAGGCTAATAATGAAGAGGCTGAAAGTGCGGCTTGGGTTATTGAGATGATCCTCAGAAACGGTGTGCTGAAAAGGATAGTTATTCCTGATGGTAAAATAACAGAAGTTGGGGAAATCACATATTCTGATGAAGACCTAATAGGTTATGAGATAACTCTATCTGCCATGCCAGATTCAAAAGGTGTAACTCATCACGAATACATCGTGAAAGGAGACTAAAATGCAAAAAGTGATCACTAAAAGCGGATTTGAATGTTTGATTAATAAGGAACGATTAGACGACATGGAATTGGTTGATAAGATAGCAGAAGCTGATGCAGGTAATCCGCTTGCTGTATCAGCAGTAATTATAAAGGTTCTAGGAGAAGAACAAAAAGTCAAGTTATATAATCACCTTAGGAATGAAGATGGCAGAGTTCCAATTGAAAAAGTTGGAGAGGAAATTGTTGAGATAATCACATCTTTAGGAAACGAAGGAAAAAACTAATAGCCCTGGCTGGCATGATAGCGGCAGATAAAAATGCACTTATATGTGATCTGGCAGAAACATATAACATTTATGACATGTATATGTTTTCTGCTTTTTTTATTGCAACGTTATCAGTCGGTCTTAGGGCTGACTCAAGGATAATGCTTAAGTTATCAGGCATGAAAATATCGACAGAAATGATGCTTTTAACGGCGATTTTGGATAACTTGAATATCTTGATTTGGAGTAAAACTAAAGATGCTGAAAAAGGCAGAAATAAGCCAAAGTCACTATTTACAGAGTTGTCCAAATCCGCAGATGATGATAATACTGCATTTTCAGGTATTGAGGAGTTTGAAAAAGCTCGAAAAGAAATTTTAGAAAGGAGCGGCTGATATGGAATTAGGAAAAGCATATGTACAAGTAATTCCTTCAACAAAAGGCATAAAAGGGCAATTAGAGCAAGAATTTGCTAATTCTGGAAGTAGCTCTGGGAGCAAGTTTGGTGGAGCTTTTAAGGGTGTTTTGTCTAGATTGGCAATAGGAGCAGCTGTAGCAAAAGGGATTAAAGATACCTTCAAGGAAGGTGCCGCATTGGAGCAATCTATAGGAGGAATTGAGACGCTCTTCAAAAATTCGAGTGACAAAATGAAAGAATACGCAAGCAATGCATGGAAAACGGCGGGATTGTCTGCCAATCAATACATGGAAACTGCAACGAGTTTTTCTGCAAGCTTGCTCCAATCATTAAAAGGCGACACTAAAAAGGCAGCAGAAACATCTAACATGGCTATAACAGACATGGCAGACAATGCCAACAAGATGGGGACCAGTATGCAGAGTATTCAGGACGCATACCAAGGCTTTGCTAAACAGAATTATACGATGCTCGACAACTTGAAACTTGGCTATGGCGGAACTAAAACAGAAATGGAAAGGCTTTTGAAGGATGCTCAAAAGCTAACCGGCGTCAAATATGACATCAATAATCTTAATGATGTCTATTCGGCGATTCATGCAATTCAGGGCGAATTAGGCATAACTGGCACGACAGCAAAGGAAGCAACAGAGACATTATCAGGATCGTTTGCGTCTTTAAAGGCTACATATAAGGATCTGCTCGGGAATTTACTGCTTGGTAAAGACTTAAAGGGTCCATTGAATAATTTCGTTCAATCCATTATCACTGTAACGAAAAACGTTATTCCCGCAATTGTAAATATTGTAAAATCTCTACCAAATGCAATCTTAGGAGCTTTAGCGAAACTAGCTCCTGAAATTGGACCAATGCTAACAAATCTAATAGTTGGGATAGTTAGTGGACTTGCTGACAATTTGGGGGAAATGCTCTCTAATATTGCAAGCATACGCACAGGACTTGTAAATGGCTTGCTTGCCGCAATTCCTAAAATTTTAGAAGCAATGCCTAAGATTATTGAAGCAATAGTACAAGGCTTAACTCAAGGTATACCGAAGCTGATAGAGTCAGCTGTGCAAGTTCTAGGTTCAATAGTGAAAGCTCTGCCTCAGGTAATTCAGACTATAGTTACTGTGCTACCGCAGATAATTGATACAATCATCAAAGGTCTATTGGAAGCAATTCCGATGCTGATAGAAACAGGGCTTAAGCTATTTGTGGCTTTAATAGAAGCTCTGCCTCAAATTATAGTTACAATAGTTGAGGCATTGCCGCAGATAATAACAGGTATTATAACTGCACTTGTAAACAATATACCTCTTATAATTCAGACTGGCATCAAGCTATTCGTAGCTTTAATAAAAGCATTGCCGCAGATAATTGTAGCTATTGTAAAAGCTGTGCCATCAATCGTAAAAGGCATTGTAAAAGGCTTTTTAAGTCTGGCTGGAGCTTTTGTTGATATCGGAATTGAGCTAATCAAAGGTATTGGCAGAGGGCTGTGGGAAGGCGTTAAATATATTGGAAAATCCATTATCGGAGTGGGCAAAAAAATAAAAGATAAATTCTGCAGCTTCTTCGGAATCAAATCGCCTTCAAGGCTTTTTGCAGAGCTAGGGGGCTATTTGACTCAAGGGCTTGCGATAGGAATTGAAAGCGAAACTGGATTAGTTGAAAAAGCAATGGATAAGGTTAATAGCCTAATAAATCCTTCTGCTGAAACAGAACTGGCTCATAAAATTTCGGATAACGCTTATAAATTCAATGCAAATTCAGAAGGTGACCTTAATGAAAATCAAGGCAGCGTTATCAATCAAACTATCAACATAAATCAACCAGTAACGACACCATCTGATACTGCTAGAGCTTTAAGAAGAGAAGCTGTTATGCTTGGATTGGCAGGTGCAAGATGATTAAGGATTATAACATAGTAGCAATTAGAAGTGATGGTGAAGTCTTCAATTATAGAGATTCTGAATTTGAATTGATAGAAGTATCCGGAATAGATTTCACGGAAGTTGAAGTATTCAAAAGTCCGAGAGGCATCGGGCACGGTGACATCATAACTGGAATTAGAAAATTATCAAGAGAAATTACACTGCAAGGTGTTGTAAAGAATCACATAACAGGCTTATACGGAAATAGCAGAGATAAGGTTATAGGTTTTCATAATGCGAATTATAGATATGATCTAAAACTCACTTATCTTGGGAGAACGCTCTATGCGAAAAATTGCGTAATTCAACATCAAGTCTATCCAGCAGAGAGAATTGGGAGAAATGCAATTTTCAATATTTCGTTTTTATCGCCGTATTCAGATCTATTCAGCGCAGAAAGCAGCAGTGTTGGATTTATTAATTCGACTCCTCTTTGGCATAATGTCAGAATTTACGAAAAAGATAAAGGGCTTGCTTTTGGTAAGCTAGATAGATTAACAACGAAGATTGTACAATATCTAGGAAGCGAAGAAACGCCGGTTAGGATCGAAATAAACGCAACAGGTCAAGTTGAAGGAATAACCGTTGCAGTCAACGCTATTAGTTTTAAAATTGACGAGAGATTGTCAAATGGAGATACTCTGATAATAGATTCAGACAGTAAGCTGATAACTAAGAACGGGGAAAAACTATCGTTTAAGAAGTATGAACTAGATAAATTGATTCAGCTAAAATTGAGATATGGGCAGAATGCAATCACTGTTAATAGCGACTCGAGCATTGCGTTCACAACAAAAGTGGCTTATACAGGAAGGTACGGTGGCTTATGATTAAGTTTTTTGATAAGTTCGGAAATGAGCTTGATGGCTGCGATCTAATCGAATTTAGTTGGAATCGTAAATTTTTCGAGAGTGGGAATTACACTTTATACTTACCGGCTAAAAATTATGTCGAAGATATTAAGTATGTTCAAGTTGATGGAAGACCTGAAACAGGAATAGTGCAGAAAAAAGTGTATGAAGAGAAACCAGAAGGGAACTTTGTAACGCTGTCAGGATTCTTCGTTGAGAAGCTACTTGATGGCAGTAGCACTATTGCTAGCAGTATAATTTTCGAGAGCACAGAAGATAGAATTAAAGAGAGAATGAAGCATATACTTTACGAAACTTTTCCTCAATTAAGCGATAAGCTCAAGAACAGCATGTCTTCTACATCAGGGTTAAAACAGGCATTTTCAACGGATAGAGCAGTTCTTTATGAGACTACAATATCAGATGAATCACATGTACCAAAATCTGCAGGAGTATTTTTTTCGCACGGTGAGCCCATAGGAGCTAAATTCTACGAACTTCTAAAGTCTGAAAATATGAGCTATTACTGTAATCCTTCGTTTTTTAAGGACGAAGAAAAACCGCTATTAGGCATTGAGATAAACACAATCCAAGGGCGAAATCTCAAAGATAAAATAATATTCAGCAAGGAGCTTGGCAATGTCAGAAAAGTTGAATATGTAAGAGACGAGAGCAACGCCAAGCCTCATTTGGTTGGAGTTCAAGTTCTTCCGGAAGACATTCATTATCCTGACGAAAAAACCATTTTAACGCCTGATTTTAAGTCCGAAAGAATAATAACAGAAGAGCACATTGAAGATAGAATTTTACCGAGAGATTTCGGAAAAAGCTATCCGAAAAAAGTCATTCAGACTAATATTACAGACATAAAAGAAGATAATGAAGTAAGTGTAAGATCTCAAATGAGAAGAGCACTAAGGCTTGAAATGCTTAATAACTACATGGAAGAGACTATTTCTGTTGATGTTATTCAACAGAGATTTTTATACCTGAAAGATTACGATCTAGGAGATGAAGTAACTATACATGTAGATGAGCTTAAAGTGCAGTATAATTCGAGAATTATCGAAGTTAGAGAAGTCTATAAGAATAATCAGTTAGAAGTAGAAATAGTATTAGGAACCCCGAGAAAAAGCGAATATAGAAAGGTGTTAATATAATGATAAGTTTTCCATTCGATTCAAAAAATACAGGTAGTGAATCTAATCCAGTTTGGGATAGAGCAATTACATCAGAGATGGAGAGGCAATTCAATAAGTTGATATATACAAACGGAGTATTCTCTACCCCTGCAAATTCGCTTATGGTGAAAGCCACAAGCGGAATGAATATTCAGGTTTGTCCCGGCGGATGCCATATAGAAGGAGCAAGAGCTTATGAGAGTAATTATAGGATGATTGCCTTGCAAGCATCTAATAATTTGCCACGAATTGACAGAATAGTTCTTAGATTTGATACGGCAGAAAATCGAAGAGATATTGACATATATGTTAAAACAGGAACTCCAAGCACAAGACCTGCCGCACCAGAACTTGTTAGACAACCTAACTTTTATGAGTTAGGAATTGCTGATATATACATTCCTGGAAATGCTGTAGAGATAACAGCATCTAATATATCAGATATCAGGATGAATCCTGAAGTCTGCGGACTTGTTATACCTGCCATTCCGATAGATAATCAATCTGCAGAGCTGTGGGAACAGATTAAAGGCAGCATTGAGACTGTTAACAACGCACTTAAAGGAACTATTGCTGGCGAGCTAAATTCAAAAATAGAAAAAAATGAAAAAGCGATTTTGAAAAATGTTGATACAATCTCAAAGGTAGAGAGTAAAGTCAATGAGGAGTCTCGGAAAATTAAGGAGAACTCTGAAAAAATTAACAAAATAAGAGAGTACCCAAAGCTAGTATACTCAGGTAACGCCCAGATGAACGGGTCCGAGCAAAAAACATTTGATGCAGACGACTTAAAAAATGCCCCAGTTGGGCTACAATTAGTCTTCTGCCCTTATAAGAATGGAAGTCCGCTTAATCGTAATTTTCAGAGCTTCACAGTTAGCAAGAAGCTTATTGAAGACAATGATGGAGCAGGGCATGAGTTTTGGATGAATGACGGAGATGGATGGATTGAGAGATATTTAAATATCTCAAAAAACAGTGTTAAAGGACATTCTACGAACACTAAGGGGAATTGGGTTCTTAGATATATATTGATAGTTTAGACTTTTTAAATGGTCTTTTTTTTATTGGGAAAAGGAGAAAAATATGAAAAATACAAACTTTAGAAAATGGATAAAAGCAGCAGCAGTTAGAGCAATCAAAACAGTCGCACAGACAGCAGTAGCGATAATAGGAACATCTACCATCGTGACAGACGTGAATTGGAAAGTTGTGGCATGTTCTGCAGCTCTCGCAGGTATTGTGTCGCTATTGACATCTGTGGCAGGGCTTCCTGAGCTGGATAAGCCAGAAAAAAACGAAAAAGAAGGTGAGGGTAATGATACTAACTAATAATGAGATTATCATGATATTAGGATTCGTGACGACTCTGATTGCAGTGATCACTCCTGTGATTAAGTTGAATACCACAATCACAAGACTTAACACTACTCTTGAGAGCTTTCAAAAACAAACCACAGAAAATCATGAGGAATTAAAAGGGCGGGTGGATAGGCACGGTTTAGAACTTGATGATATACAAAAAAATCAGGCGGAAATAAAAAAAGAAATTGAACATATCAATAGACATATAGATAGATGCGAAAGAAAGGAGAAATAAATGGCGAAATACAATGTGCATGCGGGTCATAACTGGCATGTAACAGGCGCTAATAGCTACTTGAATGAAACGAAAGAGGACAGAATCGTTAAAGATGAAGTTATAAGATTGCTTAGACAAGAAGGGCATATAGTATACGATTGTACCGATGAAGGCGGCAGGACACAGTCTGAGAACCTTAGTAATATAGTTAAGAAGTGCAACGCACACAGCGTAGATCTCGATGTGTCTATTCATTTGAATAGTGGTGGGGGAACTGGCGTAGAAGTTTGGAATTACGATAGAAGGACTAAGGACGTATCAGATAGAATCTGTTCGGCTATATCAGAAAAATTAGACATTAGAAATCGTGGCAGCAAGTTCACTCAAAATCTATATGTGCTTAACAATACTGATTCAAAAGCGGTGCTGATAGAGTGCTGTTTTGTAGATTCTGAAATAGATTATGATGCCTGGAGCGGTAGTAAATGTGCTAAGGCTATTGTTGAGGGTATACTTGATAAGTCTTTAGATGATAGCTCAGAATCGTCAAGAGAATCTGCCCCTGAAAATGAGAGCATAGATGTAAAATACTGTGCCTACGCCAAGACTAATAGATGGCGAGCTGCTAAATGGCAAGATGAGATTACCAATATAGGTAGTGGTACTGACGGCTATGCAGGAGTCATAGGGCAGCCATTACTGGCACTGCAGGCATATACGGTTGGCAACGCAGACAAGGTTGGCAAGCTGATGTATAGGCTCAGACCTATTGGCAGCAAGAGCTACTGGTCTTGGCAAACCGACAAGGAAACCGATAAATACGGAGAAACCTGGGCAGGCAATCTTAAGAATAGATATGACGGCGTACAAATGCACTTATCGGGAGGTGGCGATCACAAGGTCAGATATAGAGTCTACTGCAAGGGCAAGGGCTGGCTAGACTGGGTAACAGACTATGGCGACGGAGCAGATGGATATGCGGGCTGGAGAGGATATGAAATTCAGGCAGTGCAGATAGAAATTATATAAATTTATTTAAGGGGAGTTAATCCCCTTATTTTTTATTTGCACAATTATTGCACTTAATATCTTGAAAATATTGATATAAATCAATTCTTTAACTTTCAAAGAGCGAGGAAATACCGAAATAACTTTCAATATCGAGAAGCATATAGGAGTTCTATCAGAAGGAACCGGTGGATGGAAAAAAGAAGTCAATCTTGTAGCGTGGAACAATGGAGCGACCAAATTGGACATTAGAGACTGGGACGAAGAGCACCAACATATGTCGAGAGGAATCACTCTAAACAATGGAGAAACTGAGGCCTTGGGAAAACTCATAGGTAAAGTTAAATTCTAATTATCGATATTGGACTGAAAAAGGCGTATAACTTACGCTTTTTTTAGTGGAACCTATGGGAAGAAGAGAGATGCACGCGGAAAAGCAATCAGTTGATATGTGCAATATTTCTAGCTGTAGACGTAAGTCAAGATAATGCGAATTGCTTGATCTGCCGTGTGCAGTTCCATTTCACCTGTAAAAAGGGCATTTTACTGAGCCAGTGTAGAGAAATGCAACGATATGTGATATAATTAAATGCAAAATCAGATAAAATATGAACGGAAATGTCTTGGAGGTGGCAAATGAGTGATAAAAAAGAAAAATTCTATATAACAACTCCTATATACTATCCCAGTGCCAATTTGCACATAGGTCATACTTACTGTACAGTTATGGCGGATGCTATGGCGAGATTTAAGAGAGCTACGGGATATGACGTGAGGTTTTTAACCGGAACAGATGAACACGGTCAGAAAATACAGACCATAGCGAACGAAAAGGGTATAAGTCCCCAGCAGTACGTGGATGAAGTGGTGGAAGGGATTAAAAAACTCTGGGAAACTATGGAAATATCCTACGATGATTTTATCAGAACCACAGAGAAGAGACATACGGAAAAAGTTCAGAAAATATTCATGGAGCTTTATGAAAAAGGAGATATTTACAAGGGGGAATATGAAGGTTGGTACTGTACTCCTTGCGAGTCTTTCTGGACGGACAATCAGCTAGATGAAGATGGACATTGTCCGGATTGCGGCAGACCGGTTTCCAAGGAAAAAGAAGAAGCGTATTTCTTTAAATTGAGCAAGTATCAGGACAGGCTTTTGGAACTTTTGAAAGATCCCCATAAGAAATTTTTACAGCCGGAAGCCAGAACTAACGAAATGATTGCTTTCATTGAACGAGGCTTGGAAGACCTGTCCATTTCCAGGTCATCTTTCGATTGGGGGATTCCGGTTCCCATTGATGATAAACACGTAATTTACGTTTGGTTAGATGCTCTGACAAACTACATAACAGCGCTGGGATACCCTGATGACAGAGGGCTTTACGATAAATTCTGGCCTGCCGATTATCATTTGGTAGGAAAGGAAATCGTGAGATTCCACACCATTATATGGCCTGCGATTCTAATGTCTCTTGGACTTCCGCTGCCGGAGCATGTGCTGGGACACGGATGGTTGCTGATAGACGGTGGCAAGATGAGCAAATCCAAGGGTAATGTGGTAGATCCGGTTCAGTTAATAGAAAGATACGGCGTGGACGCATTGAAGTACTTCCTGTTGAGAGAGTATACATTTGGACAGGATGGAAACTATACCAGTGAAGTTATGCTGAAGAGATTGAATTACGATTTGGCAAACGATCTTGGCAACCTGCTCAGCAGAACGGTTTCAATGATTGATAAGTACTGCAATGGAGTGGTTCCGAAAGCCGGAAAGGATGAAATCGTCGATAAGGAGTTGATTGAGATTGCACAGAGCAGAGCTAAAAGAGTTGAAGAAGAAATGGATAATTTCAAATTTAACGTGGCACTGGAAGAGATTTGGGTGTTAGTCAAGAGAGCCAACAAATACATCGATGAAACTACGCCATGGGTAATTGCAAAAGACCAAAGTCAAAAAGGCAGATTAGATGCAGTGCTACACAACTTAGCCGAATCGCTGAGAGTAATTGCTGAGCTGATACACCCGTTCATGCACACCACAGCTGATGAAATTAAAAAACAGTTGGGAGTCGATAGAGATGCCTCTTGGGCAGATGCGGAAAGATTTCATATCCTAGGTGGAGAGAAGGTTCAAAAAGGCGAACCTATCTTCCCTAGATTGGATATAGAAAAGGAACTGGAGGAGATGGAAGCCATTAAAAATGCTAAAATGGCGCAGGCCAAAGCGGAGCTGGTGAAAGAGGATGAAAAGTTCCCACCGATAAAAGAAACCATAGAATTCGGCGACTTTGAAAAAATAGATCTCAGAGTGGGAACCGTTTTAAAGGCGGAAAAACACCCGAAAGCCGATAAGTTATTGGTCTTCCAGGTCAAGATTGGAAATGAAGTGAGACAGATTATATCGGGCATTGCGGATTACTACAAACCGGAAGATACGGTTGGGAAAAAGGTTACAGTGGTAGCGAACCTGGCACCTAGAAAGCTCAGAGGTTTGGAATCAAAAGGAATGATACTATTCGCTGATCATGTGAAGGACGGCAAGGAAACTTTGGAATTCGTTTCATCAGATGCACAAGACGGAAATCAGGTGAGATAATCGTTTCCCAAAAAGGGATTTACGCGAAGATATGCAGTAATTAAAGAAGTATTGGAATAGAAAGAACGCCTCAAAAGTTGATTCATATTCAACTTTTGAGGCGTTCTTCATCGAGAGGTGTAACGTGTATGTTATTAAGAATAATTTTCTATATGCTGTCCTTTAACCTTGCCAAGGTATGACGAATGATCGGAACAAACAGCAGAACCGTGGTCATTATTCCTTCCACAGACAGGTATGAGGCATTGTATACCAGAGACCAGGTTACCGGATTAAACCCTTTCGGAGCATAGGCACCGAAGAATACCACTCCAGACAAAAATGCGCAGAAATACCTTGCCAGAATGCTTATCCAAAGCACGCCGATGATGGAATACTCTCCCCTTTTCTTGAGTATTCCACCTAAGCCCAATGCACCGAAAGCGAGTGGGTAGTCCAAAAGCAATTGAATCGGATGAACTATATAAGGATTGAGCAAAAGGTTTAAAAATCCTACAGCCATGCCTACAATAAGTCCGATGCGAACGTTGAAAAAATATCCAGCCAACACTATCGGCAGAATTGAAAACAAAGTAACCGAGCCACCGTAAGGGGCTTTGAACAAAACTACATAGCTCAACGCCGTGGACAGAGCGACTAAAAGAGCTGAAATCGATAGAACTTTTGCATCCATTTTCTTATTCTTGCCGAAAAATAAAATGATGCCAAATAGAATTAAAATAACCAACACTATGAGAAGCTGTCCCTTGGTCGATGTAAAAAACGCTTGTAAATTTCCCATAAAAAACTCCCTTCAGACTAAGGGAGTAAATTTCCTATAAAATGCTTTCCTACGTCAGCGTTAACTGAATCAGGTTTTGAGGGTAATGGTCGCAGCCAATTCTCAGCATAATGCTCCCCTAGCAACTAATTAACTTACATCTAATATAACACATTAAATAATAGGGGTCAACTACTTACACTTTGAAATTATAACAATTAAAATACCCGTGTCGATGGTTACGGTTATTTCATTTTCGATAAAAGAATTGCTAACTCCTAGGGGAAGCGTATTGTACAGAGTGTCGTTATTCAGCGGATAGTAAGCTCCGGAATAAGTGAGACCGGTGACCTTTTCCGTAAGTGCAAAAGCCGAGAAATGATGACCGAAAACGCTCGAATATGATCTGGTACCGGGGTGTTGAGCCGTCATAAAATTTTTGCTGTCAAAAATGTTTATAATCAGGCTGTTGCTGGAAAAATGAGCGATGTTTTGCATGTTTGCAACGGTGTGATCCAGCCTGCCGCCCAGACCGCCGATGATATTGACTTGGTCAGGCGATAACTTGACAGCCAAATCCAAAGCCATTTCCATATCTGTAAAATCCTTCTCAACGGGTACCGGAATCATTTCGATGTCATCCGGTATGCTGTTGACGGAAAAACCGGTTGACGAATCGAAGTCGCCTACGACCAGGTTTGGAGCCAGCTCCAGTTCCTTGGCGATTTCATATCCGCTATCGGTGCAAATTATGTAATCCGGATCGATTTTAGATATCCGCTTCTTAAGATAATGTAAATCGTTGTTCTTATCTTCCGAAAAATCGATATATGCCGATACTATTAACACGGAAGAATGTTTCTTGTCTTTTTGCAACTTGTCATTTGGATAAATCGAAGTCATGAAATCTACAGGACAGCTGTTTTCACATATTTGACCTGAGGCCTTTTGAGAGGTCAAGTCGGAATTGTCAGAGATCTTAGCATCCTTAGAAGTGCTTTTATTAGACGAATAGCTCATATATATCTCCCAAATCTATTTAAAATCAAAAATATTGACGCCCGTGGATGTGTCCAGCTTTCTGTCGACAACACAGTCCAAAACTTGAATGTTGAGTTCGCAAGTACCGCTTATAATAGCATCGTTAAAATGTCCGCCATACATTTTGCAGTCATCATCGGCAGCAGTGATATGTAAATGCAGGTAGAACTCTCCGTCTTTTGTCGTTATATTTCCAATCAGAGAGGTGATTTCAAAATCGCCATCAAGGCTGTATGGAACGTAAACCTGTTTACTGAACTGATAACATCCGATATCGAGATGTTTTGCAGCACCGACTCCTGTGATGAATGCCGTTTTAACGTTTTCCTTCTTTGCGATTTCTTCGATGGCTTTTGCCAAGGAATCTCCTGTATCAATTCTTCCTATGATAGTGTTGTCAATTCTCCTGTAATCCATAATATAATCTCCATTTAAATAATTTTATCTCAATAAAGTCCTATGACTATTTCTATGGTTATAGGGTACAATAAACGGCAAAATTATGCAAGCCGATTTAGAATACGAATAAAATGTGCAACAGCTTCTGATGGTTTCTCTGTTGAATTAGGACGTTTTTTTCAAACTTTTGAATCTATTTATATTCATCTATTCTTTCTTTTTCATTTTCGCAAAGGCTATGAATAGCAAAGTTCCCTGTAATAATGTAAACATAAAGTAGATCGGCATTAAGGCAATTGCGACTATATATAATATCGCTCCGGTGAGAATGAACCCTCGATGATACATAAAGAAACCCAGAGCGTTCATAAGCACTGCTGTACAAGTAACTACAATGTGTGGTAGTACTAGAGCGCCTGCTATAATTTCACTAATAGCCTCAGCAGCGTCTTGCTCAGTTGGCGTGGCTACGAAAAAATAGTAATTTACATATGCTGCATAAATAACTCCCAAAATCAGAGCTATTAGAGCTAACAGAGATACCTTACCTTTGTTCATTTCGAACTCCTCTCATTAAAATAGTTACAACTAAAAATTCTCTCTTTTCACATTATATATCAACTCATCATCATCGTGATGAACAACTATAACAGCCACGTATTTCGGTGTATATCCGTTCACCGGTGAGCTATACTCAATTTACAATATAAACGTTATAATTCTAATTATATAGTAGTCAGCCAAATAAGAACAGACTTTATTAAGAACAGTCTTTATTTAATATGATTAATTTGATAGAATCGTTTTAAGTATAACGAGGAAATAGCCGAAGTTTTAGAAGATGATGTTATGAAAAAGGAAATATATATATCGTGATAGAGGAAACCATATATGAGGAACGGAGATATTGATCGCAGCAGCTTTTTTATTTGTACAATGAGTCAACTTAATGCCTTAAAAGTATTGATATAAGCCGATCGGTTGAAGTTCTGTATTGGAATAATAGGGATAATTTGGTATAATCGTATGTATGAAACGCAAGGAGGAATCGAATATGAGATATATAAGCACGAGGGGTGAAGGAATTGAAAAAAAATCCGCACAGGCGATAATTCAAGGTCTGGCGGGGGATAAAGGGCTGTTTGTACCTGTGGATATTCCAAAAATTTCATTGAATCCGGATCAGTTGAAAGGGAAATCGTATCAGGAGATTGCAAAAGTTGTATTGAAGTTGTTTTTCGATGATTTCTCCGATGAGGAAATCGCTTACTGTGTTGAAAATGCATACGATGAAAAGTTTGAGGATTCTGAAATTGCACCTATAAAAAATGTGGGAGACGTGGATATACTTGAACTGTTCCACGGAAAGACGGCTGCATTCAAGGATATGGCACTGTCTATACTGCCGTATCTGCTCACGACTTCCATGAAAAAAGAAAATGAAAAAAGCAAGATCTGTATATTGACGGCTACTTCGGGAGATACAGGCAAGGCTGCTCTAGAAGGATTTGCCGATGTGCCGGGAACGGAGATCATAGTATTTTATCCCAATGCGGGAGTATCCAAAGTTCAGGAAAGACAGATGACTACCCAGGAAGGAAATAACGTTCACGTTTTTGCTATAAACGGGAATTTTGACAATGCCCAAAGCGGAGTAAAATCTATTTTTAACAATAGAGAAATTGAAGCGAAGCTGGCGGGACAGGGGATAAAACTTTCCAGTGCCAACTCTATCAACATAGGAAGGCTGATTCCTCAAGTTGCATACTATGTCTACGCTTATGTAAAGATGTTGGAAAGGGGAGAAATAAAAGCTGGAGAAAAGATAAATGCAGTGGTTCCGACTGGAAATTTCGGAAATATCTTGGCGGCATATTATGCCAAGGCTGTGGGTATTCCATATGATAAGTTCATATGTGCTTCCAACGAGAACAAGGTTTTGACGGACTTTATAAGAACGGGAGAATACAACATCCGGCGAGAGTTCACCTTGACCAATTCACCTTCCATGGATATTTTGATTTCAAGCAATCTTGAGAGATTGCTGTACCATATCAGCGGAGGCGATGTTTCGGAAGTCGGAAAGTTGATGACGGATCTTGAGAAGGATAAAAAATATGTCATAAACGACAAGATGCGAGAAGAGTTGAGGGATTTCTATGGTGATTTTGCCACCCAAAAGGAAACGCTGGCTACTATAAGAGAAGTTTATGAAAAGTACGGCTACGTGCTGGACACTCACACGGCAGTGGCGTATGCGGTATATGAAAAATATAAAGCGGCTACAGGAGATAAAAACAAGACGGTATTAGTTTCCACGGCAAGCCCGTATAAATTTGCGGACAGCGTGGCAACTGCAATTGGAATCCAGCCATCGGAAAACGGTTTTGAGAATATCAAACTGGTATTCGAAAAGACAGGATGCAAAGTCCCGAAGGAACTGAAAAATTTAGAAGAAAAAGAGATTCTGCATCGCAGGGTTATCGATGTGGAAGAAATGAATCAAGTAGTGCTGTCATCGGTTCAGTCAGTTTGATATATGGGGAAACCTCAAGACATGCAGGTTGGCAGTCGGACGATAAATTTTAAATATATAAGCAAAAAGAGTGGACTTAAGTGCAGTCCACTCTCTTTAATATGGCGGAGGACATGGGACTCGAACCCACGGGGCTGTTACGCCTTACTCCCTTTCCAGGGGAGCTCCTTAGCCACTCGGTCAATCCTCCAAATATTGTTCAGCCTAAATAATATATCACATTTTACAACATTTCTCAATAGGCTGGAGAGAAATTTGCCACGGTGAATTTTCCAGTGCAAACGGCGACATGAAATATAAAGATATAAATTATAAAGAAGGATTTAAACCATTGTAAAGAATGGTAGGCTGTGATATTATTAGGTTAAAGAACAGTAGTTAGAGTTTTGTTTTATCGGATAATGGAACACAGTTGTAGAACGATAAAATATCCGTCGACTGCATTGCTTGTCCGGTGATACAGGATGTGAGCTTTCTTGAGGAGGTGGAATCATGGCAAGTTTGAAGTTGTGGGAAATATTAAAGGATTTACAAAAAAACTATCGATGGGTGGATTTGACTCACGAGCTGAGTCCTGAGACTCCACACTGGTATGGATTCAAGCCTTTTGAGTCGGAGGTTTTATTCGACTATACCGATGATACAGATGAAGACAAAAAGGCTCCGATGAGATGCTTCCAGTACACCGTTGCAAGTCAGTATGGAACACATGTGGATGCACCTGTGCATTTTCATCAAAACGCAAGGGCATTAGAGGCAATAGACTGTAAAGAGCTGGTCTTTCCGTTGGTGGTAATCGACAAATCCGAGGAGGCTGCTGAAAATCCGGAGTTCACTCTGGAAATTGCTCATATAAAACAATGGGAAGACGTATATGGCAAGATTCCCGAAGGGGCGTTTGTTGCATTCAGAACAGATTGGTGCCATAAAAAGGATCTGGAAAATAAGGACGATCGAGGAGTTCCACACTATCCTGGCTGGTCTGTAGATGCGATAAAGTGGTTAGTTGAGAAAAGAAATATCGGTGCCATAGGCCATGAACCGGCAGATACCGACCCGAGCTATATTACAACGAGAGAAGATATATATCCGTATCCGGCGGAGCAATACATACTGGGTGTTGACAGATTTCAAATTGAAGTGATGAAAAATTTGGACAAACTCCCTCCGGTCGGCGGAATCATTTTTACGACATTTCCTAAGATAAAAGGAGGCGTAGGTTCGCCGGCAAGATGCTTTGCCATAGTGCCCGAATAGTGCTGAGAAAATTGGAAATTAAAATCAGCATGGCAGTTAGAATAGAGCGAATAAAAAACTATCCATATTTCAATCTGTATATGGATAGTTTTTTTGTTTGCATAAATATCATCTAGTTAAATCTTCATGTCTCCACGTTTTATCCAACCCAATCTGTAAAATGCTTCGGAGAAAATTAAGGTCAGAACTGCAGGAGCGATGAAATGTAAAATTGCGACGTAAAGCCAGATGGTGGAAGTTGAAATGGAACCCGCCATGGATTTAAATGTCATTATCTGTCCGACCAGCCCTGAAGTTCCCATGCCTGAACCGGCAGGCAAATTGGTCATCTTTAACGCTATGGTGGAAACAGGACCTAAAATGGCACTGGCAAATATAGGAGGAAGCCAGATTATAGGCTTTCGCAGGATATTAGGAACTTGAACCATGGAAGTTCCAATGCCCTGAGTGATCAATCCACTGACACCGTTGTCTCTAAAGCTGGCAACAGCAAATCCTACCATTTGGCAACAACATCCCACAGTAGCAGCACCTGCGGCTATTCCGGACAATCCCAGAACTATGCCTAAAGCCGCGGAACTGATAGGCAAAGTCAGAACCATTCCCATTATGACGGAAACTATTATTCCCATGATGAAAGGTTGATATGAAGTTCCATATTCTATGGCGTTGCCGATTAACAGCAATAATTTGCTGATAGGCGGACCTATTAAAAAGCCGGTGAAACTACCCACCAACATTGATAGTGCGGGAGTCAAAAGCAGGTCCAGCTTAGTTCTGCCGGAAATAAATATTCCGAACTCCACGGCTACCAGAGAAGCGACGAAGGCTCCTAGAGGTTCGCCGGGACCTATGAACAAAACTCCTTTACCAACTGAGAACGTGCCTGCTATAATCGACTGAGCATGAGCAGCTACGAGACCTGAGACGGCACTTCCCAGAGTTACGAAGGTGGATGCACATAATTTTCCCGCCAGACCTATACCTATTCCGGCACCTGTCAGTGCCATAGCGATTTGACCGATGACGGCTACGTAGCTTCCATAGGGATTTGGAATCAGCTTTGCAAGCTGCACCAGAATTGTACCTACGATGAGGGTGGAGAAAAGCCCGTGAGCCATTCCTGTAAGCCCTTCTATAAATACTCTATTCAAATATTTTTTCATGAATACTCCTAACTTTAAATCGTGATAAGTCACGACGCTTTAAAACGCACGAAGCTATTATATCAAATGGATACAGGGAAGTTCAACCGAATAAAGCTGAAAAATTCCAGTTATTAAAAATAGACACGCGCAGTACAACTGAGCTTTTTTATTTACTCGGCTTTCTCTAAATCTATGAACATAATAAGGAAGCCAATCAGCAACAGCATACCACAGACCAACATTGCTCTCTCGGAAAACAGATTGATGCAAAAGTTTCCAAGTATGGCACCGACTATGAAAAAGAAAATGGCAGAGCTGTATATTAAAAACGTCTTCTTGACCGACGGCTCCCTGTGGTAATAGTACGAGCAGAGGCTTTCGACAGCAGTTCGCATATTTCCCACGCACATGGCTGTGGCTATGTTCCTGTTGTGAATTCGCCTAAACGATTCCACCTGAATTCCACAGGCGAGAGATGTGAGAGAATTTGCCAACTGGTTCTCTCCAACGGGAACGAAGGCGACCAAAATTATTATCACAGCTTCTATCAAAATTGACACTTGTCTCCAGTGAAAACTCAGCATGGAAAAAGACGGCATAAGTCTGGAAGGTCTTCTGCCAGATGTTTCAACGCTTTTGTTGCAAACATTGTCGGAATCTTTCGAGGTATCTGAAAGAAACTTTTCATTTCTCTTGTATGCTACTATGTGGATTACTTCCGAAAGGGCGATGCCCGAAGCGAAAGCGATTACCGGAACGATGTAATGAAAGCTGACGTAAAAGTTGCCCGAAGCTAAATTGACACCGAATAATAACAGGTTACCGGTCTGTCCGTTAGAGAAGACCTGTCCTCTGGAAATATACGAATAAGCATCCATGAAACCGCCGGCGAGAGCCAGGACGATTCCCAGAAAAATCGAATCCGACATCTGTGATGAACGTATGAAAATAGAATTTCTTATGTGAGATTTATCCTTGACTTTTATAAACATTAAATAACCCTCTAATTATATTTTTTCATGTTCCACTATAGTATAACACCGATGAGAAAATATTCAAAAGACAAAATCGGATTTCGGCTGTATTTACTCATGAGCGTGTTGCCGGTTGTTTTGATATTACAAAAATGATAGGATATATTACAACAGATTTTGGAAAAGAAAATTCAGTTTGTAAAAAATGCGAGAGGGCTGACTATGGGAATAATAAGTATAGAAAATTTGACCAAAGATTACGGCAAGGGTAGAGGAGTGTTTGACGTGTCATTGCAGGTTGAAAAAGGAGAAATTTATGGATATTTAGGGCCTAACGGAGCCGGCAAATCGACTACTATGAGACATTTGATGGGATTTTCCAAGGCGGATAAGGGAGATATAAGAATTCTTGGAATGGATTGCTGGAGGGAGCAGAAAAAAATTCAGGAAAAAGTCGGTTATCTGCCGGGGGAAATAGCGTTCTTGGACGATATGAAAGGGAGCAGCTATTTGAAGTTCATAGGCAAATTGAGAGGTCAGAAGGACTTCTCATATGCAGAGGAGCTTTTGGAATATTTTGAAATTGATCCCGGGTCCAAAATAAAGAGGATGTCCAAAGGTATGAAGCAAAAGATAGGCATAGTTGCGGCATTTATGCACAAGCCGGAAGTAATACTGCTGGATGAACCGACCAGCGGACTTGATCCTCTAATGCAAAATAAATTCATCAATCTCGTAGAGAAAGAGAAGCAGGCAGGGAGAACCATAATTTTATCTTCACATATATTTGAAGAAGTGGAAAAAATCTGCGATAGAGTAGGAATGATCAAGGCGGGAAGACTCATAAAAGAAGTTGAAGTAGATGAGCTTAAACACGCTAAAACGAAAATTTTTAAAATAGAGTTCAACGCAGCTGGAAATGTAGACAAAATTAGAGAAGCATTTCCGGATAGTGTGAAAGTTCGTGATAATAATCAGGTAGTTGTGTCCATAAACGACTTGCAGACCAACGATTTGTTGAGATGCTTAGCAAGGTGCGATGTGAAGTTTATGAAGGAGATCAAGCAGACTTTGGAAGATTATTTCATGCAGTTTTATGGAGGTGACAAGAATGTTTAACGGTGTGTATTTCAGGCAGGTTATTAAATCCAATATTAAATTGCTTATAATTTTCACAGCTGCTCTCAGCGTGTTTATGGCGATGATGATCTATGTATTCACACCCGAGACTGTGGAGAGTTTGAAGAATCTCAAAGGTTCGACTATGGGAAAGATGACGGGAAAAATAACTCTGGTGAACTTCATAGCAAACTCATTTTACGCGGGAAATGCCATAATTTTTCCTATGGCTTATTCAATAGCTGTAGGAAACAGACTCATTGCGGAAAAAGTTGATAAAGGTGGAATGGCAGGGCTTCTGGCTACTCCTATGACAAGGAATCAGGTCAGCGGAACCGGCGGATTGTATTTTATTATTTCACTGACATTCATGTTCAGCGTAATAGCATCTGTGGGAATAATATCATCGAGAATATTTCAGCCGAATGCTCTGGAAATTAAAAAATTCATAATGCTCAACGTCGGAATGTTGCTTTATCATCTCTTGATCAGCGGGATATGTTTTTTTGCTTCATGCGTATTTAATACATCCAGACACTCTCTCATGATCGGAGCGGGATTGCCTTTATTTTTCTTTATAACCCACATTCTGGTGTTGCTTTCAGAAAATTTATCATACTTAAAATACGTGACGGCAAATACGTTATTTGACAGCGAAGCCATACTGGATGGAAAGGGGTATGGAATAAAATTTGCAGCGATGGGAATATCGGCATTAGTGCTATATGTCGTAGGAATTATGAGGTTTAAGAGAAAAGATTTACCGTTATAATAAAGTGCATAATTAAATGGAGATATACAATGAACTAGTTGTATATCTCCGCTTTGTTCTAATTTACATATCGATATTCTTTAACAGATTGACCATTTCAATGGCGGTATGAGCACATTCATATCCTTTGTTTCCGGCTTTTGTACCGGCTCTTTCGATGGCTTGCTCGATGGTATCAGTAGTCAGAACTCCGAAAATAACAGGAATCTTGTTCTCCAAGCTCACTTGAGCTATCCCCTTGGAAACTTCACTGCAAACGTAATTGTAGTGATCTGTGCTTCCGCGAATGATAGCGCCAAGACATATGATCGCATCGTATTTTTGACTCTTAGCCATAATAGCTGCTGTCAACGGAATCTCGAAAGCACCGGGAACCCAGGCGATTTCAACATCATCTTCTTTGACATTTTCACGGAGCAACCCGTCTATGGCTCCGGATAGCAATTTAGAGGTGATGAATTCGTTGAACCTGGCAGCCACAATACCGATTTTCATACCATTTGATACTAATTTTCCTTCATAGATTTTCATTTATTTTGCCTCCTTTAAGTTTAAAATGTGTCCCATTCTGTTTTTCTTGGTTTCCAAGTAGAAACGATCGTGAGGATTAGCTTCAATTTCAATAGGTAATCTCTTTGAAATGATCATGTTGTAGTCTTCCAGCTGATAGACTTTGTCGGGATTGTTCGTCAGCAGCTCCAAGGATTTAACACCTAAATCCCTGAGTATTTGAGCTCCTATGTAATATTCTCTCAAATCGCCGTCAAAGCCCAATGCCAAATTGGCATCCAGAGTATCCATTCCGTTATCTTGGAGATGGTAGGCTTTCAACTTGTTCACCAGTCCGATGCCTCTGCCTTCCTGTCTCATGTACAGCAATATACCGCTGCCGTTTTGAGAGATCATTTCCATAGCTCTATCGAGTTGTTGTCCGCAATCGCATCGCATGGAACCGAAAACGTCTCCTGTCAGACATTCCGAGTGAACTCGGCATAATACATCTTCTCCATTGGATATGTCGCCCATGACAAGAGCTATATGGTGTTCGCCGTTAAGCCTGTTCACGTAGCAATGCGCCATAAAATCACCGTATTTTGTCGGCATTTTTGAGATTGAAACGCAATCGACCAAGTTGTCGAAAACTTTACGATATTCCTGCAACTCCTTAATTGTTATAAACGGTAGGTCGTGTTTTTTTGCAAAGTCCAGCAGGTCTGAAGTTCTCATCATGCTGCCGTCGTCTTTCATAACTTCACAGCAGAGACCGCATTCATCAAAACCGGATAATCTCATCAGATCCACGGTGGCTTCAGTATGCCCGTTTCTGACTAAAACGCCACCGTCTTTTGCAACCAGGGGAAACATATGCCCGGGTCTGCGAAAATCTTCCGGCTTAACGCTGTCATCTATGCACATTCGAGCAGTCAATGCCCTTTCAGCGGCTGAGATTCCCGTCGTCGTGGTCTTATAGTCGATTGACACCGTGAATGCGGTTTCATGGTTATCCGTGTTTTCCAAAACCATAGGTTGCAGTTTCAATTTTTTTGCAATTTCACCGCTCATAGGGATGCATATGAGCCCTTTAGCATGTGTTGCCATAAAATTTATGTTTTCAGTTGTGGCATGTTCTGCTGAGCAAATCAAGTCTCCTTCATTTTCTCTATCCTTATCGTCCATAACAAGGATCAACTTACCTTCTCGCAATGCCTTGATGGCATCTTTTACATTTTGATATTTCATAGTTTTACCATTCCTTTCCCGCTCAAAAATATTTAGAAACCATTGCTTTTCAGAAAACTTTCACACAAGGGTGAATTGGAATTTTTATCCGTGAATGATTTGATGTATTTACCGACAATATCGTTTTCGAGATTGACAATATCTCCGGGTTTCTTACTCAATAAAATTGTGTTTTCCAGTGTATGAGGTATGACGGATACATAGAATGCACTCCTGTCTACTTTCGCTACCGTCAGGCTGATTCCATCAATGGCGATAGAGCCTTTCTCGATTATGAAATCCATAATTTTTTCCGAAGTCTTAATTTTGTACCACACAGCGTTGGCATCACGGCGGATATTTATGATTTCACCGGTACCGTCTATGTGACCTGACACGATATGTCCCCCGAATCTGCCGTTGGCGGCCAATGCGCGTTCTAAATTAACGAAACTGCCTGCACGTAATCTGTGCAGAGAAGTTCTCTCGAGAGTTTCTCTCATTACATCCACGGTGAATGAGCCATTGTCCCACTTTATTGCGGTGAGACATATTCCGTTGACTGCGATACTGTCTCCTAAATGAATGTCCTCCAAAATTTTTGAAGCTCCGATGGTCAATTTATAATTGGTACCACCTTGAATATTTTTAATTTTACCTACTTCTTCTATGATTCCCGTGAACATGAATATATCACCTCGCTCTCAATTAAGAAATCGCTTCCTACTTTAGAAAAAGAGTAGGGATTCAACTTAACGGCATCACCCGGTTTGGAGACGCCAACACCGGATATAGGCGTTAGAGCCTTGCCGCCAAATATCTTCGGGGCGATGAACACTGCCGTTTCCTGAACGATCCTTTGATTTAAAGCACTCCAGTTGAGCCTGCCACCGCCTTCCAATAAAACGCTGTCTATGTCCATTTCGCCCAATTTTAACATAAGCTGATTCAGGTCGATGAATTCATCTTTTTTACCCACTGTGATGAATTTGCATCCGAGATTCTTATAGGGAAGCATTTTTGCATCATCCGTTTGACAAGTGGCGATGAATGTTTCTATGGAGCGGGCAGTTTTAGCAATGTTGGATGTTAACGGCAATTTCAAATGTGTATCGCAGATGATACGAATAGGGTCCTTGCCGTTTTCCATGCGACAATTCAGCATGGGATTGTCCTTCATCACCGTTCCGATTCCCACCATAATAGCTGAAAATTCATTTCGCAGTTCATGGACTTTCAATCTCGACTCCTCGCAACTGATCCACTTTGAAGCACCGGTGTGAGTCGCTATTTTGCCATCTACAGTCATGGCGTATTTCATCAATACGAAAGGTCGTTTATCCACTATGAATTTTTTAAATACCTTAATCAGTTTGTCGCATTCGTGTTTTAATATACCTGTATCGACCTGAACACCGTGTTGCTGCAATTGAGAAGCACCCTTGCCGGAAACTAAAGGATTTACGTCCAGCGTACCTATGACCACTCTGGAAATACCGCTTCGTATGATCGCTTCTGTACAGGGAGGAGTTTTCCCGTAATGACAACACGGCTCCAATGTCACATATATCGTTGCACCTTTTGGTGAAGTTGTGCAGCTTGCCAGAGCATTTATCTCGGCGTGAGCTGTACCGAAATTTTCGTGATATCCCTGTCCTATAATTTTGCCGTCCTTGACGATGACCGCACCGACCATAGGATTGGGATTGACCCTTCCTGAACCTCTGCGAGCCAAGGTTACAGCCAATTTCATGTACTCCAAATCGTTCAAATTGCACCTCCTGATATTGATGATGTCGAGTAAAAAAATACATGCCTTGAATGAAATTCTCCAAGACATGTTAGGTAAAGCGTACTGCGATTAAAGTTCACCGGATGCGGTGTCGAAATAAAAAAAACTGAAATAATGAAATTATTTCAGAGCATATAAAGCGCATAGATATGCTTTTATCTTCTCTCATCCAGACTGTAACTGTCGGCTTTGGAATTTCACCAAATCATGCCTTGCGGCTCGTGGGCTGTACCACCGGTAGGAAATTTCATCCTGCCCTGAAGATAGATATTCAATTACTGATGATTATAAATAAAAATAAAATGTTTGTCAAGACTTAGAAGGAGATTGGATAGTGTCAAGTTGTTGTGGAGTTTTCGCTTGACGCAATCTACAAAGTGCCGGTTGCTTGATTTTACTTCCTTTAAAAATTCCTCAATTATTTCACACTATCAAGGGAATTGTAATGGAGATGCTTCCATAGCCGAAACGAGCAAAAAGCCGTGGAAAGCAAATTGAGATGCGGTTATGTGAAGTGCATAAAATAGCATATTGAGATAATTGAGCTATAGTGATATAGTAAAAATATGGAGGATCGGAATATGAAGATAACTAGAAAAGACGATGGGAAAAGAGGAGTTATAGAGGCTTTTGAAGATGGAGTAAAAATGGGAGAATTGACATACGAATGGATTTCGGATGAAAAGCTGCTAATCGATCATACGCAAGTGTCGGAAAAGTTTAAGGGGATGGGAATAGCTAGGAAATTGGTCATAGCTGCCATAGATTTAGCTAAAGAGAAAAAAGTTAAAATAGTACCGGTGTGTTGGTATGCGGAAAAAATTTTCAATGAAAATCAGGAGTTTGAAGCTTTGAGGGGATAGGTTTGACGATGAGAAGCATGTCTCAGAAAGAAGTGCGGATAGGCAAAAGCAGTTCAAGGTAAAACTCAGAGATCTTTCTCATATATCTCACATAGACAAGGCAGATTTAAATCAACTCGTTTAAACCTGCTATTCTTTAGGTTTCGGAAGGAACTTCCACCTGTTTTTAATACCGGTTCTGATAAAGTATGCAATCTGCAAGATTTTTTTGAACTTAAAACACAACATGACCAAAGCGTAAATATTTGCGAATGCCCAAATTGTCAGAACTATTATGTCTAAAAATGTATGTGATAGCAAATCTGCGATCTGATCCAGCAACATATACCTCCTTGCAATCTGTTATAGATAATATATCATTGTTTTGGCAAAAATCCAACTAAAGATAAAATAAAACAAGAATAAAACATATGCCGCTAAAATCCCCCTTGATAAAAGCCGTCCACTCTGATACAATTAACTGAGTTAGCATAGAATAACTAACTGGGATAAAGGATTTATTTTTCGCCATAAAGGCTCGATTAGAATATGGGTAATCGCAAGGAAACACATTTTACTTTGAGCTATGCGGAAGATAATATCTGTGAGAAATAGCGATGAAAATTGCTGAACAGCAATTGAAATTTAATTGTTTACGGAGGGAAAAATGAAATTAAAATTCAAAGGAATTCTGAGTTTGATAACGGCTTTCGTGATGGTTCTATCCAGTTTCGGAATGGCATTTGCCAATGGAGATGGTAGACCTGTCGATGCCGTATCATCTGCGACGGATAAGGGGTATACTGTTGACAACGACAAGGTGACTTCCCATGACATTACGATAAAACACGGAATTGCAACATACAAAATGTCCGTGAAAATTTACAAGTACGGAAATGTTTGTTATTACATTCAGGATAAGACACAAAATGCACCGGGATATTTGGGAAATATCTGGGAAGAATTTAAAGCCGAAGACGGATTGAAAAAGTATGTCGGTCTTACGTTTGATGAAATAAAGAAAATGCCGAGACCGGCGCCGAAGGTTATCATGGGAGCCAGTGATGAAACTCCAGGGGAGGTTCACGATGCGATTTTGAAGCTCATCGGAGAATTGGAAAAGAAGGACGAAATCAAGGCTCAAAAAAATAAGACTGCACTCGCAAAATTATTTTTGTCAAAACTTAACATATACGCACAGAGGGATGACAGCGAATACGATGAAAGTTCAATGAAAGAATTCATAGAAGCGTACGAAAAAGCGGAAAGAGTTCTCATGAAAAACAATCCCGGCGACAGTGAAATCAAGACCGCTTTGAACGATTTAGACGATGCGGCGACTTATTTGAGAAAGAAACCTCTGGACTATACGAAATTAAAAAAACTGGTGAAAGAGGCTGAGGATATAGTCGCACATGAAGCTGAGTATTCAGCTCTTTCAATTGCCTACTTGAAGCAGATTCTCGGCGAAGCGAACAACGTTTTGGACATCGGAGCTAAAAACAAAGAGGCATTGAAAAAATTAGAAGAAAAATTGGAAAAGGCTATAAAGAATGCGGAGAAGAAAGCGTCTCAGGGGAAGATGTTCAATATAAGGGGGAAGCTGGCTCAGGCGGGAGATCCGGATACCACATCAATGGCTAACGGATTTATGAATCCTCTGATAACATTGGAAGAGAAAGATGGAAAAGCCATCTATACGATAGGATTTAAAAAGGGCGGTTTTCAGGGAATTACATCTCAGGTGGAATACTTGAAACACATTGAAAACGGCAAGGAGATAAAGGCACAGGAACTGCCGGGAACGGGAGAATACAACAAGCTGTTCAGGATTACCAGAAGCAAGCAGGGTGAAGGCAGAATAGATCTCAAAATAGCTGCTAAAATGGTGGGACCTGATATTCAGGAAATGCCTGTGTTGCTCGTGTTGGACTTGACTTCCAAGAGACCGGAAGGAGAAGTGGGAACCAAGGCTGATAAGACCAAGTTAAAGGCAGCCATAGACGGAGAAAAGGAAACTTTTGACGATGTAAATGCTGGTGTCTACAAACCGGTAGGAGCAGCTGAATATCTGAAAAAATATAATAAAGCTCTAAAGGTTCTGGAAGATCTCGATGCTACGCAAGAGACCGTGGATAAAGCAACAAGAGATCTGTTGAATTCAAAAAATCTCGATTTATCTTTAAATAAGGATAAATTCGCAGCCCTTATAGGCAAAGCGGAAGAGATGGAAAAACATCCTGAAAAATATACCAAGGAATCTTTTGCGAGACTTAAAGAGGCAATAAAGAAAGCAAATCAAAATTTTTATAAGACGGATATGACAAAGCACACGATGGCTGCGTACATGAAGGAGCTTCAGGATGTGATGGATTCTTTGAATCCCGCAGGTACGTACTTCGAAAAGACTCTTAAAGAGGGAGACATATCTGCGAAGGGAATGTTCACTGAAGACAGCAAGCTGGCAGTTAAAAAAGATATCACGGATAAGTTGACGGCTGAACAGAAAAAGGAATTGGCAAAACTTGCAAATGTTGAAAAGACTGTGGGAAGCTATGATATAGCCATCGAGAACGGGACATCAAAGGGCAAGGTGAATTTGACATTCAATGTAGGCAAAGATATAGATGACAGAGATGTTAAGATAACGCACTTTAAAAAAGACGGTAGCGTGGAGACTTTTGATAAGAAAGTCAAAGACGGAACTGTAACGGTGGAAACGGACTCTTTTTCCCCATTTGTGATATCGTTGATAGGTAAAGTTGACCCTAATAAACTAAACCCTAATAAACCGGAGATTAAGCAACCTAAAGAAAAGGATGAGGACGGCAAGACTCCGGATGGAAATATATCAAAGGATAAGTCAGGAGATAAAGGAAATATGGCTAAAGACAAACAGAAAGAAACAAAGAAAAAGAATGATACAAAGCCAAAGACCGGCGATAGTAAAAATTTGATAGGACTCATAGCGGCTATGCTTTCTGCGATTGGATTGGCTTTGGCTGTCAGGAGAAAGAAGTCGGATAAATAGACAGTTGAAAGAAAAAAATTCAATGTGCTGAATATGGAATTAAATTTTTCGAAAATTGTAACAATTGAGCTTCGTCCCCCCTTATGCCGAACCTATTCGGCATAAGGGGGATTTGTGTACGTGTGAGAAATGCAGATATCTCAAAACACGGCACTTCGGACTTTTAATTGGAATGAGAAATGCAGTTAAATTCAATACTCAAAACCTCAATGTGCTAAAGGCACGCAATAATTTGATAAATCCGGTGAAAATGAACTTCACGAAATCTGTAAATAATGTATAATGAATAGAGAAAGATTTTCCATTGAAATAGAGAAAGGTTTTCCATTGAATAGGAACACGGTGCAATTTCATGGAAAACAGCATTTACAGCAGATGAACCAATGAAACAAACGTAGGCGAACATGAATTCAACTGTAAATAGGTGATGTCTTTAAATCCGTGAAAAAGAGGTTGTTTGGATAAAATGAAAGTAGTGAAAGAACAGACGATAAAAACGAAAGACAAGAAGACGGAATCCACGCTTTTGATAGACGGTGTCATAGTGGGAATATTAGCGGGATTTGTCGGAGTCGTGTACAGAATTCTCATAGATTACAGTGGAAAGACGACTGATTTTTTTGTGAGGAAAACCGAAGAAAGCTATTTATATATATTTGGATTGATCATATTGTTGACAGTGTTGGGACTCATGTCCAGTCGGATAATTTCAAAGGATAAGTATGTGGGAGGCAGCGGAATTCCTCAGGTTGCCGCAGAAGTAACCGGCAGAATAAAAACCAATCCTATAAGGATTCTGATTTTAAAATTGACAGGAGGAACGGTATCGGCTCTGGGAGGCTTGTCTTTAGGTCGTGAAGGTCCGTCAATTCAATTGGGAGCCATGAGCGGAAAACTTGTGGCGAGGCTTTTCAAGAGGACAAAGATAAGGGAGAACTACCTTATGACCAGCGGAGCCAGTGCAGGGTTGTCAGTGGCATTTCATGCCCCTTTGGCAGGAGTTCTGTTTTCCATGGAAGAAATTCATAAAAACGTATCTAAAAAATTGATAATATCGTGCTTTAGTGCAGCTGTAGTGGCTGATATAATAAGTCAGTTGATCTTCGGGTTCAAACCCGTGTTCTCATTTCCTGAAACAGAGAGAGTCTCCATCTCCACATATCCTTACATAGTATTGCTGGGCATTGTACTGGGACTGTTCGGAACAGTCTACAACAAAGTGATGAAAGGTATGTTCGATCTTTATAAGAAGTTCAACGTATCCGTCAAAATAAGACCCTTCGTAGCGTATGCGGCATCAGGAATCATGTTTTTCGTATATCCACAGGTTCTGGGCAGCGGGCATAATCTTGTGGAAATGCTGCTGTACAGTAAATATACTATATATGGATTGGCGATATTGTTTTTTCTCAAGATGGGATTTTCACTGGTGTCGTTTACGTCAGGAGTGCCCGGAGGAATTTTTCTGCCGATTTTGGTCCAGGGGGCAATTTTGGGATGTCTGTTCGGAACGGTTTTAGGTGGAAACAATCTTGGTTTGTACGTTATAATATCCATGTCCGGTTACTTGACAGCCGTAGTTAGAAATCCCCTGACATCAGTGGTTTTAATCTTTGAAATGACCAGGAGTTTAAACGGATTTCTCCCCTTGGCTGTGACCTGTCTCGTATCGTATTTTACGGCGAACCTGCTTGGAACAAAACCGGTATATGAATATCTGTTGGACAGAGTTTTGGACAAGGAGGACGACAGCAAAGAGCAGGCAGTGGAAGTTGAAATAGTCACTGTCGTGGAAGCCGGAAGTCCGGTTGTAGGCAAGAAGATCAGGGAGCTGAAATGGTTGGAAGGAAGCATAATCGTGCAGATTGATCGCGGCGGCAAGTTGATGCTGCCAAAGGGAGATACGACTATAAGGCAAAATGATAAGTTGACACTTCACCTACCACCTGCAAATGCCGACGAGATAATAAGCAGCATTGAAAAAATGTGATAGCAGATGTGATTTTATAGAGAAGAGGTTGGTGAAAGTGAGAAATATAGCCGGAAGAATAACAGGGTATAGCATTTTAAGGGTATTATTGATTGAAGTTGTCGTGTTTTTGGTTCGAGCATTGCCGATGTGGCTTACAGTGGCATCGGTGTCTTTAGTATTGATCATCGTGTGGAACATATTGAAGTTTCAATTTATGTATTTATTTTTTCTCGCTGCCGCATGTCTCATATTGATGGTGTTCATCGGCAACCGGCTGGCAAAGTGCTCTCAGGATAAAATCATGTGGCTTAACGGAAAGCAATTTTTATGGTATATAGACGGAGAGTTATACTATTTGAAAACGTATACGGACAGGTTTCACAAGGGGGTTAACAGCGTAAAAATAGCCAGAATTGCGGGAGTGGAAAAGCACTTTTTTTCATGGAGGTTAAATTGCGATTACATGGGACATATCGATGTATATGAAAGAGAATTGAACCTTGAAAGAGAAATGGATGATTTGATGAAATTAAAAGGCAGAACACAAAATTCAAAATTGGTCAGAGGCAATATCGTAATAAAGCGATGCTATAGAAAATGCAGCGAGCAGAAAATAGAAGAAATATTCGAAAAGTTGAAAATTAAGGCGTAGTAAAGAGAGTATCCATAGGCGTTAAGTTATTCAACTTTTTTATATTGTTTAATTGCGATTTTATGAGAGCGTGAATTATAGGAGCATCAATGTATAAAATAAGAAAAAGGGAGAGTTTCAATTAAAGAAAAGCATCTATATAAAGAAGAACATTTTGAAAACGAGCAGTGTTTCAACAGAGAGAAGTGTTTCAACAGAGAGAAGGGATTTGATAAAGAACAGTGCTTCGATAAAGATGAGAATTTTAATAAAAAAAGAGCTGTAGCAAAGAGGAGCGTATAGGATTCACCGAACGAGAGAAGTCGATATGAGATAAAAAATGCATCGCTTCCAGGATAGAAACATTCCGAAAAAAATGGGATGTTTGATGGGATGTTTTAAGAACAGACTTGGTACAGTTTTTAAAGAAAATCATCTACGTGAAGACAGCATGAAAGCAGCTGAAGTTCAGTCTGAAAAATCTCACGCGAAAAATGAAAAACTTTCCCGTATCTCCAACTGTAATGTATTGAAAAACAAAAGTAACTGGTATATAATATAAATTCAAAAGATTAGAGAATTTTAAGAGAGTTTCATCATAATTTTATGTTGTAATTCACGTTGAATTCACAAGGATATCTATCAAAATTTTCGGGTGTGAAATTTTAGAGTGTGAGAAGATTGAAAAGCTACCACAGAATATATTAAGGAGGAATTATGGCACAGTATTTCAATGAACCGTCGAGAACTTTTAATGAGTACCTACTGATTCCGGGTTACTCTTCTAAGGAGTGCAGAGTGGAGAACGTATCACTGAGAACACCTCTCGTAAAGTTTAAAAGGGGAGAAGAACCTGCACTTTCAATGAACATTCCATTGGTTTCAGCAGTCATGCAGGCGGTTTCAGATGATAAAATGGCAGTGGCACTGGCAAAGGAAGGCGGCATATCGTTTATTTTCGGTTCGCAGCCAATTGAAAGCCAAGTGGAAATGATAAAAAGAGCCAAAGATACCAAAGCCGGATTTGTAACTTCCGATGCCAACATAAGACCGGATCAGACGCTGAAAGACTTACTTGAACTCAAGGAGGGAACCGGTCACAGCACAACAGCGGTGACAGAGGACGGGACAGCTGATGGAAAGCTGATTGGACTGGTAACTTCCAGAGATTACAGAGTCAGCAGGATGAGCCCGGATACAAAAATTGAAGAATTTATGACTCCTTTTGAGAAGTTGGTATATGCGGAATCTGGAGTTACTCTCAGCGAGGCGAACGATATCCTGTGGGATAACAAGTTAAATGCCTTGCCGATAGTGGATAAAAATCAGAGGTTAACCCATTTCGTGTTCAGGAAGGATTACGACAGTCACAAGGCGAATCCGAATGAGCTTTTAGATCATCACAAAAGATATATTGTCGGTGCGGGGATAAACACGAGGGACTACGAAGAGAGGATTCCTGCCCTTGTGGAAGCCGGTGTCGATGTTATCTGCATAGATTCTTCGGAAGGATTTTCCGAGTGGCAGACGGACACTTTGAAATTCGTCAGAGAAAAATACGGTGATACCGTCAAAATAGGTGCGGGAAACGTAGTCGACGGCGATGGATTCAGGTATCTTGCAGAAGCCGGTGCGGACTTCATAAAAATCGGTATCGGAGGAGGTTCTATCTGCATAACCAGAGAGCAAAAGGGCATCGGCAGAGGTCAGGCTTCGGCGGTTCAAGACGTTGCGAAGGCTAGAAACAAGTACTTTGAAGAAACCGGCATATACATTCCTATTTGCTCCGACGGCGGAATCGTCTACGATTACCATATGACGTTGGCTCTCGCCATGGGTGCGGACTTCATAATGCTGGGAAGGTACTTTGCGAGATTTGATGAAGCTCCCGGACAGAGAGTTAACCTGAACGGAAGCTATGTTAAAGAGTACTGGGGCGAGGGTTCAGCTCGTGCCAGAAACTGGCAGAGATACGATATGGGCGGAGACAAGAAGTTGAGCTTTGAAGAAGGTGTCGATTCCTACGTTCCATATGCGGGAAAGCTGTCTGATAACGTTAGACAATCTCTGCAAAAAGTGAAGTCTACCATGTGCAACTGTGGAATACTGACAATTCCTGAGCTGCAAAAGAACGCCAAGATGACCCTGGTTTCAGCGACTTCCATAGTAGAAGGCGGCGCTCACGACGTGATAACCAAGGAAACTACGGGCAGCGGTTCAAACAGATAAGCTCGTTTGAAATCTGAATTTGGCGGATCTAATGTTTAAATGCGGCGGATTGTGGGCTTTGCTATAAAAGTTTGCTCTGAGTTTGGCGAATTGAATGTTAAAGTTGGGCTTAGCCATATGCAACGTGATCCGTTTACTTTAAAAAATATCTAAATAGAAAATATTGAAATAAATTACAAATAGAGGAAACTTACCATGATGAAACATGAGAAAATTTTGGTAATGGATTTTGGGGGGCAGTATGCTCAACTCATTGCGAGAAGAGTCAGAGAACTGAATGTTTATGCGGAGATAAAACCCCATACGTTTACCGTGAAGGAAATTGAAGAGATGAATCCGAAGGGAATAATCTTTACAGGAGGTCCAAACAGCGTCTATGGAGAATCAGCGCTCGCTTACGATGAAAAGCTGTTCCAACTGAACATCCCAATCTTGGGAATATGCTACGGAGCCCAGCTGATGGCTCACGCTCTGGGTGGAAAGGTTGAAACGGCACCGGTCAGCGAGTACGGAAAAACTGAAATAGACGTGGATAAAAATTCGTTTTTAATGGGCGAAGTTTCCGCCAAGACCATAATGTGGATGAGCCATACGGATTACATAGCACAGGTCCCAAGGGGATTTAATAAAATTGCCGGCACTCCCGTGTGTCCGGTTGCGGCTATGGAAGATACGGAAAGAGGCTTTTACGCAACTCAGTTCCATCCGGAAGTAATGCATTCCGTGGAAGGAATGAAAGTTTTCAAAAAGTTCGTAAAAGATGGTTGCAAGTGCAGCGGGGATTGGAAGATGGATTCCTTTGTGGAAGAATCCATCAAAGAGATCAGAGCAAAGGTAGGCGATGGAAAGGTTTTGTGTGCCTTGTCGGGCGGTGTCGATTCATCGGTAGCTGCGGTCATGCTCAGCAAAGCTGTGGGCAAACAATTGACCTGTGTTTTCGTCGACCACGGTCTGCTCAGAAAAGACGAGGGAGACCAGGTTGAAGCGGTTTTCGGAGAAACCGGTAAGTACGATTTAAATTTCATCAGAGTGAATGCCCAAGAGAGATTTTACGAAGCTCTAAAGGGAGTCTCCGAACCTGAGAAAAAGAGAAAAATCATCGGTGAGCTTTTCATCAGAGTCTTTGAAGAAGAGGCAAAGAAAATCGGAGCCGTCGACTTCCTCGTGCAGGGAACCATTTATCCCGATATCGTAGAAAGCGGTTCGGGACACAGCGCTACGATTAAGAGCCATCACAACGTAGGCGGCTTGCCGGATCACGTGGACTTCAAGGAAATCATTGAGCCGCTGAGAGATCTTTTCAAAGATGAAGTCAGAAAATCCGGACTGGAACTTGGAATTCCTGAATACTTGGTGTTCAGACAACCGTTCCCGGGACCGGGATTGGCTGTGAGAATCATTGGAGAAGTTACACCTGAGAAAGTTAAAATCGTCCAGGAAGCCGATGCAATTTACCGCGAAGAAGTGGAAAAAGCAGGTATCTCGAGAGATATAGGACAGTACTTTGCAGCCCTCACAAATATGAGGTCGGTAGGAGTAATGGGAGACTTTAGAACTTATGATTATGCTATCGCCTTGAGGGCAGTTTTAACCTCGGACTTCATGACAGCAGAAGCAGCACAGCTCCCTTGGGAAGTCCTGGAAGTCGCAACTCGCAGAATCGTCAACGAGGTGGACCATGTAAACCGCGTGCTGTATGACTGCACCGGCAAACCACCAGGAACGATTGAGTTCGAGTAATTAAAAATAGGCTCTAAAGCTTTATAAACAGCCATTTTAGGATGTCGTGCTTGCAAAATTCTTGCAGATTTTTATGAGTAAATCATATTATTTAAATTTATCAGTTAGGAGGTGATTAGTATTTTTGGTAATGTTATATATTACGATGATAAAAAAATATCAGAATATTGTTCTGTAATACTTGGACAACAAAGTTTAAAAGTTAAAGAATACGAAGTTCAAAGTGACAAATCTACTAAACTGGATTTAAGATTTATTGGAGGATATTTAAAGGGTTCTAAAAAATATACAGCAGAAGTTCAAGAAAGTCTTCTGTACAATTGTGATAATTTTGAAAAGTTGCTCAACGATAGAGACGATTTTTTTGATTTTACAATAAAACAATTTGATATTAAAACAATTGGTAGAGGTAGTATTATTAAATTTAATGGGTATATGTTTGTTCCGCAAGAATTTGATATTACTCAAACAATACAAAAATTTAAACCTTTTCTGATGGATTCTATTTCTTCTGAAATTGTAGATGAAACTGAGCAAAAAGTGTTTAAAACATTTTTTGGATCTGCAGATACAAAAATACCAATTATATTGGAACTTGAGAATGCGCTAATGTGTTCAAAAATAATATCTTCTAATATGTTAATAGAATATGAGGATTTAGAAGAATTTGAGGAATTTGAAATTACTATAGTTGCAAGAATTACATCGACATCGTTAGTTGGAAAGAATAAACCTTTTTATGATCCATTAAAAGATTTTATGAGGCTTAATAGGTCGTTGAGAAGAAGCATTAGTGAGAGAACGGAAGGTTTGTATGAGATATATGCAGATCAAGATTATAAAACAATAGAAGTGATTGCAATTTACCAATGAGAAAAAATGCTATGGAAAAAAACATAGTATTTTTTCTATAAAAACCATCTCAACGTTCAACGTGGGGATGGTTTTTTGATTGAAAAAAATATGCATTTATGATATACTTTTATAAATATTATATTTATAAAAGTAAAGGTGATGATATGTCTATTAGTTACAATAAATTATGGAAGTTACTAATTGATAAAAATATGACTAAAACTGACTTGAAAAATATTACGGGTATGAATTCTGTAACATTAGCTAATATGGGGAAAGATAGATATGTTAGCTTGAGAATGATAGATAAGATTTGTGATGAACTGGACTGTGATGTCAATGATGTAATTGAACATATTGTAGATGAAAATTTTGAAAAGGGAAAAGAGGGAATAGATAATGATTAAAGATAAACCCACATATATTTCACTTTTTTCTTCTGCAGGTGTAGGCTGTTATGGATTTAAGCTTGAGGGGTTTGAATGTATAGCAACAAATGAATTACTAGAAAAAAGACTCAATATACAAAAAATAAATCACAAATGTATCTTTGATAGTGGATATATTGCTGCAGATATAAAAGAAGCTTCAACAAAACAGATGATTTATGCTGAGATTAACAGGTGGAATAAACTTGGGAATGATAGAGTTGATGTAGTTATAGCAACTCCCCCTTGTCAGGGAATGAGCGTTGCAAACCATAAGAAAAAAGAAAAAGAAATTGAAAGAAATAGTTTGATTAGAGAAAGTGTGGATTTAATAAGCAGTATAAATCCAAGATTTTTTGTGTTTGAAAATGTTGCAGCATTTTGGAAAACAGGTTGCATAGATAAGCACGGTAAAGTAGTGGCGATAGGAGAAATGATAATAAATGAATTAAGTGATAGATATTTAATTCATAATGCAGTACTTAATTTTAAAAATTATGGTTCAAATTCTTCTAGAACTCGTACACTTGTGATTGGAGTTGATAAGAAGTTTTCTGATGATATTTCTGTTATTGAATTAATGCCTGATTATACTTCCGAAAAAACTTTGTTTGAAGTTATTGGCAATATGAGGAGTCTCAATTGGGGAGAGTATGATCCTAATGATTTCTTCCATAGTTTTAGGACATACCCGAGTCATATGCTCTCTTGGATAGAAAAATTAGAGCAAGGACAAAGTGCCTTTGACAATGAGGATGATGAATTAAAACCACATAGAATGGTAGGTGGCAAACTTGTTGTTAATAAAGCAAAGAACGCAGATAAATATACACGTCAGGTATATTCGAAAGTCGCTCCTTGTATTCACACAAGAAATGATCAAATGGCAAGTCAAAATACAGTTCATCCTATTGATAACAGGGTCTTTTCGATTAGAGAACTAATGCATATGATGACTATTCCAGATTCATTTAATTGGTTGGATTATGACTTAAGTTTTTTAAATCAATTATCTACAACAGAAAAACAAAAAATATCTAAAAAAGAAGAAATGAATATTAGGCAGAGTATAGGAGAGGCTGTTCCAACAGCTATTTTTCAGCAAATAGCTGTTAAGATTAAACGCTTTCTTCTATTGCCTAAATTGACACATAAGGATATTAAGGAAATCATTGGGAATAATAAACTTGATGAAAATGGAAACCTGAAAAAATATTTATGTGAGAATAAGGATCGCCTTAGTTTGTCTGCTTTGTCGATGATAATTGAATATGCAAATGCAAAGCGACAAAAAAATTCTGCATATTTTACAAATAAGTATATTATTCAAACTATTTTTGAAAATTTACCAGAGTTAGAAACAGATGAGATTAGTATCATAGAACCATCTGTAGGTTCGGGCAATTTTCTTCCCTTTGTTTTCAAAAAATATGCAGATAAAAAGCTTGTTAATCTTACAGTTGTGGATATTGATGAAGATACAATAGAAACACTGAAAATTTTATACGATGAAAAAAACATACCGAGTAATTTTAAAATTAGCTTTGTTTGCGAAGATTATATGGACTATAAGCACGATAAAGTTGATTTAATCATAGGCAATCCACCTTTCTCTAAAATTAGTGGTTCTTATAGAAATAAGTTACTCAAAAATAACTTTAATAAGAATTCCACTAATCTTGCAGAGTTTATTTTGGAAAAAGCAATTTCAAGTGCAAGGTATGTGTCTATGATTTTACCGAAAACCATATTGAATACATCGGAGTTCAAAGATACAAGGGATTTGCTAATTAGAAATAGGATTGATAGCATAATTGATTTTGGTGAAAATGGATTCAAGGGCGTTCTTGTTGAAACTATTAACTTAGTTATAGATTGTAATCAACTTCCGATGTATACAAAAGTAATATCGACTACTTTAGGGATTTCGATAAATCAAAAAAGTAAATATATTTTCGATGATAAATTACCATACTGGATAATTTATCGAAATGATTTTTTTGATGAAGTTTTTCAGAAAATGAAATTTGGAATTTTTGATGTTTTCAGAGATAGACAAATAACTAACGGAAATACTTCATTAAATAAAACTGATAAGTATCAAATTAGAGTGTTAAAATCTAGAAATATATTAGATACAGGGAAGATAGTTACAATAGAGGGATATGATTCTTTTATAGATATAGAAACAGTTTCAAAGTTTACCGTGAATAAATTCTTTAATGATACAGGGGTATATTTGACACCGAATATGACCTATAAACCACGTATTATAAAGAAAGATAAAGGATATGTTGTTAATGGTTCTGTAGCTATATTGATTCCTAAAGAAAAAAATATAAATCTAAATGAAAAACAATTAAATTATATTTCGAGTGATGAATTTAGAAATTTTTATAGAATAGCAAGAAATTACCAAACTCGTTCTTTGAATGTTGATAAAACAAGTTGTTATTGGTTTGGGGTTAATACAGATTTAAAACTTGAAGCTGGAGGGAAAAATGATTAATCTTGATTTTACAACAGATAATCCACGTTGGGGGAGATCCGGGATACAGTTTACTGATTTATTCGAATATGCAAAAACATTGGGTTTTTTATCTAATATTAGGCATTACGATGGGTATGGTGATAATATAACAAAGTTTAATAATAGTATTAGTATTCATATAGAGGGCAATCATGTGGATGGTGCATGGGCTAGAGAATGCAGAATCCATTATTATAAAGACATAGAGATGCTTAATTATCATTTACATGATTTATGGCAAGCATCTAGTGCAGGAAGAGGAGATGCTATGACGTGTAGAATAAATTCTAACAAATATATTAATCATTTGATAGCAGAATATGATTTTTCAGTACATGATGCCGGATATAGCAGTAATGTTTTCCCAAATGAATATGAGAGTGTTATTCATAGGTTTGAACAACAATTAATAGGGAAAACTACAGAAGAAAATATTTCATTAGCGATTAATTGTTTTAATATAGGATGGGAACTATGATGTTAGAGGTGTGATATGAGTTTGTATGATGAATTTTTAAGTCAATATGATTATGATATTAGAAAGTCTGGTGATGCACGATGGATTGATCAGAAGTGTACATATGATGTGGTTTCTATAATTGCAGACTGTATAAATGAATATGTAGAGAATTCTAATTCTGGAGAGTTTACTGTATCGGATATTTGGCATAGTGATTATGCAAGAGAAAATGTGGTTTCGATTTTTTCTAAGCCGGACCCCGAATTAAAAGCCGGAAATGAATATGATAAATATTTTGGGCAACCCATAAAGCTTCTAGGTTATAGTCATGTGCTTAACGTTAGAAAAGAAAAAAATAGATATTATTATTCTATAAACAATCAAGAAATTTTGGATAAAATAGCATTAAGACCCATGAATGCATTGAATTTCCTATACGAATATATTAGCAAAGTTTTATCAGACAGTGGATTAATGAAGTCATTTGAGGACTTCTTTAGAATACAAACTAAGGATTCTTATAAAGAAGTGAGAGATAACTTTATAAGTTTTACAATTAACAATACAAAAATAAATGGCGAGACAGAATGTGGAAGAATTTTTACTAAGGTTATAAATCCACTAGCGTTTAAACTGAAGAAATTAGGTACTGAAAAGGGAAAAATATCAAAGTTTGCAATTACATTGAATGATTTGCAATATAATCGTTCTAACTGGAGAGATGAGTTGAGCGGTAAGGATAAGTCAGTAACAAGGTCAGAATATGAACCTACAGTAGCACAACTACAAGCGAGAGCTTTAGCAACATACACTGTTAATAAGGCTAAAAAGGCTGTGCGTAAATTTAATGACATATTCAATAATGGGCAAACAGAAGTATGTCAAAGTACAGAATTGGTTAAAGCAACACAAGCTCACCATATTTTTGCTCAGTCTGATTATCCTAGTATAGCAGATTTTATTGAGAATCTAATTATGCTTACACCAAATCAGCATTTTTCAATGGCTCATCCAAATAATAAAACGCAATATATTGACAAAGATTTTCAGTATGTTTGCTTGATAGCAAAATCAACAAGAATCCATGATAATTTGACATCTGATAATGCTGATAAATTTTATGACTTTGATGATTACAAATATGTTCTTAATACAGGGTTAGAGACTGATGAATTTTCCTCGATAGAATATTTGGACTTTGCAAGTATCTTGGATAAAATAGACTATTTCTATTGTGATGAATTATTAAATAATAAATATAGCGATATTATACAAGATAATCGTCTTGTGGTTTAGTAAATATATATTTAAGTAAAGATTTAGGTTATAATCAAAGAAAGATGGAAATGGAGTCTGTTTCAAGACATTCAGGAGATTATAGAATTAGATTTAATAATGCATTTGATTACAGTCTATTTGTAAGCACATACTTGGATAAAAATGTGATTTCAGATTTTAGGGATAGAAAGATAATTCTCTATCCAGAGATGAAGAAACCATTGCAGATATGAAGATTATTCAATGGATACAGATTCCTTGAAGAAGATAATTGAAAATAAAGTGAAGTCTTTGATAAATATCATGAAATGCCATTAGAAATTGTACATTGGCATGATGAGATGATAAAAGAGGCTACTGGAGAGTATAAAGCTTAATTATAACAATAAAGGAAAATATAATGTATGGTGTAGTTGAAAGAAAAATTGGAAAAAGTATTATATTAGAAATTCATAATCTAAGTGATGAATTAAAGGATAAAATAAAAGAGCAATTGGTTGAAATCTGTCATGGAGAATATGCTCTTGTTTCAGCATCTAAATATTTTTCGTTTGATGAAACCATAAAGGAACTTGTTAATTATAGACTTCCCAAAGTTAAAAATAAGAAGATTGGCGCTATTGGAGAAATATTATTGAATGTTATGATTAGAGAATTTACTGATATGAAAATAGTTTCTCCATTTTTTAACATGGAAGAAAGAAATGTAAAAAAAGGATTTGACATTATAGCTGTTGACTCTGCTGGAGATTTGTGGATTATTGAATCGAAAGCTGGTGAGCAAGGGAAATTAAAAACTTCTACAGAAAAAGTATGTGAAAGAATAAATGTAGCAAGAAAAGATTTGGATACAAGATTAAATAAAGACAATTCACAATTATGGTTAAATGCGATAAAGAGTGTGAAAAGTTCTCTGGATGATAATAGTGAAAAAAAGACCATAATGAATATACTTGAAAAGAATAGTAATTCATGTTCAAGTATTGATAAAAATGTTGTTTTAGGTGGTACGGTATTTTGTTTATTTGATTCTGTGATAGAAGCATCGAAATTAAATAATTTGTATATATCAATCTTAAAGTCAAATAAATTCTCGAAAATTAGATTGATAGCAATACAAAAACAGACATTTCAGGTAGTAATAGATTATTTATCAACATTGGTTTAGGAGTAAACATATGGATAAATTAACATTAAAAAAACTTTATAATACTAAGTTTCCTGAACTGTATGGAAAGTTACAAATGAATGCAGCGTTATCAGAGGTAGAGTTAGAGAAGATATTATCAGTGGGGATTTTTTTGACTAAATTGGACAATAAAAATCTACAAAGGTTAGGATACAGATTATTTTTATTATATAGTAAAATAACGGACGATTATAAACCACTATACGAATTAAGTTTGAATAAAGGGCTTATCCCCATATCTAAATTTATAGAAAACAACCTAAATTATTTAGGGAAATATGGGAATATCTATACTGAAATAAACAGTATAGAGAGCGATGAATTTAAATGGAATAATTCGTATCAAACAATAGGACAGTTTGAATTATTTAAGGAAGCAGCAGAATCAAAATTAAAATCGCAGATTATTGTTGCTCCAACGTCGTATGGAAAAACAGAATTGATATTATCATTTATTGATCACACTAAATTTAAAAAAATATGTATCATTTCTCCTACCAAATCTCTTTTAGTACAAACAAAGAAAAGGATTATAAATCAATTTGGATACAGGAAAATAATAACATATCCGGAAATGTATAATGATAAAGATAATGAAATAATTGCTGTGTTAACTCAAGAAAGATTATTGAGATTGCTACAGAACAATTCAAATTTGAAATTTGATTTATTAGTTGTTGATGAAGCACATAATATATTAGATGAATTTTCAGATGAAAATTCACGCAGTGTTATCTTAGCTTCTGTTATTATTATTTGCAAAAAAAGAAACGAAGACATCGTTTGTAAATATTTGACTCCATTTCTAAAATCTAAAGAAAGCTTAAAGATTAAATGTCTCCCGAATGTTGATGAATGGTATAGTGTTGTTGAAAATGTTAAGTCAGAAATGTTTTATTTTTACGACTTAGAGAACAATAAGAAAGTTTTATTAGATCAATATTCTACGATGAAGGATAAGCTGATTGATTTACAGGTCAATGAATTAGGAGACGACGCAGATGTTGTTATTACTAATTGCGATAACAAAAATATAATATATTTAAACAGTCCTAAGAAGCTTGAAAGCTTTGCATATAAACTATTTTCTAAACTCCCTGAAAGACAAATACTTAGACTTAATAAAGCTGCTAGTGATTTGCGGGAATATGTACATGAATATTATAAATTAGCTGATTATATTGAAAAAGGGGTTATTTATCATCATGGTTCAATACCAGAGCCAATAAGATACTTTATAGAGGACTTATATGTTAATGTGCCAGAAATAAAAATGCTTATTGCTAATTCTACATTACTTGAAGGAGTAAATATTCCCGCAACAAAGATGTTTATATTAGATCCTTGTAGGGGAAATGGATATTTGTCACCATCATCTTTTAAAAATTTAGTTGGGAGGGTATGCAGATTTGGAGAGATTTTTAATAATAGTACTGGAGATTTAAAATACTTATTACCAGAAATTCATATTGTTAAAGGCGGATATTGTAGACAAAATTTTAAGGTAGAAAATTTTGTCAAAGGACGAAAAATATTAGTTGAAGATTATGATAAAATTGCTGATGATGTAAAAAATCCACTGTTAGCCAATTCTAATTCTGATGAAACAAAAAAGAAAAAGGCAGAAGATATTTTAGACAATATTTCTCATTGTGATGTTATAACAGATAATAATTCAAATAAGGCAAAAACAAAAGTTGGGCAATTATGTTTTGAAAATAATATTAACATATTTGATATATTTGAGATAGAGGAACAAATAGATAAGGAACTAGAAAATATAAATAAAGCTCAAAGCATGGATACAGTTTTTAATACAATAGATTATTTGTTTTTTTCTAAAATTAATGATAATCAAGGTGAGTATAATAATTTAAAACGTTTGAGAGAACATGAAGCACAAAATTTTTATAAAATGTTAATTAACTGGAGAATAATGGGATTTACCATGAAAGTAATGATAGACGAGGTGGTTGGTTATTGGAATACGCTTAGAGAAGAACAATCAAGAATTGTTTATGTTGGTAAATGGGGGGATAAAACCAGAGGTGGACATAGAGAGTATTGGACTGACATTACAGAAAAAGATGAATATGAAAAGGTTAATTTAGCTATCGTAAGATTAAAAGAAGAATATGATTTTATAGATAATGAAATAGTAAAATATATAGAAATCCTATATTCTTTAGAACTTATTGAAGAGTCTCTTTATTTAAAAATAAAATATGGAACGGATGACAAAGCAAAAATTGCGTTATTGAACTGTGGGATTAGCAGTATTTTATCAAAATTATTGCAAGAAAAATATTCTAATATGTTTGAGGCAGATATAGATAATAGTACCGTAATTTTTTCTGAAAATTTGGTTTCTGAAATGTTAAAAAACAACGAAAATGGTGTTTTGATTTCAGAGGTAAAAATGAATACTCAAGAATAAATTATGGTTTCGTGCTTGCAAAATGCTTGCAAAAAATCAGATAAACAGAAATAAAGTAGATAATAAGACTAAATCCGATAACAAAAATATTGATTTTATGCCATTTATATAAAATGAAATCAATGGACATATCGAGTTTGAATAAGATGGCTATCCAGCGAAGCCGAGCTCTGCGAAGGCTGATCCATAGGTAGCCACTTCGCAAGGATCAGTAGACGAAAGAGAGTGCAGTAGCGCGAAGGTTGAGCCACTGAGCTACTGCGAGATGGAGTGACAGAAACAAATATGTTACTGTTATGAAGTTGTTGAAAGCAGTACATTTTAGTGCTTTGTGAGAACAAAAAAACTCCTGAGTGATTATCTTGATGCTAAAAAGCCCCAAAATCAGGACTGAAAGGGAGTTGTTGAATTTAGATGAATTGTTTAGAAGCCTTCCATCGTTTTGGTAGGAGGATTTTGTGAAAAATAGATAATGGCATATTTGAAGTTGTGGAGGAAGTGTAAAATATGGGATTTTGGATCTTTATGTTTATCATCACATTATTAACTTGGTATTTATTACCAAAGTTCAATACGATTCATAATGCAAGTGGATATAGAACGAAACGGTCTATGAAAAATCAAGATACATGGGATTTTGCACAAAAATATTGTGCAAGAATGTCGCTATATATGTTTTTTCATTCGTTGATATTGGCAATTGCAATTATGCCTACAGTGATTAGTAAGTCAATTGATAGGATAGGATGGATAGGACTTGGTATTACAATAATTCAAATGATAAGTTTTGTTGTAATTATGATGTCTACTGAAAAAGCTTTAAAGAATACCTTTGATGAAAGTGGAAACAGAGTGTAAAACAACTTCCTATTTATAGGGAGAGATAAATCTCGGTTTAGTTTAAATCTTCGAATAGCATAAAAACAAAGCACATAATTTTAAGATTATACATCTTTTAGCTATGTGCTTTTTCTGTGCTTATTTTATGTACAGTGGAATCTTAGCGGCTATATCTTTTAAATAGAACTTTGCATTGCTTTCTTCAAAGGGCAAATAAAATTATCCATTTAAAGCTTTCGCCATTTAAAAATAACAATAAAAATGCTATAATTTACATAAAATATCTTCATATCTGTGCATCTAGAATAAGTATATTCGCTTAAATGATTATTTACAGATAATTACAAAACATTATGATTTTAGATCTTTAATGTGGATAACAGGATTGTGAAGTTCATGAAAGTTATAAATAGATGAACAGATAAGTTTTGATCAAGTTGATATAACAAGGGTGGTTTTAGAATATGCTTTTGGATGCTATTTTCATTTAAAAAGAAGGAAATAATGATATTGATTTATTTAAGCAGAGTTTTGCGAACGTGATTTCATTTGAGGGAAAAATTTTGTGCTTGAATGAGTTGAGGTTTAATTATAGCATCCAGAAATCAGAAGGACAAAAAGGGATTAGGCTAAAGATTGCAACAATAGAAGGTAGGAGTACAAAAAAAGAGGCCGATAATATAGTTGCTCTGAAAAATGCAATGACAAAAGGTAAGCATAGAAGTAACTACCACATTGTATTTATTTTTGATGGTGCATCAGAATACTATTGCAGCAAATTAACCAGAGTTATGTCCTTATTTGAAAGAAAGTTAAGGCAATTTATATACCTTAATGTTCTAGATGTTTGTGGGAAAGAATGGATTAAAGAAACTTTGTCCAAAGAAATTCAAGCAAAAGTTAATCGGAACGAAAGTAATAAAAATCGGCACATTGAGATGGCTTTAGATTGCTTTGCATTTCAAGATTATATTAATTACTTGTTTACAAAGCGATTTATTCAAGAACCTGATGAGGTAATTCAGGAAGCGAAATTGGCTTTGGAAAAAGGTGAAGTATCAAATAAAGATATTATCAATATTTTGAGTAAAGGAGAAAAATTATCCTTGTGGGAGAAATTTTTTAGAGGATTCAATATAGATTTTGATGAAGATGAAATTGATACGATTAGAAGCATCAGAAATGATATAATGCACAACAAAGAAATTTTTGATACTGAATTTGTTGAATACAAAAATCTGATACGAAACAGTATAAATAAATTGGATAAAGGGATCTCTAATATTGAGAAGAGGAAATATTCAGCATCTGCAAATATTGCGGATATTCTGTACGCACTTAACGAGACTATGCAGAAAATGAGAGAGCTTTTTGCTGAAGCTATTTCTCCGGCCTTACGTGAAATTTCTAAGATGTCTCAAAAGTTTGCAGAAACAAGTAGCTCTTTGGGATTATTTGAAAAACTAAAAGAGTTAACCTCAATGTTTCAAAGTACACACACTAAAAACAAATCTCTTGCATTAGTAAATCTTAAGTTTTTGGAATTAGATTTAAAAAAAGATATCCCTTCAATCTCAAATGAACAATTTAAATCTATCAAGCAAACTTTACTTTTACAAAACGAAAGATTTGAACATTCAACTCCATTATCAAGTGAAGATGAAATATCAGAAAATGTAGATTATTACGAGAACAGTGGAGAAGATGAGAGCAAATAAGCCTGTTGACTTTCCATCTTAAGGTGCAAATTATTTAATGAAACTCATTAAATCTGGGAGTGGCGAAAAAATCTAAAAATGAGATTGAATTAAATAAATTCTCCAGCACATAGCAAACAAAAAACTCTATTTTGAAAACTTTTGAATATAGTAAATGATAGAAAAAGACCAATGGAAATAGATGAAATTATAAATGAGGTGCTCAGTTGAACAAAAATAAAAAAAGTTTAATTAAAAACATAATTGTAGGTATATTAGTGTTAGGAATAATAGTTTATATTGTTGTTTGGTTGATAGGATTATTTCTAGGCTATGTAGGAGTTTTTGTTAATAGATTGAGTAATATGGATGCGGTTGTTATTGTAGCATTGATAACTGGCAGTGTATCAATTTTGGGTGTTGTGATTAGTTCAATAGTATCTAAAATAGTAGAGTACCGCCAAAATACGAAGAGATATCTATATGAGAAAAAAGAAGAACCGTATTCAGAGTTTATTGAAATGGTGTACAAAATACAGGAGAAAGGGAAGGCAAAAGAGAATATTAATGATGAGGAAATGTTAGATGATATATTTAGTTTTTCTAAAAAATTAACACTATGGGGTTCAAACAAGGTAATTAGAAAGTGGCTTGCTTTTCGCAAAATAAGCCAAGAGCAGAACGATAATACAGAGAATCTTTTTATGCTTGAAGAGATTATTTTTGAAATTAGAAAAGACATGGGACAAAAAAAGAGTGGATTAGAAAAAGGGGATATTTTGGCTTTCTTTGTAAATGATATTGAGGATTATCTTCCTAAAGATAAAAAGAAATAATTACATGAGTGGTACGAACTGGGACGAGTTAAAAATCTAAAAATAAACTTAAATAAAACAAACTTCCTCACACCTAACAAAGGGCCTTCATTTTGAATGTCTTTGGATATATTGGATCGTAGAAAAAGATGAGCTTTAGTGACACAACAGCAACAAACATGTTTTCACAAACAAACTATTGAACCCCATCGCATCGTTTTGGCGGGAGCCTTTTGCGAAAATAGTGATTAGTAAGTCGGAATTTTATATACAAGTAGGGAATGATTTTAATGAGTGAAAATGTTATAATTGATTTGAAACAATCTTTGATTGAACTAATTGAATATCTACGCAATGAAAATATTATTGGCAGTGTGAGAATAGGTGATTTAGATAGTCAGACATTTGATAGTCTTGTGATTTTGTTAAGGGATATGCTCAAAGAAAAATACCCGAAAACAAAGCTAAAACAGACTATGAAAAGCATTCATTACGCAAATGGTTTTGAAGATTTACCTCTAAAACAAAGTGCTTTTTTACTTGATGAGATTGAACAGTACCTCAGTGTCAATAAGTTTCTTGATCACGATAAATCGGTTGAATACTTCAACAATAGCATTACAGTTGACGGATTTGAAGTAAAACCGGAAAATTTAGTTTTAGCTATGATACAGAGCTTACTTTGTTGCGAGAAGCAATTTAGTTGATGTATGGACAAATTACAATTTAAGGAGGAGATTATTATGATTACAGATGAGAGGAAACAGATTTTAGAAGACTTGGTATTCAAAGCTAGCGTTGCCGGAAATGACGACTGTCTTGACATGTCAGAAGAGGAATTTGCAGAAGAGATTGAGCAAGATGAAGAAGGGATTGTGTATAAAGAATTTTCGAAACAAAGAGAAATAGGATTTGATGATTATGCCAATGAAATTATGGCTGAGATTCAGAAAATCTCATCATCCGAAGAGTTGCATTTCATGGCAGAAAACCATAATTATGACGATGGAACTTTTTTGCTGGAGCATATTATAAATAATCCTAATTGTGCTATTGAAACAGCTCAAATGATTTATTGGCTTTCCGCACCTGATTATTACTACGATGAATTTGGAGGTCCTGAATACTGTGATGACGGTTGTAATGAGGCTTTTGCCGATTTGCTGGTTAAGATGAATGACAGAGCAAATGGTAAAGGGTTTATATCAGATAGTGGGGTTAAACTTTCTGAGGAAATGGATGCGTATATAAAGCAAGCTCAGCTCGATTACTCAAAAGAGGTTTATTCCAAAATTCCTCAATGTTTCAGAAAATAGAGATGGACATATTGAGTTCGAATAATATGGCTACCCAGCGAAGCCGAGCTCTGCGAAGGCTGAGCCATAGATAGCCACTTCGCAAGGATCAGTAGACGAAAGCGAACGCAGTAGCATGAAAGTTGAGTCACTGAGCTACTGCCAGATGTGAACCAGGACAAAATTGATCTCTAAATTGTATTCTTGAAGAGGAGAATTTAATATAATTATCTATGAAGCCTTACATCGTTTTGGTGGGAGGCTTTTATGGAAATAGAGGGTGACAAGGTAGAATTTGTAGAGGGATAAAAAATGAAACCGTGGAGTAAACTTCAAAAACAATTATACTTATTGGTAGATCCAAATCTTGATTTTCAGATACATTGCAATGCATATCGAACGAAGAGTCAGCGTGGAACTACTTCACTTCCTAGATATTGGATTGTTTTGAACAAAGAAATAATATTTGACTATCCAAAAGACTTTTTGAGTAATTTAATGCCAAGGGAAGGCAGTCGAGAACTACGTCCAACGGGTACTTCAAGTTGGTTATTGAACAGGGATTTGCCTGTGGAAGATTTGTATCCATACTATACAGAGGTTCAAGATATTTCTTGCGTGATTCGAGAGTATATTGATACCCCAGTTAATGAATTGTTTGGTAAAACTTTTGAAGATGATAAATGGAGACTAACGGATATTCTAAAGGCTGCAGATAAAAGATTGGGGAAAAATAAATTAATACAGATAAAACAAGAAACTTCAAACAAAAGTGTGTTAAAAGTAATTATAGCTAGAGGAGTATAGATTATAAAAATACTCAAACAAACAACTCCCAGTTTATCTAAATTATCAAATTGTGTAAAACAAAGCACATAGCTTTAAGATTCTAAACTCTTTCAGCTATGTGCTTTTTCTGTGCTTATTTTATACATGGTGGAATCTCAACGGATATACCTTTTTCATAAAACTTTACACTATTTTTTTCAAAGAGAACATAAAATTGTCCATTTCAAGCTTTCGCGATTTAAAAATAACGATAAAAATGCTATAATAATCAGAGACTAGTTGAAATATAAGAAACGATGGAATAAGTTATACTTCTAAGAATTGTAGATTTCATATTACCCTCCACTGTTATTATAGGAATTTAGACCTTATAATTTCTAAAGATTGTTGGAAGTTATCTGAGCTGGAACTGAGACGAGTCAAAAAATCTAAAAATAAAATATTCCCAAGGAGAGAAAATCGTAAATGAGTTACACAATTTCTTTGTTCACTGTTGGTACAAAACAAAAAGAACAGCAGTCAGCGCAATTGGATTTCTTCGAAAAAGATGAAAATCTGGAAAAATTCACACCAAAGCAGCAATCGGAACTGGAAAACCGTTTGTTGAAATATCAGTATAAATCGGCAGGGAATAACGGTGACGGGAAAATATTTGAACATCCTGATTTTGGAGAAGCATTTCTGACAGACAGTGCATTATATTTTTCAACTTCAAACGACTTTGATTGTATTTTTGAAGTGGAAATGACAGCATCTGAATTCACGGATACCGGTGAGTTTGCAAAATATGACGTACAGAAAGGATGCTGGGAAGAGGTATAGAGTGGCTCCATGCCGAAGTAGTGGAGATATCTCTTATTCAGCCTGTAACCTTTGTTTATAATTATAAACAAAACAGAAAGCAACTCCACAGCATGTGGAAGAGTTTAACATTAAAATTGCAGGAAATACAATTTACCCATACGTTATTTTCCCAAAGACGATACAACAAAGGAATGTGTGGGAGGAAGAATGAAGGATATGGACTGGCATAATATGCGCATAAGATTGGAAGCGTTATATGTTTTAGATAATGCTTTGACCGGCTCGTCGGAAGAGGGCTTGAGATTGGTACAAAAGAAGGAGATTGATTCAAATCTCAATTATGTTGTTGATAATGGAGCAGGGGATTCGTTATCAGTGGTCTTTACGGAAACGATTGTATTGGTAAAAGGCTTTGCCCACGAAAACAGTCTGAATCAATTTGCTGCTGACGAATGGAATCAGAGTATTATAGACGGGATGTACGAAGGGATTGACGAGAAATGGATGAATCTTTTTTCAGCGAGCGAAAGGGAGAAAACAACCTTCTTTCTCTGGTATGATGGGGAAGTCCATCAAAATCAAAAGGATGGAAATGACGGAGGTCGCTGGTTATTGGGATATGCTTTTGATACGTATGAAAGATTTCGAGAATTCGTTACAGAATACTACTCTATGGAATTCGACAACAATTTGTTGAAAAAACTATATACGAATTCTGCTTTGTCAGATTTGGAATTGGCAGAATTGACTGCAGGGGCAACAAAAAATGGCTGTAACAATCTTTGTTAATTTAAATAAATTGGAAAACAGAGACTTTCACATAAGAGAATTTTAAAAACTGCAAAAGGAAAATGATTTTACGAAAGGCAAATAATTATATCATTGGAAAACAGTAATAGGAGGCAGAAAGTGCTTAAAATAGGGGGGAAATACTCATTTGAGGACAATTTATCAAACAGACGGAGTTGCCTGATGTTCTTTGACGAAGATGATCCTGTGTCATGGTCAGTGGATATTGGCTTTTCAGAGGAAGATTTTGGCGACGAAACAGTATCGCCTGTAATTTGCATCAATCCGATAGATACAGATAAAAATTCAGTAGAGGAATTAGTGGGAGAAAAATTCAAGGTAGCGACAGTAGAAGAATGTGTTGACAGAGAAGATACGTTTTATATTTACGAATTTGAGCCGATGGTTTCATATGAGGTAGAAGTGCTTGAAATAAAGGACAGCATGGCTCATGTCAGGTGTAGCGGCATAATGATAGTTGACGGGTATTCCGATCCTCATGTGCAGGAGACATTTGAAATAGACAGTTGGATACCGGTTATTGAATCGGTTGATGATTGGGCAAAATTTGAGAATTGTTAGTATTTTACAGACTATGTTTGAGGAACTTAGGGAGATTTGAAATAAGGAAGTATGTGTAATGAGCAGGCTTAGAGAAGAAATAATAGTTACTGTCAAAAAATTATGGAGATGATTTGATAAAACAATTGATTTTATAATGCTTGATCTTCAGGAAATGTATGGAGATGTCGGCAGAGAAGATATGAAGAATCATTTTAGAAAAGCTGAATGTTAAAATTAACTTGTGAAATTGAGTTTTACAAGTTAATTTTTTATTGAAAACTCAATGCTTATAAGCGATACTCATTTTCACTTATCACACTGAATTGTATAACTAATAGTAAAGGTGTAGATTTCTACACACATATACTTTTATATATTAACGCTTGAAAAAGAAGAATATATAATTATAGATTCTGTATAGAGATGAGAAATGAACTGACCCCCAAAAGTTATACAGGAAAGCTAACTTTTAGGGGTCAGTTTTATTGTACAGAGGAAACCGGTCGATAGAATATCGGTTCCCTCATTTGTATTCTATTAAGTTTAGTCTATTTTTCGCCTTCTGACAATGCAGCAAATAATTGCAGAAGCACTGCCCAAGAACAGCATATATTGCCAAATAGCGCTGTCATCTCCTGTTTTAGGTAATTGTTTTTTCGATGTATGTTTGTTCGGTGCTTTTTTGTCCGGCACTTTTTTATCCGGTGTTTGCTTATCAGGTGTCTGCTTGTCCGGTAGAGCACCACCCTGATCGACAACCTCTTTATTTAGCATCTCAAACTTACTGCCGTTTTCCGCTTTGTAACTTACGGCATATTTGGTACCATTGATAGTAATTTCATTATTTTTCACCATTTTGCCGGTACTGTCAGTTTCGATAATTCTATAGCTTGCATCATTTTCGTTTTCAACTTCGATGACCTCTGTCTTGCCGGTAACCACCTTATGCGGTATGTAATTACCGTTACCGTCTTTTCGATTCATTATTGAAGCCTTGCCGTTAACCGTTTTCTCAACTATGAAATGCGCTTCGTCCTGCTTCTTTCCTTCCCACTTTTTGGTCACGTATAGTTTATGCATAGGTGTGAATTTCCACTTGCCGTACACTACCGTATCTTTTGTCATCTTTACAGATGTTACTATGCTGGAATCGATATTGTCCTTATCTGTAGACCATCCGATAAATTCCCATACACCGTTTTCTCCATTCTTTTGTGCAACGACTTTCTTCGGAGCCTCATTTAGAGTAACAACATCATCATGTCCCAAGTCGGCTACTCTATCCGGAGTAGTGAACCCTGCAGGAGAGTCGCCTATCACCTTATACTCCAAGTTGTATGTGTTGACATTTATCAACATCGGCACTGTGATGTCAAGCTTGGATATGCCTTCCTGAAAATGAACGCTGAATCTCTGGTCAGCACCTGCTTTTGAAGGAATTCCTTTGATGTGGACAACTGTATTGTGTGCATTTTTATCATACTTTGCATCTTCTGCAGATAGCCCGTCAGGAAGAGCGCCTACAATGTTGATTTTATCGTAATGCATCTGCTTTGTGACTTTCTGTTCAAATGTGCTTGGATAGTAAGTGTAAGGGAAATCAGGGAAATTTAGCGATTCACTGTATGATTTGCCCTTTATAGCATCAGAAACGCGGTTGCTCTTTATCTTGACTCCTACCACAGATGATGTCTGTCCGTAAAGGCCGGATGAGCGTGCGACATGACCGAAATATGTATCTGATATGTATGTTAAGCCATTTCCTTTATTAACTGCGGTACAATCCGTAAAAGTACTATTCGAAACATTTGAAACGCCGAAAGTCTCCAATCCTGCATTGAACTTGCAATTTTCAAAAGAAATATTTGCACCTGCTTCAACCTCTACAGGTCCGTCAAAAGTCTTGCCGTTGATGGTTTCCTTTCCGCTATAGATGGTTTTTATCAATTTACCGTCATACAGCTTAGCAATCGTAGCTGCATCCATCCTGCCGTTTTCGCCTTCATACAGAACCTTCCCGTTTGCCTTGAACGTATAGACATATCCGATACCGGACTTATACGCCTTGCTCGTTTCAACTGAGTAATAATGTGAACCGTCTGGCGAATACCATATATTCTGTTGTTTTGTTCCGGCGCTTCCCGTAATCTTCTCATACACCGCGCCCCACTTATCGCCGTCGGTAAATCCGTATGCACTGCTTCCGGACTTCACCGTAACATCGTAAGGCTTATATACCTCCTGTGTTCTACTGGCGGCAGAAACTGTGTTAATTCCGCAAAATACAATACTCAAGACCAGCGACAATGCTATTGCGATGCCTTTTTTCTTGATATAACTCATTATCTCTCCTCCCTAATCGTGATTAACCTTAGTAAAAATATACATACATCAAGTAAGTTAGACGATACTAGCTCACTTTGTAATTTTAGCACTTTGATTTTATCAAATCAATATCAAAAAACATAAAAATATCTTTGCTCTTATCCTAGGATTTAGATATGGGGAAAACATAACCTTCAAACGGATATGAGCATAGGAGGGATACTTTCTTCTGAAGCTTAAAAATTCAAACTTTTGGTATATGCTTACACAGAGCCATCGCACATCTTGGACATTGATCGGATGCAGATCATATCATCCATGTCGAAGCCGACGGATTTTATAAGGGTTTAATAACGGTTGTTTGTAAAAGCCTATTGTAATATGTCCATTTTAGCAATATACTTTAAATATAGCGAGGAGGAGATTATGAAAGAATTCTGGTCTTACGAGATAGATGATATATTAAAACAACTGAATACCGATAAAGATGGATTATCAAGCAGGGAAGCAGAAGAAAGAATGGATGAATATGGACAGAATATTTTTGAAGAAAAGAAATCGTCTTCAAAGCTGGAGATGTTCATAAATCAATTTAAAAATCCTATAATCATGATATTGATTTTTGCGGCGGCCCTGTCCATATTTTTGAAGGATTATTCTGACGGCATTATCATTTTAGTCATTATTATGATCTCTGCATTTTTAAGTTACAGTCATGAAAGCAAGGCTGATAATGCAGTAAAAAAACTCCTATCTTCGGTGAGTGTAAAATCATCAGTTTTAAGAGACGGAAAGTTTAAGGAAATAGATAATGCGATGCTGACAGTAGGAGATATCATAAACGTCAAAACGGGAGACATGATCCCCGCAGATTGTCTGCTTATAGAAGAGAATTCCCTTTCCATGGACGAATCGAGTTTGACCGGTGAAACCTTCCCCATTGAAAAGACTCCGGAAAAACTATCAGCCGATACAGGTCTTTCCAATAGAAAAAATTCACTTTGGATGGGGACCCATGTTATAGGCGGATCGGGAAAGGCGGTAATAGTGAACCTAGCTAAAAATTCGGAGTTTGGGAAAATTACCGCATCTTTAAATGAAAAGGACTCTGACACGGATTTTGAAAAAGGCATAAAAGATTTCGGCAATTTAATACTCCATGTTACAACTTTATTGATCGGTCTCATATTCCTATTTAACATAATTTTAAATAAGCCGTTTTTAGAATCTTTTATGTTCGCTCTGGCTCTTTCAGTAGGTTTAACCCCTCAAATGCTACCGGCGATTATAAGCGTAAATTTATCACAGGGTGCTAAGAGAATGTCGGAGCAAGGCGTCATAGTAAAAAAATTGAATGCTATTGAAAACTTCGGTTCGATGACTGTAATGTGTTCTGACAAAACGGGAACTATAACTCAAGGAAAGGTGAAGCTGGATTCAGCTTTAGATTGTGACGGTGAAATCTCGGATACTGCAAGCAAGTTGGCAGCGATAAATTCATATTTCCAGGAAGGATATGCAAATCCTATTGATCAGGCTATTTTAGAAGCGAATACAGATGATTTTTCCAATTATGAAAAATTATTTGAGATACCGTACTCTTTTGAAGGTAAGCTTTTGAGTGTTCTGGTAAGAACCGAGCCGGACTTTTTGGGAAGAAATATAATGGTTACAAAGGGGGCATTAACAAGTGTACTTAATGCATGCAAAACCTATGAAAGAGCGGATAAGATCGGTGGAAACATCGAAGAGATTAAGACGCGGATACTGGATTTATTTGAGAAGTATTCAAGTAAGGGCTATAGAGTTTTAGGACTCGCCTATAAATCCATAGAAGATGGGACAGATATTCAAAAACAAAAAGCTGAAGATATGGTCTTTGTGGGGCTATTACTATTTATAGACCCATTGAAAGATGATATAAAAGATGTTGTTGCTGAGATGAACAGATTGGGAGTTTCTCTAAAAATGATTACAGGAGATAACTGTCTCATAGCTAAAAATATAGGCAGTCAAATAGGACTTGATCCCGAAAGAGTTTTATTGGGAGAGGAATTGGATTCATATTCTCCGAGCCAGCTTAACAAGAAAGTTTTAGATGTGGATATTTTTGCAGAAATAAGCCCAAATCAAAAAGAAAAAATAATTATAGCATACAAGCAGTCTGGTGAAATAGTGGGATATATGGGAGATGGTATAAATGATTCTCCTGCCATAAAGCAGGCGGATGTCGGGATATCTGTAAACACTGCTGCTGATACAGCGAAAGATGCAGCTTCCATAGTGCTGTTACAAAATAGTTTAAAGGTGTTGATATCAGGCATAAACGAAGGCAGAAGGACTTTTATTAACACTTTAAAATACATATTTGTAGCTACGAGCGCAAACTTCGGCAATATGTTTTCGATGGCAGGGGCAAGCTTATTTCTGAATTTTTTACCTCTATTGCCCAAGCAAATCCTCTTGACAAATTTGCTGACGGATTTTCCGTCACTCCAAATTGCTTCGGATTCAGTTGATGAAGACTGGCTAAAGAGACCCGTTAAATGGGATACGAAGTTTATAAGGAAGTTTATGATTTTATTCGGGATTACTTCTTCGGTATTCGACTACATAACTTTTGCGTTATTGCTTTTTATTTTCAAGGCTGATGAAGCATTGTTTCAGACGGGCTGGATGTTGGAGTCCATTATTTCCGCTATGGTAGTAATGCTCATAGTTAGAACGGCGAGACCGGTTTTATCCAGTAAGCCGAGCAATAAATTGGTGATTGCCATAGTATGCATAGCCGCAGTTCTGCTTGCTATCGTGTATAGCCCGATAAATTCATATCTGGGATTGATTGCTCTACCTGCTAAAGTGTTGTCGGCTCTACTCGGTGTTTCGTTTCTATATGCGTTAACTGCTGAGATATTGAAAAAGAACTTCTATAAACATAATTCATTTTCCAGAAAAGGCAGATTGTAAAATGAGTTTGAATTGTTAAATTAAAAAGGATTCAGGGTAGACAATTTGTTGATTAAATTGAGCTGAAAAACAAATCTATAGGGAAGATTGCTATGAATAAAACCGACTCTATCGCATAATGCTCAATCGTGAAAGAGCAACCCCTAACGCTTGAAGATAGAAAATCATCGATAACCGAATCATTGATTTTATACCGTTTTTGCAGGATGATATCAATCAAAGCCGGGTGTGTCATATCGAAGAGCATCGATACCAATGATAAAGATGTATTCGATTTTAGAGAAAAATCAACAGCTGCAAATATTCCTTGAAGTTTTTAAGGTCATAAAAAAGTTGAAGGAAGAATTCCTAGAGAAGCACAATGATTTTATATATTAAATTGATTATTGAGAACCTGTCACAGGGAGTACATTATAAAGTTGGAGATATGATAAAATGAAAAACTTTTATACGGTTTTCATGAGTGTACTTCCAATTGGACATGGAAACAGTTGGAATCTGGAAGTTTATTTTTTGAGAATGATGGAAATTAAAGTAGACCTTATTGTAGAAAGGAGTTTATATGGGTTTGCCTATAAAAAAAATAACCATAGAGAAACAAAAAATCGATAGAGAGCGATTTTTTGCAATAGGATATTGTCCGGAAATAGATCGCTATTTACTTTGCGTTCATATTTCGTGGGTTGCAGGTTATGATCGATATTATGTCATAAATCAAGAGGATATAGCACTTTATGAAGACTCTCAAGAAGAATTTTATCAAAAATATGCGAAAGAAATCAGTGCTTACAGGACGAATAAATTGATTGGAGCAGGAGCATTGAGGGATTATGATTTCAGGCATTTACCTGATGAGATATTGAGGAATTTGAACAAATATCCGCCATTTGAAGGATATTGTTATAAAGATGAAATACTCTATGCCAATATAAAGATAGATGATAGTTTTTTTACTGTTCCACCGATATATGATGAAAAGTAAATAGAGTGAGATACGAATAAAAACCGGACTGATTAGGGACATAAGAGCGCTATTATGTTAAAAAAGAAAAAAGAATGCACTAGAACTTCCGGTAGGATTTTGTGGAAATAGTGGTTGATATATTCGAAATTATGGAGATCAATTAAATGAAAAATGCAGTGATATACATACATGGAAAAGATGGAAATTCAAATGAAGCTGACCATTATAAAAAATTTTTAAATGATGAATATAGAATTATTGGTTTTGACTACAAATCGCAATTCCCGTGGGAAGCCAAGACGGAATTCCAAAAGTATTTCGCTGATATTGCTTCGAAATATAATGAAATTGTATTGATTGGGAATAGTATAGGAGCGTATTTTTCCTTAATATCTTTATCCGAAAACTTCATTAAGAAAGCAATGTTTATTTCACCTATCGTAGATATGGAAAATTTGATTTTGAATATGATGAAAAGAGCAGGCGTGTCTGAGGAAGAGCTTAAGCTGAAGAAAGTAATAAGCACACCATTTGGTCAACTTTTATCATGGGAATATCTTTCCTATGTTAGGAACAATCCCATAACGTGGAATGTCCCGAGCAGTATACTTTACGGCAAAAATGATGTCATAACCCCTTTTAAAATAATCAGTGATTTTGCGAACAAAATAAATGCAGACTTAACGGTTATGGAGAACGGCGAGCACTGGTTTCATACACGAGAGCAGATGATTTTCTTAGATAATTGGTTTAAGAAGTTTATATGACAAGATTTTAAATGGAGGATGATTGAGAAAATATCAGAATATAACTGAAAAGTCGTGATTATGTTCATTCTCTATTGCTCATAGAAGGAATTCTCACCGGAGACAAAATTTAATCGATACCATGTAAGTAAATAGGAGGCGAACATTATGCCATTAAAAATTGTAAGAAATGATATTACAAAAATGAGCGTTGATGCCATCGTCAACGCCGCAAACACTTCCCTCTTGGGCGGTGGTGGTGTAGATGGTTGTATTCATCGTGCTGCCGGTCCGGAGCTGCTTGAAGAATGTAAGGCACTTCGTGGCTGTGAAACGGGAAGTGCAAAAATCACAAAGGGACATCGTCTTCCTTGCAAATACGTCATTCATGCAGTTGGTCCACGGTGGAAAGACGGAAGACATCAGGAAAAGGAGCTCTTGGAATCCTGCTATCGGATATCGCTAAATCTGGTAAAGAAATATGGCTGTGATTCAATCGCGTTCCCTCTGATTTCTTCCGGCATTTACGGATATCCCAAGGATCAGGCGCTGAAAGTTGCAGTGGATACCATCGGTGCATTTCTGTTAGAAAACGAGATGATGGTTTACATCGTAATCTTTGACCGTCAGGCATATAATATCGGTGAAAAGTTGTTTTCAGATATCATGGCTTACATAGATGATCGGTATGTGGAAGAACGTATCGATCACCAAACGGAGAGAGATTGTGTAGCGGAAGCAGCTGAAGCTGGCTACTTCGGAAAAGTTCAGGTATCAATGCCTAAGGAGACAATGCACAAATCTGTCAGAAACAAATCCCTGGAAGAAGCATTGAATCACATTGATGAGAGCTTTTCGGAGATGTTGATGCGGAAGATAGACGAATGTGGCATGACGGACTCACAGTGTTACAAAAAAGCTAACATCGATCGCAAACTCTTCTCCAAGATTCGATCAAATAAATTCTATAAGCCATCTAAATCGACAGTGCTGGCGTTTGCACTGGCTCTGGAATTGCCCATTGAGGAAATGCAGGACATGCTTGACAAAGCAGGCTTTACATTATCTCATTCGAGCAAATTTGATATCATTGTGGAATATTTTGTTGAACACGGCAATCACAATGTTTATGAGATCAATGAAGCGCTGTTTGCATTTGACCAGAGCTTGATTGGAGCTTGATGAAAATTAAATGTCGCTTTCAGTGCGACCGCTCTCCGAGAAAAAAGGATATACTATAGCTGTAAGGTACAAAACCCAGCAGCTATATTTTTTAGGGGGAGACAAAATATATTAAAAGACAGTTAATTGCAAAGGAGTGAATATGATAAATAAACTAAAGAAATCTACCTTATGGAAATGTATTACATGGATATCCATAATATTGCCTATTGTTCAGGTGATTTTTCTATGGGTCAATAAAAGCGGTAATTATTCATATGCCAGAGATGCAGAAGTATTTTATGGAATACCGAGGTTTTATTTTTCTGAGGGAAATCAAGAGAGCATTATTATTAAGTTAATATATGTTTCAATAGTAGGATTAATATTATGTTCCCCAATTTTAATAAGACGGTTTGAAAAAGGTAAAGTTAACATGATTCCCAGTATTATATACTCGATTCTGATAGTTTTTATGAATTTTATGGTGATATCAGAATTTTGTGATAAGTATCTCGATAATAGATTGAAAATAATAGAATTCGGCTGGATCCCACTTATAATTTGCATTGCAATAAGTATAGCATCGTTTATTATGTACGTATATATGTTTAGAGCAGAGTTTTACTCTGGAAATGATAGAAAAGAAAATGAAACAGTAGAGAACAATTTAGCAGGAAAAAACAGAAAAACATCGAATGTGTATGGATTATTTATTTTTCTGAGCGGCGCAATTATTTTTATGTATGTGCTTTTGATTGGAGTAACGACAGGGAGTGACCCTAGCAATATTAGGAAGTATGAAATTATTAAGATAAATGATTCAAAATATAGAGTTGTTTTGACCTATCATAAGGAATTGGCTGTAACAATGGATTGTAAAATAGAAAATGTGAAGAATACAAATAGAGGTAATTATGAAAAGCGACTTAAATTCAATAAGGGACACTATAAGCTGGACTCCATAAAAGGAAAAGATATAATCTATGATAAATTTGATATTGTTACTGGAGATTATTAAAGTGAAGATTATCAAGGAAACTGTTAGTAAATAAGTTGGTCAAAAAGAAAGGTTTATCAAGATGAGATATAGTACCATAGACAAGTTAAAAAAATGCCAATTTATTAAACTAAGAATTACACACCGATAATTGTATGTGATGAAAAAGCAAAAATAGAATATGCTGTACATTCCTTATCTATAAAATACAAAAATAATGAGAATGTTATATTTGAGTTTACCGGTATGATATAATATAAAAGTAAGGGTGTGGATTCAGAGGAAAATTCTCGATTAGCCGACATAAGAGCCCTTATTATCAAAGCAGACGTCAGGCGAGTTTGATATTTTTGACATCAACATTTAGTGATTTAAATTATTGTTTGGAGAACATAAGATGAGAGTTGAAATATTTCCCCTTGAGAAAATACAAATTGACGACAAGGAAATTATATTTGGAATGAATTCAGAACAGGTACAAGAACTGATTGGGATACCGGATAGAATCTTCAAGCAATATGGCTCAAAATCTTATAGGCATTATTATTTTAATAGCGAATTGGGATTGGATTTTGATGAAAATGGTTTCCTCGAGTTCATTGAGTTTCTCGCTGGAAACGATGGTTCTCTTAAACCATATATTTATGGGCTATCGGCGTTTGAAATAGATGCTGACAAATTGATTGAAATAATTACTGAGCATGACGATGAGATTGATGACAGTGAAGCAAATTGCTGTTATTCTTTTTTTAATATAAGTATAGGTCTTTGGCGTAAAAATGATAAAAGCAAGCGCTGGGATACAATTGGCATTGGAACGAAGGATTATTATAGGTATGATGTGATATAGATTGATAAATTACATGTGATAAATAGTATTCAGATGTTTCAATTCTTGGGATATGCATCCGGCGTATCGGCGAAGCATGGAACGGATAGTTTAGCTGAAATATTGGAGTGAATACACAAAATATAAGGAGGGATGATATGATAGCAAAAGCGGGAGATGTGTACTGCGTCTATAATAAATACTTAAAGAAATATACCGCCTGTCAAATAACAAAGATAGAAGAAGATGATAAGGAGTCCAAGGCGGTAATTCTTTCGTTGGATTGGATGGGAGATCAGCCTCTGAAAGAGGAGGAATTATCTTCCATAAAACCGCTTTATAAGGACTTTATGTACTGGAACCGAGGGATACATCTATCGAATGTCGATGTGAATGTACCGACAAACTATACTTTCGTTGGAAATGTTACTCCCTTAACGGATGAGAGTACAAATTCATATGCAACATGGGGAAACGGTTATGAGGTCTACAGACAGCTTAAATGGCAGGAAATACCGAAAGAACAGAGAGATGCATTTAAGGAAGCGGATAAGAGCGAAGAAAAAGTCATCTTTGCAGGAGAGGGGTGTGGCATTTCCAAGCACCGTTTAAATGATGAGTGGAAACCTTTTGAAGATGCGATGGAATTAAAGGTTTTTCCTTGCTTGTCTCATCTAACATTAAACAAATGGCACAAAAATTTATACGAGTATTTACAATCAACTCCTTTTATTGATGAACTGGTTCTTGAAAACCATAAACAAACAAAACTGGATTTCTCAAAAACATCAGTGAGTATGCTTTCTGTTGATATGACAGGGGTAGAAGAACTTATCTTAAATGACGGTTTGGAGCAGCTTATTTTATTGGGAGAAGTAAGGAAAGATTGCAACATACAGGCGAATGGAAATGAAGAGACCTTGCTGTTACATTGTGATAAAGTGATTCCTAAGTTAAAAGGCTTGGAAGCTTTAGGGAAATTACATGTTATCAATATAACAGAGCTTGATATTGAGGAGATTTTAATGACATATCCAAAACTTACAGAGTTAAGATTGTGGGGAAAACCGGGAAATCTTGTTCATTTTGATAAGTTGCCGGAGTTTCAGCAGTTGGAAGTTTTTACAACAATGGACTTGTTCGGTTTTACTGCAGAGGATATTCCAAACCCGGACAGGCTTCCGAATTTGCATATGTTTTGGATGGACAGCTTGCCTGAGGATGCTGCAAAAATGACGAAGAAACTCTATAAAAAGCGAAAAGAAGAAGGACTTAATCTTTGGATTAGAAAGCCGAGAAAACCGGAATGGCTTGCTCAGAACCTTGATAATCCGTTTCGTTCATGGGACGGACAGGAAAATATTACACCTGCCAATGCCAAGAAAGCTGCTACTTTGTATAGAAAAACAAGAGCGGGAATCGTCAAGATTGCAGAAGGTTCCGATAAAGACGCTATGACAAGTGCCGAAACTTTGGTAAGGGAGTATACCGAGGGATTCAATAAGATGGATAAGCGAAACTGTTTTATCTATACCGTTGAGCGAGAGGATATTTATACCGCGCTTGATGAAATGTTAGACCTACTACCGGGGGACTTGAAAGTCGATAAAGAGCAATTGTTGAACTTATTTGATGAATTAAAGAATTTTTAGAAGTGATCTGAAACAGGTGGCATTATAGAATTCATTGAGGAGTATTTTATATGATTCACATTGGAAATTATAGAAGAAATAATAAAAATTGTTTTGTTGAAGAGACTGAAAAATATAATGTGAAAAATGAGCCTAATTTAGCTAAAGGAGATAATTTTATTGGATGGCATAAGTCATACAACAATAAATTTATTTGGCTTGCACACAGAATGAACGAGGAATGCATTCGTATCACAGTTTCAGATGAAGACGGAAAATCCTCTCATATAGAATTGAAAGATGATTTTTGGCATTCGGACGTATCATTTGTGAATTTAGCCGATGAAAATATGGTAATTGTTTCATTGACAGCAGGACAAGACGGTTCTCAGGACTTTTGCATTGCATTTATTCAAAATAAATTGAGAATAGTGCATAAATTCCCTAAAAATCTGACCTATATTTTTACCTTTAACAAAGCTGCCTTGGCAGTGGATTTTTATACAGCTGATTTTTATAAAATATCCAGTAATGATTTCCAAATAGAGTCGATAAAAACGTATTCGATATTTGAAAATGATGCTTTGTCAAATGTGTGGATGATCAATGGTTCATTTGGGATATTTTGTACTACTGAAGGGAAGTGGTACGTATTCAGCTTGAAGACACTGGAGTTGATTGATGAATTATCAATAGAAGGGATATCCCACAATAGTGATTGTTGCGGTATAAATACGCTGTATCAGACAAGAGATGAATTGGTTTTCAGACATTATGAGCTGGAAGGCGGAGAAGCAGCTGTTGATTGGATTAGCGTTGATAAAATGTATCTGAATAAAATTATCAGAGATAAATTAGCGAAAAATAATGAATAAATAACTTAACGAATAACTATCAAAGACTACTAAAAGCGTTGAAATGTATTATTTAAAGTTGGAATGACGTCAGAATTAGAAAAATTTTTATATGTAATATTATGGAAATATTGCATAAAGAGTTAACCGTGTGGGTTTTGTCACAAATGTTTGACAACTCCAGAAATTTAAAATGTTTTTTTTGCATACGCCTACACAACAGGATAAATTTAGTGTATACTTAAGGAAGTATACTTAATCAATCCGACTCCTCGTAGTCGGAGATAAGAAATTGCTCCTTTATTTGGATATCGCATAGATGCCGAAGGGGAGCAATTTCTTTTTTATTTAGGATATGCAATAAAATGATTTTTGGTCCATTGTGAATATTATGAAGAAACGGTTCTTTTGTCATAGTGGGCAAAATACAAAGTCGAATAGAAAGTCCAAGAAAATACGTGATTGCCCATGAATGAGAACGGAATAATAAAATGATAAGACGCAGATTTCTAGTCAATGGGAAAATGCATTTAACAGCGGAGTTGATCGCGACAACTATAAGTGATATATGTTGAGCCAAATATGGATGTGAGAGAAGATGTAAAACATCATCTCTGCACAACATCAAAGAATTAGGATAGGGGAACGGAGATGATTTTGAGTTTCGACTATCTGAAGATTTAGCAAATATTTTTACAGCTTACTTAATTATTTTAGGTTTTTATAACCGAATTTAAGTGTGCTGTAATTTTTTAGGCAATCAAAAGATCATAAATTGCTCTCGATATGTTAAATTGACAAGAAATTATATAAAATACAAATTTAAATTGAGATAAATTAGAAAAATATGCAAAAAATATGGTATCATTAAATAAATGTATAATATTTCCAAATGATAGAAAATAGAATTTAGCAAAGAGAGAATGGACAGAAATTATTTTAAAAGGGAGGTAAAGCGAGTGTTTCACAAGAAAATTTATGATAAACTTAGATCTTTTTTTGAAAAATCCGATAAAATTAAGTCTGAGTTGAAAAACCATAGAGTAGAGGAAATCGATAAAAAAGAGTCCGGTGAAAATTCCTTCTCGCAAAATACCTTAACCAAAAGCGGTATAAATGGGGACGAAATAGGTGAATGCGAACAAGATCATAATGAAAACCGCAGAGAATATGGCAAAGAAGAAATTCGAGCCGACTTCAAGGATAAAAAGCAGGAAATCAAATTGACCGGCTGCGATGAAGAGGATTATAAAATTGAAGAGGTATATTTTGAAAATAAATTCAATCGATTTTTGGAGTATTGTCAACAAGAGTCAATTACATATATGTCGCAGCTTCGAGGATTTGATTTTTTTAAGCTGCTGAATGTTAAAGGGATAGGAAAAGGAAAATTCGAAGATATAAGAGCCGTATATGAAACGTATTTAATCAGCAAAACGGACGACGAGACGCTGGGAAATGGGCAAAAAAAATATGAAACTGCGAAATCTGAACATCATGAGAATTTGAACGGATTGATGTTTAAGAATGTGAATGACGAACTTGCTGAAATGGATATAAGCCTGTTATCAGGTCTTGGGATAAGGCGGAAGATGATCAACAGGTTTATGGAAAACGGATATGTACAAATAGGCGATTTGAAAAATATTTCCGAATTTGAAGTTAGTAGAATTACGGAAAATAGAAAGCTGAAAGAGTTTAGAAACATTGAAAAAACACTGAGCAAAAATTTTGTGACGATTTTTGCAGATGCTCTTGAAAACTTCACAAATGAAAGAGATTTCGCAATTTTTCAAAAAAGAATGGATGGAAAAACTCTGCAGGAGCTGGGAAAAGAGTACCAATTGACCAGGGAACGCATAAGGCAGAAAATTAAAAATTTAGCGTCGAAAATAGATGTGTTTATGATACATGTTTTAAAACTGGTCGTAGATGATGAGAGTTATGTTATCGATCCCCTGTTGAATGTGAGCACAGACTGCATCCAGGAGAAAAAGTTGACGAATCTGTACGAAAATGAACATTACGGAAAAATTCTCGTTCAGTGGTGCAAGATGAACAATGATTTTGTGTATCTGGACTTTGCGAAAGTGTTTGTTAGAAGCCGAATGTCAAGAGATGGAATTGAAGAGGAACTCCTGAATATAGCTGAGAGTTTTATCGGAGAAGGAATGGAGTGGAGCAAAAAAATAGATGAACTCAAATCGGTGATGGAAGAAAACGGATACGGATATATGGATGAATCTTCAATTGAAACTTTCCTGATACAACGGGGCTATAAGAAATATAAGGACTTTTTAGCGAAGGGAAAGCAGTCGTATGGATATTTATGCAGTAAAGTAATTGCGGAAAAATTCCCGGAAGGCATCAGAATATACAATAAAAATGATTTGGATAAGCTCAGAGAGTACGCTAATACCGAATATGGAGATATAGGAATTCCGGACAGCACAAGATCTTTTGGAGCGAGATTATCGGAATTTTTAGTTCTATCAGGGCGTGGAAAGGCGACTGCACAATCAAATATACGAGTTGAGGAATCGCTTTTGGACAGCATAAGGGGCTTCATAGAAAACTACGACGGAAAAAATGTATATTATTCGGAGATTTTTACAAAATATGAGGGGGAAATTAGAGAAAAGAGCAATATTGACAATTACAACTTCCTACATGGAGTATTAAAACTGTACTTTGAGGGGCATTATGATTTCACCAACAGAGACTACCTCAGTAAACGGGGAGACTGTGAAGTACACGACAACAGTGAAAGAATCAAGGAATATATCATATCGGCAGGAAGACCCGCAAGTCGTAGAGAACTGAAAAGAAATGTGGTGGGATTTGCTTCCGATATAGTCATATTCGGTGCAATTGAAAGGGATGCCGAGTTAATACAGTGGGATTACAATAGATATTATTCTTTATCTCTGATGGACATTTCAAAAGAAGATAAAGATCTGTTGGAAGAGAGTGTAAGGAGCATAGCAAAAGAGAACAAGGGCTATTGCAGCGATAACTTGCTTTTCGGAGAGGTAAAGAAAACCGGAGAGGATTTTTTGAAGAAAAACAGAATAAAGGCTGCAATTAACCTGTACTTCGTGTGCAAAAAACTTCTCGGAAACAAGTTTGACTTCAGGAGACCGCATATCCTTGAAAAGGGGCTCATCGAAAATATATCTTTTAAGACGGTAGTTCCTCATTTAATAGGAGATACAGCTATCTTGTCCCTCGGGGATTATCAAAATTTAGCAAAAAAATTGAGGTGGTCATCGGCGACGACCAGTGCGGTTTTTGCAGAGATTGAGCAAAACTATATGAGACTCAACGAAGACATGTATATGAAAAATGATAATTTCAAAATAGGAAAGGAAGAGCTCGTACAAATTGAAACGGTGGTTAGAAGTCTAATGACAAGGGGAGAAAAACGGGAAAAAGTTGTCAGTGAATGCGGAGTTGAAAAACGGAGTGAAGGCGGGTGTATGCAAAAAGAGAAACCGCTGGAGTATATATCTATGATAAACCTCAAAATTCCGGAGGAATTACCACAGATCGGACACCGGTGGAATGCGTTTTTGCTGAGAAAAGTAGTGGAAAGATATATACCGAGCCTCAAAATCATCGATATGAACATTGTGGATAGAAGATTTGAAAGGGGAATCATCGTAGATGAAAACAGCATTCTAAAAACCTATGATGACGTGGTCATAAGGACATTGATGAGTTTAGGATATAGGGCTGTGACAGAAGCCGAAATGCTGAAATTCCTCATAGAACACAACTTGATTTGCAGAGCTATACCAAAGGAACTTTATACAGCTGACGGATTGATATTTAAGGACGGACTGTTCAGAATCAAAGAAGCATATATGTGATGTAGGTGTACGTTACGAGTTTAAAGTTACCAAAGAATTTCAGAGAGCTTTAGGTTACAGGAAAGAGACAAGTTAAGCGTATCGGTAAGGACGCAATATCGATTGAGCTGTTATCGTAGAAGATATAAATTTAGCGTAATTAGACAGATTTTACGGAAAGGGTGATATTGTATATGATCATCCTTTTTTCGTGTGAATATAATTAGGTCATATAGAGATTTGACCGTAACAGGAAAGGCGCACATTTTGATGAAGAGCGGTGCAGTTATTTTTGACAATATCTTAAATAGGGAAAAATTTGGATAGTAAATGTGGTAGAGTCTGTCTAGAGAGTTAATTTGATTCAAAGGTATCCGGATTGTCAGGAAATCGGAGTGAAAACTATCAGGAGAGATGACATCAGGTGAAACAGTGTAATTATCATACGAAGAGGAGAGTGAAAATGAACAGAATGTATTTTACAATAACAGGCTTATATCATTATTACGGTGATAAATTTTTAGAAAAAGGTATGAATGTCACTCTGGAAAAAGATGTGGACAATAAGCACGATAATGAAGCAATTACCGTTAAAATTGAGGGGCTGGGTAAGATCGGATACGTTGCAAACAGCCACTACACCGTGCTGGGAGAGTGTATGAGTGCAGGCAGGCTCTACGATAAAATCGGTGATGTAGCCATAGGGAAGATAATATTCATTACCGATTGCGGAATAGTGGGCAGCATTGAAGATAGCTATGTGAAAAAGGAAGAGCAACGACGCTTGTATAGAGGGCAAGACATAATAAACGAGGATTGTAAACAGAAGAAGCGATGAGGAAATCTTGAGAATTCACAATAAAAAGATTTTGATTTAATGGATTAAAATGGTAAGATAGTATTGAGAAAGACATCATCAAAATACGATAAGAGAGGAAATCCTCAGGGAGGTTGAACGCTATGAGCAATAAACTTAGAATGCTTAGAGTCATGGAATTTTTAATGAGAGAAAGCGATGAGGAGCATATTCGATCAGCTGACGATATATTGAGATCTTTGGAAAGTTGTAACATTGATGCAAACATTAAAACCGTTAACGATGATATTAAAGTTTTACAGGAATTTGGGATAGATGTCATTAAGGTTAAAGGTAAAGGAGGCGGATCGTATATAGGCAGCAGAAACTTGGAGCTTCCGGAACTGAAACTGTTGACGGATGCAGTGAAGATATCCAAGTTCATAACTACGAAGAAATCGGAACATCTGATCAATAAGCTGAAAAGTCTCACGAGTAAGGGGCAAGCGGAACAGCTGAGCAGGGATATATATTTGCAAGATGTGGTAAAAACCGGCAATGAGAACATCTATTACAACGTCGATTGTATACATACGGCAATTTTAAAAAACAAGGAAGTTTCGTTCAAATATAACGAGTGGACTTTGGAAAAGAAGTTGAAGCCTAAGAACAAAGGCATGAAATATGTAGTAAGCCCGTGGGAACTCACCTGGAGTGATGAAAATTATTATTTGGTAGGATATGAAGAAAAAACCGGGAAAATCAAGCATTATCGAGTGGATAAAATCACGGATATCGACTTGATGGACTCGGAGAGAAAGGGAGAAGAGAACTTTTCAAATAGGAATTTAGAAACGTATATGAAGAAGACTTTCGGTATGTACGGAGGAGAAGATTCCACGGTTACTTTGAAATGCAAGAATGATGCCATCGGAATAATATTGGATCGTTTCGGCAACGGCGTAAACGTAGTCAATTCGGAACATGATAAGGAACATTTCATAGTTAATGTAAACGTGTCCGTAAGCCCTCAGTTTTTCGGTTGGCTCACAGGTATCGGCACGATGATAAAAATTGTGGACACGGAAGATATCTCCAAGAAGGATGTTTTGGCAGAATCAACTTGCACTTCCAATGATAGTAAAAAGAAAAGCGTAAAGATGAGATATAAGGAATATCTGGAAAAAGTGTTGAGAGAGTATTGAGTTAGGAGAATTGGAAACTATGAGAAGAATAAGATTTCGCTATAACAAATATTCACCGGGTGTGTTGTATATTATGGTTGTACTTGGAGTGACTCTGGGATTGCTGATTTTATATGAATTTATCATATTTTCCGGCATTGCGGAAGGACCGGAGCAGGGACCGGCATATTTCAGAAAACATCCTAAACACGCTGTTGTTTTGATATTCGCATTGATTCCCGTCGCTATGTTGTTACCGGTATGGATTGCAAAGAAATGGTGGAGCAGGACGGAAGAAGAGGCAAAAATTGAGCTGTATGAAGAACATGCTGTTTTATATTACAAGAATAAGGAGTTATTCATCAAAAAGGGAGACTTGAGAATTAGTATTCCACACCCACAGCCTTTTTGGTATACAACATATATATTAAAAGTACCGGGACACAGAGTAGTATTTGTCAAATGTACCGGAAAAAATGAAGCGGATGCAGGCGAATGGCTTTCTTTGGACACAGCTATGGATGTGTTGTCAGCCTACAGAAAATTTAAACGAGGAGATGAGCAAAATAATTCAGTTGCCAATTTCTACGGAATCAATATTGCCTTGGGTATAACAACCCCTGCTGTATTTGACAGTTCTCCCTACTATGTGGATTATGAAAGTATGCTGATAGTTATGGAGGCTCCCTTTGTTACTTGTATGATTAAGGAGAGAAATAATCCTGTTCACGTTGTAGGAAAGATACAAATAGATAGACGACTTTTGAGAAATTCCGCATTAGCTGAAATGCAATTGAATCGGCAAGCAATTTTGGACATTGTAGAACTGGATGAACATATGGAGATGTAAATCGAATTTAGGCTGTAAATTCAGATGATATTTCATTTAAAAAGTTGAGTATGGAGAAATAGTTGCAAAATTATCAAATAAAGGTGCATGTGCTCATAACAACTTCTCATGGAGATGAGAAATAATCACGAAGGGCTATTGCAATAAGAGACAGACGGTAAAGTGAAAGTTGTCATAACATCTTGCGGTATCCATCAAAAGGAGATATAGCAATAAGTGAAATAAAATTTATATTAGTATAGAATATTAAAGAAACGGTAGATCGAAATGACATGTACCATATTCACCGGACAATTTGGTAAAAAGGGGATACATCAACGACGGTTTACTGTTTTTTTGTACAGTTAAAAAAATTATCGATAAGTTTCATAGAGATGATGAACTATAGAAAATGTGTCAAAAAGATGGAATTTCAATAAAAAAGGTTTATGTGAAAACATAAGATGGTATTATTACCATATATATGATTTATAATTTCCCGAGCAGAATACTAAGAAATTTTATATAATCCGCAGAAGTAAAAGTCTTAAAACGCTTTTCAAAGTCAAGAAAATATTTGGGAATTCGTGTGAATTTGAGAGGAGGCTAATAGAGAATGAAAAGCCTGATTGAAAACTTTCTCCAAAATAAAAACTTCTATCTGAGTTTGGTTGGAGAACATCTATTTATAACTATGGTTGCGATCACAATTGCCATTATCGTGGGAGTTGCCGTTGGAGTTGTCATTTCCGAGAAGAGGAAAATAGCCGGAATCGTCATATCGATCGTAAACGTCTTATATACGATTCCGTCCATAGCGCTGTTAGGGGTGTTGATATCAGTTACGGGAATAGGGAACAAGACGGCTATCATAGCGTTGACTCTATACGCCTTGCTCCCCGTTGTGAGGAGTACCTACACAGGAATTGTAAATATAGATGAAAAGATAGTCGAAGCCAGTGAAGCTATGGGAAGCACCAAGTTTCAGACCATGTATAAAGTCAAGCTGCCGCTGGCTTTTCCGGTGATATTTTCCGCTATCAGAAATATGGTCACTATGACCATAGCCTTGGCAGGGATAGCCTCTTTTGTAGGTGCCGGCGGACTTGGCGTAGCAATATACAGAGGAATAACGACAAATAATGCGAATTTATTGCTCATAGGAAGTATTTTGATCGCATTGCTCGCACTGGTATCGGACGGATTGCTTGGAATTGTTCAGAGGGTGACCTTTAGCAAAGGTAAAAAGAGCAAAATAGGTAAGTGGTTGCTGATTCTCTTGGCAGCCATACTGATGGCGGTATCGGTTTTGGGAAGTATGAACCACATGAAAAAAACTGTTAAAATAGCATCAAAACCGACGACAGAAAGTCAGGTGCTGGCAGAAATCGTGGGAATTTTAATAGAAGATAAAACCGATTTGTCCGTGAAAATCACCCACGGGGTAGGGGGTGGAACATCCAATATACATCCCGCACTGACAAAGGGAGATTTTCATCTGTATCCTGAGTATACAGGTACTGCATGGCAGATCGTTTTGAAAGAAAAGGCACAATATTCTGAAAGCATGTTTAAGGAATTAGTTGCAAAATATGAAGAAAAGTACGATGCAACATGGAAGGGAATGTTCGGTTTTAACGATACGTACAGCTTGGGAGTCAGAAAGGAAATAGCGGATAAATACAATCTGAAAACTTACAGCGATCTGGCAAAAGTTTCGGATAAATTGACCTTTGGTGCAGAATACGATTTCTTTGAAAGAGAAGATGGCTTTAACGCTTTGAGCAAGGCGTACGGCTTGAATTTCCGAAAGAAAGTGGATATGGACAACGGGCTTAAATACAAGGCTCTTTTGAACAAGCAAATCGATGTGATGACTGTGTTTACAACAGACGGACAGCTGTCAGATCCGAGGATTAAAGTACTTGAAGATGATAAAAAGTTTTATCCTTCATATATGGCTGGAATGGTCGTGAGAAAAGATATATTGAAAGAACATCCGGAGCTGTCAAAAGTGCTGAGCAGTCTGGATGGAATAATAGACGAGAAAACCATGGCGAAATTAAATGATCAAGTGGAAAGAGGAAAGAAAACTCCTAGGGAAGTGGCGATGGAATTCTTGCAAAGCAAGGGGATAATCAAGGTGAAAAAATGACGATAGCAGTAGAATTTAAAAATGTTACAAAGAAATACGGCTCGGTGGATGTGATAAAAGATTTCAACTTGCAAATAGATCAGGGAGATTTTCTGTGCATAGTGGGAACTTCCGGGTCGGGCAAAACGACTATTATGAAGATGATCAACGGATTGGTTAAACCGACTTCGGGAGATGTATTCATCGGAGAAAAAAGACTTGAAGATGAAAATCTGATTGAGCTGAGACGAAAGATAGGATATGCAATTCAGGGTAACGGTCTCTTCCCTCATATGAGCGTCTTTGAAAATATTTCATACGTTCCTAATTTGGATAAGAGGTCCAAAGCGGAATTGGATAAAACGGTGGATGAAACCATGGAGCTGGTAGGCTTGCCCCAAAATATGAAATATCGTTATCCCGATGAACTGTCCGGCGGACAGCAACAGAGAGTGGGAATTGCCAGGGCGTATGCCAACAATCCCGATGTTCTCCTCATGGATGAACCGTTCGGCGCAGTGGATTCCATAACCAGGTATCAGTTGCAAAAAGATTTGAAGGACATTCACAGGAAGACCAACTGCACAGTGGTGTTTATCACCCACGATATACACGAAGCGTTTAAGTTAGCTACGCACATACTGGTTCTGAGTGAAGGGAAAATCGAGCAGTATGGAACCAAGGAGGAAATCCGTAACAATCCTTCCGGCGATTTTGTGAAAAGGCTTATCGAAATGACTCAATAAAAGGCTGTTCAGACCATGTCAACCGATAACAGTCGGTTGGTATTTTATAAAATATAGAGCGAATCTTAGGATATGGAATTTTATTCATATTTTTAGATTCGCTCAGATATATGCTATTCGTATTGTGAAACATCAAATCCAAGTTCTTTTAGAATTGAGATTTGTTTTTTTCGTGTTCGTGAGTGCCGCCCAAGACGGAGCTGTAAATATAGCTTTGCGGCCAATTTTCATAATATATGTCGAGAAATTTCGGAATATTTTCATACATAGGTAGAATGTTGGACATATAGCCCAGCTTAAGGTAGGTGATATACTCTTCTCTATTCAGTATCTCGGTGCAGCCGTGTCGATCAAATGAATTACGCCTTTCCAGAGAACTTTCGATATCCCATGGAGCAAATCCAATTAAATGTGACGGTCCACTCCATCTCTCAGCATCTGTCTTATCCGGTGAAGGGATAACTTTTTCCCAGAAACCTCTCTTTACGGCGAAAGAACCCGTCGAAATGTAGAGGCGATATGGTGTGTTTTCAAAAGTTGCTTGGCATATTTCTCCGAGAACAGGTTCAAATACTCCGTAGACATCACTTGTCAGAAGGCGTGCGTAATAACTTTTCTCTCCACCATCTATTTTATAAATTGCTCCTAATTCATATCTTGCCATTAAATCCACCTCCATAATATTTAAGTGCCGGTTCTAAACATGTATTTTATGTTTGAACATGTAATTTTTATCAGTTGAAATGTGAAAAATTTTCTATCAGGAAATCATATTTGCATCCAGTATTTCAAAAGTCTTTTTAGAAACTCTAATCAGCCCGTCCTTTTGCATTTTGCTGATTTCGTTTGACAGCACACTCCTGTTGACGCTCAGATAATCGGCTAACTGCTGCCTGTCAAACGGAATGGAGAACTTTAAACTTCCCTGGAGAGTCGCCTGAAACGAAAAGTAGGACATCAATCGGCTTCTAACGGACTTTGAAGCGGTGTGGAAGATTCTTCTCGATAAATTCAAGTTTTTTTGAGAAGCTATTGACAACATATTGTGAATAAGTTTGATGTGATGAGAACAACCTTTAGCGCAAAAGTTCAGTATGTGAGCTGCATCGAGAAAGAGTATCTTTGAACGGGAAGTTGCGACCACATCGACCATTATGGGAACGCTCGGCACGCAAGCATAGGTTTCTGCAAAAACTTGTCCCGGACCGATGCTGTCCATAATGCTGGTATTTCCCCAGACATCGTTGTGCTCTATGGAAACGCTTCCTACCAACACTATGCCGATATCCGAAACTTTATCGCCGGCACGATAGATGTACTTCCCCTTGTCATAAGTATTTTCAGTTAATTTCAGACAAGGACCTAATGCAGCTATTTCTTCAATGGATATTCCTGCAAATAGAGGAGTTTTAATTAGAAAATTTTCATACATAACTTTCTCCCTTTTTTGTTGTTTTAACAACATAATTGTAATTTGAAGTATAGTATAATGTGTCCAACAAGTCAATAACGACTGAAAAATATTTGGAAAATATAGTGAATTCAAGGAGGAAGAGTCAGATGGAAAATAAGATGTTTTGTTATCAGTGTCAGGAAACGGCAGGTTGCACAGGATGCACCAAAATGGGAGTGTGTGGCAAGACTCCGGAAATTGCAGCGATGCAGGACTTGTTAGTATTTACTACAAAAGGGTTGTCAGCTGTTACTACACAGCTCAGAAAAGAAGGGAAATCAATTCCAAAGGAAATAAATCACAGAGCGACTTTGAATTTATTCATTACTATTACTAACGCTAACTTCGACAATGAAGCCATCATCAGCAGAATTAGAGAAACGCTGGCAGCAAAGGAAGAGCTACTGAAAGAAGTTAAAGATAAAAAAGCGCTACCGCAGGCGGCTTTCTGGAACGGCAGCGAGGAAGAGTTTGAAAGCAAGGCGAAAGAAGTAGGTGTGCTTGCAACTGAGAATGAAGACATAAGAAGTCTTAGAGAACTTATCATCTATGGACTGAAAGGACTGTCAGCTTACTCAAAGCATGCAAATGCGCTGTTACATGACAATGAAGAAGTGGATGCATTTTTACAGGAAGCACTTGCAGCGACTCTAAATGATAATTTAACTGTAGATGAGTTGGTTGCATTGACGCTGAAAACCGGCGAGTACGGAGTTCAGGGAATGGCACTGTTAGATGCAGCAAATACTGAAACTTATGGAAATCCTGAAATTACCACCGTAAATATCGGCGTAGGAAATAGACCGGGGATTTTGGTATCAGGTCACGATTTGAGAGACATGGAAATGTTGCTGAAACAAAGTGAAGGACAAGGAGTGGATATATATACTCACTCAGAAATGCTACCTGCACATTATTATCCGGCATTTAAAAAGTATGACCACTTTGTAGGAAACTACGGAAATGCTTGGTGGAAGCAAAAAGAAGAGTTTGAAACTTTCAACGGACCTATTTTGATGACTACAAACTGTATCGTTCCGCCAAAAGCCAGCTACAAAGACAGACTGTTTACAACAGGTTCAGCAGGATTTGAGGGATGTAAGCACATAGCAGGAGATATCGGCGAAGAAAAAGACTTTACAGAAATTATAGAAATGGCTAAAAAGTGCCAACCACCTACAGAAATAGAACAGGGACAAATCGTTGGCGGATTTGCACACAATCAAGTTCTAGCTTTGGCAGATAAGGTTGTAGATGCAGTGAAGAGCGGAGCGATTAAGAAGTTTGTGGTAATGGCAGGTTGTGACGGCAGATCAAAGAAGAGAGACTACTACACAGATTTTGCAAAAGCACTTCCGACAGATACGGTAATTCTGACAGCAGGTTGTGCAAAGTACAAATACAACAAATTGGATTTAGGCGATATAGGGGGAATTCCGAGAGTTTTAGATGCAGGACAATGTAATGACTCATACTCTCTGGCAGTTATAGCGCTAAAATTAAAAGAGGTATTTGGATTGGATGACATAAATGATCTGCCGATCATTTACAATATTGCATGGTATGAACAGAAAGCGGTAATAGTATTGTTAGCACTTCTATATCTAGGAGTGAAGAACATTCACCTAGGCCCGACATTACCGGCATTCCTATCACCAAACGTTGCAAATGTTTTAGTTGAGAACTTCGGCATCGCAGGAATCGGCACCGTTGAAGATGACATGGAACTGTTCTTCGGCAAATAATTATAAAAGAATATATAAATTCGCATAAATTTTCATAACTTATGATATAATTAAGTCGATGAGTCAAAAGTGTTGAAGTTAGTAGTATTGAAAAGGATGCGATATTAAACGACAGTACCAAATTTTAAATATCGCATCCGAATATGAATACAGAGGGCCTAATAGCCCTCTGTATTTTTGCATAGATGAGAGTATAACTAAAAAATTCTAAAGAATATTGAAACTTGAATTCGAAAAGTGATAAATCTTAATTCCCGAAGAAGGTCATTACATGAACGGGTAAACAGCTGTGGATGAAACCGCAGATGAAAAATGAGAAAAACCGAAACAGTGGACTGGTGAATTTGCAGATACTTCGTTTAAAGTAAATGTAAAGCGGAAAATGAAATGTGAAGAGAATTTTTATGGGAGATGTGACAGGAGTTGCAACCGGGAGGAGAAAAATGAAAGACTATATGACTAATTTCAATGAAGAAAAGTTAAAAGAAGCATTTGAAATAAGAGAAGCGTACATAAAGGGAGAGATTCCTTTGGATTTTGCCAATGCACAGATGAAGGCTCACGTAGGCAGCCTGACCCCTGCCGAACTGGCATACATAGAGCAGCACTTCCAGGAAAAAGTCGAAGATGAATGCGCTTCCGAGGATATTGCCCAAATGCTCGCTATTTACGAGGGAGTCATTATCGAGGAGCCTAAATTATCGGATTTGCCGGACGGACATCCCATCAAGAATTATGTGGATGAGAACGTTGCCATCAGAAATGTGATAGAGGAATTGGATGGCTTGTTGGCAAAGAAATATATTAAAAATCAATGGGATGAGGCATTTGAAAAATTAAATCAGTTCAAAATACATCTCAGCAGGAAACAGAATCAGCTGTATACAGCCCTTGAAAGAAAAGGTTTTGATAGACCGACAGAGACTATGTGGCTGTACGATAATGAAATCAGGGATAAAATCACAAGTATAACCCAAATGGCAAATGACGATGATGACAGACAGCACATCAAAGAGGCCTTTGATAATTTTAAGGGGTATATTCTAGACTTGATGGAAAAAGAAGACACCATTCTTTATCCCACTTCACTGGAGCTGATCAGTGAAGATGAATTTAGGGAGATGATCTCGGGAGATAAGGAAATAGGATACTGTATGATCACTCCAAAAGATGATTACGAAAAAAGTTTCGATAGATTGCATGATAAGGGGATGTGGGACTCGGAACGAAACGAGTTCAGCGGTTTTAAAGACGAGTTGTCACAGCTGCTTGAAAAATATGGAATTCAAGGTGGATGGACTGAAGATACACCTATGAATGTAAAACAGGGAATTTTGAGCTTAAATCAAATAAATTTGCTGTTTCAGCACCTTCCTGTGGATATATCCTATGTGGATGAAAACGAGCTGGTTGCATTTTACAGCGATACAAAGCACAGAGTATTTCCGAGAAGCAAGGGAGTGATAGGTAGGGATGTCAAAAACTGCCATCCGAAAAATTCGGTTGAAACCGTGGAAGAAATAATTCAGAAATTCAGAAGTGGCGAAAAGGATAGAGTCGAATTCTGGATCAATAAGCCGGAAGTGTTCATATACATTCTGTACGTTGCGGTGAGAGATGAGAGCGGAAGGTTTAAAGGCGTAATGGAGATGATGCAAGACTGTACGCATATAAGAAATCTCCAAGGAAGCCAAACTCTTTTAGATTGGGATTCTGAGAACAGACAACAGGACAGCACAGAAGGCAGCGACCGAGGAGAACAGGTGGATGATAGTGCAGTAGAAGACGATGATAATTCGGAGGAAAGCTCAGAAAAAATCACAGTGCTGAAACCTGAAATGAAAATTGCACCGATTTTAGATGCTTATCCGACATTGAAGGATTATATGATTTCAAAGTCTGACAAGTTTAAAATGATGAACTCTCCAATGTTTAAATTCATGAAAAAGGTAGCTACAGTAAAGGACGTTTCAAAGAGAACGGGATTTTCTATGGAAGTTTTGCAGAGAGAATTCACGAAGTTTCTGGAAGAGCTGAAATGATGTTTCACAGAAGGGCACATACTCTATATTAACAGGTAAAAAAATTGAGCAAAACTCAAATGAGGAGAACAGTCGTACAAAAGAAAATGGAGGTATCAATATGGCAAAGGTAGCGGAGAATTTAGGAGTTGCGGTACAGGGAAGTGACTATACAGTAGTTAAAAAGGCTGGGAAAAAAGGTGAAGCTGTGGAAAAGCACGATCATCCTGAAGCCAATGTGTTATTTACTGTCGTGAAAGGGCATATGGAAGTCACCATCGGAGATAAGGATGTGTTCAACGTAGTTCCGGGACAGATTCTTTCCTTTGACGGCAGCAACACCATAAGCGCAAAGTTTGTGGAAGACAGCGAGTTTTTCGTAACTCTGATTTTAAAAAGATAAAGAATATAAAATGAAGTGAGCGGTTCCTTGAATTTTGCAAGGAACCGTTTTAAGTTGTATAAAGGCCGCTGAAAGGGAAGTGAGTCAGAGGGTTTATGTGTGTCCGATTTAGGAGAGACAAGTGTAAAACCACCGTCTGTGTCGAAGCAAATGTATTAGATTGGAAGCTTGTACTGCTGCCAATTTTAAATAAAGCCGGGCGATGAGGTTACTGGATTTCTCAAACTGAACCTAGCAGAGAAAAATGAGCCTATTTGCAGGACTAACTATAATATGATAGACTAATACAGAAATGATTTTTTTAATATACATCATATCAAATCATATTTGAAAGAAAAAAACTCGCCTACGCGAGTTGGCCCGTAAGGGCGATTACGAAAATTCGTTATTTGAACTTGTAGTGTGATTCCATACGGTGAAATCAAATATATTCTACTATGTATATTTGCTAAAGTCAAGGGGAAAATATAAATTTTAGCAAATGATATTGTAAATTAATAGGAGAACAGAAAATGGAGAAGAGAAATTATTATCTGGGATTGGACATCGGAACTAATTCAGTTGGTTGGGCTGTAACGGATGAGAGCTATAATCTGTGCAGATTCAGAGGCAAAGATATGTGGGGAATCAGGTTGTTTGAATCAGCCGAAACAGCCAAGGTTAGAAGGGTCGCAAGAAACAACAGAAGAAGGCTTAAGAGAAGGAATCAAAGAATTAAGTTACTACAAGAAATTTTTGCACAGGAAATTACCAAGATAGATGATACGTTTTTCATTCGTTTAAACGAAAGTAAATTGCATATGGAGGATAAATCCGTAAAAGAAAAATATCCTTTATTTATAGAGAAGGATTATAATGATATTGATTATTACAAACAATATCCGACTATATACCATTTGAGAAAAGAATTAATAGAAAATGATGGACCACACGATGCCAGACTAGTATATTTAGCAATTCATCACATACTGAAAAATAGAGGACATTTTTTAATAGAGGGTAATTTAGGAGAGGCAAAAGATTTTAATGTAGTCTTTGATAAATTAAGTGAAGTATTGAAAAATGAATTGGAATGGGAATGTGAATTAGATGAAAGTGAAAAGGATAAAATAAAGAGCATTTTAACTGAAAAGAGTAAAGCAAAGAGCAAAAAAGTAAAGGAAATAATAGAATTTTTGAAAATAGAGGACAGCTCATTATCTAAAGAGGAAGAGAAAAGACAAAAGGACATAACAGAAATAATTTTTAAATTTATAGTCGGGAATAGAGGAGATGTTGAAAAGTTATTCAATCTTGAGAAAAAATCTCTTGCAAAGGGTTCGTTTTCTTTTGCCGAATTAAACTACGAAGAGGATGTAAGACCTGATATGGAGGGTGAAATTCCAGATTTGATTCATATAATAGATTTAACAAAAGGCGTGTATGACTGGAGAGTTTTAGTTGATATTCTTCAAGGAAAAGATTATATTTCTTATGCAAAAGTTAGTCAATATGAAAAACATAGAAGCAATCTGAAAGAAATAAAGGAACTTATTTTAAAGAACCTTGGCAGAAATGTATATAGGGAACTTTTTGTGGAAAAAGATAAAAAAAGCTATTCCGGATACATTGGTGCAGCAAATAGAAACGGAAAGAAATACTCTGTTAAAAAAAATCAAAACGATGACTTTTTCAAAGAACTGAAAAAACAGTTAGGAAAAATAGTAGATGGTGGATATGGATATCATGAGGCACAGGAAATTTGCAAGGCTGAAAAAATAGAAGATATATTGCCGCTTCAAAGAAATAAATTAAATGGAGTAGTGCCAAATCAAGTGCATAAGGCGGAACTTATAAAAATATTGGGAAATGCAGAAAAATATATTCCATTTTTAAGTGAAAAAGATGTTGATGGTATCAGTAACAAAGATAAAATAATCAGCATATTTGAATTCAGAATTCCATATTTTGTAGGACCTCTGAATGATAGCCACAAAAATCAGGGCAGTAATTGTTGGATGGTTAGAAAAGAAGGAGAAAATGGTAAAATCTATCCTTGGAACATTGAAAAGGTAGTTGATTATAATAAATCAAATGAAGCCTTTATAGAAAGAATGACAAATAAATGCACATATTTAATAGGAGAAGATGTTCTGCCTAAAAATTCATTGCTATATTCAAGGTACATGGTGTTAAATGAACTGAATAACTTAAGAATAAGAGGAAATAAAGTAGATGTAAAAACAAAGCAGAACATATATAAAGATTTATTCCAAACAAAGGCAAGAGTGACAGGCAAGGCACTACTTGATTATTTGAAAACGGATATGCCGGAGTTGCGAAAAGAAGATTTAAGCGGTTTTGACAAGGATTTTAATACATCACTAAAGGCATACATGGACTTTAAAAAGCAAATCTTCCCAAATGGAGAGTTGGAAAGTTCCGAGACACAGAATATGGTGGAAGATATTATTAGATGGATTACTATCTATGGTGATGATTCTAAAATGATAAAGAGTGTTATCGAAAAGGAATATCCGAATAAATTGACACAGGAACAGTTGAAGAAAGTTTCTTCTTTCAGGTATAGCGGATGGGGAAATTTTTCAAGGAAGTTCTTGAAAGGCATAGATGGTGCAGATATAGAAAGCGGAGAAACATTTAAGCTGATAGAAGCTATGTGGGAAACAAATGAAAATTTGATGCAGTTACTGAGCGAAAGATTTACCTTTAGAAAAGAAATTGAAAAAGAAAATGATAAAGTAACAGAAAAAATTGAAAAAATATCCTACGAAGAATTGGTAGATACTATGTATGTTTCGCCGGCTACAAAGAGAGCGATATGGCAAAGCGTTCAAATTTCAGAAGAAATAAAGAAGGTCATGGGATGTCCGCCTGAAAAGATTTTTGTAGAAATGGCAAGAGGTGGTGGAGAAAAAGGTAAAAGAACCGTGTCAAGAAAAAAGGCATTGGAGGAACTTTATAAATCATGCAAAGAAGATGTACGTTACTTATCAGAGAAATTGGAAGCCTTTGAAGAAAGAGACCTTAACAGCATGAAATTGTATTTGTACTTTACACAATGGGGTAAATGCATGTACACAGGCGAAAGAATAGATTTGGAAGAGCTGATGAAGAAAAATTCCAAATGGGATAGAGACCATATATATCCACAATCAAAGATAAAAGATGATAGCATAGATAACTTAGTATTGGTAAATAAAGCGGTAAACGCCCGCAAATCCAATGATGTACTTGATGGAGAAATACAAAAAAAGATGATTGGATACTGGAAGGCACTTCTTGAAAAAGGGTTTATTTCAAAGAAAAAATACAATAGATTGACACGAAAAGGAGGATTTACAGAAGAAGAACTGGCGGGATTTATCAGCAGACAAATAGTGGAAACAAGGCAGTCTTCGAAAGCTGTCGCAGAACTTTTGAAGAGAATAAATGAGGATACGGAAATTGTTTACGTGAAAGCCTCTTTGGCTTCTCAATTTAGAAAAAAACCATTAAATGTGTTGAAATCAAGAAGAATAAATGATTATCATCATGGAAAGGATGCGTATCTGAACATTGTTGTAGGGGATGTTTACAACGCCAAGTTTACCTCAAATCCAATATTGTGGTTCAAAAAAAATAAAAAAGAAGAATATAGCCTAAATAGGATTTTTAGTTTTGATGTGAAAAGAGGCGATAAAATCATATGGGAAAAATGCATTGAAGATGAGGAGGGTGTAGGCTATGGTGGAACTATAGACAGAGTAAGAAAGATAATGAAACAAGATAATCTCTTGCATACAGAATACACCTACTGTGGAAAGGGAGAATTATTTGATGCTAATCCTATTAGTAAGGATAATAAGAACTTAAATATTAAATTAAAAGCAGGCTTGGATCCAAATAAGTACGGCGGATATAGAGGGGCAGGAACTTCCTATTTTGCACAGATTGAATTCGACAATAAGAAAGGTAAAAGAGTAAAAAATATTATAGGAGTGCCGATTTATGTTGCAAGCCAGCTAAAGCATAATCCGAAAGCATTTGAAGACTATTGCAAAGAAGTGAAAGGTCTGAAGAATGTTGAAATTATAGTACCGAAAATTAAGAAAAATACATTGATGGAGATTAATGGATTTCCTATGAGGATTAGAGGAGAAGATGAAAGGAATTTGCAGTTTAAAGGGGCAATCCAGCTAAGATTAGATGGAGAAAATACAGAGATCTTGAGGGCTGTAGAAAAGTATTTGGATAAAAATGAGGGGAAAAAAGAAGAACACAAAATAAGTGAATCTCTGGATAAACTTTCAAATGAAAAGGTCAACAAGTTATACGATAAATTGAAGGAAAAATTATCTAAGATATATAAGAATAGGCCTGCAAATCCGATTCAAAAAATTTGCGACAATCAAGAAATGTTTAAAGACTCTGATGACTTGTATAAAAAAATAAAGACAATCAATGAAATTTTAAATTTACTGAGGTGTGATGTTGCTCCTAGTGCAGATTTAAAATTTATAAATGGGAGTGAGAACGCAGGTGTAATGAGTGTAAATAAAAACACAGTAGGAGGAAAAGTAACGATTATAAATCAATCAGTAACCGGACTATTTGAAACCAGGGAAGAAATATGAGTTGGAGAACTGTTGTAATAAGAGGACATGCAAAATTGGACTACAAGATGGATTATCTTGTAGTCCGAAAGCAGGAAGGAACTGCTAAAGTGTATATAGGGGAGATAGGACTGCTCATAGTTGAATCTACAGCAGTTTCCATGACAGCAATGCTTTTATCTGAATTAACGAAGAACAAGGTGAAAATAGTTTTTTGCGATGAAAAGAAGAATCCACAGTCGGAAATAATTCCCTACTATGGAGCCCATGATACCAGCATGAAGATAAGACAGCAGATTGCATGGAAAACCCATATTAAAAATGAAGTATGGACGGAGATAGTAAGAGAAAAAATAAGGAATCAAATGAGGCACTTGTATTTACTCGGACAAAATGCACAAGGAGATTTACTGAGACAATATATATCGGAAATGGCAACTGCAGATGCTACAAATAGAGAAGGTCATGCTGCAAAGGTGTATTTCAATGCAATTTTCGGTCTTGATTTTACAAGAAGTGAAGATAGCAACATAAATGCGGCTCTAAATTACGGATACAGCATATTGTTATCCTGCTTCAATAGAGAAATAGTATCTAATGGTTACATAACACAGGTAGGGCTGTTTCATGAAAATAGATTCAATCAGTTTAATTTGGCATCAGACTTTATGGAACCATTCAGAATATTAGTTGACAAAAAAGTGGTTGAAATGATGCCACAAGATTTTGGAAAAGATGAAAAAATTGAGTTAGTCAATCTTTTAAACCAAAATGTGCTCATAGAACAAAAAATCCATACTGTAAATAATGCCATAAAAATATATTGTAGAAGCCTATTTGATGCTTTAAATGATGAAGATATTGCATATATAAAATTTTATAAAGATGAGCTATAGATATATGAGAGTAATTGTATTTTTTGACTTGCCAACACAAACGTTGGAAGATAAAAGAGAATATAGAAAATTTAGGAAATTTTTAATAAAAAAAGGGTTTCTTATGATGCAAGAGAGTGTATATTGCAGATTGGTGCTGAATCAAACTGTGGCTAGTGCAGTAGTGACAGCAATAAAAAATAATAAACCAAAAGAGGGATTGGTACAGTTGCTGGTCGTTACAGAAAGACAGTTTTCCAAAATGGAGTACATTTGTGGAGAAAAAACCGGTAGCATTATTGACACGGATAGTAGATTGGTGATTTTATGAAGATTATTCATTGCGAACATAGTATCGAAGTCGATTTCGAATATGGGGAAATTTCTAATATTATTATTGAAAATCCAAGGGTACTCCATGAATTTATACTGGACTTAAATAATGCAAGGTATAAAAGAGATGAAAAAATTTATATTTTAGATAATTTTGAGAAAATCGATTTTACAAAACTTGCAGACTTAATCTTCTCTCCCCTGGAACTCACATATGAGAAAAAGGAAGTCCAAAAGAAGCTATTGCAAAATATTTTAGAAGAGATAACAGAATCTGATATATCTCATCGATTTTCAGAGCTATGTGCAAGTTTTTTGGAAAACATCCATGAAGTTAAGAAAAACAGCGACTATGAAATAGATTTTGATGAAAACTTGGAAGTTCAGAAACTGATAAAATGCTTCGACATACATTTAAGGGAACCTCTGGGAAGTTTTGCGGAAATGATGGCGGAGTATATCGGAGTTATGTCAAAGTTAACTGGGAAACAAATTTTTATTTTGATAGGATGCTGTGATTATATCGATGATAGAGAATATAAGCTGTTAAAAAAACACATTAAATACGAGAATGTGGCAGTTTTGATGATAGAAGGAAAAGAAAATACATTGAAAAACTTGGGAAATCAATATATAATGGATGTTGACCTTTGTGAAATATAATGGATTTACCTATGGAACACAAATGTAGTAGTGGCATTTATTCTTAAATTGAGGTTTGAGGGTAGTGTGATTCCATACGGTAGAAAAACTTTTTAAAAACAATTTACCTAAGTTATCGGGTTTGAGGGTAGTGTGATTCCATACGGTAGAAAAACTAGACTCTCAATCGATCGACTTATTGAATCGTTTGAGGGTAGTGTGATTCCATACGGTAGAAAAACGATTCTAACATTCTTAATAATACTCCTTGAGTTTGAGGGTAGTGTGATTCCATACGGTAGAAAAACTAAGAGAGATAAAAGTTGATAACGATATAAGTTTGAGGGTAGTGTGATTCCATACGGTAGAAAAACTTGCATTTCATTCAGTGTATCATACACCTGGTTTGAGGGTAGTGTGATTCCATACGGTAGAAAAACTAGCAAATAACAGGCTTAACGCAACAACTTGTTTGAGGGTAGTGTGATTCCATACGGTAGAAAAACCCACTTTTAAGTTTAATGATGGTTTAGGTAGTTTGAGGGTAGTGTGATTCCATACGGTAGAAAAACATGTGAATTATCGATTAAAAAGGAAACAGTGTTTGAGGGTAGTGTGATTCCATACGGTAGAAAAACTTAAAAAAGGTGATGAAATCATCGTGCACGGTTTGAGGGTAGTGTGATTCCATACGGTAGAAAAACCTAATTATGAAGAAGGAGAATATTTAGGTCGTTTGAGGGTAGTGTGATTCCATACGGTAGAAAAACTCATCGGATGGTCTTGTAGATTGTTCTATAGTTTGAGGGTAGTGTGATTCCATACGGTAGAAAAACAAGATTTGTATCATGAGATAAGCACGCTAGGTTTGAGGGTAGTGTGATTCCATATGGTGAAAAAAACTGGTGGATTAGCTGGGAAATAGCCCTTAAAGGGCTATTTCAGACTGTAGACAAAGCTCGTCCGAGAGACCTCGGTTCGGGCTTTTTCTATGTCATAAAACATATGAAATATCAGCAATTTGTGGTATAATATTAGTATAGAAAGGTTGGTATTTCAATGATTACAAAGAATAACAAACGACTTGATCAAATGCAGATAGTATCACTTGAATCATTAGTTCCTGAGGAACATTTACTTAGGAAAATCGACAAGGCTGTAGATTTTTCATTCATGTTGCATACAGATGGTTTCTTGGGCTTGACTTTAATGATTCGGTGCCTCATTTTAGTACATTTGGAAAGAATTACAAAAGAAGATTTGAAGGCACAGATTTGTTTGAGCAGATTTTCATAGAAATACTTCTTCAATGTATGAATCATAAATTAGTGTGTACAGATGAAATATTTGTTGATGCCACTCACATAAAAGCAGCAGCAAACAGAAAGAAAGCAAAGAAAATATTAAAAATATTAGTTGCGAAGAAGTCTGCAAGATTTTACGATGAGAAGCTAAAAAAGGAAATCAATGAAGATAGACAAGAACATGGCAAAAAGAACTTAAAGCCCAAAGACGATGATGAGCATATAGATGGTGATGGGATTGAACTAAAAGAGCAAAAGCAAAGTACAGTAGATCCTGAGAGCGGATGGTTCCATAAAGGTGAGCATAAAGAGGTATTTGCATATGCAATAGAGACAGCATGCGATAAACATGGGTGGATACTTGATTATACGGTACATCCCGGAAATGAACATGATAGTACAACATTCACAAAGCTTTACAAGAAACTCAAGAGATTCAAGCCTACACATATTGTACTTGATGCAGGCTACAAAACTCCAGCCATAGCAAAGCTTATGATAGACGATGGGATAACAACCTGTAATGCCGTACAAAAGAACTTACAGTAAAAAGGAATTCTTTAGGAAAAATGAATTTGTTTATGATGAGTATTACGATGAATATATATGTCCTGAGAATAAGATATTAAGGTATTCCACAACCAACAGAGAAGGATATAAGGAGTATAGGAGCAACAAGAAAACTTGCAAAGATTGTTCTTCTTTGGGGAAGTGTACTTCAAGTAAACAGAAACAGAAAATATTAACAAGACATATATGGAGTGAGTATATTGAGCAGTGTGAAGATATACGCTTAAGAAAAGGAATGAAAGAGCTCTATGCGTTAAGAAAAGAAACGATAGAGCGATGTTTTGGTACAGCAAAAGAGCATCATAGTATGAGATATACGCAGCAAAGGGGAAAAGATAAAATGCTGATGAAAGTCGGATTAACCTTTGCGTGTATGAATATGAAAAAGTTAGCGAGGATACTATGGAATAGAGAATCGCTTAAGACTATTACGAATCCTTTTTTTAAACTAATTAGAAGATACTCTATATCAATAAGTTTAGTTTAACGAAAAAAGCCCGAAATCAACGAAGTTGATACGAGCTTTGTCTACAGTCTGTCAACTATTTAAAGATAGTTGTTTTTTATTGTAAAAATATATTATGAAACTAGAGTATTATAAAACTTAAAAGGTGTCTATTTAACATTTTATCAGAAAGAGAAAAGAAATAAGCTTCCATGCAGCCAAATGTTTGGATATATGGGAGTTTATTTAAGAAAAGGAGATAAAAATGTATATTTGCAGCAAAATATACAATAAAAGGGTATGAAAAAGCATTGAAAGAAATGAAAAGAGATAAGAACCATCGTTTTCAAAAAATGATACCAATTGAAATAACAACCAATTCACCCTTTGGATTTACGCCTTTTGAAATCAAGAATAAAATAGCTAAAAACAAGAAACTATCAATTATAAAAAGTGGGATAAACAAAGTGCTAAACCAAAATGAGAGGGCAATAAAATATAATTGGTAACAGTCAGGCGGCCCATACATTTAGTGGAAAACATGGATAAAGATCAATGTCTCAGTCGACAGTAGATAAAAAAAACAAAAACAACAAAAAAGTTTAAAAATGGCATTGACAGCAAAAGCACACTTTGGTATACTAAT
>ERZ773042.25-NODE-25-length-107977-cov-43.371407_pt1 | contig 107977 bp, 97 predicted proteins | sample MGYA00511664_ERZ773042 | MGnify/ENA primary metagenome ERZ773042 (study PRJEB29015, sample SAMEA2737984) | human oral metagenome | biome: human oral; feature: human-associated habitat; material: dental | place: China | collected 2036 ... | reverse complement strand
TGGTTGTAGAGGCGATAGATCCGCTGGGTGGTCGACGCCCATGCTGCCGTGGGCAGCACGGTCAGGACAAGAAGTGCTGTCAGCACTGCAGTGACGAGGGTTAACGGTCGCTTTCTCATGAGGTCCTCCTTTGAGACGAATACCCTACCTTGTGTCGATGCCCATAGCCTCCTCTAAGCTACGGCCACACGAACGCCCTTTTTGCCACTCCAGGCCCTCGCTACTCCCAGCCGTAGAGACCCTGGAGCTTTGCGCCCTCCTGACGCCAGCCTACCCCAGCCAGGCTGTCGTACTCTGAGCGCTCGATAGTGAAGATGTGCGTTCCTACCTGCGCATAGGGGTTGAACAGGCGGTAAATGGGCATGCCGCCCGCGCTGTAGAGCTTGACTCCCTCACTCGTCCACTTCTTGGCGACGAGAATGTCATGCTCCCTCCTGCTCGTGGTGTAGAGGTGCTCACCATTGAATTTGTTGTACAAGCGATAGACGGGGGTATCGGAGGGATCTGGCGCGTCCCACGCCACGCCCTCCTGCGTCCAGCCCTGGCGACCACAGTCCTCGTACTCCTTCGCCTCGGTCGTGAAGAGGTGCTCACCAGACCACTTGTTGTAGAGGCGGTACACAAGTTGATGCCTGTATCGTATCTGGAAGCTCCTGTCAAAGCTGTTGACATAGTTGCCCCTGCCCGTGACGGTCACCTCCGCCATCCCGACTTTCTTATTCTTGGAGAACTTGAGCGTATAGTCAACGTCCTCCCGAAGCTTGAGCTGGCCGTACGTGAGCGTGAGGGTAGGCTTAACCTCCTGGCCCGTGTAGTGGACGTCATCCAGGCCCGAGATCGTAGCCTTGGTGACATCGGCCGGGGCAATGGTGTAGTGCTTCAGGAGTGTGCCCTCGTAGTAGCCTATTCCCGTTATGACGGCAACGTGCGTACCGGCGTTGACGGCATCCTCAAACTTGACCGAATAGTCTGTGCCCTCCTTGAGAGAGTCCGCCTTACACGTAACCTGTTCACTCCCGTCATAGGTGCCGCCCACGACCGTGAAGGCAGACGCCTTCGAGTTGATGTCCTCCTTCGCGAGTGCCCAAGACGGGGCAACAAGAAGCGCAGGAAGAACAAACGCGAGTATCACCCACAGAAGGTTTCCTCGCAGCTGTCTCACAGTCACCCGATCTTTCATCACGCTCTCCCTTCCAAACAGACAATGGAATCCTACACAAAGAGGCTATGAGGCTTTGACATCACTTTAAACGCTCGACCCGAGAACGGCAAGCATTTTCTTTCACATCGCACCCCGAGAAGGCCCCATAAGATCGTAAGCCATGGCCTCGCCAGCTGAATTCCCGCTTCCCCATGACATGTCATGGGGTCACCCTTAGGCAAGCCACCCGACCGTGCAGAAACCGACTGTCCAGGACACCAGTGTCACCGTGCCGCACGCGAGAGGTCACGTAGCGTCCACAAGGAGCTGTGGAGTGCCCATCTCTAGCCGCAGGCGAGCTGCCACAAGCTATGACAACATGCTACCCTGTACACGTGCCTCGGATATACTTGACGCCTACGATCGAGCTCGATGCGAAACGGAGACCAGCATGGGTAACTATAGGGAGCAAGAGTGGTGGGGAAAGCGGGAGGACAAGGACATCTACGGCAAGCTCTTCCTGCCTGAGGGCCTTGAGGACGGACGCCCGCGCGCGACGGCCGTCTTCTCGCACGGGCTTTCCACCAACCGTGGTGACATGGAGCCCTATGCGCGCACCGCCGCAGCGAATGGCATGGTGACCTACGTGTTCGATTTCTGTGGCTCGGGACAGTACAGCAGCTCGAGCGAGCAACCGGGAGGTATGTCCCTCTTCACCGAGCAGCATGACCTTGAGTCTGTGGCCTGGGAGCTCTCTCGCGAGCCCTATGTGGACGAGAACAACCTCTTTCTCATGGGGTCGAGCTTGGGAGCGTCGATCACCCTCATGGCGGCGCGCGCCAATGCCGACCTCGTGCGTGGCGTCGTGCTCCTCTACCCCGCGTTCAATCTCTACGACGCCGTGCACGCTGCCTGTCCCAGCCGCGAGCTCTTGCCGGACAGCTTCAAAGTCATGTCGACGATGGTGAGCAAGGCCTTCCTGTGCAGCTGCTGGGACTACAATTTCTACGATCACATCGGCGCCTTCCCGCGCGACGTGCTCCTGTTCCATGGCGACGCTGACGATAACGTGCCCCTCTCCTACTCGCAGCGCGCAGCCGAGATCTTCCCCAACGCGGAGCTGCATGTCATAGAGGGTGGCAAGCACGGTTTCAAGGAGCCAGCCTACAGCGAGGTCGTGAACATATCCACAGACTGGCTCCTTGCCCACATCAACAAGTAGCGTCCTGCCCCCGCCCTATGCGGGGGCTCACTCTATGTCGAGGGGAACCTTGCGGGTGGGCGCGGGAAACTCGCCATCAAGGCGCGTAAGGTCCTCGTCGGTAAGCTCGACCTTGCGCGCCTCGAAGTTCTCGAGCACATGTTGGGCACTCGAGCTTCTCGGAATAGCGATGATGTCCTCATGGCGCAGCACGAAGGCGAGAAGCACCTGCATGGGCGTGCAACCGTGCGCGGCGGCCGTCTGTCGCACCGCGTCGCTCCCAACCAGATCGCCCCTCAATCTCCCTGCCTGCGCCAGTGGGCAGTAGGCCATGAGTGGGATCTGGCGCCTGCGCATCAAAGGGAGAAGGTCGAACTCCACCCCACGAGAACCCAGGTGGTACAGGTCTTGGTTCACAACACAGTGCTCGCCGCCAGCCACGGATGCGAGCTCCTCCATATCGTCTGTATCGAAGTTCGACACACCCCACGCTAAGATCTTGCCACCCTCGACCAGCTCCTCCATGCACTCGACGGTCTCCTCGAGGGGAATTGCGCCACGCCAATGCAGGAGGTATAGGTCGAGATGGTCGGTGGCAAGGCGCCCGAGCGTGGCATCAAGGCTCCGCTCGATGTCGTGCCTCTTGGCATTCTGTGGGCAGACCTTCGACACAAGAAAGAGATCCTCGCGCTCAACGCCCCGTATGGCGTCGCCCACAAGCTCCTCAGTAGCCCCGTCGCCGTACATCTCGGCAGTGTCGATAAGACGGATTCCAGCGTCAATACCTGTCCTCAGGGCAGCGAGCTCCTGGGCGCGAGGATGAAGCCCCTCACCCAAACGCCAGGTACCCATACCAAGCCGAGGCATCTGCCTGCCATCACGCAACATGAGATTTGGCTTGAACGTCATCTGTGCACCTTCCTTTTCTGTAGCCGAATGGGCGAACCCACGCGTCTCGATGAGCGCGGTCACGCGCACGGACGTTGTCGGCTCATAGGCCATCCTAGCGGACTGGGGAGACCGAATCTGCCGCGCCCCTCTCGCCCACTGCGGCAAGCAGCTCGTCGAGACTCACTCCCTTGAGGGGCAGCACCTCACGGGCCGCCCGCTCGTTGACGTCGAGCACCACCGCGTAGACAAAGAAGTCGTCCCAGAGCACAAGTGCCCTTCGGTCCGCATCGGAAAGACAGGTGAAGTCGCTCAGATAGTTCTTGAGTCCAAAGGCGCACTCGGCCAAGACATCGCCTGCCGCCGTGCGACGGATGTCATTGGTGCGGACGCTGCTGCGCACGGCCGTCACAATCGCGTTCACGAACAGGTACAGGGTCCCATAGACGCCCATGAGCAGTGAGAGGGACAGGAGGATGAAGGGAACGAGCACACCAGGGTCATGCTCGACGAGGGCAACCAGCTCGCGCGTCCTCCCCGGTCCCGCGATGAAGGAGGAGAACGCCTCGAACGCAGGTCCCAACCCACCCGTAAGCGCGAGGGCGCCCACCATGAGCGCCACAATAACGCACAGCATCGGAATGGCGCAACCCTCCAGGCAGCCGCTCGCACAGCCACTGACCCTCATGGCTCCTCCAAAGCCATAGCGAAGGAGGTAGCTCGTGGAGAGGGCCTCCCTTTCGGCCAACCTAGACCACTCCCCAAAGTCTGCAGCTGATATGCCGCCCTGACGCAGACGTGAAACGAGAAATGCATCTGATGGAACAAGTGAGGCGACATCGTCGGCCATAGCGTCCGTGACCTCGATTCCCCGAGGCCCAAACGAGACGATATGCCTCATCTGGAGGCTCAAAAGACTGGCAGCTATGTCCTTGCGCGGCTCCACCCGCAGGTCACTGACCATAGAGAGGAGTGCGGGGCTCACGCCCTTGAGCGTCTCGCGGTAGTAGGTGATGTCTCGCGTCGCGACAAACCTCGCCTCCGCACGCGTGCGACTCACCATGGAGGAGCACAGGGTAAAGCAGACGGCAAGGACTGGCATTCCCGTGAAGGCGCCAACTGCCAAACTTATCACCATGACCGCAAGCACGCCGATGACACTGGTCACCCCACTTCCCGGGAGAATGGCAAGGAACACGGGAAGTGCGATGGCGAGCGGAATGAGCCCGCAGAGATCGCGCAGACGAGACCAGCGCGCAAGCCTGCCGGTGCGCAGATACTTCTCGGTAGCCACCAGCCTCACCTCGCCATATACAGCGTCACGGTTGTCCACACGATAACGCCGACGAGAGGAGCCACGAAGGCGAACACCCTCCACTTCTTATGAGGGTCGTAAGCGTTGCCCTCGACCCAGCCGTGTGCTGTGCCGGGCTCATACCAAAGATTAGCCTCGGGCGTCGGCTCAAGGCTGCTCTCCCACCGAAGCTTGCGCCTTGACCCATCTATCGAGGCCTCGTAGTACGCCACCCACCTACCATCCTGCCGTCTGCGAGAGTCTCCCAGCGTTGCCATGGTCCTCTCGTAGCGCTCCGCATGGGCTATATAGCGCCCCTGCTCGTTCATTCCGATGATGCCACGCGCGACGAGGATCAGAAGCACGAGCCAGTAGGACATCAGGGCGGTGGTGACGAAGCCAAGGGACTCAAGCCCTGTCCCTCTGGAGCCTCCGCTGGTGGCACCGAGCGACCCCACATCCTTCCAGAAGTCGAGGCACCGTGATGCCCATTCGCGCAAACCGTCCCAGAACTGCATTTCGAGGTTCATCGATCCCGCCATTCCATTAGACACGACAAGCACGCCCACGTCCCCATCATAGCGAATAAGCCTGTTACCGGGAACATGGCAGGAGCCTTCCCCCTGGCCGCCCCTCTCGATCCTGGCGCCTACCACATAGCGTACGCCGAAGGTCGATGAGGTTGAGGCTACACGTCGCAGGGCGAGCGCCTTGCCATCCTATCCTGCCATCCCTCCAAGCGCTGCAAGGCATCGTTGAGCACGCCATCGCTCTTGGCAAAGTGAAAGCGAATGAAGCGGTTCTCGGGAACATTGAAGAAGCATGACCCAGGCACGCCGCCCACACCCATACGACGCGCCAGTTCGACGGCGAACTCCTCATCGTTCTCGTAGCCCGCCTCCGAGATGTCGCACATCACGAAGTACGCGCCCTGTGGCTCCACAAAAGGCATGCCCAATCGACGCAATCCCTCGCAAAAGAGCTGACGCTTTCGGGTATAGGTCGCCAACAGCTCGTCGTAGTAGCCCTGTGGCAACCCGAGACCCACCGTTGCCGCCTCCATGAGCGGCGCCGCCGCACCCACGGTCAAAAAGTCGTGCACCTTCTTGATGCGCTCGCTTATCCCTGCGGGTGCTATGGTGTAGCCAAGACGCCAACCGGTGATGGAGTAGGTCTTTGAAAGCGAGCTGCACGAGATCGTGCGCTCGGCCATATCGGGCAGGCCAGCAAAGTACACATGCCTATAGGGGGCATAGACGATGTGCTCATAGACCTCGTCCGTGATCACATAGAGGTCGTACCTCTCGGCGAGGTCCGCTATGGACGAAAGCTCCTGCGGGGTGAAGACATGTCCCGTGGGGTTCGAGGGGTTGCAGAGGATGAGGGCCTTCGTGTGCGGCAGGGCACAGGCATGCTCGAGCTCGGACTCGTCGAAGCTGAATTCGGGCGCGTACAGCTCGACGTAACTGGGAACTGAGTCGCAAAGGATGGTGTCCGCACCATAGTTCTCATAGAACGGAGAGAATACCACCACACGATCCCCTGGGTCGCACACGGTCATGATCGCGCACATCATGGCCTCAGTCGATCCGCAGGTTACGACGACCTGGGAGTCGGGATCGATCTCACCGATGCCCATGAGCGGCGTCTGCTTGCGGGCCAACGCCTCGCGAAAGCCCTGGGCACCCCAGGTGATGGCGTACTGGTGCGGCCCCTTGTGGGCAACCTCGGCCAGACAGTCTGTTATCTCCCTGGGAGGGTCAAAATCGGGAAAGCCCTGCGAGAGGTTGATGGCACCGTACCGATTCGACACGCGCGTCATGCGCCGTATGACGGAATCGGAGAATTGCGAGGTCTTGGTGCTGAGCGTTTGCATTGTCATCCCCCTATGACCCGTAGGACACGTTCGTCTTTTCCACCAGCAGGACTGTGTGATCGCGACAATCATGGTATCCCTTTGGAAGCATTGGTCCCACCTGACAGGGATCGCGGCTGTATAGAAACACGTCGCCTCGACAGACCAAAGACAGCTTTCCGAAGGACCACCGAGGCCTGTATGAGCAGCCGTGATAGATGCGCGCCGCACATGAGGGCTTGTGATTTGCTTCAGTTTATCGATGATGCCATGTGTTCGCATCTTCGCTTATGCACATCGTCTATATGTGTAGGGGCGAACCTAGGTGCTACGGAGCGTTTGGCGGTATCATGACTCAGTGGGCCGTCGAGGGGGAGTCTGTTTTTGATGGAAAGGATCTACGTATATAGCAACATCAGCAAGCGCTTCGAAGACCAGACGAGCAGCCTCCTAGAACGGCCTCGGTTGATGCCCGACGATACGTATAAGCTGGTATATCGCGCCAATCCAGGACGGCAGTACAGCTATGGAAGCGACATGGTCGCCCTCGTCAGGGAGAAGGAGGCCCCTATCGAGGATCGCTTCTGCTACTGGGTGGGCAATGACCGCTACCTGAATCCACGACGCATCGCACGTCAGGTGTCTACCAGCAACCCGGACTATTCGCTACAGACGCTTGTCATAGATGAGCGGGGTAGGCGGCATACCTATCAAAAAGACGCGACTGTCGCGAGGGAATCCCTCGTCAGGGGTTCATCACTCTTTAGGTATCTCCTTGACGTCTCGATCGCCACCCGCCCTACCGATGGAGACGAACCAGCCAGAAATCACCTGTTCAATCAGTTGAAGTCTCTTGCCAATGACTCCGTTCGAAGCCTCGCCTCCTCCTTTCTTGTGAAGCCCAGCCCACCTCGAGCGCCCCGTGCTGACGCGGGACCGGTCATCCTGCCATTTGGTTCGAGCCTCAGTCAGATGGACGCGATAGACGCCGCACTTGACAACAGGATCTCAGTAATCCAAGGCCCACCTGGCACAGGCAAGACCCAGACGATCCTCAACATCATCGCAAACCTCATCGTGAGAGACAAGACGGTCTTGGTCGTCTCTCCAAACGACTCCGCCACAAACAATGTCGTGGAGAAGCTCAGGCATGAGGGCATGGGCTTTCTGGTAGCAGAAATGGGACGACGCGACCAGCAGAGGGACTTCGTAAGGAAGCAAGACAAGCTGAAGCCATATCCCGTAAGCATTCTGAGATGGAAGCGGACGCGCAGCGAGCAGAAGCAGCTGGCAGACGAGGTGAATGCGGGCAGCAAGCTACTACGTGAGGTCTATGGGAGGCAACGCAAGGTGGCGAGCTTGCGCGAGCGCCTGCGCGATCTCGAGCTTGAGTACTCACACTTTGGTGAGGGAAGCACCGTAGACACACTCACCTGCAAAGGGCAGCTGAGTCCCTCGCGATTACGCGAGCTGCACGACGAGGTTGTTGCCTGCGCCAACACAGGCCGCCGCATACCTCTCCTAAGCAGGATACGCTATGCCCTCATGTGGGGCATCGGCAGGTGGAGAGATTACGGCTCCGCAGGCGTGGATCTAGAGATCAAGGTAGACAGTACCCTTTACCAGCACGACTTGAGTCTCATGAGAGACGCCGTCGAATCGGACGAGGGCTTTCTCGCCACACACAACGCGGGTCTCGCAATCCAAGCCGTCACTGCGCGCTCAAGAGAACTCTTCCAGGCTGCGCTCTACGACCGCTTTGGTCGAGGCATGGGAAGGACGCGTCGCCACTTCGAAGATCCCATGAAGGAGCCCGAGGAGTTTCGAGGGGAGTACCCCGTAATCAGCTCCACGACCCATGACGCGCGCAAGCAGCTCGGAAAGGGTGGCCTCCCCTTTGACTACGTGATAATCGACGAGGCATCACAGGTCGATCTGCTCACGGGCTTTCTTGCGCTATCCTCGGCAAGGCGCGCCGTCGTGGTGGGCGATAGAAACCAGCTCCCCTGCGTGCTGTCTGCTGAGCACGCCAAAAGCGCTCAGACATGCTCGCTGGGAGACCTGCCGAACTCCTATGAATATTCCACGCATAGTCTCTTGGACTGCTTGGACGAGATCTCTCGTTCGAACAAGGAGCATAGAATGCCATGTACCTTGCTCAGAGAGCATTATCGCTGCGCTCCTGACATCATCGGCTTCTGCAACCGTCAGTTCTATGGTGGACAGCTCATGGTGATGAGCGAGACAGGCACCCAGAGGGGTGACGCTCCCGCACTCGGATGCTCGCTCGGTACCGAGCTCGGGGAGGGGCCAGGCGACTACGGCAAAGCCCAGGCCAGAATCCTTAAGGAAGACGTCCTTCCGCAGCTCCTGGCACGTTTCAGCGCAAGCGACATCGGGGTGGCGACCCCGTATCGCAAGGAGGCGGACGGGATACGAGAGTGCCTGTCAGACCTGCCCGATACAGCTTCGACGCAACTCGAGGTAGGTGCTGTGCGCGAATACCAGGGTCGCGAGAAGGCCGCGATGGCGCTCGTCACAACCGCCAATCAGCTAACGGACCTCCTCAACAACCCGAACCTGGTAAATGTGGCGGTGTCTAGGGCGCAGAGCTGCCTGTGGCTCATAGCGACACGGGGCGCGACCAACGGGGAGGGCAGCATCGCTGACCTGAGACGCTACATCGAATACCATAGCGGCCCAATCGAGCGATCGAGGGTACGGCCGGTGTTCCCCTACCTATACTCGGACTCATCTGGGGAGCGAGATGCCTTTCTGCAACAGATGCAGGAGAACACGTCTGATCAGTATTTTGAGGTACAGGTCGAGGTTCTGCTCAAGAAGACGATCGAGTCCACAGGGATGCTCGGGCATATTGGGTGGTGTAGAAACTACCCCTTGAAGCTGCTCGTCCCAAAAGACGGCGGGATGGTAGGTTCGGGCTGGCTGGCCGAGGAGGAGCGGTTCGTCAGCACCTCGGCACACGTGGACTTCATGCTGTTCCGTCACATAGACAACAGCCCACTCGCGGCGTTCGAGTTGGACGAGGCTCAAAACGACCGGGGACGACAGGCACAGCGTGATCGCATGAAGGACGGGATATTCGACAAGATCGGTCTTCCGTTCAGGCGTATCAGGGCCAATGAGGGGCAAGACGTGATTGTCGCGACCCTTCGTGACGGCCTCAGGCAGGCACTAGGTCCAGACGGCTTCTCGAGTCGCAAGGCGACCTCCATCGTGATCGATACGGATGGTTCGTGGACGCTATGACTGGTGGACACCTGCGCTATCGTCCCATCAGATGACCGCTCATGCGAAAACAGACGCTCTGACAGGCAGGAGATGCCTTCATACTTAGATCGTCTCAGTGTCGTCAGTCCCAGACGAAAGGAAAGCCCATGGCAGCCCTCAAGCAACCACCCTACGCCTATGACATCGTCGGCAGCTTTTTGCGCCCCGCCCGTCTTAGGAAGGCACGTGCCGCCTTTGTCACAGGCGACATCTCGCACGACGAGCTCACCGCCGTTGAGGATGAGTGCATAGCCGAGCTCGTCGAGAAGGAGAAGGCCGCTGGCCTTCGCGCCGTCACCGACGGGGAGTTCCGCCGCGCCATGTGGCATCTCGACTTTCTCGAGGAGCTCGAAGGCGTCGAGCGCATCGACACGACAGACTGGTCCGTCGAGTTCAAAGGTCCCAAGCCCAAGGGTGCCCAGCTGCGCTTCACGGGCAGGATCGGCCTCGGCGACCACCCCTTCCTTGCACACTATGCCAAGCTGCGCAAGATAGCGGGCAACTACCCCACGAAGATGACGATTCCCTCCCCCTCGATGCTGCATCTCATTCCCTGCGTACGTGGAAAGGCAAGCTTCGATCCCATCGAGCGCTACCAAGACGAGCAGGTGCTCTTTGACGATATTGTCGCCACCTACCAGGACGCTGTGAGGGCCTTCTACGACCTCGGCTGTCGCTACCTGCAGTTTGATGACACGAGCTGGGGCGAGTTCTGCGACGTCCGGAAGCGCAGGGCCTACGAGGAGGTAGGTATCGATCTCGACGAGGTCACAAGGAGGTACGTGGCGACCATCAACGCAATCCTCGAGGCGAGGCCTGCCGACATGGCCATCACCACCCACGTCTGCCGCGGCAACTTCCGCTCCACCTGGTTCTCATCGGGCGGCTATGACCCCGTGGCAGAGGTACTCCTGGGTGGTGCCAACTATGACGCCTTCTTCTTGGAGTATGACACGGATCGCGCCGGAGACTTCGCTCCCCTCGCCCACGTCAAGGACCAGATTGTCGTCTTGGGTCTCGTAACCTCAAAGTTCCCCGAGCTCGAGGACGAGGACAGCGTCATCGCGCGCATCCGCGAGGCTGAAAGCTACGTACCCCTGGAGCGCCTGCGTCTCTCGCCGCAGTGCGGCTTCTCGTCCACCGAAGAGGGAAACGAGCTGAGCGAGGACGAGCAGTGGGCCAAGATCGCGCTCGTCAGGCGCATCGCCGAGCGCGTCTGGGAAACGTAGGGAGGCGCTGAACAAACCAGACCAACCTACCGTAAAGTCATCCCGACCTGCCAAACGCAACTCTACGATTCCTCTCGTTCGATTTGTTCAGCGCCTCCTTAGGGGACGGCAGGGATGACGTCCGGCGTAGCGTAGCCTGTTTTGGACGTGCCTCACCCCCCTGCGAGGCTGTACTCGCAGGGGGGTGAGAGCGCCTGGGCGCGACGAGATGCCAGGCGCAGAGGGTATCCGCGACGGGAACTTCTCTTGAGGGGGACGGGACAGCAAGCGACGGGACCTGTCTCATGGACGCTCGCCTGTCTACCACCAGTCCTTGTCATGGGCAAACCCCTCGAGCCAGTCGAGGAGCCTGCCCTCGTTGTCGTCGAGCGCCTGACGCGCCTGCGAGAAGAGCAGGTCCTCCCACTCCGAAAGCGGCAGGCCATACAGCACGCCACCAAACCCTCGTCGATTGACCGAGGCGATGGCCTTCTCGACGTCAGCGGCGCGCAACCTCCAGGACCCGCCCTCCACGCCCAGGGCGTCCTCGACGGCGCACAGGGAGGACTCGAAGTAGAAGAGGCCCTTGATGAGGGCCGTGTAGCCGGCCACCCCCTGCTCGGGCAGGGCGTCTGCCGGGCGGATCTCCACAAAGCGCTTGAGGCGCGCATCTGGCCAGAACATCGATACCAGATGCTCGATGTCCTGCGTGCCCATGGGAGCATCGGCATACATGAGTGATGACGGCAGATCGAATGCCTCCCGCACGCGGGAAGGGGAGGTGCCCCTCACAGGGGGTCGCGTCACAAAGATGGGCGGAGTCCCAAGCAGCCAGTCCGCGTAGTCGCCAAAGCCAAAGCCGTCGCTGAAGACGTTGGGTATGGTTCCGCAGCGCGCGTTGTCCACGTCACGCCAGAGTCGCAGGCGGGCGAGGGGGACATGGTTGGCCTCTGCCTCGAACACGCGCGTGTTGTCCGCGATGGCCGTGAGCACGGGGGCCAACGCCGACGCAACGCGCAGCTTGCGGACGGCGTCCCGCTCGCTCGAGAAGTCCACCGAGACCTGCGTCGAGGCAGATGCCCGCATCATGCGCTCGCCGTGCAGACCTATGTGAGCGAAGTAACGGTCCATGAAGTCATAGCGAGACTTGGGGATAAGAGCGAGCTCTCGGGCTCTGCGCGTTGGATGGTAGCCCACGCTCAGGAGACTGGCACCATGCTTAGCAAGGTAGGGGTCCACACGCTCGCGAAACAGGCGATAGCCCGCCATGACGTCAGCCACCGCCACATGCGGCGCGACGCTGACCTCGATCTGCGCCGCAGGCTCCAGGGTGACCGTGCCCTCAGGGCCACCAAGACCCAGCAGGTCACCCTGCTCGTTGCGGGTGTGCTCGGGATAGAGCCGTTCGATGTGCCCCAGCACGTCTCGTATGCCAATGAGGCCATCTTCGGGCTCATAGGTGATGGGCCTTCCGTCATCCGCGATCACAAAGTGCTCAACCTCGGTGCCAAGGGTCCCGGGACCCTGCAGCTCGCGCGCGCCACTCTCGAAGTACCTGATGATGCGGCGGCGATTCTCCTCCAGAATGGCTTCGTCGAATGCTGCCATCACAGCCTCCCTCATCCATACCGATCGTGCCAGCTGTAACGTCTCGCAGTTGCTGCGAGTAAGACATGCATGCAGTCGGATTGCTACATACCGTACCAGCCATAACTTAGCCGTCATGCCACTACCCCAACGAGAGATCGGACACCCTATGGGAAGCGGCACATAACATGCATAGAATGCAGAGTGCGGTTTTCCGTGAGGCGCGAAGTGGGGGCGCGGCCCAAAGTGTGCCTTTTCGTAAACCGTCGGCACAGAGTGCGCTTTTCCGTGAGGTGCCGCCACGTTTGCCCAGGTGAGGAAAAGCGCACTCTACGGAAAAGCGCATTCTGGCTGCGGGCCCTCACGGAAAGGCGCATTCTGCGTGACTGCCCGCACACAGAGTGCGCTTTTCCGTGAGGCAAGACGGCGAAGTGCGCTGCGACATCCTCAGGCAACAAGGAACTCATCGCCTATCCCACGCTATCAGGTAGTCGACCACTAGACCGTATGACTTGACGCCTTCCCTTTCGCCAAAACTCCGAAGGTAGCCATCATTGACGGCACTGCCGACCCTTCCGAACCATCCCTCATAGGCATCGTAGTGCCTGCCCGTCGCCACGAGGTCAGCAAGCACAAGACCGACACCAGCATCGAGGCCAGATGTGCGCACCTCGTCGAGCAGGCGGGCTGCACGGTCGGGATCGCTCCGGCGCAGGGCGCCATAGCAAAAGGAGAAGGCGCTATAGTAGCCCGAGTAGGAAAACCTCACGTCGTCACTCGTGGTGCAGGCGAGAAAGGCGGCGAAGTTCGCCTCCTGCTCGCGCGCGATGGCCAGGCGATGCGCGGCCTCGTGGCACATCGTGAACGGCAGGTCCGCTACCGCACAGTTGACCGGCACACTCGACTCCCCCGTAGGAGAGAAGAAGATTCCCACGTGCCCACTGAGAAGCAGCGGCTCCCCCAGTAGCAAGAGGACCTTCACAGGCGCCTGAGATCCCTCGAAGATGCCATAGCTTTCCGACAGCTCACGGTACGAGCCACCTGCGATACGCGCCAACTCATAGAAGTCTTGCCTCAGAAGCTCGCCATCCTCACCCCTGGGAACCGAGGGGGCCAGCGCTGCGGCCCGCTCGAGGTAGTGTCTGGTCGTCGCTGCAAGCTCATCGTCTGTGTACGCCCCCACCTCAAGACCGATCTCGTTGGCAAGCGAGGGTGCGTAGTGGTTGAGCGCCCAGCCCGACACAAAGAGGAAGAGCGTCGCGGAGCTGACCAAAAGGACGACAGAGAGCCACGGCAGCAAGGGACGCCTTCGTACGACACGACGAACGAGGGTGAAAAGTGCGACCAAGGCAAAGCCCACGACGAGAAAGTCCCACAGCGCGAAGGGCGCGACGCTCGCGACGGTCGCCTGAAGGGAGAGGAGTCCCTTTGAGAACGGGCGATAGCCACCAGACAGCGCCTCGCCAAAACGTTCAAAGAGGAGCACGAGCAGAGGGCAGGCGGCCAGAAGCACCCCCGACGCGATGAGTCGCCAGCGCGTCGGCGTGCAGAGGCCCCCTCTCCCCTCCTGATCTGCCATCACGAATACCTCCCACGACTCCTGAACACCGCTTTTCCATGACCATAGCACACAAGATGGTACGGGGACTTCCCTGCGCATGCGCGCTCACACGGGATCCGCTAGGCCCCATGCGTCGCCTTCGCCATTTCTCGCACGTAGTCCTCGACATAGGGCACGGCATCTGCTCCATGCTGCGCCAAGAGCCTGACGATGGCCGAGCCCACGATGGCGCCGTCGGACTCGCCAGCCAAGGTGGCGGCCTGCTCGGGCGTAGAGATACCAAAGCCCACGGCTGTCGGGATGGTGGGGTTCGCCTCGCGAACGAGCCTTACCATCGCGGGGATGTCGGTGACGATCTTGGAGCGTACGCCCGTGACGCCCAGCGAACTCACGACGTACACGAAGCCCTGAGCGTCGGAGGCAATCTCCTTGATGCGATCGTGTGAGGTCGGAGCGACCAGGGACACCAGATCGAGACCCTCCGCCCCAAGCGGACCCATAAATTCCTGCTTCTCCTCGTGGGGGACGTCGGGCAGCACGACACCGTTGACGCCAGCCTCTGCGGCGCGCTTGGCAAAGCGCTTAAGCCCATAGGAGAAGAGCATATTGGCATAGGTCATGAAGACCAGAGGGACCCCGAGGCCCCCCGAGCGAAGTCGCGCCACCATATCGATGACCTCGTCGGTGGTGACATGGTTTTTGAGGGCGCGAACGTTGGCCTCCCGGATCGTCGGCCCCTCGGCCGTGGGATCCGAGAACGGTATGCCCAGCTCAATGAGGTCCGCCCCGGCCCTCTCCATAGCCCTCACGACCTGTTCGGTAAGACCAATGGACGGGTCCCCACAGGTGACGAACGGGATGAAGGCCTTTTTTCGACTACCGTCGGCGGCGGTGAAGGCTGATGCCACCCCACCCATGCGAACGCCCTCCTCTCGTCTTGCCGCCACGTCCCTACTCATGAAGGTCCTCCCCCCTGTAGCGGGCGATGGCCGCCACGTCCTTGTCGCCACGGCCCGAGAGCGTGACGATGATGATCTGGTCTGCACGCATGGTGGGTGCGAGACTCATGGCATAGGCAAGCGCGTGCGCGCTCTCGATGGCAGGGATGATGCCCTCCGTGCGCGAGAGATACTCGAAGGCACCGACGGCCTCATCGTCCGTTACGGCCACGTAGCGGGCGCGACCCGAGTCACGCAGCATCGCATGCTCGGGGCCGACACCCGGATAGTCAAGACCCGCGCTGATGGAGTACACAGGTGCGATCTGGCCATACTCGTCCTGGCAGAAGTAGCTCTTCATCCCATGGAAGATGCCGAGCGAGCCCGTGGCCATGGTCGCGGCGGTCTTCGTGGTGTCCACGCCCCGCCCGGCGGCCTCGCAGCCGATGAGCTCGACTCCCTCGTCCCCTATGAAGTGGTAGAAGCTGCCTATGGCGTTTGACCCTCCACCCACGCAGGCCAGGACCGCGTCGGGGAGCCTCCCCTCGGCGTCGAGGCACTGTTGGCGCGCCTCGCGCGAGATGACGGCCTGGAAGTCGCGGACGATCGTGGGAAAGGGGTGCGGCCCCATAACGGAGCCGAGACAGTAGTGGGTGTCGTCCATACGGCTGGCCCACTCGCGGAAGGTCTCGGACACCGCGTCCTTGAGGGTACCGGTGCCTGATGAGACGCCTCGGACCTCGGCGCCCAGAAGGCGCATGCGATAGACGTTGAGTGCCTGACGCTCCATGTCCCTCACGCCCATGTAGATCACGCACTCCATGCCCATGAGGGCCGCTGCGGTCGCGGTCGCCACGCCGTGCTGCCCTGCCCCGGTCTCGGCGATGAGACGTCTCTTGCCCATCCTCTTGGCGAGGAGCGCCTGACCGAGCACGTTGTTGATCTTATGCGCACCCGTGTGGTTGAGGTCCTCGCGCTTGAGGTAGACCTTAGCGCCTCCCAGGTCCTCGGTCATGTTGTGCGCGAGATAGAGCAAAGACGGCCTGCCCGCGTAGTTGTCGAGCAGACCCGTAAGCTCTGCGGTAAAGGTCGGGTCAGCGTGGTAGCGGCCATACGCCTCCTCAAGCTCGATGGCCGCACCCATTAGCGTCTCGGGGATGTACTGACCCCCATGGATACCAAAGCGTCCTCTCGAATGCGTTGAGTTACTCATCGCAAAGCTCCTCTCGCCGCCTGGGTCGCGGCCTTGATCTTCTGCGGGTCCTTACGTCCATCCGTCTCGATGCCCGAGCTCATGTCGACCCCCCAGGGCGAGAGGGACCTGATCGCTCCCGCCACGTTGTCCGCTGTGAGACCGCCCGCAAGCATGAAGGGGCGCCTGACGCCCCCGATGAGCGACCAGTCGAAGGACCTCCCCGTCCCCCAGCCGTTGTCGAGCAGCACGAGGTCTGCACAAGATGCGTTCGCACGCATGACGTCAGCGTTCGTGCGAACGCGAAATGCCTGGATGATGGGGGCATCTGTCAGGGTGCGCAGGCGGGTGATGTAGCTGTTTCGCTCCGATCCGTGCAACTGCACCACATCCACAAGATCGTGGGCGACCTGAGCCACGAATGCAGTCGGCTGGTCCACGAAGACGCCAACCGCAAGGATCGTCTCGTCAAGCTCACCCACCAGCTGCCCGAGCGATTCGGGAGAGACACTGCGGGGCGAGCGAGGGAAGTTGATGACAAAGCCGCAAAGGTCGGGTCCGGCATCGTTGACCGCCACGATGTCCTCGTCTCGAGACATGCCACAGAGCTTGACGCGCAAGGCGTCTCCCGACGTCGCAAGCAGCTCATGGGCACGTGCGCCCGTCGCTTCCCTGTCCCTCATGAGAGGTCTCCTTTCAGCTCGTCGAGTGCCGCGCGCCTGTCTGTCCGATGCATGAGTGCCTCTCCGACGAGCACGGCATCCACACCAGCCTCAGCGAGGCGCCTCAGATCACGGGCGTCGCGTATCCCTGATTCCGAGACAAAGACCCGATCAGGCCCGACCATGGGCTTAAGCTCGATGCTGCGGCCAAAGTCAAGCTCGAAGCTGTGCAGATCGCGGTTGTTTACGCCGACCACCCTCGCTCCCGCCTCGAGCGCACGCGACAGTTCCTCGGGCTCGTAGGCCTCCACCAACGCCGTGAGGCCAAGCCTCTCGCAGAGTCCTATGTATGCCTTGAGCTGGGCGTCGCCTAAAATCGCGCAGATGAGGAGCACCGCATCGGCACCAATGGCCTTTGCCTGGTAGATCATGTACTCGTCCACCACGAAGTCTTTGCGAAGGACGGGGATCGAGACGGCCTGGGCGACCCTCTCGAGGTGCTCGTCTGCCCCCTGGAACCAGAAGGGCTCAGTGAGGCAGCTGATGGCATCGGCGCCCGCGTCCTCGTACTCTCGCGCGATACCCACCGGATCGAAGTCGGCGGCGATGAGTCCCCTTGAGGGGCTTGCCCTCTTGCATTCGCAGATGAGGCTCAGACCAGGAGCACGAAGCGCCCTCTCGAACGGGAGGGAAAAGCTGGGCGCAGGATATGACGCTCGCTCCTTGGCGGCCCGCTCCTCAGCGGCGGCAACCAGCGTTGCCAGCGGGTGAGCCACCTTCTCGGCAGCGACGCGCTCGCAGGTCCTCGCCGCAATCCTCTTGAGGATGCTCTCCTCTCCGTTCGTCATGTGCGCTCCCATGGCAGCCCTGCCCCTCACGCGTTGCTCTGCCTGACAAAGGCATCGAGCGTCCGTATCGCGTTTCCGCTTGCGATCTGCTCCCGTGCGACCTCGATGCCCTCTGCCACGGAGTCGGCTACGCCGCAGACGTGAAGCGCCGCTCCGGCGTTGAGGAGCGCCACGTCGCGCTTGGGCCCATCAAGCTTGCCTGTAAGGATGTCACGCACGACCTGGGCATTCTTAGCAGGCGTCCCGCCCAGGAGATCCTCCTTCTTGCAGCGTTTGAGGCCAAAGTCCTCAGGCCGTAGGGTGAAGCTGCGGTAATAGCCCTCCTTGAGCTCGCAGACGGCGGTGGGCGCTGACAGGGAGATCTCGTCCATGCGGTCCGTGCCATAGACGACATAGGCGCGTCTCACCCCGAGCTTCGCGAGGACCTTAGCCACCGGCTCAACGAGATACTCGTCGTAGACACCGAGCAGGAAGTATGTGGGACGTGCGGGGTTCGTGAGTGGACCTAAGATGTTGAAGACGGTGCGAAAGCCCAGCTCCCTGCGGATGGGGCCGACGTAGCCCATGGCCGCGTGGTAGCTCTGAGCAAAGAGGAACGCGATGCCGCAACCCCCAAGCTCCGCCAGGACCCTCTCGGGGTCTTGGCAAAGGTTCACACCGAGCGCCTCGAGACAGTCTGCGGTGCCACACTGCGAGCTGGCGGCCCTGTTGCCATGCTTGGTGACCTTCGCACCTGCCGCCGCGCACAACAGCGCCGCAGTCGTCGAGATGTTGAAGGTACCGGAGCGATCCCCTCCCGTCCCCACGATCTCGAGCGTCTCGATGCCGGGGTGCGGCACGGGCGTGGCAAGCTCGCGCATCGCGGCGGCACAACCGGATATTTCGTCTATGGTCTCGGCCTTGGTGGACTTCGTCGAGAGGGCGGCAAGAAACGCCGCGTTCTGGGTGGGCGAGGTCTTCCCGCCCATGATCTCTCGCATCGTGGTATAGGCCTCATCGTAGCTGAGGTCCCCGTGCTGAACTATCTTGTCTATGGCTTCCTTGATCATGGTCGCTTCCTCCTGTTGATGGATCGTGTCATCGCCCGACCCCCGCGTGACGAGCGTGGGGCGGGCTTGTGGGGCGGGGACGAGCCCGTGGGGTAAGGCCGGGCGTCCTCGCGTGGTGCCGAAAGCGCAGCGCCCTCACTCGATGAGGCTCATGAAGTTGCGCACGATCTTCTCCCCCGACGGCGTGAGAATGGACTCGGGGTGAAATTGCAGGCCAAAGGTAGGATGGCTCAGGTGCTCCACAGCCATGACCTCGCCCGTCTCGGTCGAGGCGCTCACGCGCAGACAGGCGGGCAGGCTCTTGGGGTCGACCTCAAGCGAGTGGTAGCGTCCGACCCGTGCGGTCGGTCCGATGCCACCAAAGAGCCGTGAGCCCTCGTCGAGCGCAGCGAGCGACGACTTGCCGTGCGTGATCTGCTCGGCGTGGACGATGGTGGCACCAAGGGCCTCGCAGATGGCCTGGTGTCCAAGGCACACCCCAAGGATGGGAACTACGCCCGAGAGGGCGAGCACGGCCGCCTCACAGACGCCCGCCTCATCGGGGCGTCCCGGACCGGGAGAGAGGACGAGCGCATCCGGCTCGAGGCCCTTGAGCTCGGCTACACCCATCGCGTCGTTGCGGATGACCCTGACGTCAGGACGAACGCTTCCCAAGAGTTGGTAGAGGTTATAGGTGAAGCTATCGTAGTTGTCGATGAGGATGATCATCAGTCGATGCCTCCCTGCGCCTTACAAAGCGCGTCCAGGACAGCCCGGGCCTTGTTCTGGCACTCCTGGAACTCGCGCCCGGGCACGCTGTCGGACACGATGCCGGCTCCTGACTGGACGCAGACCCGGCCGTCCTTCTTGTATGCAAGCCGTATGCCGATGCAGGTGTCGAGATTACCCGAGAGGTCCATGTAGCCGATGGCGCCACCGTAGATGCCACGCTTCGCGCCCTCGAGCTCCTGGATGATCTGGCAGGCGCGGAGCTTGGGAGCACCCGAGAGCGTGCCTGCCGGAAGGACCGCGTCGATCACGTCCACGGCGTCGCAGCCGTCGGCGATGGTAGCCGAGACAGCCGAGGCGATGTGCATGACGTGGCTAAAGCGCAGGACCTCAAGGTAGTTTTCGACCCTCACGCTACCGAGCCTGGCGAGCCGACCAAGGTCGTTGCGGCCGAGGTCGACGAGCATGTTATGCTCGGCGAGCTCCTTCTCGTCCAAGAGGAGCTCCCGGGCGAGAGCCTCGTCCTCATCCTTGGTGGCGCCGCGCGGGCGGGTACCCGCGAGCGGATAGGTGTAAAGCGTGCCATCCTCGAGCCTGGCTAAGGTCTCGGGACTCGCGCCTGCGATCTCCACGTCATCCGAGCTGAGATAGAACATGTAGGGAGAGGGGTTCTCGGAGCGCAGAAGCCGGTAGCAGTCGAGGAGGCTCCCCTCTGCCGGGGCAGAGATAGGGTTCGAGAGCACTACCTGGAAGATGTCGCCCTCGTAGATGTGGCCCTTCGCGACCTCGACCATGCGCTTCCACTGCGCCTCGCTAAGCTGCGGTGTGAGCTCACCTTTAAGGCGCAGCGGCTCGAAGTCCCTGCGCCTGCCCGTGCGAATGAGGCGCTCCATGACATCGAGACGTGCGCCGGCGCGGGCAAAGGACGCGTCGACGTCGTCCGTGCGGACGCCCGTCATGAGTATGACGCGCTGTCGATAGCTGTCAAAGGCAATGACATCGTCAAAGAGCATGAGGTCCATGTCGAGGAAGTCCTCCTGCCCCAGGCCCTTGCGTCGCAGCGTGGGCTCAGAGTACTTGAGGTAGTCATAGGAGAAATAGCCCACAAGACCGCCCGTGAACGTAGGGAAGCCCTCGAGTCGCGGCGTGCGGTTCTCGTCGATGAGCCGGCGGAGATAGTCTCCGGGATGATCCACCTGGTGGACCTCAACTGCGGGATCGGCCCCGGCAAGCTCGACGCCACGACGAACCCTCAGCGTGCCGTCAAGGCAGCTCAGCTCCATGCTGGGCGCAAAGCCCAGAAAGGAGTATCGGCCCGCGTGCTGACCAGGCTCCGCGCTCTCGAGCAAAAACACATGGGCGCTCGTCGCGCGCAACGCCCTCAATACCCCTATTGTGGTGAAGTCATCTGCCAGTAGCTCCCGCTTCACGGGAACGCGTCGGTAGTCACCAGACGCAGCGATGCGCCGGACTTCCTCCAAGGACGGATACATTCCTCGACCTCCCCTGTGCGGGGACAAAAAAGCCCATCCCCGACAATCCACTGTAACCGGACGTCAAGGACGGACCCATGAGGTGCAGTAGTCCGCGGTGCCACCTTGATTCGCGAGCAGAGCTGCCCGCGCACTTTTGGGATGCCATCACATCCCCGGCAGCTAACGCGTGCCCTACGTCGCAGCCTAGTAAGACCTCACAGGTCCGTTCGGTGCGCCCTCAGCGGTCCACTCAACGCCTCGCATCTCGTCCCGAATCTCAGCACCTCGGAATCTCTGTACGCGCGTGCTGCGTCTACCTTCCGCCTCACAGGTTTGGCCTCGCTCTTCGATTGAAAATAGACTATAGCCACTAAAGCCTGACAAGACCAGCTGATTTTCTCGTCATGAATAATCCACGCCATCTCGACGGCAAAGCCCCGCCCGTCTGGAGATCATGGGACGGATGTCGTTCGAGTCTCATCGCCCGATCCTCCCCACTCGAACGATCCTATAATCTACCATAGCGCTATCATTTACCTATCCTACGTGATGGACCCCAACGACGTGAGAGGGAGGCGGCATGGACATCAGACGACGGCTCGAGCGCGGGCTCGCGCGATGGCAGAGCAAGAGGCGTGGGGCCGCCGTACTCGTGTCGCTCGTCGATGCCAGTGGGAAAGACGGTAGCTATGACGTGCTCTTCGAGAGACGGGCGCGCTCGCTTACCACCCAACCCGGGGAGGTCTGCCTGCCGGGAGGTTCCATCGAGGCTGGGGAGCGACCACAGGAGGCTGCCCTGCGCGAGGCAGCCGAGGAGCTTCTTGTCGCTCCCTCACAGATACAGCTTCTCTCAGGCCTCGGTGGCATCGAGGGGCCCGGTGGCTCGACGCTCCATGCCTTCGTGGGCACGATAGCAAACTATGGGGGTAGCTTCAGCCCCGACGAGGTCGAGCACACGTTCAGGATCCCGCTCGCATGGTTCCTCTCGCACGAGCCACGTCGCTACGAGGTCTCCCTGCTTCGTGAGTTTCCCGACGACTTCCCTTGGGTGCTGGTCCCGCAAGGGCGCGACTACGCCTGGCGCAATAAGGTGGACCACATCCCCTTCTATGACACCGACCCACCCGTCTGGGGCGCCACGGCGCGGGTCATCGACCGTTTCGTCCAGCTCATGAGACTGGGAGGTGAGATGGCAGGCCCCCTCACCGAGAGGAAACGGTAACCCTCACGCCCACACGGCGAGTCGGAGCTGATCTGCGAGTCAGGACTGGTCCTCAGGCAGACCGAGGCTGCGCTTGGATCTGGTCTTGGACCTGGTCCGGATGGCGTCGAGCAACACCTCGCGCTCGTTGGGAAGCCGCCCGTCGACCACCTGGGCGAGAAGGTCGGCTAGCACGGCACCGATCAGAGGGCCCGGCGCCGCTCCCAACTCGCGCATGACGTCTGCACCACCCACGGCAAGATCACTAACCCGGCAGCAGACACCGCCTGCGACCCTGCGCCGCAGCAGCTCGCTCATCCGGTCGAGCTCGATGGCATACGAGGCAGCGGTGACGGTCTTTGACACTGCGTCAGCACGCTTAAGGTCGATGAGCGAGAAGGCAAGCTCCCGCGCATGTCCCGGGCACGCGCGCTCAAGCGCAAGGAGCATCCGCGAGACGGAGCGCTCCGTCGGGCTCAGGGGATGGTCGTGCAGGCGGATGAGCGCCACCACGGATGCCACGAGTTCTTTTGGCAGCGCCAGCCTCCTGAGCACGCCTTGCGTGACGTCCGCCCCGCGTCTGGGATGGCCAAAGAAGTGACCGCGCCCGCTCTCGTCCCTCGTGAAGGTCTGGGGCTTGGCGATGTCATGCATCATCGCCGCCCAGCGCAGCTCGGCAGCGGCGAGGCCACCCGTGAACTCCTCGACGGCCCTGCAGACGCGCGCCGTATGCTCGAACACGTCGTAGGCATGGTAGGGGCTGTGCTGCTCGAAGCCCACGCAAGCTCTAAGCTCGGGGATAGCCTCGCACATGACCTCGGTCTGGGCCATGAGCGCCCATGCGAGCCGTCCGCTCATGACGATGCCCGAGAGCTCCTGACCAATACGCTCGCTCGCGATGCTGCGAAGCCCTGAGGCGTGCGTGCGAAGCGCCTTTTGGGTCCTCCCCTCGATCGCAAAGCCAAGGCGCGCGGCGAAGCGCAGGGCCCTAAGCACCCTCAACGCGTCCTCCCCAAAGCGCCCATCTGGGTCGCCCACCGCCCGGATCACCCCCCGCACAAGGTCATCGCGGCCGCCAAAGGGATCGAGCAGGCCGCGCGCAGGGTGAAAGGCCATGGCATTGATGGTGAAGTCACGACGGGCGAGGTCCTCTCTCACGTCGCGAACGAAGCGCACCTCGTCGGGATGGCGATGGTCGCTGTAGGTACCCTCGATCCGATAGGTCGTAACCTCTATGGGCTTGCCTTCGATGACGGCGGTCAGCGTCCCGTGGGCAGTGCCCGTCTCGTGCACCTCGATGTCACAGGCGTGCAGAATGCGCTCTACCTCCTGCCAGCGCGCAGAGGTCGTGATGTCCACATCGTGGGCAGGGCGGCCGCGCAGGGCATCTCTCACCCAGCCCCCGACGACCCATGCCTCGGCGCCCGCACGCTCGAGCGCCTCGAGCACGCGCAGCGCGTGGACGGGAACGAGGCTGGAAAGATCACGGGAAAGATCATACGGCTGATACGGCTGGGAGCTCATCGACATCCTTTGCGGAGAAAGGCGGGCACGTCGGGGCCGGGACGGCACCTAAAGCCAGTATAGCGGGATGCGGCGCGCAGCAAGGCAAGTCATGCCACGATCTGAGGGCGGGACGTGACGCCTCGGGCGGCTGGACACCCACGCCGACAACCGCACCATCGTGCTATGCTCGACAGGTTGGATAGTGAACCTATAGCTGTGAAAGGACTTTCATGGACGATAAGAGAAGCATCACCGCCGAGGACCTCGCGACTTCGAGGGAGGCGTTTTCCTCTGAGCGGGCGAACGTCATCGCGAAGAACGCCGTGAGCTCGGTGGGTCTGCGCAAGGCCGCCCGCATCCCCGAGGGCGTCGCGCAAAACACGCTGCAGTTTGACATCGAGGTCACGCAGGGGGAGCGCACCAACCAGGAACGCTCCGGCCGCTGCTGGATGTTCGCAAGCTTGAATACCATGCGCTTCCGCACGATCAAGCGCTATAAGCTCAAGACCTTCGAGCTCTCGCAGACCTACCCCCTCTTCTTCGACAAGCTCGAGAAGAGCAATTGGTTCTTCGAGAACATCCTTGACACCCTCGACGAGCCCCTCTCCGGTCGTCTGGTGGCGCACCTGCTTTCCGATCCCATTGGCGACGGCGGCCAGTGGGACATGTTCAAGAGCCTCGTCAAGAAGTATGGCGTCGTTCCCAAGGAGTCGATGCCCGAGACGGCCTGCTCCAAGAACACCCGCGAGATGGACTCCTACCTCACGCGCTACCTGCGTGCGGCGGCCAAGCGCCTGCGCGAGACGGCGGCTGCGGGCGCTGACGAGGACGACCTCCTCTCCATGAAAAAGGAGATGATGAGAGACGTCTATACGCTACTCACCACCTGCCTGGGCGAGCCGCCAAAGAGCTTCGACGTGAGGCTTCGCGACAAGGACGACAAGGTCGCGCTCTCTGGCCACTTCACGCCCCAGGAGTTCTTCGACAAGGCCGTGGGCATGGAGCTCGACGACTACGTGTCGCTGATCAGCGCGCCCACGTCCGACAAGCCCTTTGGCAGGAGCTTCACGGTGAGTCGCCTCGGAAACGTCGTCGAGGACGGTGGCGTCCGCTACCTTAACCTCACGCCCGCACGGCTCAAGGAGCTTGCTGTGTCCCAGCTCAAGGACGGGCTTCCCGTGTGGTTTGGCTGCGACGTGGCCCAGAGCTACCTTCGAGACGAGGGCATCATGGACACGGCGGCGCTCGACGTGGACGGCCTCCTGGGCTTTCCCGTGGAGGGCGCGCTCGACAAGGCGGAGCGCCTGGACTTTGGCGAGTCGCTCATGACCCACGCCATGGTGCTGGAGGGCGTGCGCCTGGACGACGCCGGGCGCCCCGCGCTCTGGAAGGTCGAGAACTCCTGGGGCAAGGACCACGGGCGGGACGGCTTCGACACGCTCAGCGACGCCTGGTTCGACGAGTACGTGTATCAGGTGGTCGTTGACAGGGCGTACCTCACGGACGAGGAGCGCGCGGCCTACGGGGCCGAGCCCGTCGTGCTCGAGCCCTGGGACCCGATGGGCTCGCTGGCGCGCTGACGCGAGCCAGCCCACGCCCTCCCCGGCCCCCCTGCCCCTGGACGACCCCGCTCGAGCGGCGGCTCGAGCGGGGGCCGGGGAGCCCACCTGCGCGCCTCAGGCCGGCGGGGGTCCACCAAGCGAGACGCCGTCCAGCGAGACGACCTCGTCGAAGTGCCTCAGCTCGTCTCTCCTGTGCACGCTGCAGATGACCGTCGTCGCGGGGAGAAACTCGCGAACCAGTCCGTAGAAGCCCAGGCGGCTCTCGTCCTTCGCTGCGGCCGTCCAGATCCGCTGCGCTTCACTCTGGCTCCATATCTTGCGACGACACGGCCTGGCAGGGTCGGCACCCGCCCTATGGGCACGCCGTCACGGCAGGGCGTTGTCGCACGGCTAAACTCTTCCGACGCTAACAGCCCTCCTCATCGAGAGGCTGATCGAGCACGCCCTCGGGCACCGCCATGGCGCCGACGCCATCCTGGCCGACCTGCGTGCCCTGGAGTGTTCGGACGCGGGTGACGGCTGATGGCTGTTCGACCACCGCACAGACCTCACCGACGAGCTGTTCGCGCTGGTCGGCGAGGAGGCCCCGAGGAGGTGGATGCGCCGCTCCGACATCAAGTCCCTGTTCGGGAAGGGCAAGGACGTTGCGTGGGGCCAGAAGACGCAACGGGAAAAGGACGCGGGGGAGAAACGGTAGTCGCAGGTGGTCGGCTGGTTCATGTTAAATCAGCTGCCAAAGTCAGGTTGTCAAACACAGACGAATGCGGTGAAGTCGCTACTCAGTAGGTAGTGTCGAGAAGTATGCAAAAGTCCTAAAGGTATTGAATTACCAGATTATTTGTAGAAAATAACAGCGTCTCACCCAATCAGCTTGCAATTTTCGATTCTGATCACCCTCTCATCACCCTCCAGAAGAGAGGTATCATGGGTAGATAAAACCAATATTCTATCCTTAGTTTTTTCCTTAAGCAGCGAAAAGACATTATGGGCATTTTCTTTATCCAGGGAAGCAGTCGGTTCATCTGCAAAGATTACATCTGGATTCTTGACCAGGGCTCTGGCAATAGCAACTCTCTGTCTCTCGCCTCCAGAAATCTCATAAGAGCATTTATCCGAGATTTTCTCTATATCGAGCGCTGTCAGTATTCTACTTGCCTCTTCTTTCAGGTTCTTATCCTTCCTTGCCAGACATACATTTTCTCTAACAGTGAGATATGGCACTAAGAAGTGCTGCTGAAATACAAAGCCGAAATGATCATAGCGAACCTTTGCGGTATCCCTTGTAGTTGTCAAATCCCTTCCGTTCAACAAAATCTTCCCGGAAGTTGGTTTCCGTAGAGTAGATAGGAGATAAATGAGCGAACTCTTGCCAGAGCCGGACGGACCAATAATAATGTTGGCCTTAGAATCATCCAGATTAATAGAAATATTATCCAGAACTGTACGTGACGACTCCCCATCCTTATACGCAAGGCTCAAATTTACCGCTGAAAGTACCATCAGCTCATCTCCTCTCTATGATCGAAATTAGATCTGTGCCATTCAGCTTTTGTAGAATGGATACCAACGCACATACAGTTACCAATAAAGGCAGGATAAGCGTATACAGGCTGTTGCGGATAGAAAATATTTGCATAGTCTGTCCCATTCCGGAATAGACAAAGTGGTTCACCAGTGTCAGAGCTATCAACGAGAGTGCATAGCCTGTTGCCGTAGCTATGGTCGAAATCATGATAATCTCTACAAATATCATCTTCGAAATCTGTCCTTTTCTGTACCCCATAGCATTGAGAATAGCAAACTCCTCATAGCGGTGGGAATACATGGTGTAAACCAACGCCGCCAAAGCTATTGCAATGCAGATAGAGACCATAATGACAACAATAGTAAGAATTAAGTTAATAGTAGAGAAGTCCTTATCCAGATTGCTGAGTGCAGAGTCGTAAGACTGAATTGTCCATTCTCCTTGGTCAAAATCACTCAATTCCTGATTGAGATCTGTCATCCGGTCTTCTTTAGGAAAAATTAAATAGCTTTGGGGACCACCAATGGTAAAGAAGTCTTCTTCCGACACTAGACCAAAGGCTTCTTTAACATCTCCCTTATAGACACCTGTAATCCTTAGCTCTTCTAACTTGTCCCCTATCTTTTTCTTCTTATTCGTTAATAAATCCTGATGGAGAATCAGATCATTCTCCCTAAGGTCATTGACTTCCACATCGCTCGTTATTCCGCACCTATCCAGGATTTCCTTTAGTTCGCCTGTTTGGTCAGTCAGGATAACATAGGAGGAGGTGGTTCCCATTACAGTGCTGATTTGCATGCTGGAAACCCCAACCTGATAATATTTATCTATATCTGCTAGATTCTCAATTTGAGATATCCCACCGTCCTCTGCCTTTCCCTTATACACTGCTACAGAAAACTTACTGAAAGGAACTACACCAGCGTCAAAGGCGGTTGCGTATACAGAGCCTACCAGAGTTGTAATGAAATAGATGCAGAAAGCAGCTAGAGCAATGACGAGACTGATTAGTACTGCTTTCTTCTTATTTTTTCGGAAATATATGAATGCCCCCACTATACTGCATCTCCTTTGTACTCACTTTCTATGTGGGCTGCCTTTCTACCGACAACTACAGCAACAATCAAAGCAGCCAAGGCAATCAACCAGTAAATGACAGGGTGAGAGACCTGGATAAAATACCCTGTTAGTGCTGCGATGGCAATAGCACCGGCCCAGACTGTCATGATGATTAGAGTTCTACGAAAGCTTCTAGAAGCCTCCGCCTTCTTGGTGGAGCTGATATGCTCACCGTTTCCTGTCCGACACCTCCAGAAGAACAAATTTGAGAAGTTCCCGATTAATTTCCAACCCTGTAGCCCCTCTTGTCCCTTTCTGTCTCCTATCTGAAAATCTATAAAATAGGAGAACCTCCCTACCTCACCTCTAATAAAAGTCAAAAAGAGGAAGTTCCATATACCAATCACGGGAAACCAACCATTTGCAGCTTCCTTCTCCAGCATCTCCTCAAATGCCCGCAGAGTACTGCAGGAAATCCAAGGAAACCAAATTCTTTTCTTATCGTTCATCATCCTCCTCCCTGGCATGTTCCAATGGCGCCCTTAAATCTCTTATGGCCTGTCAGCTTGCAGCTTCATCTCAATAAGTTTCGATATATCACTCACCTGCTGAATACTCGTGAACTCATTCCAGTCATCAGTACAGGACATGCCAAACTTTTCTTCGATTTCGTATTCGATGGAAACCAGATCAAAGGAACTCAATCCCAGGTCCTTTTTAAGATTCGACTCCGGCAGAATATCTCTTTTCTTAACATCCGTATAATGTGAAATAATAGATGTAAGTAGCTTATATATTATATGTTCAGACATGCTCCACTCCTTTTTTATCCTTTCTTTAGAGCTTCTTCCTGCCATCCTCTGCCAGGTACAAATACCTCTTTATCTTGCCTAAAGCAGTCCGGGAAAAGTCATGATTTACCACATTCAGTTGCAGAAGACACTGTGAAGGTGGAACCTCTGCATTATATTTTTCAAGGATTTCCGAAAGACGTTCTTGGCTGACAGTTCCGTTCAAATAAACATCTGCCTCTACATTTTCGTTGTTTATAGACTTGTAAACCAATGCACTTTGAATCTCGTCAAACCGCATAAGACCTTCTTCTGCGGCCTCTGCCGACACGTTATTGCCATTCCTCAGGATCAACATGCTGTTGATTCTTCCTTTTATAAGGAACCTTGCGCGAGACCAGCCACGCCGATGTCAGCGACGGGTCGGCGTCAACGGCGTGGCGCAGATGGGCTCTCGCCATCGCGATCCGCGAGTTCACTGTCCCGTTCACGAGGCCATCCGCCCGCATGCGCTGAGACCAGTCGGGCAGGGGGGTCGTACCCGCACACCGCGAACGTGAGCGGCGTCGGCTCGATCCCGAGCTCACCCGTGACGCAATCGTTAAGAGCGCCGAGCCCTCGCTCGCGGGACTTGCGGGTATGCTCGCTCCTTTCGGCCCGCCTAACCAGGCAGGCCGGGAGAAGATCGCGGGTCCGACCGAAGAGTGGCTCGCCGTATCTCGGGCCGGGCCTGCCCATGACCCACCTTCGGGATCACCAAGACGCCGGTGACGTCGTGCCTGGTGGTGACGTCGCGCGGCTGATCGGACGTGTGGATGTGGTGGTAGGTGCCCTAGACGATATGACCCGAACTGAGGGAGTAAAACGTATTTGGGGTCGGCGGCACGGACGTAGGCCAGACGGCAGGGTACCCCGAGGACTACGACGAGGACGAGGGGGCCGGGATCGGGACGCGCCTCGGGGAGGCAGGCGAGTCGCACGCGCCGGCCCTCGACGCCGCGCCGCTCTCGCGTGGGGAGGTCGGGGGAGGCGACGAGAGCCCCTGGCCTGGCCGACGATCGGCGCGAGCGTGGGGCCCGGGACGACGGCAGGGGCGGGGCTCGACCCATTGCCGGGCATGCCAGGGGAGTCGGCCGGAGATTGGGCTATCATGGGGGTGGTGCCCGGTCCACACCACGTGTCGTGTCCGGGGCTTGGGCCATACCCCCTTACCATGCAGCTGGCTCCGCGATCGAGCGAGTCTTGGTCCAAGATTCCCACCGCAGTCCCGCCGCCTTCGAGAGGGGAGCAACAATGCCGCATCTTAGCATTCGGGAGGTCACGAAGAGCTTCCGCGGGCAAGAGGTGCTCCACAAGCTGAGCCTCGAGCTGGGTGACGGCATGACGGGCCTGCTGGGGCCGAACGGCTCGGGAAAGAGCACCCTGCTCCGCATCCTGGCCACGACGCTGCGACCGTCGGAGGGCACAATCGAGCTCGAGGGGCTAAACCCCCGCACGAACCTCAGGGCGTACAGGGGCATGGTCGCCTTCATGCCCCAATCCTTCGAGCTGCACCCGTCGCTCACGCCCCTCGATTTCCTCAACCTCATGAGCGTGCTGCGTGGCGTCACGCGCGGGGAGGCTTATGCCCAGATCGAGGGCCTGGCGGATGCGCTCAACCTCACCGAGGTGCTCTCGGAAGGCAGGCTCTCCGAGCTGTCGGGCGGCACGGTCCAGCGGGTCGCGATCGCCGCGACGCTCATCGGACACCCAAGACTGATCCTGCTCGACGAGCCGACGTCCGGCCTCGATCTCGAGGAGAGGATCAGGTTCCGCCTGCTCATCGAGGAGGTCTCCCGTCAGGCGGTCGTCGTGATGGCAACTCACGTGACCCAAGACGTCGAGATGGGCTGCGCGAGGCTTGTCGTCCTGAGGGAGGGTTCCCTGGTCGCGGACGACAGTCCCAGCGACTTCACGTCCGCCCTGGGGGATCGCGTCAGGTACATGACCATCCGGGCCGATGAGCTCCGGTCCGTCCGCAGGGGGCACCCCGTCCTGTCCTGCGCCAGCCTCCCGGGCGGACTCTTGGGCGTGCGCGTCGTCGCCAGTCCCGGGGACCAAGGCGGCGAGCGACGCGAGCCCACCGTCGAGGACGCCTACGCGGAGCTCATGAGAAGGCTCTCGTCCAATGGGTAGCAGATCCCCCGTCCGCATGAGTCGCGCCCCAAGTCGCCGCGTGAGGCTTCTCATCTTACAGGCCAAGGCGGCCGTCGCCGGGGCCTCGGCCCGGGCCCCGCGCCTCGCGCTGTCTGCCGTCGCCATCGTGGCGCTCGGATTCGTCTTGGGCGGACCCCTCGACGCGCTGGTGAACCCATCGACCGTCTCGGGGGCGGGCGCCGCGAGCAGGTTTGCCGGTCGCTCGATGCAGGGGGTCGCGGCCATCGCCGGTCTGGTCGGCTGCAGCCTGGCGGCGGGATCCGCGCGGAAGGGCACGTCGGGAGGACGGGCAGAGATGCTCCTCGCGTCCGGCTACCCACCTGGGCTTCCCGCCGTCTTCTCGGCGCTGGCGTCCTGCACGTACCTCTGGGCCATAGGACTCGTGTGCGTCCCGTGCTTCTATCTCGCGGCCCCGGTCGGCCTTCCAGAGCTGATGGGTGCCCTTGTCCTCGTCTACGTCCCCACCACGCTTTTTGCCGCCTGCGTCGGCGCCTCCCTGGCCCCCATCCTCCGTTCGGGGTCGGCCCCGGTCGCCGCGTACGGCGTCTGGTGGGTGCTGAGCATACTGTGGTCCATCGGGCTCCTCGGGGGGGTCACAGGCACAGGACGGGTCCCCGAGTCGCTTGCAACGGTAACCGTGACGGGCGAGTCGCTCAACCTCGCCCTCTTCGAGCCCCCCTTCGAGATCAGGAGCCCCTATGATCCCTCCTTGGGGATACCTCGCGCCGTGTGGGAGTCGATGGCGGGCCACGACGCAGCCGTGAGGGCTGCGGCCTCTCTCAACCTCCCGTTCCTCCTCTGCGCGAGCGTCATCTCGCTCGTCGCGTGCTACGTCGCCCTGGGGGTCTGCCGAGTGGGCGGGGTCAGCGGCGGTCCGGGGTCGAGGGCGCGCGCCCCCATCCTGTCCCAGGGACGCGCGACGGCGCTGATCAGGACGATCGGCCTCGCGCGGCCGCTGCGAGCGACGCTTGCCCTGGCCTTGGTCCTCTCGCCCCTCGTCCTCCTCTCGAACAGCCCCTCGCGGGGTGCGTCCGTCATGACCTGCTCCGTCCTCCCGCTCGCTCTCGGCCTCGCGCTCGTCGGGACGGGTGATGCGGAGCTGCCAGATCGCGCCGGCGCCTTTGTCGCGCTCTCCCCCAAGTACCCTCAGGTAAGGTTACTCAGGTGTCTGGCTACCGAGGCATTCTGCGCGCTCGTGCTCCTTGCCGCAAGCGGATGGTGGGCGCTCATGGGGGTGGGGTCACCATGCGACCTGTTCCTTGACGGGCTGGTTCCCACGATGCTGTTCCCGGCCCTGGCGGTGGCGTCCGAAGGTTCGTGGGGGCAAGGCCGGCTGGCCCCGAGGCTGGCGCTCTTCGCGACGTGGGCGGCGCTCCAGGCCCCGGCGGGGATCGGGCTGCTCGCCTCCCTCGGACTGGCAGACATGCATCCCATGCGTCACGTGTTCCAGCAGGGGGCGGGTCTCTCGGCCAGGGGGTACGCCCTGTGGTCCTGCCTCATCCTTGGCCTGATCGCCATCAGAGTGACCTTGGACATGGCTCGCCAAGGCGGATACAAGTACGTGCCTCATTAGGCGGGTACGCTCCCCAATGTAATTCATAGTCACAGGTGGCATCTGCCCCTCCCATGGACACGGCGGCGCTCGACGTGGACGGCCTCCTGGGCTTTCCCGTGGAGGGCGCGCTCGACAAGGCGGAGCGCCTGGACTTTGGCGAGTCGCTCATGACCCACGCCATGGTGCTGGAGGGCGTGCGCCTGGACGACGCCGGGCGCCCCGCGCTCTGGAAGGTCGAGAACTCCTGGGGCAAGGACCACGGGCGGGACGGCTTCGACACGCTCAGCGACGCCTGGTTCGACGAGTACGTGTATCAGGTGGTCGTTGACAGGGCGTACCTCACGGACGAGGAGCGCGCGGCCTACGGGGCCGAGCCCATCGTCCTCGAGCCCTGGGACCCGATGGGCTCGCTGGCGCGCTGACGCGAGCCAGCCCACCCGTTCCCTGGCCCTTTGCACTTGGGCAGTCGCCGCAGCTCAAGCAGCGCTCGCGCGGGGGCCGGGGAGCCCGGGAGCCCACCTGCGCGCCTCAGGCTGGCGGGGTCTCACCGCGCGAGACGTCGTCCAGCGAGATGACCCCGTCGAAGTACTTCAGTTCGTCTCTTCTGTGCACGCTGCAGATGACCGTCGTCGTGGGAAGAAACTCGCGAACCAGTCCGTAGAAGCTCTCTGACGCCGCAGGGTCCAGCCCGCTCGTGATCTCATCGCAGAGCAGCAGCTGCGGCGCAGAGGCTATCGCCCTCATTATCAGAACCTTCTGCCGCTCTCCCCCAGAGATGCTGTCCTCAAGCTCCCCCGGCGTCAGGCGGGCCAGGTCAGCCTCTGAGCGTATCACCTCGCCCAGCTCGAGCCTCCTTGCCAACCCCATCACAAGGGCCATGTCAACGTCCCTGTCTGGGTAGCGCACGTTCTCGAGTATCGACCTGTTGAAGAGCGTCGCGTCCTGCGTCAGAAGCATCACCTCGTGTTGGTCCGAGCAAGGAAGCTCGATCCGCCCGGTGTCAGGTGGGATCAGCCCCGCGATGATCCTCAGCAGGGTCGACTTGCCTGAGCCATTGGGACCTGTGATCGCAAAGACGCCGCCACGGCGAAAGTCGCAGCTGACCTTCGCCAGGACCGGCCTGCCCTTAGCATACGCGTAGCCAAGCTCCCGCACGCGAAGCCCCGGCGCACCGGGACTGAACTTGCGGACCCCTGGCGAGGCCACCATCTGCCCCATCCTGCCATACTCAAGAAGCGAGAGGGACGCCCTCAGACGATCTGCCATCTCTCGAACCTGCAGGTACTCCGAGCTAAACCCTGTGAGATTCAAGACGGAGTACACGAGCATGAGCAGCGAGGTCTGCGACAGGGTCGAGGAGGTGACGCCGGAGTTCCCCAAGGCCACAAGTCCCATCGCCAAGGCAGCGGCAAGCGTCTGCTGGGCAAAGCTCATGCCATCCGTCCTGCGTTGCACCTTCACGTAGGTGGATCGCTCTTGTTGCAGTGCCTCCGTGACGCGAGCTCGCTCGAACTCGCGAGAGCTCGAGGTCAAAATGGTCTCAAAGTTTCGTATGTCATCCAGCAGGACAGCGTTCACGTGGGCGGTGGATGAGAGCGCGTCGCTCACCCCCTCACCGTTGTCAGCCGCCAAAAGCGCCGAGGCGAGGCACGCGACAAGCAAGAGGACGAGGTACCCGACACCAAGCTTGGGATCAAGCAGGAAGAATGCCGTGGTGTAGAGCCCGGACATGGCGAGCAACCGTAGCGCCACGTGCACGGCGCTATGCTCCAGGACGCGACACGCGGCCGATGCCTCGTCAATGCCTGTCTGCACGTCGCTCGAGGTATGCCGGAGCACATAGTCATGGGGCTTTGACAACACGTCTTCGAACAGCACCGCCTTAGACTGGCAGCGCACATCCTGCATGAGGGCATTGTTAAGCACGTCGACCATGGCAGGCATGATGAGCGATAGTCCAAACAGCACACCCCACAGCGGGTCGACATCCCTGCCGACAAGCTCACGCAAGAGGAACGGCTGGGCAAAATACAGCACATAGCAGGCAAGCTGCAGGACCATACGTCCACAGAACCTCCCCCAGCCGATGCCTCCCAATACCCGACGCAGAAAGTTACCCATGGAATTCCCCCAGAGTCTCGCCGACCCTCTTACAATAACCCTAAACTCATCAAGATTTGCTGCAAGGCTCGACAGCGTTCCTTAGAATGAGACGCCACGACTCAAAACCAGCAGCGCTCCACCCACCGAGAGGACCCACCCATGACCGCAGAGCTTGATACGACCTGGACACGCAAGCGCAGCTGTGCCTTTTCAGGCGAGCGCGCCAATCGCATCGCACGCAACTCCGTGACCTCCATGGATGTCATGGCAGCCGCGCGCGACATCTCTCGCATGCGCAGCTACACCGATACCTACGGCATCACCATCGCCAAGACGGGCGAGATCACAAATCAGCGCCAAAGCGGTCGCTGCTGGATGTTCTCGGCCTTCAACGTGCTGCGTCAGGAGACCATGCGCTTCCTCGATGTGGACACGTTCGAGTTTTCCCAGGCCTTTGGCATGTTCTACGACAAGCTCGAGAAGGCCAACGCCACGCTCGAGCGCATCATCGACACCGCCGATTTGCCCACCGACTCCCGGGAGGTCGAGGACCTGCTCGAGGACGGTCTGGACGATGGGGGCTACTACCCCTTTGCCATGAACATCGTCAAAAAGTGGGGGCTTGTCCCCAAGGACGTGATGGGCGAGACCGCCTGCTCCAAGAACTCCACGCAGATGGATGGCCAGCTGAACCGTGCGCTGCGCAGGGCCGCAGGAATCCTGCGCAGGGAGGCACGAGAAGGCGCGGGCACGGACGACCTGCGTGCCAGGAAGCAGGAGCTTCTGGCCGACGTTCACCAGATCCTCTGCGTCTGCCTGGGTGAGCCACCCGCCCGCTTCGACCTCGAGCTCAAGGTTGGCAAGGATTGCAAGGCAGACCCTAAGAAGCTCTTTCCCATCGAGCCCGCACCACAGGCGAAGGGACAAGGGCAAGGCGGGGGTACGGGGAGCGATGCCGCCACAGGCACGAAGGACAAAGACGAGAAGCCCTCGCAGATTTTGCGCGACCTTGGTCTCACGCCGCTCGAGTTCGTCGAGCGCTACGTGCCGACAGACCCCACGGCCTACGTCAGCCTCGTCTCCATTCCCAGCGAGCGCTTCCCCTACGGCAGGGTCTATAGGCTGCTCAGGACGGACTCCTTCATCGCCGGCATGAGGACGCGCTTCTTGAACGTCGAGCCCGAGCTGCTCGACCAGGCTGCCATAGCCAGCCTCAAGGACGGCAGACCCCTGGCTATGGCCTGCGATGTCATGCAGAACTTCCCCCGCCACATAGAGGACTTCAAGTACGTGCTCTCGACCGATGCCGTGGATGTGGACGGCCTCTTTGGCATCGACCTTTCCATGAGTCGCACTGACATGCTGGACCTGCACGAGACCTCGCTCACGCACGCCATGACCTTCCAGGGCGTCGAGCTCGATGGGAACGGAAGTCCCAAGGCCTGGCGCGTCGAGAACAGCTGGGGCAAGGATGCCGGCAAGGACGGCTACCTCATCATGAGCGCCGACTGGTTCCACCTCTATGGCGGCGAGATCGACGTCCGGCGTGAGTACGTGCCCACGGAGCTGCTGGACAGCTGGGATGATGAGAGTCAGGACATCGAGGTCGAGCCCTGGAGCAGCATGGGCAGGGCACTCGGCGCCGGCAAGCGTGACTGAGCAGGGCTACCCAGACAGGATCGGCAGGCAGGCTACTCGGGCAGGATCTCGATGCGCTGGCCGTCAGGGTCGAGGATGAAGTAGAGTCCCATCTCCTCGTTCTCATACTGGATGCAGCCCATCCTCTTATGGAGGGCGTGAGCGGCCTCGAAGTCATCCACGACGAAGGCGATGTGGGTATCCAGGCCACCGTTGTCATAGGGCTCGGTGCGCCCGCGATTCCACGTAAGCTCAAGCTCGAAGCCCGAGTTGTCATCCACCAGAAAGGTATTGGTCCATGAGCCGTCATCGGGACCGTGCTCCCTGTCTACGCGCAGCCCCAACGCCTCCCTGTAGAAGTCGATGGTCTTCTCCTTATCGAGCACGTGCGTGCAGCGATGGACGAATCTTGTCTTCATGAGACCCCCTTGGTCGACGTGGTCGATATATCATTGTAGCAGCGGACGCCCCACACGCAGGGACGCACAGACAAGGGGGCAGGTCGAGGAGGTCCAATGGGCATCGAGAACGTTATCTTTGACATGGGAAACGTGCTGCTGCGCTTTGACGGGATGCTCTTCTCGCACATCTTCACGAAGGACGAGGATGACGCGCGGCTGCTCAACGAGGCGCTCTTTGCCAACCCGTCCTGGGCCCTCCTCGATGCCGGCGTGATTGACGAAGACACGATGGAGAGGATCGCCCAAACGAGACTGCCCGAGCGCCTGCACGCGGCGCTCCACGGCGCCCTCACCGAATGGGACCTCCACCAGCCCCCCATTCCTGGGACCAACGAGCTCGCGAGACGTCTGCACGAGGCGGGCCGTGGCATCTACCTACTCTCAAATGCAGGGCTGCGCTTTGAGCGAGCATGCACGCGCATCCCCTGTTGGTCTCTCATGGACGGTTGGGTGGTCTCCGCCTTCGAGAGGCTCATGAAACCTGACCCGAGCATCTACCTGCTACTCTGTGACCGCTACGGGCTGGAGCCTTCGAGCTGTCTCTTTGTGGACGACAATGAGGACAACGTGATTGGCGCCCGCGCGGCAGGGCTTGCGGCCTACCTCTTCGATGACGCCAAGGGCTTGGAGGCCGAGCTTAGGCGCCGAGGCACCGTGCTATAGGAGGGCGCGTGCGCATCCGCTCTCGGGTAACTCTCTGTGTGCGCGGGCGGGTGGCGCCTGTGTGCGGGCAAGTGGCGCCACGTGAGTGCGGGCAGGCGGCGCTCTACGCGCGCGGACAAAGAGTGTACACAAATGGCCTCAAACACGCGCAAACGATGGATTTTCTCAATTTGTGTACACTAATGGTTTCCCCGCTCGCTCAATAGTGTACACAAATTGGGATATTTCGCGTCAAGTAGCGGTTTTTGGCGATCTGTGTACACTATTGCGCGGCGGGGCTATGCGGCGGGCTGGCATCGGGCCGTGCGGCGGGGCTGTGCGTCGGGCTGCCCAGCAGGGCTGTTCACCCAGCGCGTGACCAACCGCATCCCCTTGGCTATGCCCTGCTGGCGCGCCTCTCTCGCCTTACAGTCGAGCGAATATGGCGCGGCACGGCATAGAGAAGGTTCGATCCGATGACCTTCGCCGCAGCCCGCTTGGCATCGGCAATCGCCCCCGAGGGCGCGTACGAGTGCTCGAAGCGCGAGAGCATCGTGAGGTCGTTGCCGCCATCCCCATAGACAGCGACCTCACCCTCGGAAAGTCCAAGCTGCCTGGCCAGCCACGCGACGGCATCGCCCTTGGTCGCTCGGGGGTCGGTTATCTCGAACAGGCGGACACTGAATGGCGCATTGATGGCCCTGTCGGCATGAGCCGCCACAAAGTCGAGGACACCTTGTGTGAGCGCTGGGTCGTCACTGACGCGGCAGTTCACCTTCACGATCTCGTGGCTGAGAATGCGTGCGTCTGTCTGGTCGAAGACGCACTCCCCCTCCCGCATCCTCATGCCACGCATCGCGACACGCGCAAGCAGGCCCATCCTGCGCCGCCAGCCCTCCTCCCACTGCTCCTTCGAGATGCGTAGATAGGTATGGTCAAGCGATATGCACTCGAAGGAGACCTGGGGAAAGCTCTCCAAAAGCTCCCCCACGAAGTCCGCATCGAGGGGCACATGGTACATGACCTCGCTGTCACGCCCTAAGACGATGGCACCGTTGGCACATATTGCCTCGATGGGCAGCTTCGAGAAACCGAGGTCATCGGTTGAGCGAAGGGTTCGTCCCGTCGCCACGGCAAAATGCCTGTCGGAGTCGCAGGCTGCTTTGGCCGCAGAGAGGACCTGCCTGCCCACGCGATGGGTCGCACCGAGGAGCGTACCGTCGAGGTCACTTGCGAAAAGGCCGATCATCAAAGCTCCCCAAACATGGGCTCCCCCACGATGCAGAGCTCCTCCCCACCAGAAAGCTCACGTAGGGCCTCGACGAAGGCTCCCTCGCTCCCACTTGGAAAGACGCAGTTCATCTGCACGTCCTTCGCAAAGATACTGTCCTTGACCCTTCCCTGCATGTCCATCACCATCCTTTTGACCCGCTCGTAGGCCCCGTAGGGGATGACGCAGGTCACGCGACGCACGAGCGCCATGCGCACGATGTCGCCAGCGTCCTGCGCCGCCGCCACCGCCGCCTGTGTCGCTGCGGCATAGGCGCGCACGAGCCCACCCGTCCCCAAGAGCGTGCCGCCAAAGTAGCGCGTGACCACGCAGCAGACGTCGGCGAGCCCCGCGCCCCTCAGGACCTCGAGCGTCGGCATGCCAGCGCTGCGTTGTGGCTCGCCATCGTCCGAGCAGCGCTCGCGCCCGTCGGAGAGAAGCCACGCGGGCACGTTATGGCGAGCATCGCGATGACGGGAGCGAACCCTCTCAATGAAAGAACCCGCCTCGGCCTCGCTCGACACAGGGGCGATCTGGGCGATGAAGCGACTGCGGCGATCCACGACCTCGCCCGTAACCTCAGCACCCTTCCTAAGGGTGAGAAACTCAGCTTGACCCACGCCCACCTCCCGCCAAACGTTTCCGCCTTCTCCCCCTATGGTACATGCAAAAAACGGCTAGATTAGGTCAACTCTTACACCTGTGCTACAATCGGTCGCGCGAAGTGGGCCAGGCGACTGCGGGGCCCGTCATCTGTAGACCGGAGGGCGGGCCATGAGGAAAGTCCGGGCTCCACAGGGCAGGAAGCTGGCTAACGGCCAGGCGGGGTGACCCGACGGAAAGCGCCGCAGAAAAGAAGACTCCCGCTGCCCGCTCAGGCGGGTGAGAGAAAAGCTGAAACGGTGGTGTAAGAGACCACCAGCGCCTGGGCGACCAGGCGGCTTGGCAAGCCCCTTCCGGAGCAAGCGCAAATAGGAGCGCCATGGTGTGGCCCGCACTGCGCTCGGGTTGCGTGCTAGAGAGCACCGGTAACGGTGCCCGTAGATAAATGGCCGTCCACGACAGAACCCGGCTTATCGGCCCACTTCGCTCATGCGCCCAAAGGACGGGGCAGAGGGCCCGACTGCGAACGAGGTGAAAGGCCGAACGAGGCGGAGGACCCGACTGCGGACCGCGCAGCTCGACGGCGGATGATAGGGCTCTACGTTCCACCTACGCGATGCGCCCATCCCCCTTGTAGCCGACGTCTCTGGACAAGAGCCTGGCAAGCTCGGCTCTTGAGTGGACGCCGAGGCGGCGATACGCACCAAAGCTGTATGAGCTCACCGTACCCAAGGCCACGTGAAGCCTCTGGCCTATGTCCCTTCGGCTCTGGTCCCGGGCAAGCTCCAAGGCAACCTTCGCCTGCAGCTCGTTGAGCCCCCGGCCGATGAGGTAGTGCAGGCAGGCCTCCTCTCCCTGGGGACCCATGGGTATATCACAGGAAGGTCCCCTGGACAAGAGCGAATGTGCCACAGCAAGTAGGACGGCGCAACAGAGGAGCAGTAAGAGGAGGTAGCTTGTGCTGAGGTTGAATTGCAGGAAGCCGAAGAGAGACGCCCTGCTCGGTCGCTGCCGTCGGACCAAGCAGCAGCCCCAAGCAACAGGCCGACGCCACCGCGAGAGCCCTTGTTCCCATCATCGTGTCGAGGCTCAGCTCCGTAGGCACCCAAAGACGAACCGCCAGCCAAAGCATGACTACCCACGACAGGGCGAGGCGCACCCCCACACGGCCTGCGTCCCAACCCTGGGAGAGGCTCAGGCCCTCTAGGAACGCCCCCAAAAGGATGCACGCCAAAGGAGGCAGGAAGCCCCCGAGAGGAACCACCCGGGACACACGAACAGCGGGGTGCACGACGGGCGCCGCGTCCTTTGTCCCGAGGTGGCGCAGATCGCAGTCGGCAGGAAGTCCAAGCTTCCTGAGTGCCCGAGCACGATAGGTGGAGACTGTGGAGGGGCTAATGCCGAGCTGGACTGCGACCTGTACCTGAGCTTTACCCTCTGAGAGCAGACCAAGGACCGACCTCTCACGTCCTGTCAGCCTCTCGGCCCCGTCAAGCCTCTCGATGGCATGGGCCTGGCCCCACGCCTCGGCATCGCCCTGCGCGCCATCTTGAGAGGCGCCAAGGGCAAGGCGTATGTGTGAGAGCAACCTCGAGAGACACCGCCAGGACATCACCAACGCAAAGGCGGCTACCACAAAGCCAAGACGGCCACTTTGATCAAGCATACCCTCAGCCACGACCCCAGCCATGCACACATGTGCGGCCACCCCAAGCGTGAAGAGGACGAGCAGGCCCACCATCTCCATGAAGGCCAGCCGGGAGGCCCTGAGGCCCTCGGCACCGCCACCTGCAGGAAACACCCAGAGCGGCCCGAGTGCTGCAAGGCTCATCCATGCGACCAGGCGCGACACCCACCCCAAGGCATCGCCCGCGATCGATGTGGTCACGTCCAGCCTGAGCGCATAGACGAGGGAGGACGCGACGAACGAGGCCAGCAAAGCCGGCGCGAGGGCTGCGGGCGGCGCGACATCTCGCTGTGCAAGATACGTTGCGCCCGCAACAGCGACCAGCGCGCATGCGACAGCGGAAGACGCGATATGGGAGAGCGCAGCTGTGAGGGTGGGATCCGCAGACACAAGCATGGGAATGGAGATGAGGGTGGCCGCTCCTATGGAGCAACCCAGCTGGGGTACTGCAGCTCTTGCCCTCATGCAAGCTCCCGTTCTTGCAAGGTCCAACATCAATCGCAGCTGTCTCATGCGCGCCCTCTCCCTCAGACTCTTGCACGCAGGGCTTCTTTCTCACCCTGTCTGCGATCCGATGTATCAAGTCGATCCGATGTATCAAGTGTATGCTCCTCCCCTAAGGCGTCTGTCGTTGGACGGTATGCAACTGGCAGCTACAACGCAGATGGATGTGTGGCAGGGCACGATGCACGCTTAGCCTGCACTCAACTCATCATAAAAGAAACATTTGTACTTGCTACTATCGTCTGCTAATATACTAGAACATAAGTTTTTTACTAGTGTGTCCAAAAACACGAGGAGGAGCATGGATACCTTGGACAAGCTCGAGCTTCTGGCCGATGCGGCCAAGTACGATGCGGCCTGCACCTCCTCCGGTGTCGGACGCAGACCACGCAAGGGTGCGCTCGGTTGCACTACCGCTGCAGGCTGCTGTCACAGCTTCACCCCCGACGGACGCTGCATCACCCTACTCAAGGTGCTCATGTCAAATGCCTGTAGCTACGACTGCGCCTACTGCGTGAGCCGTGCGTCGGCATGCTGCAGACGGGCGACCTTCTCCCCACGCGAGCTGGCGGAGCTCACGGTGGACTTCTACAGGCGCAACTACGTCGAGGGGCTCTTCCTCTCATCGGGCGTCATGGGAACGCCTGACGCCACGACGGAGCGTATGATCGAATGCCTGCGGATACTGCGCGAGGAGCTTCGCTTCAATGGCTACGTGCACGCAAAGGTTATTCCCGGAACCTCACCCGAGCTCCTCGACCGCCTAGGCAGGCTCGCGGATCGTTTGAGTTCTAACCTGGAGCTTCCAAGCTCTGCCTCGCTCAGTCGCCTCTGCCCTAACAAGAGCGCGCGATCCGTGCTTGCGCCCATGGGGCAGATCGCGTGCACGCGCGCGCAGGAGGAGCGATCTCTGCCTGCCTGCACGGCACCTGAGCAGCGGCGTACGCTCACCTTGCGCCAGAGACGCACCGCCGCACAGGAAGGGCTATCCCTTCGCTCGAACGGCAACGCTTTTATCCTGGACAGACCCAAAAGCCAGGTGCCTGCCGCCAAGCGCAGCTTTGTTCCTGCCGGCCAGTCAACGCAGCTCATCGTCGGTGCCACACCAGAAAGTGACAACCATATCCTGCAGCTTTCCCAGTCGCTGTACCGGCGCTATGACATCCGTCGCGTGTTCTTCTCGGCCTATATGCCCATCATGGAGGACGAGCGCCTGCCCGAGCGAGACACTCCCGTGCCCCTCAGGCGGGAGCATCGCCTCTACCAGGCTGACTGGCTCATGCGCTACTACGCCTTTTCTCCAGACGAGCTCGCGACGCCAGGGGAACCTTGGCTCGATCTGGACCTCGACCCAAAGCTCGCCTGGGCGCTCAGACACATGGACCGCTTTCCCGTTGAGGTCATGGACGCCCCGCTCGAGCTTTTGCTGCGCGTTCCTGGCGTTGGACCCGTGGGGGCGAGGCGCATCATCGCCGCACGCGGGCACACGCGCCTTAGCTTTAGCGATCTCAGACGTCTCAACGTCACCCTCAAACGGGCGAGGCACTTCCTCACCTGCTCGGGAATACGTGACAAGGACTGTCCCCTCGACGAGGGGCTCATACGTCAGAGGATGGTGAGCGATGTCACAACAACACGATACAATCAACGTCGTCGTGAGGCGGAAGGGCAGCTCTCACTCTTCTAAAGAGCTGACGCCCACCGTGCGGCAGGTCGTGGACGAGCTCATTGCCGCGCTCACCCAAGGTGGCCAAGCCGTGCTCGCGGCAGAGACCACGCTCGAGGGTGTGCTCGCGGCGGTGGGTGTGGGCTACCTCGCCCACGCACATCCCACCCGCCTGAGGCTCGCGCCCCAAGGACAGGTTCAGCTGCAGCTCGGCGAGACGTGCGTTGCCATGCCCCCTACTGACGACCGAGGCGTCGTACGACTTGCCGCACGCGTCCATGCCGCCTTCGCTCGAGCCTGCGGCGAGGCCTGCGCCACACGGCTCGCGCTTGCTGCGGCATGCGACGACCCGGCCCTGCCACAGGTAGCACACGAGTACTTGCGTCTGGGCTTTTCCGTGAGACGTCAGCTGTACGGGAGAGTCACCGATCCTCGCTGCACGCGACTGAACAGCTTGGCTCGCCGCACACTGAGCGAGTGTGAAAAGACCAGGCAGTTTGTGCGCTTCTCACGACTCTCGGACGGGAGTTGGGCCTCCACGTTCGAGCCTCGGGCCAACACCCTCCCCCTCACGGCACAGCACTTTGCACGACGCATGCAGGCTGAGCGCTTCTGTATCGTGGACCCCATCCACCACGTGGCGGCATTCCACCACACGGGAGAGGCCACGATCAGCCTCCTTCACCTCGACGACACACTCACGCGGACCCTCCTTATGCGACAGCGCGACCTCGCCAACGAGGAGCCACTCATCCGCAATCTATGGCGTGGCTTCTACAGAGCGATGGAACTCCCCGGCAGGGGTGCGTCCCAGCGTGGCTATGACCTGCGCGCGAGCTGGATGCCCAAGCGCCTTTGGAAGAACCTCACGGAGCTTGTGCCCGAGCTCACCAGTCGTGGACCCGAGCGCTATCGAGAAGCCTAGATGCCATCCCTCAGGCTACCACTGGGCCCCGGGCATGCGCGCCTGGTCCCTCTGCTGCTTGACAGACACGCCAAGCCATACCGCAAGTGTGGGAATACCCACGCCGATCAACGTCAAAATCGTGAAGGTGAAGGTCTGAGCAAAAATGTCTTCTAGGACATCAAATATCGCATAGGCAAGCAATATACCCGATATCACCAGGTACGGCATCACCTTCTCAGGATCGTTTGCCGCGCGAATGCCAAAGATGCCCGTCAGCAACACGGCAACGCTCACCAGAAAAGCCTTGAGGGCGAGAACAAATATCAGAGCGGCAAGTTCTGACTCAGATATAACGATACCTCGCTCCCTCATCTGCTGGATTAAACGAGACGCCAAGCTACCCCCGGCCCCAGCTTCCTCACCTACATAAAGAGACCACATGAATAAGAGGGCCAAGAGCATAAGAACGCCTCCGACCACATGTAGAATCGCAAGGACCTTCAAACCGCGCTGGGCACCGCTGCGCTCCCCATAGCCAAGGTTAGAGCCCCCATAGTTGGAATAGTTAGAACCCCCATAGTTGGAATAGTTAGATCCCCCATAATTGGAATAGTTATCCACAACTGCTCCCCTCATTTGTCTACGCCTCGCACACAAATATAGCAGAAGTTGAAGGAAAACTACTCAGAAGATCAAGGATGGAGGTCCCCGAGAGACGGCGACTCTCCCACGCTTTGGCCCAGAGCACCGGCCGCCGGACTGACAGACGCTGATTCTAGCGTCCCAATCGCATGAGGGGCACGCGGAGCAATCGATAGACTGCGGAGATCTCGCCCACGGCCGGTGCGAGAGGCGATTGAAACTGCTAGCGGTACGCCGACACTGCCACTCGGTCTTGAACGTACGGGGCTGCACGCTCGGGAGCGAGTGGCAGTGCGAGCGGTACGCTCGGGACGACCTTTGGGCCTGGGGGCGCAGCATCGGCATCGGGACGCGCCTCTGACCTTGCCGGGAACGACCCTTCCGCGAGGGGGAATCTCTTTGCAGGCAGGGAGGTCGCTTCTGCAGGCAGGGAGCTTTCTCGGCTGGTCAAGCGGATTTGTCCCGCATCGCATTAGCGCAGGGGGCTGCACCAGGCACAGTGTTGGTACGACCTCTGTGCCACATGGGCACTTAGGAATGCCCGTCCGCTGCCAGCTAGCGCTGCCCGGCTCCAAGGCGAGGGGCCAAGGCCATTGCCTACGGATCCTCCTCGCAATGCCCGCCCATGTTCCTGGACCCACGACATGATTGCTCTCTCCCTGCCCCCTGACGGCAGCAACGAGTGCTGCCAAGAAGACTGAGTCAGCTAAGGCGCTGTCCTACCGCTCTCTTGGGGTCAGTCGAGGCGTAAGGACCGCACACATCCTCAAAGGCTATCCCTACAGGTCACCGCTGCGCCCCAGGCATGCGCGCCTGATCCCGCTGCTGCTTGATGGACACGCCAAGCCAAACCGCAAGCGCAGGAATACCCACACCGATCAGGGTCCAGAACGTGAGTGTGAAGGTCTGATTCAGAATAGTTGCTAGTATATCAAATATCCTATAGGCAAGCAAGATGCCCGATGTCACCAGATACGGTGTCACCTTTTCAGGATCGTTTGCCGCACGAATACCAAAGACACCCGTCAGTAACACGGCAACGCTAAGCAGAACAGCTATAGCCATGATGATAATAGTTAAGCATCAGAGAGGCACTCTCTGACTCAGACAAAACGATGCCTTGCTCACCCAACTTCTGGATTAAGAGAGACGCCTGACTGATCTTGCTCTCAGCATTAGCTTGTGCCTTGACAGACCACATGAGCAAGAGGCCCAGCATGAGAACACCTCCGATCGTATGTAGGATCGCAAGGACCTTCAAGCCGCGCTGGGCACCGCTGGGCTCCCCATAGCCAAGGTTAGGACCCCCAGAGTTGGAATAGTTGGAACCCCCATAGTTGGAATAGTTATCCACAACTGCTCCCCTCATTCGTCTACGCCTCGCACACAAATATAGCAGAAGTTGAAGGAAGACTACTCAAAAGACCAAGGAGGGAAGCCCCCCACGGAGCAGCAACTCCTCCACACCTTTACCCAAGGAGCTAGCAACAGAACTAGCGAGCGCCGGGTCCTGTCAACCTCATCATATGAGGGACACGCGAAACACATCGATAACCCATCGGGATCTCGCCCACGATCGTTGCGAAAAAAGCTCGAGAGGTATCTGGCAGCGCGTCGACACTGCCACTCGGTATCGAGCGTGCCGATGCGGTACGCTCAGGGCCGAGTGGCAGTGCAACTCACGGCAACCGGTACGTTCAAGGTCGAGTGGCAGTGCACTTCACACTGCCACTCGATGGTGAACGTACGGGGCCGGTACGCTCAGGGTCGAGTGGCAGTGCAATCGGTACGCTCAGGGTCGAGTGGCAGTGCACTTCACACTGCCACTCGATGGTGAACGTACGGGGCCGGTACGCTCAGGGCCGAGTGGCAGTGCAACTCACGGCAACCGGTACGCTCAGGGCCGAGTGGCAGTGCCGGCCGAGACGGCCCCAAACTCGTAAGTGCCACGTCAGCATCAGGATGCGCCCTAAGTGAGGCGGGTCCCAAGCCTTACCGAGAGCGACCCCTCCGCGAGGGGGAATCTCTTTGCAACTGGGTGGATGCAACTGGGTGGCCTTTTTGCAGGCTACAACTGGGTGGCCTTTTTGCAGGCTGGATGGTCCCCTTTTTTACAGGCTGGACGGTCCTCTGGCCGGTCAGGCTGATCTGCTCCACATGTCCATAGCGCAGGAGCCGTACCGGGCACAATGCTGGTACAGCCCCTGCGCGACGCAAGCGAATAGGAACGCTCGTCAACTCTTAATACCCGTCCGCTGCCAACTAGTCCAAGTCGTTGAAGTTGGTGTCTGTCATGGGAGAATAGGTTGTGGCCTCCTGATCAACGATGCCAGATGACGGCTGGCCCGTGGAGTTCCTCGGCAGCGAAGGCGTGGGTGTGATCACCGGGTTGACAGATGACGAGGAGCCGTTTGGAGCATTCAGTGTCTGCTCGGGGAAGACGGAGTCCGCATCGTCCATGAAGTGCTGCAGGAGCTTCTTGTACTCGCCGCGGAAGTCCTCGCGAGACTGCTTGAGGCGGTCGATCTCGTCCATCTCGGCCTGTTTCTCGGCAAGCGCCTGACGGATGACCTCCCGGGCCTTCTGGTCAGCCTCGCTGCGGATGGTATCGGCATTGACCTGGGCGTCCGCGATAAGCTTGTCGGCACTTTGCTGCGCGATGATGAGCACTTGCGAGATCTGGCGCTCGGAGGCGATGATGCCGGCGTCTTGGGGCTCAGCCGCTATCGGAGTGGCTGGGAACCCGAACGCTCCGGCGCCTTCGTTTTGCTCCATAAGCTGCGCGACCTGTGCCTGAGAGGCCGCCAGCTGCTGCTCGGAGCTGTTGAGGCGACTCTTGAGGTCAGCAATCTTCTGAAGCATGGCATCAACCTCGCCTGAAAGCTGATCAAGAAAGGCGTCAACCTCCTCGGTGTTGTAGCCATTCTTCTTAGCCGCAGAGAATGTCATTGATTCGATGTCTGCTGGGGTGATAGCCATGTTGGTTCCTTTCAAGTTTGTCTCTGTGCTACGTCAGCAGGGGATACCACTGAGCATAGTGTAACCTAAAACCTCGCAAGTGCGCGACCGATGAACTCCAGCACGATAATCGCGAGGACTGGCGAGAAGTCGATGCCTCCCATCGGAGGCAAAAAGCGCCTGAAGATCCCGATGTAGGGTTCCACGATCGCCCCCAGTCCCTTACGGACGCTCTCCGTGGGTCCTCCCGGTCGATAGGGGACCCAACTTAAGATGGCCCAGATGATGATGACGGTCACATAGGCGTCTATCAGCTTCAATAGTATCCATCCCATAGGCGCTCACTCCCCCTTCGCCTGTCCGAGTTCGGCCGTTCTCGCAAGAGCCGCATCGATGCCCTCCTCGACGGCGAGCATCAACGACGGCTCCATCGCCCTGAGGCCGGCCGCAGTCGTCCCCCCCGGAGACGTCACTCGCTCCATGTAGGCCCTCGGATGCTCACCCGACTCCAGAAGCTGCCCTGCCACCCCCCTCATCGTGGAGAGGACCATCTCGCGGCAACCGGCGGCAGGAAGCCCGTGCTCGACGCCGGCCCTCACAAGCAGATCCGCAAAGAGCGCAATGTAGGCAGGCCCACAGGAGACGACCGCTCCCTCGACGTCAAGCTGGTCCTCCCGCATGACAAGCGTGCAGCCGAGACAACCGAACAGGGCAGACGCAAGCCCAACGTCCTCGCGAGTCGCCGCCGAGCCGGCGCAGACTGCCGTGGCACCAGAGACGGCCCATATCGGTAGGTTAGGCATCACACGGATAATGCGCGATGCGGGCATGAGGGACTCGAGTGCCTGGAGCTTGACGCCTGCCGCGATCGAGATCACGAGCCTCCCCCCCAGAAGATCGCTGGCTTTTTTCACGACATCGGGAAGAACCTGCGGCTTGACCGCGATGATAACGACATCGGGAGACGTTGCCCCCATCGAGGAGGCAGCGTCAAACACCTGAATACCTTCAGAGGCGAGATGGTCGCGCCTGTCTTGACAGGGGTCGGCGACGAGCGCACGCTGTGGCTCGAGTGAACCCGTACGTACAAGTCCCAAGGCTATGGCAGAGCCCATGGTGCCGCCGCCCACAATGGCGATTGTCTTGTCACGCAGAGCCGGCATGCAACTACCTTTCTATCGTCCCGTCCTGAACGAGCTTGTCGATGTCCTGTTGCGAGAGCTCGATGCCCTCTGGAAGTACAACGAATACGCGATCTCCCAGCTCATCTACTGTCCCATTGACCCCACAAGAGAGTCCAAAGCAGAAGTCGAGCACGCGCTTGGCGGTCTCGATGTTGGTGTTCCTGAACGCGAGGACGACGGGCTGGCCGGTGCGAACACGCCTGACGACCATCTGGACGTCATCATAGGAGGCGGGCTTGATGACGTACGGGGGGAGCTTTCCCGAGCTGCTCTGGCGCGGAATCGGCTTGAGGCCGATGTCTCCCGGCGTATGGCCTCCCGTAGTGTTGCCGAGAACCGACTCGCCGCGCGTCGCGATGGAGGACGTCTCGTCCTGCGAGTAGTCTTGGTATCCGTACCCACGCTCGTCGCGCTCGCGCGTCGCGTACTCTCGCTCACGCGTTGCATATCCACGATTGTTACGAACCGTCGGGGCGGGCGCACGGTAGTCGTCTTCGTAGTCCCGGGTTCGCGCCGTGTAGGCCCGTGCGTTGGGATTCTCGCCCTGCTGCTGCGCCACTGGCCTGCCGGAGCGTGTGTACACCGAGACGCTCTCCGCCTCGGGACGACGCGTGTTACCAAGGACGCCCGAGGTCTCGCGCTCGTCACGGCGATGGGAGGACCGGCTGTCCTGCCTATCATCGTAGTCGTCGTAATAGTCGTCGTAGTCATCCTCCTGGGGACGGAGCCTGTTGCGTAAGTTATCGAGAAAACCCATCTCATCCTGCCTTTCCGGCCGACCACGCTCGGCAGACGGCCACACGCTGTGCGCCTGGCGCTATCGCAGCTCGTACCCTGGATCGAAGACTATCCTGCCTAACCTGACCAAGGTAGAGCCCTCCTCTATCGCGATGTGGAAGTCGTCGCTCATGCCCGAGGAGAGGACCTCGAGCCCAAGGCCCGTATCGGCCCTCAGTACCTCCGCCAGCTCGCGCAGACCGCAAAACGTCCTGCGGGCGCCGTCGGCGTCATGGGCCGGCGCCATTGTCATGAGTCCCCTCACGGCAATGCCATCAAGCCCCATGAGCTGATCCATAGCCCCCCGAAGCTCCTCTGGCGAGAAGCCGGCCTTGGACTTTTCGCCGCTCACGTTGACCTCAAGGAGCACGTCACAGCGCAGGCCACGCACTGCGGCACGCTTCGATATGGACTGCGCGAGATGCACGGACGACACCGAGTGGATGAGCGAGACCTTGCCGATGACCTGGTTGATCTTGTTGGTCTGGAGATTACCTATCATATCGAAGCGCGCGCCTCGCAGCTCTGGGTACGCCTCGATGCCCTCAAGCTTGCGCTTGAGCTCCTGGGGCCTGTTCTCACCAAAGGCACGGTAGCCCGCCTTCCAGGCCAGCACGACCTCCTTCGGTCCCACCGTCTTCGAGACCGCGAGCATGGTCACCTCATCGGGGCTACGGCCTGCCCTCCTCGCGGCTGCTGCCATGCGCTCACAGATGGCCTTTCGCCTCTCGACGAGGAAGCTATCAAGCTCAGTCTGCTCGTTGCCTCTCATGCCGCCTCATCCTCCTCCCACGGCCCACGCACCGCAAGGGCACCATGGCGCCCACACGTACCGCCCTGCGCACGATACGAGAAGAATCTCTTCGGACACCTCACCGTCGAGGCTGTGCAGCCAAGGACGTTTTGCCTCGCCAGGCCCACCCTCTCGAGCGAGGCCGCGATGGCCGCCCCAAGGTTAAGCCTGCGTTCGCCTGCGCAGACGACGTCGCCGAACTTCTCCACGAAGCGCCCGAGCAGCTCTTCGGACACCTCGTAGTCCTCTGCGCCTATGTGAGGCCCTAAGTAGGCACAGATCCCCTCGAATCCTGACCCACTCACCTCGGCAAGGACCCGCGCCGCTGTGGCGGAGACCTCCGCCAGCGTGCCGCGCCAGCCCGAGTGCACGACGGCGAAGCCCCCCTGCGAGACAAGCACGACAGGAACACAGTCCGCAAAGCAGAGCAAAACCGGCACGCCCCGAGCGCAGCACACGATGGCATCGGCGCCTGCCTCGGCCTCTGCCTGCGCCAAGGAGACCGCAGCGTCGGTGGCTGAGCTCACGACGACGACATGGTCGCCATGCACCTGCCTGGGCGAGATAAGCCTCCCAAGAAGACCAGCCGCCCCGAGGGCGTACAGGGCGCGGCGACGGTTCTCCCTCACGTGACCCGGATCATCTCCGCAAAAGGCCCCAAGGTTGAGCGAGGACCATGGCCCACCCGAAACGCCACCCGTACGCTCCGTAAACGCGAATGCCACTCCACTCGGACGTCCTGCGTCGCCAAGGAAGGTCACACCATGCGCGCTCAGGCGATTGAGACGAGGCGCGCCCATGCTAGATGCGGCTGCGCTTGAGGAACTCGGGGATATCGAACTCCTTGTCGTTGCTGGAGCTCGACGAGCGCGAGCCGTCTGAGGAGCCGGTGCTGCGAGACTTAGGCACGGACTGCGAAGAGCGCGAGGAGCGGCTCCTGTCAAGCGTGAGTGACGGGATGGACTGCTGGACGTTCGCATCATTGAAGCCCGTGGCGATGACAGTGACGCGCACCTGGTCGCCGAGGCTCTCGTCCACGACGGTGCCGAAGATGATGTTTGCCTCTGGATCAACGTTCTTGGCAACCACGTCGGCGGCGTCGTTGATCTCCTGGATGCCGAGGTCCTTGTTGCCCGCTATGGAGAGCAAGACGCGCGTCGCACCGTCTATGGAGCTCTCGAGCAGGCGCGAGGCGATCGCCTCCTCGGCCGCGTCGGTCGCACGGCTGTCGCCGGAGGCGGTACCGACGCCCATCATCGCGGTACCTGCGCCGCGCATGATGGTACAGACGTCGGCAAAGTCAAGGTTGATGAGACCAGGCACGGTGATGAGGTCCGTGATGCCCTGGGTGCCCTTGCAAAGCACGTCATCGGCCATACGGAAGGCCTCGATAAAGGAGGTCTTCTTCTCGGAAAGGTCGAGCAAGCGGTCATTGGGAATCACGATGAGCGCGTCGACGCTGTCCGAAAGGGTCTGAATGCCATCGCTGGCACGGTTAGTGCGGGGGCGCCCCTCGAAGGAGAAGGGTTTGGTCACGACGCCGACGGTCAGAGCTCCCACATCGTTCTTGGCGATGTCCGCAACGACAGGGGCAGCTCCCGTACCGGTACCGCCTCCCTCACCCGCAGTGATGAAGACCATATCGGCACCTGCGAGAGCCTGCTTGATCTCGTCATGGGAGTCCTCGGCAGCCTCGGCCCCGACCTCGGGGTTGGCACCGGCGCCAAGACCACGCGTGATGTCCTGGCCAATGTGAACCTTGATGTCCGCGTCCGATATCGCGAGCGCCTGGGCGTCGGTATTGATGGCAACGAACTCGACACCGCGAATGCCCTCCTCGATCATGCGGTTGACAGCGTTCGAGCCACCGCCGCCTACGCCCACGACCTTGATTACGGCCATGTAGTTGCTAGGGATGTCTGAGTCGATCATTGTTCCTCCTTGCCTGGCGACAGCCTTTGGCGCGTCAATCTCCTCGGGCACGAGCAGCTCCTCGGCCTTTGGGGTAGAACTCGCGATGACGCTCGTCTTGAAGTGACTCGCTTTTTGCTTCGATTTCATGCTTCACTCTACTCCGGTTACTGCTTGCGTCCCTGTTGCCACTCCATGAAAGCCCGTCGTGAAAACCTTAAACCTCAGGTAGACCCCTATGGCTCACACAAAGTGCGTTATAGTCGCATAAGACCACCCGGACGTCAACACATATGTACATTATATGAAACGGGCTGGTACATTGCTTGTTGACTGAGAAGCATCGTCTCCAGCTCTACTTGAGAGTTTGCCCTCATTGCCGCGTGAATCCCCTCTCAGACAGCATCGGGACCTCAATGCGTCTGTGTCCCTCAAGTCATCATGAGACAAGACAAAGGGGTGTGAGCTTGGCAGGTCAGGATCCGGCACCCTCGCCCGCACCCACGGCACCGGTGCCCGCCTTCACATCATCGCTGTCTATGGCACGATAGCTGGGATTAAGCGGCGTTCGCACGTTGATGTAGGTGAGCTTGTCTTGATGCTTGGCGAGCATACCCAAGATGGCCGTCTGCTTGGCGTCAATGTCGGTCGCGGCGCCAAGCGAGACCTGCACGCCGCTCGAGAGCGTGCAGGAGATGGAGTCGAGGCTCGTGATGGAGTAGCTGACGATCTGCGACCTGAGCTCAGAGGAAAAGTTTTCCTGATAAGACTGGACGGCCCCTATGACATCATCCGTCGCGGCATGTCCGGCGATAGGACTCACCGATGGAGGCGCGTCCGTGAGGAGAAGGACTCCAAGCTCCTGGGCCCTTTCCAGCGCCACATCATTTATAGACTGCTTATCTCCCACCGTGATGGGATAGGGCTCTATCCACACACCGCCCTCTCCCAGCGTCCAGGCGATGTTACCAGTTCCCATCACGACTATGGCTTGAACGCTCGTCTCATGCACCGTGATCCTGAGGTGATCGGGAAACTCCCGCACATAGCTCACCGAGCCTACCCATGGGTTCCTCTTGAGGTTGCTCGTGATATCGCCCTCGTCGAGGTTGAGCAAGGTCGCCCCATCGGGGATGTTCGCGAGCCTGATGATGTCATCCGCACTCATGTGGTCGGTGACCTCAGCGTCGATGCCTGTGATGGTGAAGAGGGGCGTGTAGGAGAGCACGAGCAGGGCGAGAAGTCCGAGAAGCGCCAAGGTTGCGACGATGATGCCTGCGACTATGGCACGCCTGATGGGACGCTGACGCTCAAAGACCTCGGCTTGGGTCCTACGATGATCCGGTGCCATCGGACGCGAAGGGGAGCGGCGTGCCTCCATGGCGACACCTCCCGCCCTCAAGGTCGAAGCGGCTGGCTTGCCGTCTCGCGTAGAGGGGCGCAGGCGATCCCTCGGGTTCTGAGTCCCTCCCGCACCGCGCCGACTACCATCGTGGCGCATCTCCGCTCGCGCTGGGGATACTCTGTTGCGCGCCGTCGCTCGCCTCGCACCCCTCTCCCGCACCGCCATCCTCCCCTAGGCCCCAAACCCCAGGAACTTTACCTCGCAGCTCAGGTCTACCCCAAAACGTTCTTGAACGGCTTCATGGACCTCGCGCATGAGTGCCACGACATCTGCGGCCGTGGCACCGCCAGCATTGACAATGAAGTTTGCGTGCATCTTGCTGATCTGCGCGCCCCCGACGCTGCGGCCCTTGAGGCCGCAGCGCTCGATCATCTTGGCTGCAGAGCCATCGGGGGGATTTCTGAAGACAGAGCCACAGGACGGCAAGCCAAGCGGTTGCGCCCTTCTGCGCTGAGACGTACGTCGATTCATCTCGGCAGCTATCGCATCCTTGCTCCCTGGCTTGAGGAGAAGGTCAACCTCAAGGATGATCGCGGCGGGATCTATCGAGCACCAGCGGTAGCCCCACTCAACCTCGTCTGCAGAAAGACGCCTCAGGCTCCCGGCGGCGTTCGCGATGACCACACTCTGCACGTAGTGCCCGATCCAGTGATGGCGGGAACCCGCGTCCATGGAGATGGCCCCGCCGACAGTCCCGGGGATCCCCATGCAGAACTCGATGCCCGAAAGCGAGTGGGAAAGCGTCTCCCTCACGAGCTTGGGGAGGAGCACCCCTGCCCCCACCGTCACTTGACCATCATCGAAAAAGACGAGTTTGGAGAACTCCCTGCCCAGCTCTATGACACAGCCACGATAGCCCGCATCCGAGACGAGCACGTTCGAGCCCTTGCCCAAGATGACCCACTCGATGTCCTCACGAGCGAGCACCTCAAGCGTCCTCTTGAGTGCGGGGTAGCTGTGGACACAGACGAAGAGGTCAGCAGGGCCACCGATGCGATACGTCGTCCTGTGCGAGAGCTTTTCCTCCCTGATCACCTCAGCGTCATAGGCGCCCGAAAGTGACATGTATGCGTTGAAGAGGCTCACCTTAGGCGTCCCCACCCTCATCGCGCTCGCGGACGGCCTCAATGAAGGCGGGTCCGATAGCCGTCACGTCGCCGGCACCCAAGGTTATCAGGAGGTCGCCCTCCCGGCAGATGCCAAGGAGCGTCGAGACGACCTTCTTGGGCGTGGGAGCGAAGCGGACCTCGCCCACGCCGCCCGCGTCGATGACGTTGTTGGCAACGACCTTTCCGGAAACCCCGGGGATCGGCGTCTCCCCTGCGGGAAAGACCTCGGTCACGACGAGCACGTCGGCGTCACCGAAGGCGCGAGCGAACGTTGAGGCGAGCGCCTGAGTCCTGCTGTAGCGATGGGGCTGGAACACGCAGACGACGCGAGCAAAACCAAGCCCTTTGGCTGCGGCGAGCGTCGCCTTGATCTCGGTCGGATGATGGCCATAGTCATCCACGACCGTGATGCCGTCTATGTCGCCCACATGCGTGAAGCGACGGTGCGCACCCTGGAAGAGCGAGAGCGCCTCGGCGGCCTTCACGACGTCAAGACCACACACGTCTGCCGCCGCGATGGCGGCGGTGGCATTGGCCATGTTGTGCCTGCCGGGGTTCGCCTTGATGGTCACCTCGACCGCAGCTGAGTGCGGTGTCTTGACCCAAAGCCGGCTCCTCAGGCTATGGGGGTCGCTCTTGGCCGTGCAGACGTAGTCGCAAGATTCGCTAAATCCATACGATACGAAGCGGCGTCCGGTCGAGCGGGCAAGCTCGATGTAGTGGGGGACGTCACCGTTGACGATGATGCAGCCATCCTCTCCGACAAGGTCCATGAACTGGCAGAAGGTCCTCTCGATGTTCTCGAGCGAGCCGTAGTGATCGAGATGGTCGGCCTCGATGTTGGTCACGACGACCACATCGGGATCGAGGTAGAGAAAGGAGCCGTCCGACTCGTCGGCCTCGCAGACGAAGTACTCCCCCGTTCCGTTTCTGCCATTGGTACCATACTCCTCGACAATCCCACCTATGAGGAAGGAGGGGTCGCATCCGAGATGGTCGAGCATGGTCGCGATCATGGACGAGGTAGTGGTCTTGCCGTGCGTGCCCGCCACGGCAATGGTCAAAGACCCCCTCGAGAGCGCCCACAGCATCTTGGCACGGGGCCAGACGGGAATGTTGAGCTCCCGAGCGCGCACGACCTCAGGATTGTCCTCCGGAACGGCCGACGAGGTCACGACAAGGTCGGGTACCGTCTCGTCTATGGTCGAGGCTCTGTGGCCAATATAGACCTCGACGCCCGCATCCACAAGGTCACGAACGTAGCTCGAGGCCTTGAGGTCGGAACCCGTTACCCTGCGCCCACGTTCGTGGAGCACGTGTGCGATCCCACTCATGCCCGCACCCCCTATACCAACGAAGTGGGCGCTCGTGAAGCTGCTTGCGTTGTCGTCTGTCATGGTCATGAGATCCTCTCGCCCTGACGGCGACCGACCTGGTCACCTGCGTGTACGTTGTTGTGCGTGCGCATGTTTACCCAACGTCCGACATGCCCCCTACCACTCTAGCGCAAAGGCGCCCGTCTAGGTACCAAGCGCCTCGACGCCCTCGACCTGATCCGCAAGCGCCATAGCCGCACGATCCTGGGCGAGGCTCTTCGCCGCCTGGCGCATGGATGTTCGCCTCTCACCATCATCGATGAGGCGACGAAGGCTCTCAAGGAACGCAGGGGTATCTATCTGGTCGTCCGGAAGCAGGACGGCCGCGCCGGCATCTACGAGATAGCGCGCGTTGACCGTCTGGTGGTCGGCTGTCGCGAAGGGATACGGGACGAGAAGGGCGGGCACGGCAAGTGCGGCGATCTCGGCGATCGAGGATGCGCCGGCACGAGAGAGCACAAGGTCGGCGGCGGCGAGCGCCTCTCCCATGGCGTCGATGTAGGGCACTACCCTCCATCGGCATCGCTCCTCTTCGCTCAAGCGCAACTCAGCCACCACGCGATCAAAGTCCTTCTTGCCTGTTGAGTGAAGCACGTACAGCCCCGTATGAGAGAGGAGCTTGTCCTTAAGCGCGACGAGACCGTCATTCAGGTGCCGGGCTCCGAGCGAGCCACCAAAGACGAGCAGCAGCATGGCGTCATCGGGAATGTCATTGTTAGCGCGACCAGCCTCGCGACTCGCGCCAATGACGCTCTGTCGAACCGGGTTGCCCGTCACGACGATCTGGGTCTGCGCGCTGACGCGACTCTTGAAGGCGTCGATGGCAATCGGCAGCGAGACGCACACGCAATCGACCTTGCGCGCCAGCAACCTGTTCGCAAGTCCGGGCACCGAGTTCTGCTCGTGAAGTATGCAGGCGACCCCCTTGGCGTGGCAGCATCTGAGCAGTGGCATCTCGACGTAGGCGCCAAAGCCAACCGCCGCATTGGGGGTGCCGTGGGCGTCGAAGTAGTCATTGATCCTCCTCTGCGCCCTGTGCATGCGCCAAAGCGCTGTGGCAAGCGTCCAAGGTCGGGAGCGATCGAAGCCGGTCACCTCGATGGGCACAAAGGAAAAGCCCGCCTGCGGCACGAGCGTCGCCTCAAGACGAGTGGGTTGACCGAAGAACGTAAGCTCGTGCCCACGCCTTCTCAGCTCCTCGGCGAGGGCAAGGGCTGGGTTGATGTGGCCGGCTGTCCCCCCAGCCGCGATGGCGACGTGCATCGTGTCGGGCACGGCGATCAGCTCCTTCCTCTTCGATCATCCCTCGCTCTACGCGCCTTTGACCTTGAGTGCCTAGACCGCAGTCGCTCAGAGGCGCTCGGGCCCAGGTCGATGCGCCTCCTGCCCGAGGAGTCCACCCTTACGCGCCCAGGAGGATCTGGGGATGGGGCCTTTTGGTCCGCACGTCCACCACCGACGAGCCTCAACGTCGAGTGGGGTCTCGCCAACCGTGCCGAGCGCACCGTCACCTCCCCCACCTGGCCAGACTCAGAAGTCGAGAGCTCATCGTCGTCGCGCACCCGCAGGTTCTGACGCGCCCCGTCAAGCTCCGTCAGGGAAAGTCCCGACTCGCATGATACCGAAAAGATCAGGCCGACCAGCATAATGCTCGACATGATCGAGGAGCCTCCGTAGGAGATGAACGGTATGGGCTTGCCCGAGAGAGGAAATATCCCGATGACGCCACAGACGTTGAGGAGCATTTGGATGGCGAGCATGGAGGAGCAGCCAAGAGCGACGAGCTGGCCTGCGGCGTCGGGAGCGTACCTGGCGATTTTGAACCCCGCCCAGAGCACCACGAGGAAGCCCACGATCACGCCGATGGTGCCGATAAGGCCGCACTCCTCCCCTATGACAGCGAAGATGAAATCGTTATGCGCCATGGGCAGGTAGCTGTACTTCTGACGACTCATACCGATGCCAAGGCCAAAGACGCCGCCCGAGCTGAAGGCATAGAAGCCCTGCACGAGTTGGTAGCTCTCCTTCTCCTGGTATTTCCAGGGGTCGAGCATGGCGAGCAGGCGGGCCCTCGAGTAGGGTTGGGCAAAGGAGAGGACAAAGAATGCGACAAGCCCCAAGACGAGCAGGGAGATCACGACCTTTGCCGGACAGCCTGCGAAGTAGGCCATGATGAGCAGCGTCAGCGCGAGCACCATGACAGTACCCTTGTCCGGCTGAAGCAGTATCAGGGCAAGCGGAGCGAGGACCCCGAGTGCGAATAGCCTCTTGAACTCCTGCCAGTCGAGCTCATCCGAGCGAAAGTAGCGCTCCATGAGGTTCGCGCCTGTAAGGATGACCGTGATCTTCGCGAACTCGGAGGGCTGGAGCGTGAAGGGCCCCAAGGCGATCCATCTGTATGCGCCATTGGTGTCCCTGCTCGCGATAGGTAGCCATATGACGAGCAGCAGCACGAGCGTAACCACCCAGGCTGGCTTCAGACACCTATCGATGATGGTCCTATAGCCCAGCCTCACGATGACGACGGCGAAGATGACACCGACGACAGAAAAGGCGAGCTGACGCTTGAGGTAGTACAGTGCATCCCCGTTCGAGGTGAGCGCCGTGACCGAGGAGCTCGAGTAGACCATCAGAAAGCCAAAGGAGACGAGCGCGAAGATCGCTGCGAGAAGGATGAGCCGCGGCTTTATGAGGCGAACGGGAACGCCCCAGATCATATGATCGTCTCGCGTCTTCTCGCGCGCCCCCCTCTCCCGGAGGCGTTGGCTGAGGAGGCTGCGGCTCGACTTCACGTGCGCCATCATCGTGCGCCCCCCACGTCCGTTGGCGAGAGCCTTGCCACGAGCGACTTGAAGAGCCTGCCGCGCTCCCCCATGTCCTTGAACTCGTCGAAGGAGGAGCAGGCGGGCGAGAGGAGCACGATGTCCTTGGGAGCAGCGAGCTCGACTGCCGCAGCGAAGGCATCACGGAGGTGCTCGCGGCGAACGACGCGAGCGGACCGCTCGGCTGTGGCTGCGCCCTCCACCTCCTGGGCCATCCTCTTTCCAGCGTCACCAAAGCACACGGCGACCTTACAGCGAGCGGCCACGTCACGGGCAAGCGGTGCGAGATCGAGGCCCTTGTCATAGCCACCCAGAAGGACGATGACGTGACCCATGGGAAAGGAGCTGAGCGCCTTAGAGACCGAGTCGGGGTTGGTCGCCTTGGAGTCATTCACAAAGCTGACGCCCGCCACCTCACCACAGGGCTCGATGCGGTGCTCAAGGGGCCTGAAGTCGCGAAGGGTGTCGTTCACGACGGGTTCGCTCACGCCAAGCTCGAGCGCGATCGAGGAGGCAGCCAGCGCATCCTCGATGTTGTGGGCACCCTTCACGCCCATCTCTCCTGCTGGCAAAAGGATGTGCTCGATCCCATCAAGGCGCACGACGAGGCGATCGTCCCGCACGAACGCCGCGCAGGCACCACCGCAGTCAGCGGCCACGTCAAGCGTCAGGGTGCGAAGCCCTCTCGCCAGGAGGCGCTCACGGATGGGCACACACCATCTGTCTCTGTCAGACACGATTGCCAGGTCGCCCACGCCAAGGTTCTGGAACAGCTTCTCCTTTGCGGCAGCGTAGGCTCCCATGGTCTTGTGCCACTCCAGATGGTCGGGCGCTATGTTGAGCAGACAGGCGACGCGCGGGTGAAGCCTCTGGGTCGTCTCGAGCTGAAAGCTCGAGAGCTCGGCCACAATCCAATCACCGGCGTCCCGCTCAGAGACTGCCCTGATCGTGGGCGTGCCTATGTTGCCTGCGGCGACAGCGGCACCACGTCCCCTCTTGAGGAGCTGACAGGCAAGGGTGGTCGTGGTCGTCTTGCCGTTGGTCCCGGTGATGGCCACCCAGCGCTCAGGGCTCTCGCGCCACGCAAGCTCAGGCTCACTCACTGTCTCGGTCGCATGCGCCCATGCGGACTGGAAGAAGGGCGAGTCCTCAGGAATGCCCGGCGAGACGACGGCAAGGTCGTAGCGCTCCTCGTCCTCGATCTCATCTGTACCTAAGATGACACGAATGCCCGCTGCCTCAAGCTCACGGGTGACCTGGCCCTCAAAGGACGCGACGCCGCCGTAGACCGTGACGGACGACACCCTGTCTTTGGCACGCAGCCCCTGCAGGTAGAGGGCCACGTCCCTGCCCGTCCTGCCGACGCCGAGGACGAGCGTGTCTCCAAGCTGACATCTTGCAATCGTCGCATCAGTCACGATGAGCCTCCTACCCAAGCTGAAAGTAGAGCGCAAAACCCAGGGAGGCGAAGGCAGCCGAGATGATCCAAAAGCGGATCACGACCTTCGTCTCGCTCCAGCCCAGCCTCTCGAAGTGATGGTGGATGGGCGCCATCAGAAAGACGCGCCTACCCGTCGCCTTGAAGCTCACGACCTGAATGATGACCGAGAGTGCCTCGCAGATGAAGAGACCGCCCATGATCAGCGAGACGAGCTCCGATTTGGTGAGCACAGCCAAGGCTGCGAACGCCCCGCCCAAGGCGAGCGAGCCGGTGTCCCCCATGAAGATCGACGCGGGGTAGCAGTTGTGCCAGAGGAAGCCCACACACGCACCCGCGATGGCCGCAGCAAAGACGGCAAGGTCCTTGGAACCGATGCTGAAGGCGACCATGCCCATAGCAAGCATTACGACGAGCGTGCAGCCCCCCGCAAGACCGTCAAGTCCATCCGTGAGGTTGACGGCATTGGACAGGCCCGCCATGAGCAGGAACACGAAGATGAGGTAGATCCAGGGGATGTGAATCCGTGTCCCGCCCACCTCGACGACAGAGGTGAGCACGCCCAGATTGAGAGAGAATCCCCCGGGGAAGTCGACCCACGGGGCGATGTCGCAGACGTTGACCGCCGCCAGGCAGAATGCGACCGAAATCGCAATGAGACCCGCCATCTTCTGGGGGGGCGTGAGGCCCAACGAGCGCTTGTGGGCAACCGACTCGATGTCATCGAGGAGGCCGAGAGACCCCGTCGCGAGCATCGCGAGCATCGCGAGGATGAGTTCTGCCGTCCAGCGCGCCTGCAGCGCGCAGGTGATGACGACACCTAAAAGTATGATGACCCCACCCATGGTGGGCGTGCCCTGCTTCTGCAGGTGGCGCTGGGGGCCATCCGCACGGATCTGCTGCCCCAGGCCCTCGTAGCGCATCAGCCTGATGAAGGCGGGCATCAAGAGTCCCGTGAGGAGCGCGGCGAGGGCTGCCGCGATGAAGACCTGGTACGTGGGGTAGCTTGGGTTGCCAAACATCAGCCGAGCACCTCCCTGACGAGGGCATCGAGACCTACGGCACGGGAGGCCTTGACAAGCACGAGATCATCTTCGGTAAGGGCGGGGACGATGACGCGACTTGCCTCGCCCACATCAAGGGCGCGCTCGATCCTATCCTCGGAGAAACCCATAGTGAGGGCCGCCTCCGCCATCTCGCTCGCCCACTCGTTTCCCACGACCACTAAGAGGTCGGGTCGTTTCGCGGCGGCATAGGCACCCACGTAGCCATGGAGTCGGCGGGCCTCGTCCCCCAACTCGCCCATCTCTCCGAGGATCGCAACGCGCCTGCCGACGCAGCTCATGGAAGAGAGCACATCAAGAGCGGATGCCATGGAATCGGGGCTGGCGTTATAGGAATCGTCTATGACGCGAGGGCGACCCTGCCTCTTCACGACCTCGAGGCGCATATGGGTCTGAGGCATTCTCTCGATCGCCATGACGGCGGCATGGCGATCGACGCCGAGGCGCTCGGCAACGGCCATGACGAGAAGGACGTCAGGGACGACGTGAAGTCCAGGCACGCCCAGCTTGGCGTCGAGGCGCAGCCCGTCGGTAAATGACAGGGTGAGCCGCGCGAAGCCCTCCCCATCAAGATGGATGTCCTCGGCATGCAGCTGCGCAGACGTCGAGCCACCCACATAGATGACCTCAATACCCGCCGGTCTTGCGAATTCATCCTCAATGAGGCGAGCGAAGTCGTTGTCAGAGGTCATGGCAAGAAAGGAGTGGACGCCTCCCTGGTCTTCCGACGTCGGCCTCATGGCCGAGAGTATCTCTGCCTTGGCCCGCGCGATGTTCTCCCTTGAGCCGAGCATGCCGACATGGCTCGTGCCCACGTTGGTGATGAGGGCGACGGTTGGTCTCGCACAGGCCGAGAGGCGCGCAAGCTCGCCTGGATGGTTCATGCCCATCTCGCAGACGAGCACCTCGTCTGTAGGAGAGGCCGTAAGCAGCGTGAGGGGCAGGCCTATGAGGTTGTTGAGGTTGCCCTTGGTCGCATGGACCCGATAGCGTTCTGCCAGGGCCGCAGCCAGCATGTCCTTGGTCGTCGTCTTGCCCACAGAGCCTGTGACGCCGACGACGGTCCACGCCGCGTTCTTCGCGCGCCAGGCGCCGGCAAGACGCAGCATGAACTGTTCGGGATCATCACCCTTGACACGGAACAGGGCACAGCCCGCCACCTTCGCTCGCTCCACAAGCTCCTCGGCCGGCTCGCGCGTGAGCGCGATGGCCGCCGCGCCCGCCTCGAGCGCCCCAAGCGCGTAGTCATTACCGTCGACGCGCTCGCCGACAAAGCAGACAAAGAGCCCACCTGCAGCCACCTCACGCGAGTCGATAGAGACCCCACGCACGGCGGCGTCCATACGACCGCAGAGCAACGCTGCCCCTGTGGCGTCTACGACATCCTGAACGGTGGTTTCGAGCATCTGGCGTTCTCCTTTGCAGACCTACGCGCTCGGCTTGACCCTCATGTTGATGAGGGACGGTCCCATGATAGTCGAGAAGAGTGGCGCCGCAGAGCCCGACGCAAGGTATGGCGTTCCATTGAGGCCGACATAGACGAGGAGCTCCGCGTCACCGGCGGGCGCAAATCCGATGAGCGACGAGACGTACTTGTTGCTCGCATAGCCGCCCGATTCGTCAGCCTGCTCGCCCGTGCCGGTCTTCCCTGCGATGTCATAGCCCTTGACCTGGGCCTTGACGGCAGTCCCCTCCTGGACGACGGTGCGCATCATGTCCGTGACCTCTTCGGCAGTATCCTCCGAGATGGCCCTGCCGGGGCTGTCCCAGCTGACGTTCTGGCCACCCTTGCTGATGAGGAAGTGCGGGGTCTCGAGCACGCCCTTGTTGGCGATGGCGCCAACGGCCTTCACCATCTGTATCATCGGGAAGGCGAGAGACTGACCGAAGGCCATAGAACCAAGACTCGCACCGTCGTACTGGCTGTGCGTCTTCACGATGCCTGGCACCTCGCCCGGGTAGTCGATGCCCGTCACCTGCCCGATGCCGAACCGGTCTATGCCCTGCGCGAAATTCTTCGCGCCGATGACGTCCTGCGTGACGAGCGCAGTCCCAGCGTTTGAGGAGCGACGCAGCATCTCCCTGATGCTCATGTTCATCGTGTAGTCTCGGCCGTCGTCGTCACCCACGAGGTCCCCGCCAACGCGAACCTTCGCAGGCACGCTATAGGTCGAGTCAGGCCTGATGAGGCCGGCCTCGATGCCCACGGACATCGTGAGCAGCTTGAAGATCGATCCCGGCTCATAGGATGACGAGACGGCCTTGAGGCTCAGCGCCCCCTCCTCGACGGTCGAGAGGTCGGTGATCCGAAAGAGCGGTGTCGAGCACAGCGCGAGGATCTCCCCCGTCTTGGGGTTGGTGACCACGACAGAGCCCGACTCAGCCTTATAGCTCACGATACCTTGCCTGATGGCGTCCTCAGCCACCTTCTGGATGTCCACATCGAGCGATATGACAATGTCGGTGCCATTCTTCGTGGCGGTCGTCTCACTGATGCCGCCCGCAATCGGCGTGCCGTCGCTGCCCGTCTCGAACGTCATCGAGCCGTTTGATCCCGCGAGCACGTCGTTATAGTAGTGCTCGAGACCCGAGAGGCCATCGCCATCAGAGCCGACGACGCCAAGCACCTGACCACCGACGTCGCCGTAGGGATACTCGCGCTTACTGTCACTCAGGTAGTAGATGCCCTTGATGCCGCTCTTCGCGAGGTCACCCTTGACCTTGTCGGCCTTGTCCGTGTTCACCTTCATCTTGACGTAGGAGAAGGTCGTGTCCTGCGAAAGCGCCGTGAGGTACGAGGAGGCCTCCCCGCCAAGATCAGCGGAGAGAATCCGAGCGGCTGTTCCCTTGTCCGAGATCTCGTGGGGGTTGCAGTAGATCGTCGTGCAGTCGATGCTCATGGCGAGCACGTTGCCGTTACGGTCATAGATGGTGCCACGCTTTGCCTCGATGGTGATGACGTTGAGGCGCTTCAAGGCCGCCTTGCCCTTGAGGTTCGCGACATCGAAGACCTGCAGCCAAAGCAGGCGGGCACAGACGAGGGCAGTGATGGCGACGATAACGATGGCAAGGGAGTGCAGGCCGGAATTGAGGCGCGCCGAGTCGAGGGTCGCAGAGCTACGCTCATCCCTATGCCAACGAGGAGCCCCTCCGAAAAGGACCCCTCGCATCCGCGCCCCGCTGGGGCCTGAGTATGTGTCTTCGCGTCTCACAAGATGAGTCTACGCCAAGCGGCGCAGCCACTACCTCCCATAGCCTGACTGCGCATTCTCTGCAGACCCCTGGATCTCCGCATTCGTTGAGTCGACCATGCCGTAGTTCTGGGTGACGATGTCATTGATGCGCGACGATGCCGAGAGCTGTGACTTGGTAACCTGAAGGTCAGCGTTGAGGCTCTGGGCACTCGAGATGGCAGTCTCGAGCGCGATATTGCCGCGCATGCTCGAGACGGTCGCCGCCGAGATACCCACGCGAACCCCACCGATGGCGACGAAGGCCATGACGCACACCACGAAGATCTTGAGCCTCGAGAGAAATTGTCCCGAGACCCCTTCTCGTACGTGTGAATCAAGGCCTCCGCCTTCGACCACACGGAATGAGCCGCGCGCCTCCTGTCGATGTTGCGTCTCAGGCTGATCAAGGCGATATGCGGCCGACCCCATGTATGCCATCGTATGCTCCTTCGTGCTGCCGCACCCTGCGGGGTACGTGGTGGTGTGTTGGTACTGCGTTTAAACTACGTTTGCGTTGCGTTGGTGCTGCGTTGGTATGCGGCGGGCCGAAGCCCGGGAGCATCATGTACCACCCTACACGTTCGTGACGTCTTGCTTGACGGCCACGCGCATGCGGGCGCTCCGCGACCGTGGGTTGGCCGCGACCTCCTCATCAGACGCGACGAGAGGCTTCTTTGTCCTGACCTTAAGTATCGGAACGTACCCACAGACGCACACCGGAAGTTCCGGCGGACAGATGCAAGCTTGGCTCATCTCGACAAAGACATGCTTCACGATCCTGTCCTCACGCGAGTGATAGGAGATGACGCAGATCCTGCCGCCAGTGTTCGCCCAGCGGATTGCCGCGCGAAGTCCCCTCTCGAGGGCGTCAAACTCGTGGTTCACCTCGATTCGCAGGGCCTGGAAGGTCTTGCGGGCGGGATGGCCCTGACGACGAGCTGCCGCAGGAACGGCATCCTTAACGATTTGTGCAAGCTGGAGGGTCGTCTCGATGGGACAGCGCTCCCTCTCTCGGACGATTGCCCGCGCGATGCGCGGGGCAAAGCTCTCGTCACTGTATATGCGCAGGATCCGGGTGAGGTCGGCTTCATTTTTGGTGTTAATAACCTCTGCTGCGGTTGTGGTATGTATCCCCGGGTCCATGCGCATATCCAGCGGGGCGTCCTCATGGTATGAGAAGCCCCTTTGGGGGATGTCGAGTTGTGGTGAGGAGACGCCAAGGTCGAACAAAACGCAGTCGACACCTGGCACCTCCGCGTCGACGAGGAGCGAGTCGAGCGAAGCGAAATTGCCCTTGAGAAGCTTGACCTGTGCCTCGGGGGCCTCTCGCCTGAAGCGAGCGGTCGCGGCATCGAGGGCCATGTCATCCTGATCTATGCCTATGGATAGGCCATCAGGCGAGACCCGCTTAGCAAGCTCGATCGAATGCCCTGCCCCACCTACGGTGCAGTCACAGACGACCTCGCCCGGCTTGGGATCAAGCTCCCTGATGACCTCGTCGATCATCACTGGTACGTGCCGATATTCTTCTGTCAAGACGCCCTACCCTACTCGGAGAACATCAACTCATCGAGATCCTGGTCGAGCTCGTCCATCTGCTCACTCAAGCTCGATGAGTCCCAGATCTCAAAGTGGTCGATATTACCGACGATTGCCACCTCACGCTCGATCCCACACCTCGCGATATCCTCGGCCCTGATCTTGCCGAGGGCGACACGGCCGGCCGAGTCGATGTCGACCGTGACAGTCCTCGAGGCGAGTGCCCGACGTAGCTTGTCGTCCTTCCGATTGCGGGGGTTAAACCCGTTGGGGAAGAAGCTCGCAATCCACGCTTGGTGACTCTCGGGAGTGAAACCGTAGAGCGCGTTCCCAACAGGAACCAGGCAAACCTGGACGTCAAACTGCTTGCGGAAGGTCGCGGGGAGGGTGATACGAGACTTGGCATCTAGGCTACGACCATAGGTGCCTGTCAGGTACATCCCCTCCCTCCTCTCTTCTTTGGCAGGAAGACCATCCCTCTTGAAAACGTGACTCCCACTATAAGGTCAAAGAAGACACTTCGCAACATCCCTCTACACTTTGCGACACAAACGGTAACACGGGGCTCATACAGACGAAAAAAGGGTCCTTATGGATACCACATCTTGTGGGAACCTGTGTTTTTCAACACAAACATCGAGGATGCATTTGAGACTATCTAGCAGTACTAGATATGTAGTAGCCATGAATGCGCTGGTAGAGATAGGTATTTTGTTGACTACACAGCATGTCGGCCTCAGGAGTGAGCTACCTCCCCAACGGTGGGAGACCGTCCCAAACAAAGTGTGGCAGTACGTGATTACCTGCCCGGATGTGCGCGTGGGTGCGCCTCGAGGTAGACCATGCGAATGTGAGTACGGTCCACATGGGTATAGAGCTGAGTGGTCACGACGCTCGCATGGCCTAGGAGTTCCTGCACAAGACGCAGGTCGGCGCCACCCTCCAAAAGATGGGTCGCGAAGCTGTGTCTCAGGCTGTGGGGATGCAGCCCTTTGATGCCGACGTACCTTCCGTAGCGCTCGACGAGTGCATGGACCGCCTGGCGCGTGATGCGGCTGCCCCGCACACTAAGGAAGACGGCAGGCCCGTGGCTACCCCGCGCGGCGAGGGTGGCACGCCACGCATTGAGGTAATTGGCAAGGGCGTCTTTCGCCGTACCCAGAATCGGGACGAGACGCTCCTTCGAACCCTTGCCGATGACGCGCAGCATCTCCTCATCCAAACACACATCACGCAGGTCAAGCCCGCAAAGCTCCGAGACTCGCAGCCCACAGCCATAGAGCAGCTCAAGTATCGCCTTGTCTCTGTAAAAGCAGGCAACGCCCCCGTAGTCAAGAACCCCGTCTTTGCGCGCTTGCGGACGAGGTTCCTTGCCCTGGGCAAAGGGTGCGTCGAGAAGCTCAAAGGCTTCCTTACGCGAGATGACGTCAGGCAGGCGCTCGGATCTCTTGGGCAGGACGAGGTTCGCTGCGGGGTGGGAGTCACAGAGCCGCTCAAGCAGCATGAAGCGATGAAAACCCCTGATGGCCGAGACGGCCCGCCGGATGGAGGAGGGGGCATGTCCTGACTCCCCGAGCGAGGCAAGGTACGCCTCGATGTCAGGACGGCTCACGCCATCGGGCTCGCTGATGGCCCTCCCCTCAAGGAACCCAAGATAGTGCCTGAGGTCGCGCGCATAGGCGTCTACGGTGTTTTTGGAGCTTCCTCTTTCGACGGAGAGGAAGCTCAGGTACTCCTCGAGCGCACGGCGCAGCCTCACCTCAGCGGGCAGCCGGATCAACCGGCATGATCTCATGGCGCCCCAAGCCCTCGTGATGCGCGATCGCAGCACGCACGAACTCGCGAAAGAGCGGGGCGGGCTTGGTGGGACGACTCTTGAACTCAGGGTGGGCCTGGCTCGCGACGAACCATGGATGCTCGCCCTCGGGAAGCTCGATCATCTCGACGAGGCGGTCGTCCGGCGAGAGGCCACCGATGATAAGCCCCCCGTCCTCCCCGGTCAGCTGCGTGCGAAAGGCATTGTTGACCTCATAGCGATGACGATGGCGCTCATAGATGAGCTCCTCGCCATAGGCCTCCCGAGCGAGCGGGCCCACGACCTTGCACGGGTAGGCACCCAGGCGCATGGTACCTCCCTTGTCGGTGACGTCCTCTTGGTCAGGCATGAGGTCGATGACCGGATAGGCACACTCGGGGTCAAACTCGGTGGAGTTGGCACCCGTAAGGCCACAGACATGACGGGCAAACTCCGAGACGGCAATCTGGAGTCCCAGGCACACGCCCAGAAAGGGGATCCTTCTGGTGCGCGCGCGCTCAGCCGAGAGGATCTTGCCCTCGACACCGCGCTGGCCGAAGCCTCCAGGCACGAGGATGCCATCGGCACCTGCGAGAACCTCATCGATGGTGGACGCGTCGAGCTCCTCCCCATCGACGAGCTCGATGCTGACGTGGCGCCCATAGTGGACGCCGGAGTGGCGTAGCGCCTCGATAACGGAGAGGTAGGCGTCGGGCAGCTTGACGTACTTGCCGACAACCTTGATCCGGACGGTATCGTCTCGGGCATTCGCTACGTGCATGCAGTCCGTGAAGTCAGTCCAGTCGGCGAGGTCGCTCTCGCGCCGCTCAAGACCAAGCTTTGAGAGCACCTTTGTGTCGAAGCCCTGGTCAGCAAGGTGTGCGGGCACATCGTAGATAGAGGGACAGTCCGAGTTCTCGAAGACGCAGTCCTCGTCCACGTCGCAGAAATGGGCTATCTTGGCGCGTATCTCCGCCTCCACCTCGTGGTCAGAGCGGCAGACGATGAGGTCTGGGTAGATACCCATGGAGCGCAGCTCCTTCACGGAGTGCTGCGTCGGCTTGGTCTTGACCTCATGGGCGGCGGCGATGTAGGGCACGAGACTCACATGTATCACGAGGGTATTGCCGGATCCCTTATCCTTGCGAAACTGCCGAATGGCCTCCACGAAGGACTGGCCCTCGATATCGCCTATGGTACCGCCGAGCTCAGTGATCACGACATCGGCCTGAGTCTGCTCCTCGATGCGCAAAAAGCGACTCTTGATCTCGTTGGTGACATGCGGGATGACCTGGACCGTGCCACCCAAAAAGTCACCGGCACGCTCCCGGCTGATCAGCGACTGATAGATGAGGCCCGTCGTAAAGTTGGACTCACGCGTGAGATTCTCGTCGATGAAGCGCTCGTAGTGACCAAGGTCGAGGTCGGTCTCCTTGCCGTCCTCGGTCACGAACACCTCGCCATGCTGAAAGGGGCTCATGGTGCCGGGATCGACGTTAAGGTACGGATCAGCCTTCTGCATCATGACCTTGTAGCCGCGAGACTTGAGAAGGCGCCCCAGTGAGGCCGCCGTGATGCCTTTTCCCAGAGAGGAAACGACCCCACCGGTAACGAAGATATGCTTGGTCATGAGCCTTGCCCTCCCGTAAGAGCCAAACCGTCACTTCTACGGGTCTCTATGATAGCCTTACGCATCGGCGAGCATCTGCCTGGCATGGGCAATCGACACATCGCTCTCATCTCCAGAGAGCATGCGGGCGACCTCGCGCACACGAGCCTCGCCGTCAATGCGTCTAAGCGTAGTCTCGGGCAGCTTTCCCCCACTCTTCAAGACGAGGTAGTGGCAGCCACCCACAACGGCGACCTGAGCCAGGTGGGTGACGACGATGACCTGATGCGTGGCGGCGAGCCGCGCGAGCACCTGCGCCAAGGCAAGCGCCGTCGATCCGCCCACACCAGCATCGACCTCGTCGAAGACGAGTGTCTCGATACCATCCGCCTTGCCCAGGACCACCTTACAGGCAAGCATCACACGACTGACCTCGCCCCCCGAGGCGATCTTGCGAAGCGGCCTGGCCGAGAGCCCCGCAGCGGGACGGTACATGAGCTCAACCGTGCTGGGACCCTCCTGCGTCCACTCGCTGCGGGGTCGCCGAACAATACTGACCTCAACCTCTGCCGTGCCCATCTCGAGGAAGCGCATCTGCTCATTGATGGCTCCGGCAAGGCGAGGGGCAGCCTCTCCGCGCGCGCGGTCGAGCCTGTCTGCAGCCGCCTCAAGCCTACTCTCGGCAGCCGCAAGCGCCTCTGCGGCGGCACGCACGTGCTCCGTACCGTTGCGCGCGGAATCAACGAGCTCTGCGGCCCTCTGACGCCGCTCGAAGACCTCTTGCATGCGTGGTCCGTAGCTATGCAGGAGTCCCTGCAGCTGACTCATGCGCTCCTGCATCCGTGCGAGCGACCCCTCGTCGAGATCTATGCCGTCCTGATAGCGCCTGAGCTCGCCTGCCGTATCCTCGATGTCGATGAGCGAACTCTCGAGCGCGTCAGCTCGTCTCTCCAGACGCCGGTCGAGGACGGCGGCCTCGCGCAACTCCCGGACAAGCCCCGAGATCGTGTCGATCACACCATCGTCCCCGCTCAGCGCCTCATGAACGCCCGAAGCCGTGCGCAGGAGCGTCTCGGCGTGCTCCGCCGTGGGCAGGGCATCCTCAAGCTCCTCGTACTCGCCCTCCTGGGGTGCGACCTCGTCGATGCGCGAGAGGATAAACGCTGCCTCGTCAACCTGCGAGTCTGCCGCCTCGCTCATCTCGCGCCTCTGCCTGAGCTCGGCCTCGGCACGGCGCGCCTCCGCGAAGGCTTTCTCGTAGGCGTCACGGGCCGAGCTGACCTCAGCCTGAGCCCAGGCATCGAGGAGCTCGACGTGGGTCTCCCTCCTCATGAGCCTCTGGTGCTCGTGCTGACCACAGAGATCGATGGAGGCGCCCACCCCTTCGGCCAACTCCCTCACCGATGCGACGCGACCGTCGATGCGCACGCGGCCGCGACCGTCGGCCCCCACACTGCGACTCACGACGGTTCCATCCGGGTCCCCTCCCTTGAGATACACCCGTCCCTCGACAAGGAGTCCCTCCGAGCCCTCACGCACGGCACCTGCGTCTGCCCTCTCCCCCATGAGGAGCTTAATGGCCGAGAGGAGCGCCGTCTTACCGGCACCGGTCTCACCCGTGAGCACCGTGAGGCCATCTGCGGGCTCAAGCGTCGCCTCATGGATGAGTGCGACGTCATGTACGGAAAGTTCGTCGATCATGTGCGGCTGTCCCCATAGAAGACGCGCGAGACACTTCGGTAGAAGCTCTTGACGCTGCGGTCGAGCAGGATGATATCGCCGGGCCCCCGCCTGACCCGGGCCCGCTCGCCGACAAGCCCCACTCCCATCGGCTGGCCATCAGAAAAGAACAGACGCTCGGAGCGGCGCTCGTGACTCATCGTGATCTCCACGACATCTGTCGGAGACGTGAGGAATGCCCTCGCCCTGATGGAGTGCGGGGCCACAGGGACGCAGATCATGCCATCGAACTCAGGTGTCACGATGGGGCCACCCGCAGCCAGGGCGTAACCGGTCGAGCCCGTTGCCGTCGAGACCACAAAGCCGTCACCGCGCAGCCGATCGATGTGATGGCCCGACACCGCGACGTCAAAGGCTATCATGTCACCCTTCACACCACGGGTGAGTGCCAGGTCATTGAGGGCGAAGCGTCGCTCGACCAGCTCGGAGCCGTCCGGTTTGGAGAAGCAGACCTCTATGTCAAGGGTCGCCCGATGCGAGGCATGCATCTGGCCCACAAGCGCGGCCTGCACGATCTCGAAGAGGTCATCCGGGCCACCGCAGGTGAGAAAGCCCAAATGCCCATAGGAGAGGCCAAGCATAGGAATCTCGGAGTATTCGACGATGCGCGCGGCCCTGAGGAGCGTCCCATCACCGCCCAGCGAGACGACGAGGTCGACTCCATCTGTGTCGACGCCTTCGTTCGGATGAAGCTTCATGTCGGGAGCCCACTGCAGCTCGACGCCCCTACCATTGAGCCAGTCCGCCAGACGGCTTGCGTCATCGACGGCATCGGGGCGCGAGTAGTTGGGAACGAGCAGGACCTTCATGGCACCGCCTTCTTGCGTGGCCGCTCGTGCGGCGGCTGGACCGGACAGATGCAGTGTATCACCAGGCGAGGTGGCGCGCATGCCACGAAAGCCTCGTCTTGTGGGAGCGCGGCGCCCTCAGCACCCTCGTGCTCCCCACAAGGCGAGGTACAACCCTACGGGCTCCCGCCCAGTTAGCCCCCCTTTTCTCCTACCCCAGACTCTGCGGGGCACGCGTGCACGTCCACCACACGGACGCAGGCATCGTCATATACGAGCGCCTTGAGGTCAAGCGCCACAGGGGCGCTCGCCTCCTGGTGAGGACGACCACATTGAGAGGCATGCGCCCCCTGCGGCGACGTCCTTGCACCCAAAAGAAGAAACTCGCGATTGCCCTTATGGCCGCAGATAGGGCTTGGGCAGGCGGCCACGGGGACGAGGCCAACCTCGCAAAAGGCCCCGGCAACCTTCTTGAGGGCGCGCAGCTGAACGACAGGATCACTTACGACGCCACCCTTTCCGACCTCAGAGCGGCCAGCCTCGAACTGAGGCTTCACAAGGGCAAGAAGTAAGCCCTCCTCCATAAGCAGTTCCATGACCGCAGGCAGGATCGTCCGTATCGAGGTAAAGGAGACGTCGCAGACGGCAAGGTCGATGGTGCCTGCGCGCTTGGGCGAGGGTACGTCGACAATGTTGGTACGCTCCAGGAGCTCGACACGCGGGTCCTGCCGCAGTGACCAGTCAAACTGCGCATAGCCCACGTCAACCGCCAGGACCGAGGCAGCGCCATGCCTAAGGAGGCAGTCCGTGAAGCCCCCCGTGGAGCAGCCCACGTCAAGGCAGGCCTTACCCGTAGGGCCCACACCAAGGGCCTCGAGGCCACGCTCGAGCTTGAGGCCGCCACGGCTCACGTAGGCCGACCTACCCCTGAGGTGGATCACGGTATCTGCGGTCACACGCTCACCCGCAGACTCGAGCCGCCTTCCTGCGGTCGAGACCTCACCCGCCATGATGGAGCGCAGGGCCTCTCCCCTCGTCGCAAAGAAGCCACGGGCGACCAGCTCCTCGTCGAGGCGCCTTCCCTTGGGCACGTCAGCTCTCCCGGGAGGCTTCGCCATCCACGGTGCCAGAGGTTCCTGGAGCCTGTACGTCCCCGGCGCCACCAGAAGACTTTTTCGACCGCTTTGGTCGTGAGCTCCTATCACGAAGCTTTGCCTTCTCCTCGGCGGTGAAGTTGGTCATGTCGACCATGTCGACGGCCTGAGAGCCAAGGATAATGGCCTCATCGAAGAGGTCGAGCGAGCGCTCGAGAGAGGTGTTCTTGTCCTTGACGATGCCGATGATCTCATCGAGCCTATCGGTTATCTGCTCGAAGCTCCCGCAGGAGGAGCCCTGCCGCTTTGTCACCCTAGCTGCCTCCCTGGCTACCCAACCTGTCAGGCAAGGCCGACGCAAGGACGCTCAGAGGTGCGCCGACAACCGAGATCGCATCGTCGCTGGCGTCCCCTGCGGGATCGTCCCCTCTCGGCCCAGCGCCCTCGTCGCCCTCGACAGCCTCCGCCGCGTTTCGATCCAGTTCCTCCCGCGCGAGGCCGAGGACGTCGACGCCTGCCTTGATCTGCGAGGCGATCGTGCCGAGCAGACCGTTCACGAAGCGCGATGACTCGTCTGTACCATACGACTTCGCCAATTCCACGCACTCGTCGATGGCCACTGAGATGTCCACGGTATCCACCTCGAGCATCTCGAAGAGCGCAAGCCTGAGCAGGTTGCGGTCGAGCGAGGGCATGCGAGAGACGCCCCAGTTGGGGGATGAGGCGTTCAGGATATGGTCAAGGCAACCGACGATCTCGCCAGTTCCGAGGGCCAGCTCCTTGGCATAGCCATCTACGAGACCTGCGGCATTGTCAATCAAGTACCTGCCCGAGTGATCATCGCTGATGCCGCACTCCCGTGGCCCCACATCGAGGATCAAGGGTTCTCCCTTTCGAAAGAGCGCCATGACGTAGCCATCACGCAGGCTGTCCCAGACCAAGATCCTGAAGCTCTTCGGACGCACGATGAGCGTTCCCTTGTCCTTGCCGCGCCGCAGCCTCACACGCACATAGTCACCTGCGTCGCCCTTGGATCCTCTATGAGAGCTGCTTTGCGGCCACTGCTCCCAGACCCAGATCCTCCCGTCGTCGGGGTCTTCGGCAGAGTTCTCCCTCCCGGTGATCACCCCACTTATCGAGTATTCGCCTGGGAACACGCCCGAGATCACATACTCGCCCGAAAGTACCTCTCGCACGCTCCTGCCCGTGAACTCTGCCTGATACAGCATCTGCACGGCCTGGCTCCGCGCCAGCGTCCGGCCACGAAAGGAAGTCCTCGACACAGGCGCTACTCCTTGGGAAACATAAGGCTATCGATGCACACGTCCACCGCTGACACTTCGACGCCCACCTGCTCATGAATGGCAACAACAACGGCATTGCGCACGTCCGCCGCGAGCTTGGTGAAGGGGTACCCGTAGAACACCGCGAGGTGCACGACGATGCGCAGCTCACCATCCTCGACACTTGACTCGACGGCGGCATCAGGCGTCACGCTCCTGCTCGTGAACGCCGACACGAGGCTTGACGCGATGTCGTTGCCGCCCACGCGAACGACACCCTCGACCTTTTCGACGGCATGGGCGACGATGGTCGAGAGAACGCCCCTCGAGATACCAATCCCAGATATGAAGAGTTCAGTTGCGCTCATGTGGATCCTTTCGACACGACGGGCACACGAGAAGCCCGAGACGGTATGCTGCCCCACACCAGTATAGCCGCAGGAGGGCGCACAGAGCGGGCACGACCGGATATACGCCCTTCACTCCATACAGGGTCTTGGGCCCCACGCCGCAAGAGTCCGCTAGACTCGCGAGACGAACTTGCCCGTACGGGTGTCGACCTTGACCTTCTCCCCCTGGTTGAGGTACATGGGGACCTGAATGGTGGCACCGGTCTCGATGGTCGCGGGCTTCGTGCCCCCCTGGACGGTGTCACCCTTGAAGCCAGGATCGGTGCTCGTGATCTCAGCCTCTATGAACATGGGCGGATTCACGCCAAGGAGCTCGGTGTCGGCGTAGAGCAGCTGGCAGTTGTCATTCTCCTTGAGCCACTGGGCGTTTTCCCCGATAAAGCCCTCAGAGACGGGGATCTGGTCAAAGGTCTCGTTGTCCATGAAATAGTAGGACGTACCGTCGTTGTAGAGATACTGCATCTCTCGGGTAATGAGCTGTACGTTCTCGAACTTGCTGCCAGCGTTGCAGGTTTGGTCAATGGTACGGCCACTCTGCAGGTCCTTGATCTTGTAACGGACGAAGGCACCTCCCTTGCCTGGCTTCACATGCTGAAACTCGACGATGGTGTAGTACTTGCCGTTGATCTTGAGACCCATGCCGTTCCTGAAGTCTGCGGTGCTGATAGTTGCCACAAGAAGCTCTCCTTCTCGATCTGTTCACGCCACGGTGCGAGCGACGCGCGTATGCCATGGGGAGAGAGTATAGCCCAACGCCCCCTGTGCTGTCGCCCTCTTCTGGCGCAACGACAGGGGGCATCCATCAGGCCTGCGACACATACGGGCTGCCTCGCGCGGCGCAGCCCATCAGAGGACCGCTGTGCCCCATTACCATCCCTGAGCACACCAAGGTCGCCAGCCACATGCCTATGACGTGTCACCCCCCTCGCCCTCAGCCTGAAAGAGCGCGCCTACGCCAGGGAAGGCCTCAAGGCTGCGGGTCAGGATGCCCCTCATCTGGGCGATGGCCAGACCGTAGTTGATGATGGGCACGCCTGCCCCCTCGCAGGCACGTATGCGACGGGCCATCTCCCTTTGACCGAGCATGCAGGCACCGCAGTGCACCACGAGGTCGAAGCCGGATGGGTCATGGGGAAACTCTGCGCCCGACGTGAACTCGAAGTGCGGACGCGCGCCAATGTAGCCCTCGATCCACAGGGGCAGCTTCACCGTACCGATGTCCTGGCACTGGCGGTGGTGGGTACAACCCTCGCTGATAAGAACCCGGGATGATCCCGCAAGTCGCGCCAGTCGCTTTGCACCGCGCGCGTAGGCCGCAAGCTCGCCCTTATGGCGAGCCATGAGGATGGAGAAGGACGTGAGCGTAACGTCCCTCGGAACCGCACGCGCAACCTCGGCGAAGACCTGCGAGTCACAGATCACGAGGCGAGGACGCCCTCCCAGGCGCCCCATTGTGGCCGAAAGCTCCTCAGGACGGGTGCACACGCCCACTGCGTGCGCCTCCAGCAGCTCGCGCAAGACAAGCTGCTGAGGCAAAATGAGCCGACCCTTGGGCGCGGAGCCGTCGATAGGTATCACCAGGATGACAAGCTCACCGGTACCAACGAGGTCTGCCACGACCGGACGCGGCGGCTGAGGCCTGACAAGGCGTGCCAGGCGCTCCTTGAGCGCGTCCACACCGCTGCCGTCACGCGCGCTCACGAGAAGCGCCCCAGGCTCGCCCGCCAGGCGCCGACGCGTCTCACCATCGAGGAGATCTGCCTTGCTCCAGACGGTGAGCCGCACCACCTTGCACGTCTCGGCGAGGGTGGCGAGGGCGCGATCGGCGGGACTCCAGCCGCGCGTAGCGTCCACCACCAGCACCGCGATGTCGCAGTTCTCGAGCTCCGCGCGGGCGCGCTCCACACGCCGCTTCCCCAGCTCCCCCGCATCATCAATGCCCGGCGTGTCCACGATCACCACGGGACCCAAGGGCAAGAGCTCCATCGACTTACGAACGGGGTCCGTCGTCGTACCGCTGATGCGCGACACCACAGAGACCTCCTGTGCGCAGACGGCATTCACCAAGCTGGACTTGCCAGCGTTGCGCAGGCCAAAGAAGCCTATGCGCGTACGCTCGGACGAGGGCGTGTCATTGAGGCTCATAGGCGCCACCTAGAACCTGAAGTCTCGGGCGTTCGAGCTCTCGATGGCACTCAGGTGCTCCCTGGTGACTCGTCGCACCCTGGCGTCGGGGATTCGCGTGAGCTCACGTGCGATCAGGCTGCGACCGAGCGAGCGCGTCGTGGGCGAGGCGTAGTCCATAAGGTACTCGTCGAGCGTCATGAGCGCGTTAGGCTGGCAGTAGTTGAGGATCTGACCGCTCTTGCAGAAGCTCATGAAGCGATCGCCCGTACGCCCGGCTCGATAGCAAGCCGTGCAGAACGAGGGGATGTGGCCGCACTCCATGAGCCAATGGATGACCTCATCGAGCGTTCGCTGGTCAGAGACGTCGAACTGCTCGGTGTCATGGGGGCGCTCCTCTTCCTCGTAGCCGCCCACACTCGTGCGACTGCCACCCGAGATCTGACTGATGCCGTACTGCAGGGCCTTCTCGCGCACGGCCTGGCTCTCGCGCGTCGAGATGATCATGCCGGTGTAGGGAACCGCGATGCGTATGAGCGCGATGATCTTCTCGAACATGTCGTCCGAGAGCCCGTCATCAAATGATGCGGGATCGATGTCCATGGCGGGCTTCACGCGCGGTACGCTGATGGTGTGGGGACCCACGCCCCAGACAGCCTCTAGGTGCTCGGCGTGCATGAGCAGCCCCACGAACTCATAGCGGTACTTCTCCAGCCCAAAGAGGACACCTAGGCCCACGTCGTCTATGCCCCCCTCCATGGCACGGTCCATGGCCTCCGTGTGCCAATCGTAATCGTGCTTGGGCCCAGTGGGATGGAGCGCGAGATAGGACTCCTTATGGTAGGTCTCCTGGAAGAGGATGTAGGTGCCTATCTCGGCCTCTTTGAGCATGCGGTACTCATCGACCGTGGTCGCCGCGATGTTCACGTTGACGCGTCTGATGGCGCCGTTTCTGTGCTTGACGGAGTAGATCGTCTGCATGCTCTCGAGTATGTACTCGATGGGGCTCATGACGGGATCCTCCCCCGATTCGATGGCGAGGCGCTTGTGACCCATGTCCTGCAGGGCGATAACCTGCTCGCGAATCTCGTCCTGGGAGAGCTTGCGGCGAGCTATGTCACGGTTCTTGGTGTGGTAGGGGCAATACAGGCACCCGTTGACGCAGTAGTTCGAGAGGTAGAGCGGGGCAAAGAGCACGATGCGGTTGCCGTAGTAGGCAAGCTTGATCTGACGGGCGAGTCCCTTGATCCTCTCATTGACCTCTGGGATGTCACAGGCAAGGAGCACGGCCGCATCGCGATGCGAGAGCACGCTGCAGTGGTCGCGCGCGGGGTTGAGGTTGGGCTGTGCCTTGTCAAGGATCTTGTCAATGAGCCTCAGGTCATGCTTGTGCTCATCCGCGAAGGCAAGCGTATCTAAGATCTCCTGGTGGTTGATGAACTCATCGGCGCGAGACGAGCTTGGGTCGTACGCGCAGCTCTGTGCTTTCTCTGTCATGTGATGCTTCCTCTCCTTGACTGGTATTCCTCTCCTGACTGGTATCTATGTGACTATGTGACCGGCTTGGCCTGCGCGGAAACGTCATGGGCATGCCGAGCGCCAACGCGGGATGGGCACAGGGGTGGGGGTGGATCTCCCCTGTCAACGACCACGCGAAAACCGATCGCCTCCATGCGCCTCGAGAGCTCGTGCAGCCCCTCCGCCGCCTCGACGCCCATGGAGGCCTTGTGGTCATAGAGCGCATAGTCACCACGCACCTCCTTGGGCGAGAGATTGGGCATGATGACATTCGCACCCGCAAGGATACCCCTCTCACACCCTCTGGGATCGATGGAGGCAAGCGCTGTCGTCGCGGGCAGCAGGAGGTCGGGCTTGATGAGGCGCAGCAGTGACAGGAGGTAGCAGCTCAGCTCTGCCGAGCCTCGTGGGAAGTCGCGAAACGGCGTCGCGTGATGCGGCACGAACGGCCCAATGCCACACATCTGTGTGTGAAGCGTCTCGATGAGCTTGAGGTCTGCGGCAAGCTCGGCACGGCCTTGGTAGGGCGAGCCCACCATAAAGCCGGCCCCCACAACAAAACCGATATCCTTGAGGTCGCGCAGGCAGCTGAGACGGTGCTCAAGCGAGAGACCGCGCGGATGGAGACGGGCGTAGTGGGCAGGCGTCGCCGTCTCATGGCGCAAAAGATAGCGATCGGCCCCCGCATCAAAGAGCCTTCGGTAGCTCTCGTACGAGCGCTCGCCCAGCGAGAGCGTGACGGCACAGTCAGGGTGGGAGCGCTTAATCCGCAAGATAAGCGAGACGAGCCGCGCGTCATCGAACAACGCATCCTCCCCTCCCTGCAAGACGAAGGTCCTGAAGCCCAGCTCGTACCCCCTGTCACAACAGCTGAGGATCTGGGTGGGCGTCAGGCGGTAGCGCCGAATCCCACTGTCACTGCGACGAATGCCGCAGTAGTAGCAGTCGTTCCTACAGTAGTTGGATATCTCGATGAGCCCACGGACGAAGACGGCGTTACCAAAATACCTGCGGCGTTGAACGTCGGCGCGTGCGGCAGCGTGGGCTGCAAGGTCCGGAGAGAATGCTTCGATGAGCCTCTGGTAGTCTCCCAGCGACAGGGAGTGCCTCTCGGCCAGCTGGTCTACGAGGCTGAGGGCAGCAACATTTACCATATATGCTCCTTCGCGTCAACTACAACCTGCGCAAAACGCTCGGTGTTGGATCGCAGCCCCATCTTAGCGCAGAGTCAGGTAAGCCGGGCTCACAAACAACTGTGCCCCCAGGAGGACCTTGACACGAGCTGTGGATCGACACGGCAGATCTCGGGCGGGCGGCTGGATGACAGCCCTCCCGAGTTTTGTGGCCCCGGATATCTTCATGTGGCATATCACCAGATCAAAGGGATTGACAGGGCAATACTGCAAAAATCAGGGTACGGCCCACCGTCCCCTGTGGTGTCGCCCTTCTCTGGTGCAACGACAAGGGGCATCCAACGGAGCCTATGGCACACACGAACCGCCCCGGAGCACCGCACGGTCGAGGTCCGTCGCGCTCGTCCTCCTCAGCTGAGGACCTCGGAATCGGACTCGCCCGGATAGATCACGTAGCGAAACGCCCGTCCGTCGGCATACGTGCGCGGGACGGCCGCCAAGTAGATGACACCGCACGCGTCACGGGAGAGATCAGCCGAAAGCGCGGGGCAGTTCTTGTCCCACAAGAAGAAAATCGTGTCATGCCCCACCAACACCCCACTGACGCGCGGGTTGCCCGTTGGCCTGGAGGAGTAACTCAGCAGATAGAAGTTGCTTTCGAGGGGACGCTCCCCCACCATTGCCCCAAGGGGCTCGAAGTCGGCGAGGCCCCACTCCCGCTTGGCATAGTCAAGCTGCTCTTGGCTGTCTATCACGACCGTCGCCGCGTCATGCATGGACACGCCGTCGGACGGCCTACACGGAAAGCAGCTGGCGCGGGTCTCATCGATTCCAAGCTCATGTGGTCTCCACACGAACTCCCGATCGTCACGAAAGACCCCTGGGTAGATCGCGCGCCCAACTGCAGAGCCGTCCATGAGCGGGCGCGAGATTGCGGCCATGTGAATCAGGCCCGTCTCGTCTCCCCTCCCCGGCCCCCCGACGTACCCACACCTCATGAAGGTGGTACCGTCATCATCCACGTCCACCCAATCGTTCTCTTCGGGACTCCACCCGGACCAGATCTCCTCGTGTGACAGTAGGTAGAAGTTGCCTTCCAAGGGGCACCTGCGTACCAATTCCCTCAAAGGGCCAAAGCTCGCCAGGCCGTACTCGGCCTCTGCGTACTCGAGCTGCTCCTGGGTATCGATGGCAACCAAGCCCCATACCTGTCGTCTGTCATCGCTCATGACGCCCCTATCGCACACCCAACTCTCAAACTGTACCCCATCGTCCCTCCCATAGCCGCGATACCTCGGCAAGGCCGCATAGGCCTCATCCGTGAGCCGTGCGCCACCCTCCTGACGCTCGCCCGGACGGATCGCATTCGAAAACCAAGCCCCCTCCCCAAGCGGACGAGGGAGGGCAGCCATGTGAAGGTAGCCACTCACCAGCCCGTCGTCTGTCGCCGGCACTAGGCTTGACTGGTCCTTCACGAAGCGGATTCCACTGACTGCGTCCTCAAGTCCATCAATGCGCGTGTGGTACCCGCCGAGGGCCAGTTCGTACTCCAATAGGTAGAGATGATCCTCGATGGGATGGCGCCCAAGCACCTCGAGGAAGTACCCGCAATCCCCAAGCCCGTACGTTACCTTGGCGTAATCGAGCTGCTCCTGGGTATCAATAACAATCCTAGCCTGAATAGGCAACGACCAACTGTCGTCACGCCTACGCTCCCAGCCCTCGACCTGTGCCTCGTCGCTCGTGTAACTGCGCTCTCCATAGCGACCCGTCCGCTCCCCCTGTCGCTCTGTGCGTTGCGCCGGCAGTCTCCGCGCCATAAGCGCGAGGGCAGCCGCCGCCGTCAGCGCGACAGCCGCGCGACGGCTGGGCGTCCATGTCCCCACCAACCTAGCTGCCATGAGCGCCTCCCCTCAGTCGACATCGAGCCGATCTGGACTTCCCCAATCCTGCTGACCCTCGCCCGGGTAAATCACGTTTCTGAAGGTGGAGCTCGTCGCAAGAGAGCGCGGGATCGCAGCCATATGGAGAAAGCCGCTCACTATGTCTGGCACAAGCTCATATTCACCCGGACTATAGCTGTCATCGCTCAACAGGAAGCCGATGCTGCCGTCCTCGATCCTCACCCGATCAGCCCGCAGGTTATAGCCCCCAGAACCCACCGACTGGTATTCGAGCAGATAGAAGTGGTCCTCCAAAGAAAAACGTCTGGTCATGTCCAAGAAGGGTGCCGAGTCGGCGAGGCCCCACTCCCGCTTGGCATAGTCGAGCTGCTCTTGGCTGTCTATCACGACCAGGTCGCAAGGCAGGACCAAGCCATCGCGTTCATTCAAGTAGCCACACTCCCAGCTAACGATATAGACATCGCTTGCCCCGAAGACACGCTCCTTGGTCTCGTCTTGTGGCGTCGCCGACGGCACCCAAGCCAACATTGCAAGTGCAAGGACTATGGCGAGCGCCGCGCATCCACGCCAGCCAAATGCCCGCCCTGCCGCCCGCAGACGCCTCAAGGACGCCATCATCCGATCCCACCTGCCCCAGGTCCCTGGGCCCGCTCGCTGGTCAGGGCAACCTCGTCCCTACCACCGCCTGACTCATGTTGCCCGGACCGCGCGGGCTCGCTCCAGCAAAACGACACCGTTAAACCCAGCATGAGGGCGAACGCCTCCCCCATCTCTTACCCTTGGATCAAGGTACCCCAGCTCATAGACATGATATCAGATCGAGATGGCTCCATGCGGCTACCGACATCAAGGGGAGACCATGATCCTGAGGCTTTTTTGCACTCATGCCTGCGACGCGTCGTCTCTGCAAGGACGGGAGCGCGGCCATGACCGGCCACTCGCAGAGGCGACGGCCGCAGCTTATGCTCATAGGGACAGAAGGATGCTGGCCAGTGAATTCTCGATAAGAGACAGCTAACATGATCAGAAACGGCTAACATATACGCGATGGGCAAGCACCGGGAGATGGGCGCTCCGTCCCCGGGCCTGATGACGGGATGGTCGGCACGAGATGAGACGGCAAGACGATTTCGACTGTAGGCACACAGGCGCGAGCTGCATATGTCACGTCCCCCTACTTTCCAAGCTTCCTGAGACAACCCAGCAGGAACTGCTCCTATGCGCCGTACAATCCTCCCACCCCAAGGGCACCATACTCGTACACGAAGGTGACCCCATCGACTCGGTGCTGATCGTGCAGAGGGGTAAGATAAAGATCTTTCGCATCGATGCCGACGGCGAGGAGTACGTCTTGGACGTGCTGCATGACGGGCAGGCGATTTGGCACGGCATATTCCTCGATGATCGCAGCTACCACTACTCGGTGGCCTGCCTGACAGAGCTTTCGCTGTGCACCATCCGTCGAGCGGCCTTCGAACAGATACTTACGCTACATCCTGACGTTGCCATGGATCTCATCCACATCCTCAGCACCGAGCTCGACGGGGCAGAGGAGAAGCTCATGATGCTGAGTATCCGCGACCCCAAACGCAGGCTCGCCGAGTATCTCCTGCACCGCGACGCCCGCTGCCTAGGCGAAGAGATAGACCTCCGACTCGATGACATCGCACGCTCCATCAGCCTCAGGCCTGAGACGGTCTCGCGCACCTTCACGACCTTCGAACGAAAGGGCCTTGTTGCGCGCCTCGGCAGGGGTCGAATACAGATAGTCAACCATCAGGGCCTCAGGGACGTGTCCGACTCTATTGAGTAGCCTCGCGGCAGGAGCTTCCGCAGCAGGAGTCCCTACGTTTCCCAAAAATAAATCCTGTAACTTGATTGTAATCATAGACCCAGATATGGTGACCAGACTATAGTCGCACACATCAGATGGTCCTTTACTTTTTCATGTATGGGGTGCTTAGATGTTGCAGGGTAGGGTTCACTCATGCGAGTCGTTTGGGTCGGCCGATGGTCCCGGCGTGCGCTACCTCATATTCCTACAGGGCTGTGAGATGCGCTGTCGCTACTGCCATAACCCTGACACCTGGGGCAGGACCAAGGGCTCGCTCATGAGTGCGGACGAACTCCTGGACCAGGCGGAGCGCTATCGGGGCTACTGGGGTAAGGAGGGTGGTATCACCGTGAGCGGCGGTGAGCCCTTGTTGCAGATCGACTTCGTGCGCGAGCTTCTCCACAAGGCAAAGCAGCGCAACATCAACACCTGCATCGACACAGCCCTGCAGCCCTTTACCAGAGAGCAGCCCTTCTTTGGTGCCTTCGAGGCGCTGATGCGCGACACAGATCTTCTGCTCGTCGATATCAAACACATCGATCCCGTTGAGCACAAGAAGCTCACGGGCTGTGATAACCGCAACATCCTCGATGGACTTAGCTACCTCTCGCAGATCGGCAAGCCCGTCTGGATTCGACACGTGCTGGTACCCGGCATCACCGACAATGACGACTATCTGCGTCTCACGAGGGAGTTCATCAAGAAACTCTCAAATGTCAAGCACATAGACGTTCTTCCCTACCACAGTCTGGGTATATACAAATGGGATGAATTAGGCATTCCTTACACCCTGAGGGACACCAAGCCCCCAGCGGTCGAGCGAGTGAGAAATGCGGAGCGTATCCTGCAGGGCGCAGGAGACGCGACGCGTTAGGACCTTATACCAAGGAGGTATGAGATGCAAGAGGCATGGAACGGCTTTACCGGCGGCCACTGGGTGGATGATGTCAACGTGCGCGACTTCATCCAGCGCAACTACACCCAGTACGAGGGCGACGAGAGCTTCCTCGCCGGCCCCACCGAGGCGACTGACAAGCTCTGGGGTCGCCTGCAGGAACTCCAGGCCGAGGAGCGCAAACATGACGGTGTTCTCGACTGCGAGACCGAGGTCGTGTCGAGCCTCACGGCCTACGGCCCTGGGTACATCGACGAGTCGATGAAGGAGCTCGAGAAGGTAGTCGGCCTGCAGACCGACAAGCCCCTCAAGCGCGCCTTCATGCCCTATGGCGGCATCAAGATGGCGCAGGAGGCAGCCGAGAACTACGGCTACCACATCAACGACAAGTACAACAAGATCTTCAACGAGTACCATAAGACGCACAACCAGGCCGTCTTCGATGCATATACCCCCGAGATGCGCGCCGCCCGCCACTCTCACATCGTAACGGGGCTTCCCGACACCTACGGGCGCGGCCGCATCGTGGGCGACTACCGCAGGGTGGCCCTCTACGGCATCGACTTCCTCATCGCTAAGAAGCAGGAGGATCTTCTCAACTGCGGCAACGGCACCATGACCGACGACATCATCCGCCTGAGGGAGGAGATCGCCGATCAGATCCGCGCCCTGAAGGGCATGAAGGAGATGGCCAAGATTTACGGCTTTGACATCTCCGCGCCCGCCAAGGACGCTCACGAGGCCGTGCAGTGGCTCTACTTTGGCTATCTTGCTGCCATCAAGACCCAGAACGGCGCCGCCATGTCCGTGGGCCGCATCTCGACCTTCCTGGACATCTACATCGAGCGCGACCTCAAGGCCGGCAAGCTCACCGAGACTGAGGCCCAGGAGCTCATCGACCACATGGTTCTGAAGTTCCGCATGGTCAAGTTCGCCCGCATCCCCTCCTACAACCAGCTCTTCTCCGGCGACCCCGTATGGGCGACCCTCGAGATGGCGGGCCTGGGCATGGACGGACGCCACATGGTGACCAAGAGCGACTATCGCTTCCTGCACACGCTCGAGAACATGGGTCCCGCGCCCGAGCCCAACCTCACAGTGCTCTACTCCGAGATGCTCCCCGAGAACTTCCGCCAGTACGCAGCCAAGGTCTCCATCGAGACGTCCTCGATTCAGTACGAGAACGACGATGTCATGCGTCCTATCTGGGGTGACGACTACAGCATCTGCTGCTGCGTCTCGGCCACAGAGACCGGCAAGGAGATGCAGTTCTTCGGCGCTCGCGCCAACCTCGCCAAGTGCCTGCTCTATGCCATCAATGGCGGCAAGGACGAGAAGTTCCTGGACAAGCAGGGCAAGCACATGCAGGTGGGTCCCGAGTACGCCCCCATCACCTCCGAGTACCTCGACTACGACGAGGTCATGCACAAGTACGACCTGATGATGGACTGGCTGGCTGGACTCTACGTCAACATCCTGGATCTCATCCAGTACATGCATGACAAGTACTACTACGAGTCGGCTCTGATGGCCCTCATCGACACCGACGTGAGGCGTACCTTCGCAACGGGCATCGCGGGATTCTCGCATGTGGTCGATTCGCTCTGCGCCATCAAGTATGCCAAGGTCAAGGCAGTGCGCTGCGATTGTGGCGTTGCCACGGGCTTCGAGGTCGAGGGCGACTTCCCCCGCTACGGCAACGATGACGCACGCGCCGATGATCTCGCCGTGTGGTTGCTCAAGACCTTCATGACCAAGCTCAGGAAGTACCACACCTACCGCAACTCCGAGGCCACGACCTCGATCCTCACCATCACTTCGAACGTGGTGTACGGCAGGGCGACAGGCGCCCTTCCCGACGGTCGCAAGGCCTACACGCCCTTCGCGCCGGGTGCGAACCCCTCCTATGGCGCAGAGCAGAACGGGCTTCTGGCCTCGCTGAACTCCGTGGCAAAGCTCCCCTACGAGTACGCGCTTGACGGTATCTCCAACACCCAGACCATCAACCCGAGCGCACTGGGTACCGATGACACGCAGCGCAAGGTCAACCTCGTGCACGTTATGGACGGCTACTTTACCGCCGGCGCACATCACCTGAACGTGAACGTCTTCGGTGTGGACAAGCTCAAGGACGCCATGGAGCATCCCGAGAAGCCCGAGTACGCCAACTTCACGATTCGAGTCTCCGGCTACGCGGTGAAGTTCATCGACCTCACCCGCGAGCAGCAGCTCGACGTCATCGCGCGCACCTGCCACGACCATATGTAAGGATAGTTCTGGCAGAAGGGCTGGCGCAGTGGCATAGGGCTGGCGCAGCACCGTTGTAAGGGCTAGCTGACATATGACCTTTGGGGCACCCGCAGTAACAGGGCGGGTGCCCTTTTTGGATGCTTCGAGGCGATCACGATCGTGCGAAGCGGTAGTGCGCAGTGGTAGTGCGCACCTCGCAGGGACTCGGGATCACTTGGCGCAACCCCCCCGCAGCCTGGCGGGCGGTTGCTCGGGCGCGTTTGCCCAGTTGAGCCATTTTCCATAGTGCCCCGCATTCTGGCGGGCGGTTGCCTTGCGCTTCCTCTGAGCGACGACGTGACGGAAAGGCGCACTTTGTATGAAAGTCATTAGGTTGCGTGAGAGACAGGCACTACAGATCTGTTGGAGATAGACATGCCGCTCATCCGACTCATTGGCGCGCTCGTCCCCACAGATCATCCCAGACATGCACAAAAGGTTATCCTTTCAGCATCCGTACAACGCGAGTGATAGGAGATAACATGAGCGCCATGGGTCAGCTGGGACGGGTCGGAGGCACGGCCTGCAAGGTAACATGGGTCCGTGCCGTAGCATGCGTGTGCGTGATCGGCCTTGCTATTCTGCTCCCACAGCTAGCGTGGGCTGATACAGGCATGGGCCAGGTGGAAGCGGCCGTCGGTGAGCAGGGAGTCGAAACGATGACAGCCCTGGGACCAGAGGGCGCGCCAGGGGTGGACGTGGCTGGATCGGCCGAAGAAGCTATCACGCCCCCCAGCGAAAAACCCGAGGAGACCGGCGAGGACGCCGCGCCCCAAAACAGCATGGAGTCGGACGCGGCTACCCTCGCCGCTGCCACCCAAGACGTCTTGCGCCTCTATAACAGATGGTCGGGAGAGCACCTCTATACCATGAGCAGGACCGAGTACAACAGCCTCGGCAAGGTGGGCTGGTCGGGCGAGGGCACCGCATGGGCAGCGCCAAGCTCGGGCTCGAACCCGGTCTGGCGCCTCTACAACAGGTGGAGCGGTGATCACCTGCTCACGAGCGACCGCAAAGAGTACGACGCGCTCGGTAGGGCCGGTTGGAATCGGGAGGGCGTCGCGTTCCATAGTGGTGGCGGTGTGTCGGTGTGGAGGCTCTACAACAGGTGGCTCAAGGCGGGAACCCACCTCCTCACAACGGACAAGACGGAATACGACAATCTGATCAGGGACGGTTGGTCCGGCGAGGGTGTCGCGTTCTACGCCGTGAGCGCTCGCAGTGGGCAGACCGACTCCCAGCGCAGGGAGGCCGAGGTTAGGGCCGCAATCAACAGAAACCCGACGAGCGTGAACGACGGTGACACCATAACCGTCACGGGAAAGGCGGTCGCAGAGTCCCTGCAAGACTTTGACGGCACTGCCTACAGCGTGCAGCTCCAGAGGCCGTTGACCATTCGTAATATCCCACCGAGCACGGTAGACACAACTCCCACGGAAACGACGAACAGTCTCGACTTGGTCAAGTGGCTTGGACGTGGCTACAATACGTGGTGGAATGAGCCACAGAGGTGGTTTGCGAGCTATGTCGGTAAAACGGTGACGCTGACGGGAAGAGTTGTCTGGCGTAGATCTGGCAAGCTCATGTCGTATGGACCGTGGCTCTACGACGCCAGACTCGTGAGGGTCTGGTAGAGCACTGGAGTCCGGTAAGCACTGACACGATCCGTAAAGTGATGGTTCACCTTGGCCTAGCAGCGGAGTCACACTAGGGGTTCTAAAGAAGGCTTTTCGGAGGCTTGTGTGGATTGATGTCTCAGTGAAAACACCAACCTAGCGGCAGGCAACGCCACTCGCACAGAGCCTGTCGCGCAGAGTTTGTTTTCCCGACCAAGGGAGAGACGGCCACCGAGGGGGGCGCCGCCGGCACACCATGGCGATGGGGAGCTCGTGCCACCCAACACAGCTCAAGTCGCAACAGTGTACCCAAATGCCCCAAAACGGCGCCGAGGGGCCATTTCCGCCGATCTGTGTACACTCCCGTGGCCCCCCACGGCTGCTCATGCGACCGGGTGGGGCCACGGGCCCCACGACATCGACGGCCCCATAGTCCCCGTGATGCCATGGGACTCGGACCTGAGGCCCACGCCACCAGGGCGGTGACGCAACCACCCACACGAACTCACGAACCTGGCATCCCCTCATCTGGGAAATCTGGGCAGGTTCGTCAGCCTAGCGATACGAGACGTCGGGACACCTCAAGAGCCAGCTTTCGGCGGAGACGACCTGAACATCTCCAACCACAATATCATCGTCACGCCGCATAACCACGTAGCGGCGCTCCTTGGGGACGCCACCCGGCACAAGTGAGGCCAGCTCGTTGACCGTGGCGCTGAATGCACCTCTGAACGTCCTCGAGGACTTGATCTCCACAAGCTTGGGTGCATTCGTAAGATCGACGAGGTCGACTTCCTTACCCCGGGAATCTCTATAGAAGTACATCTCGGGCACGACACCCGCATTAAGATATTGCTTCATCGACTCGGCGATAATAAGGTTTTCGAACACAGCACCTCTCATGGGACTATCACGCAGCTGCTCGAAAGAGCGTATACCCAAGAGATGGCAGAGCAGACCGGTATCGTTGAGATATAGCTTTGGAGTCTTGACAAGCCTCTTGCGAATGTTGGCGAAGTATGGTGGCAGCAGGAAGATGATGTAGCTCGACTCGAGTATCGACAACCATTCCCGTGCCGTCTTGCTTGACACACTCGCATCCTGCGCAAGGCGCGTGATGTTAAGGAGTCCACCGGCCGTCTGGGCGACGAGCCGCAGCATCGTCTCGAACTGGCGAATGTTCCTGACATCCAGATAACCCGCGACGTCACGCTCCAGATAGGTCGAGACATACCCGTCGTAGTACACACGTGTTGGAATCTTCCTATCGTATAGTCGCGGGTATCCGCCCTTTCGCATGAAGTCATCGAGGCCTAAGTCGCCCTGCTCAGCTCGAGCCTCAGCAAAAGACAACGGCATAAGCCGAAGCAGACCCACACGCCCAGCCAGCGACTGCGTGATACTCTTGAGCAAAAGGAAGTTTTGAGAGCCCGACAGAATGTATTGCCCCGGCTCACCCGTCTCGTCCGATACGACTTGAATCATATTGAAGAGCTCGGGCGCCAGCTGCGCCTCATCGATGACCAGACGCTGCGGACGATCGCGTATGAAACCCACGGGGTCAGCGAGTGCCGCTTCTCGCGTGTCAATGTTCTCGAGGTTGACATAGTCATACTCAGAGAAGACCTTCCTCACGAGCGTTGACTTACCGCTTTGGCGCGGTCCCGTGACGGACACAACGGGAAACCACCCGGCCATCTTGAGGGCTATCTCTTCCATACTTCTGGCAATCAAGCTCCAGCCTCCTTCTGCGCACACCGAACACTACCGTTCAAGATAGAAGGGAAGTTGACTGTTCGCAAGTCATGAAGTGCCTTTGGTGCGGGCTGCGAAGGAACGAGAGGAGACCAGCGACTCCTTATTTTTCAGAAGCCGCGCCTGAAGCCACACCGCAGCTGTAACTGAGCCTTGCGAGCCGTCCGTCGATGCACTCTCCCCCGTTCGCGTAAACGTCGTCTGCACCCGCGGACCTCTATGATAAGAATGGGCCAAGTGCCGCTATCTTGCGCGACGCTCTCACGGCCCAAAAACGACAAAGGTGAGGGAGAGGTGCATGCGAGCGCGACCGTATCCGGTATCTGCTGCCCGACGGTAGGGACCTACGGTCAGTCAGCGAGGAATTCAGACCGCCTGTCCCAGCGGCCATTGATTGGAGAATTGAACATGACGGCCATACTAATCACCACAGCCCTCTATGGGATCGTTATCGGACTGTGCACAGGGGGAATTTCACAGCGCGCCATCGAGCACGTTTGTCACAGGAAAGGACTCGCTGGACCTGACATCGACCCGTCCCGAAGGGGCGCCCTCCGTATCGCGCTCCCACTCACTCACATCGCGGCCTGCGCCGCCATGGGACTTCTCGCGAGTCACACGCTACCCACCTCCACACCCTTGGCGTCCATGCCCATGGCACAGTCTTTGCTCGGCTGTATGCTCCTCACCACAGCGATCGTTGCCGTGTGGATAGAGTTGACTATAAACATCATACCCAACGAGCTTGTCATACTGGCCCTCCTGCTCGGCCTCGCGTATCGGGTGCTAAGCGGCTGGCTAAGAGGAGACGTCCTCTTCTCCCTGCTCGGATCTCTCGGCGCATTCATGGTCACCCTTGTCCTCTTCGTATGCAGCATAGCTTCCGCACGAAAGGCATCCAACGGATCCTCTCGCGGGGTAGGAGCTGGTGCTTTCAAACTGGCCCTTGCGCTTTCGGTAGCGGTTGGCCTTCCAGGAGTCGTGTTCTTCTACCTAGGACTTTTTGCCACTGTAGCTGTCTACTTCCTCTTCAAGCTGCTCACCGGCTCATACTCGTTCCTCATAGAGTTTCCCCTGTCCCCCTTTCTGTTCCTTGGCCTCCTCTGTGGCCTCGCTTGCCCCTACCTGCTGCCAGCCATCTGGTCGTAGAAACTCCTCCGAGAAAGAACGTCGACGCCCAGCACACAGATACTGGGCGTCGCTTATGAACATATCATGCGAGCATCTTAGGCGAGCACGATACCCAAGAGGTAGCCCCAGCGAACCACCTCCGTCGTACTGTAATGGCGAATCCACTCGTCGAGGGGAGAGTCTCGAACGGCACCGACGTTATCCCTGACCTGTCCGCGACCTACATAGATACCGATGTGTCCGTAGATGCTGCCCATGCGCGAGTGCGAATGTGACGGAACGGCGATGACCATACCAACCCTGAGCTGCGCCCTGTCTGAACTGTGACACCAGCGCCAGTACATGTCATCGGCATTGCCCCCGGCATAACGATAGCCCGCACGGGAGAAGACCTGGCTTACCCACATGGCACAGAGCCCGGCGCCAGGTGATGGGGTGGAGTACGCCACGCTCACGAGATCTCGCTGCGCGTCGGTAACGTCAGACATCCTCCCGTCATTATTGGCCCAGAACCAGCTCATGCCATCATCAAAGTCCATGTTTCTTAGGACATAGCCCGCCGTCGTCGTGTAATGGGCGCCACCGATATCCGATTCGCCATCGGACGAACGTCCGAGCTGCGCGACCGAGTAGGCACCCCTCGAGTAGAGGTAGTAGCGCTGCAGCCCCTGGCAAAAGCGGTCCGTGACCAGCCAGCCGGAGCCGGTGGCGAGCCTCCCATCGTTGTCGGCGAGGTAGATAATAGAGCCACTTCTCAATGACCCACGCAGAACATGCCCCGCGCCGGTTGTGAAGTGGTACGCACCAATGCCGCCCCGGCCAGTTGCGCCGTCGCGAGAGACGCCTGGCTTTGCGACCGAGTAGGCACCTCTCGAGTAGAGGTAGTAGCGCTGCATCCCCTGGCCAAAGCGGTCCGTGATCAGCCAGCCAGAGCCGGTGGCGAGCCTTCCGTCGTTGTCGGCGAGGTAGATGACACCACCCTGCTCACGGGCACCCCGAATCACCGCGCCTGAGGCAGTGGCCCACGCACGATAGCCCGCACCTCGGTCAACAGGGGAAGAGCTGGGGTCTATGAGACGCGAGGCCGCCACGACAGCATCCGAGCCTATCCAATAGCGCTGAAGCTGCCCGGGCGTCCACGCCTGCGTCACGGTCCAAAAGCCCGCGATGGGAAGCTTGGAGAGCTTTGAGGCGTACCAAGAGTTACCGTCGTCAGACCAACCAGCGCGGATGCACGAGCGTCTCTCGTTCGCATCGGCCGTGAGCAGGTGAGAACCCGTCTGGACGTATCGGTTGTAGAGGCGTGATATGGCGGCGCCGGAGCCAGCGGGCGCACCGTAGAGCTGAACGCCCTCGCCCTTCCAGCCGACCCTCGCCAGCCTGCTGTACTCGACCTTGCTGGTGGTATAGAGATGATCACCTGACCAGGCGTTATAGAGTCTGTAGACTGGAACGCCCGCAGAGGGGGCAACCCAGGCGACACCCTCCCAACGCCACCCCTCAGAGAGCGCGGATTTTGCCTCACTCAGGCTTCCCGTGTAGAGGTGCTCTCCAGTCCAGGCGTTGTACATACGGTATACGTTGGAATGGGATGCTTGTGTGGTAGACCCAGAGTCTCTTGCAACTGATGTGACATCCTTCTTTGACGACACGTCCGCAACGCTGGTGTTATCTACGGTCGAGGTATCTGTCGCAGGCGCATTGGTTGTCGACACGTCGGCTGACGACGTATCTGCCACAGCTGCAGCTGCGATATGTGACGATCCAGCAGCCGCTGAGCTCGAGCTGACGGGGGTATCAGACGTTGACGGCGCGGAGTCAGACTGACCGGATGACGTAGTATCTTGGCCAGCTGTCGTGCTGCCTACAGACTCGACGTCGGAACCCTTCGAGGAATTCGTCGCCTCAGAGACCGGCTTGGCGGACGCCTGCTGCCCTTTCGTACGGGGTGAGCCAAACTCAGACCTCTCGGCCTTCTCGGTCTTGTTGCTCGGTGCTGTGGGAACAGCTGTATCTTCAATGCTCGACGACTCTTTGGGTCCGCTCGCCACAGCCTCCGCCGTCACGCCGGACCCTGGCGTTGCCTCCTGTGCGAGTGCGGACCGAGCGCCAGCACCACCAAACACGAGCGTGAACCCGAGTACCGCGGATACCAGCCCAACGGACAGTTTGGGAATCATCCGGCACGATGTACGCCAGACCCCCTCACCCGGGGCAGAAGCGAGCCTCTTCCCCACCGCCTCCTGCAACATCCTCGATACCTGCGCTTGTCGCGACATAGCGTCATCCCTTCAACGAAACGAGGTCCTGCCGCATGTCTTAGATGCAACAGGACTCAACGAAGAAAGATGATAGCATACGTACAATGATTGGCAAGGTATCTATATATTAGCTACCTGCTGCTTCCGCAGCAGCGCGGCTATCACCTACGATCCGCTCAAAGAACGTCCGTCAGACGCAAAGGCCTGATGAACCCGTGTTCCTTACGGCACGGCAGACGCCAACGTCACTGCATGCGCCAAGGCGAAGCAGATGATGCCTCCGATGACTGTGTAGATCAGGGTGTACTTGAAGACAGCGCGAATGACCTTGCTCTCCTGACCCGCTATCCCCGCAGCCGCACAGGCAAGCGCGACATTGGAGGGAGCAACCATCTTGCCGATGCCAGCACCCATCGCGTTAGCGGCGCACAACCATTGCGGGACAACTCCGATTCGACTCGCCGTCTCCTGCTGCAACGGACCAAACAGAACACCCGTGTTCGTTCCGGACCCCGTAACGAAGGCACCAAGGACACCAACGAGCGGCGAGAACAGGGGGAAAATCCCTCCCGTGATAGCAACCAACGCTTCAGCAACATCTTTTGTCATACCGCTGTGCACCATGATCTTTGCCGTTGCCAGCACGGAGCAGATGGTGACGATCGTCTTGACGTTCGAGGCCACCGTATGCCCAAACACCGACGCGATCTTCTGGGGTCTTGCCCCCTGGATAAGTCCGCCGATGATAGCCGCGATGATGATCCACACGCCTGGGGTGTTTATCCAAGAGAAGTTAGTCGGCTTTCCCGTTGGCCCTGTATAGATGAGAACCGAGGACTTGATGGCAGAAAGTGGCGCGTTAACGGGCGGGACCAGCTTGGAGGTGCCAAGCAGCAGGATGAAGATCAAAATGAAGGGACTCCAGGCCTTGACGCCCTCGGCAACGCTGATGCTGAGCTTTTGCTGCTTATCCGCTGCGATGCGGTACTCCTCTGGCACTGGCTTGTTCCTCATCGCGATGGCAAGGGGGATGGTTATGGCCATAGAGCAGCCCGAGCCGATGATGTCTGGAAGCTCCGGACCGATAAAGGTCGCGACCAGAAAGTTCGGTACCGTGAAGGCCAAAGACGAGACGAGCGCGATGGGAAGGACGCCCTTGAAGGCCTTGAAGCCCTTGCCTATCACGAAGACCATGAAGAAGGGCGAGAGGAACATGAGCAGGGCCTCAATCAACGCCGTATTGGCCGAGAGCAGTACTGAATCCACGCCTATTAATGGAGCCAATGTCGTGGTCGGTACGCCGACAGAACCGAAGGCGGTTGGCGTCGAGTTCACGATCAACAGTCCCACAAGGGTCGGGATCGGCTCGAAGCCAAGGGCGATGAGGATGCTCGCGGGAATGGCCACTGCCGTACCGAAACCGGCCATACCCTCCATGAAGCACCCAAAGCTCCACCCGATGATGATAGCCAGGATACGTTTGTCACTGGAGATGCTGGACAACATCGCCTTGATCCGGTCCATCGCACCTGTCTCGAGAACCAGGTTGTAGGTAAAGAGTGCAGCGATGATAACGAGGATGATGGGCCACAGTGCGCTCAGCACCCCCTCGAGTATCGCCGTGCCACAGTTGAAGGGAGCCATACCCTTGTAGGGAATTGCAACGACGGCGGCGAAGGCTATTGCAATGCCGCACGCCTTGTATCCCGGCATCTTCAGACCTGTGAGCGCAATCACCAACCAGATGATCGGGACCAGGCCGAGCAAGAGACTAACTAACATAGTTGTATCCACGTGTATCCCTCCTTAGTCTTGGTCATGTATTGGACTGAGACTACGTCAGGTACACAGGCCAACGAGACGTCCATGCCCTCCCCGTCATCGCCATGCTCCCATAGTTTTTCTGACCCGCAAGATGATGGAAAGGCACAGGCGATCCCCATACGCCCATACCCATAAACATAGATCCCATGAGGGCACAGCATCCTCTCGCGGCCCATCCTGAGGCTATGGCTTCCCGCAAGTTTCCGAGAAGCCATAGCCGATCACCCCGTAGCCGTCAGACTCCCATACGTCCGGTGACTAGCTTTCCTTGATTTTCTTTACTTCCTCGATCATAAGTGGGAGCACCTTCAGAGCATCCCCGATGATGCCGACATTGGCGACGGAAAAGATGGGCGCGTCCTCGTCCCTGTTGATCGCGACGATGTAGTCTGCTCCCGTAATGCCAGAGAGGTGCTGGGTGGCACCGGAGACACCTGCTGCGATGTACAGCTTGGGCGCGACGCACTTCCCAGACTGCCCGACCTGATGGTTCTTTGCGATCCAACCATCCTCGATGGCGGGCCTGGTGGCACCCACCTCGCCACCAAGCACCCCTGCGAGTTCCTCGACCAGGGCAAAGCCCTCCTTGCTCCCCAGCCCGCGGCCACCCGAGACGATGACCTCGGCGTCCTCGAGGTTCACGGATTCGGTGATCTCCTGTACCGTGTCGATGACCTTCGTGCGCACGGCGCCATCTGAGACGGCGTAGCTACCGCTCACGACCTTGCCCTGCGCAGGCTCATCCAGTTTCTTAAAGGCACCAGAGCGAATCGTCGCTATCTCGGGAGCAGCGTCTATCTTCACGTCACTCAAGACCGTACCGCTGTACTCGGTCATGGTGTAAGTAACATCCTTGCCCTCTGCCGCGACAGCGATCACATCAGATGCGGAGGCTGACTGGAACCTAGCGGCAAGCATGGGGGCCAGGTCCTTGCCGTCGGTCGTCCCACCGATCAAGACGACGGCGGGCCTCTCTGCCTCCACTATCTGCCCGAGTACATCAGCATAGGCATCCAAGTTAAAGTCCTGCAGCTCGCTCGAGTCAACATAGATGACCCTATCGGCACCAGCCATGGCGACCTCATTGGCCGCAGCCTCCCTGCCGCTTCCCAAGACGACGGCGACAACGCCCTCGCCCCTCGCGTCTGCGATGCTGCGGGCCGGCGTCAGAGACTCGAAGCTCGCCTTCACGGGGCTGCCGTCTGCAACCTCGATGTACACAAGCACGTCTTTCGTGTCTTCCCTCTTCATGGCATACCCCCTACAGCACCCGAGCGTCGACCATCATCTGAATGGCCTTTGCCGTGGATTCCTCGACGGTCTCTTCTTGGATCTTCACGCCAGCGGCACGCTTTGGCGGCTCATACTCCCTCACAGTCGAGAGTCGCGCCGCGATGTCGGCTCCCTGTGCGAGTTCCGCACCGCTCAGCTCGCCGATGGGCTTCTTGCGGGCGGCCATCTTGTTGCGGATCGTCGGATAGCGGGGATCGTAGCTCGGCTTGCTCACCGTGACGAGCGCTGGGAGAGGTAGCTCCACAAGGCGGTAGCCCTCGTCGGTCTCATGCTTCACCTGGACGGCGTCACCCTCCCGCGTGATGTCGATAGCGTCCGTCGCCACGGCCACGTTCAGCTTCGCCGCTAGGTATATCCCCGTCTGACCCTGGGCGACATCGGTCGCCTCCTTACCAGCAAACACGAGGTCGAAGTCGCCCCTCTCGCCGCGCAGCTTCTCGATGGCACCCCGAATCAGTTCCGCAATGCCAAGGTTGTCGGTGTCGCTCACGCCCTCCTCGCTCACGAGGTAGGCATAGTCTCCACCAACAGCCAGGCAGTTCTTCAGAGAGTTCTTTGCCGAGTCAGGCCCGACGCAAAGGACGGTGATCTCCGATCCATCACCCAGAGACTCCTTGAGACGGGTGGCCATCTCCAATGCATAGGTGTCGAAGGCGTTGACGACCGGTGTGATTCCCTCGATCGCAGGCTTGCCATCCTTCCCAAAGCCCACCTCAACGGAATCATCTGGAACCTGCTTGATGCATACTAAAATGTTCAAACTCAACCTCCCGTTAGAAAACCGGCAGCCAGAACCCTTCTTCTGGCTGCCGGCGGCTACGCCCTGCGGTTTGAATTAGAACCTGCCGATGGTGTTGTTGGCAGTTACAATCCTCTGTACCTCGTTGGTACCCTCGAAAATCTGGAAGATCTTTGCGTCACGCATCAGCTTCTCGACCGGATACTCGCGGCTGTAGCCATAGCCACCAAGCATCTGGACGGCCTCGGTCGTGCACCACATGGCCGCGTCGGATGCGAAGCACTTCGCCATGGCGGCCTCACGACTGTGAGCCTTGCCCTGGTCCATGAGGTTCAGCGCATAGGCGCAGAGCTGACGGCCCGCCTCAATCTTCATGGCCATGTCGGCAATCTTGAACTGCATGGCCTGGAACTTCAGGACGGGACGACCGAACTGCTTGCGCTCCTTGGTGTAGGCGATGGCCTCGTCCATGGCGCGCTGCGCAAGGCCCGTCGAGACGACGCCCATCCATGCACGCGCCTGATCGAGCGTCTGCATCGAGATCTTGAAGCCCTGTCCCTCGCCACCAAGGAGGTTCTCGGCCGGCACATGGACGTCCTCAAGAACGACGTCAGTCGTGTTGGACAGGCGAATGCCCATCTTGTCCTCCTCATGACCGACAGAGAGACCGGGGGTATCCCTGTCAACCAAGAAGATGGACATTCCCTTGGCACCCTTCTCCTTGTCGGTGAGGGCGGTGACACAGTAGAAGCTGGCGACGGCGCCGTTGGTGATGAAGCACTTTCTGCCGTTCAAGACATAGCCATCCCCATCCTTGACGGCCGTGGTCGTGCCGGCACCAGGGTCAGAGCCTGCTCCTGGCTCGGTCAGGCAGAACGCACCAAAGCCACCCTCAAGCAAAAGGTCACAGACGTGCTTCTTTTGCGCCTCGTTGCCCGCGATCAAGACAGGCTTGGTACCAAGCCCGCTGGCAGATATGGTCGTGGCAAAGCCAGAGTCTGCCCATGCCATCTGCTCGATCAGCGCAGCCACGTCAACACGACTCAGGCCGGGGCCACCAAACTCCTCGGGAACCTCAAGCGTAGTGTAGCCCTGCTCAATAGCCTTGTCGTAAATGTCCTTTGGCCACTCGCCCGACTTGTCGTATTCCTTAGCCTGCTCCACGACCTCGGCATCACAGAACTTCTTGAGGTCGCCCAACAGGTCCTTTGCCTCGTCAGAAATGAAATATGCCATGCTCTCTCCTTGCTTGTCGTACGGTCTTCACACGACTCCTGTGCCGTGCAACTGGACCGCTCTCTGTCTTCGGGGGCTGCCTTACTCGTCCTCGTCCTCCTCGGGGATGAAGCAGACCTTACCAGGATTCAGGATCATGTTGGGGTCAAAGACCTTCTTGATGCCACGCATCAGCCTCATGTTGACCGGACCGACGAAGTCCTTCAGATAGGATATCTTGCCGGATCCAATGCCGTGCTCACCCGAGATGAGACCACCGAGCTCGACTGCCTTCGCGTAGGCCTTCTTCATGAACTCGTCGGATTCCTTCATGAAGGCCTCGGCATCATCGTCGTTGCTGCACAGGTAGATGTGCAGGTTACCATCACCCGCGTGGCCGAAGTCCTTGACCGTGTAGGAGTGACCCTCTCCCAGCGACTTAGCGTAGGTGAGGAACTCGGGGATCTTCGTCACGGGAACGACGACGTCGCACTCGTCCAAGAGCTTGGTATTCCCCTCGATGGACTCCAAGAGGGAGCTCCTGATGGCCCACGCGTCCCTGAGCTGCTGTGGCGTATCGGCAACCAGCACGTCAACCGCGCCTGCCTCCAGAGCTATGTTGGACGCCTCCTCGATGGTGTTCATCAGCTGGTCCTCGTCACTGCCGTCGAAGGTGGCCAGGACGTATGCGTTGATGTCGACGCCATTGAGCTGCTTGGGGTACACCTCCTTGGAGAGCAGCTTCTCCGTGTCGATGACGACATCCTTCTCCATGAACTCAAGTGCCTGTGGGTCGAGGTTAGCCGCAAACAGCTTGGGAACCGTGGCGATGGCGCCTTCGAGCGTCTCGTACGGGACGATGATGGACATCGTCATCTTGGGTGCGACGATGATCTTCAGGGTCATCTCCGTGATGATGCCCAGCGTACCCTCAGACCCTATAAGCAGGTGCAAAAGGCTGTACCCCGAGCTCGTCTTCGAGACCGTCGCGCCCTCCTTCACGACCTCTCCGGTCGGAAGGACGACCGTTATCTCCTTCACGTAGTCCCTCGTCGTACCATACTTGACAGCGCGCATGCCACCCGCGTTGGTGGAGACGTTGCCACCCACGGTCGCGAGCTTCTCGCCTGGATCGGGCGGATACATGAGTCCACGCTTGAGGGCATCCTCGGCCAAGTCATTAAGGAGGACGCCCGGCTGGATCGTAACGACCAGATTCTCCTCGTCATAGCCGAGGATCTTGTTCATCTTTGTGGTAGAGATCATGACTCCACCGTACTGAGCCACGGGGCCACCCGTCAGTGCGGTACGAGCACCGGACGGCGTCACCGCTATCTTGTTTTCGTTGCAAACCTTCATGACTGCGGCGACTTCCTCGGTCGTCGTAGGCTCGACGAGCACCTCCGGCATGGCCTCGCCGTAGATGCGCATCTCATCATGACTAAAGTCCTCGTTGATCTGGTCACCGACGAGCACATGCCCGTTGGCGGCTGCCTTGATTTGCTCAAGGACCTCCGGTGTTACCTTGTTATACGTGTACGTAGCCATTCCAACTCCTTTCGATTCGATGCAAGCAATACCAAGACACGTCACGACAGCTGCTCTACCGTCTCGATATTTCCACATAAATTTTACCAGATGGCTACCTTAGGCGGCGTTCGACTCCACAGACGGTATCTATGGGCAGCTAAATGGCGATGGAGCCACATCCGCCTAAGCGCCACGCCATTCCACGCCCTGACGAAATCCTGCTACTTTAGGCTAGACCCCGCGCTCCGACGTACTCTAGCAAGGTTCCGACCCTCGCGTACGGGGCCGCTGGACACAAGGCCCAACGACCCTTTGGTACACAGGATTTAGCCCTTGACCTTCTTGATTGCCTCCGTCAGGGCGGGCACCACCTCAAAGAGGTCACCGACTATGCCATAGTCTGCAATGTCAAAGATCGGTGCCTCGGGATCCTTATTGATGGCAACGATAACATCAGAGCTGCTCATGCCGGCCACATGCTGGATGGCACCAGAGATGCCGCAAGCAATGTAGAGCTTTGGACCGACAGTCTTGCCGGTCTGGCCAACCTGGTGGGAATGCGAGATCCACCCCGCATCGACGGCGGCTCGCGAGCAACCCACCGTCGCACCCAATGCGTCCGCCAGTCCCTTCAGCGGCTCGAAGCCTTCTGCCCCGCCAACGCCACGACCACCTGAGACGATGATTTCGGCACCGATGAGGTCAACGAGCTCCGAGGCGCCCTCCTGGATCTCCTTGATGAGCCGGACGTGAATGTCCTCTGGGGCAACGTGAAAGTCCTCACGGACGACCTCGCAGCTACGCCCCGCCTCCGGCGGCAGTGCCTTGAAAACGCCGGGACGCACGGTACCGAGCTGGGGACGATGGTTCGGGCAGAGGATCCTCGCCATAAGGTTGCCGCCAAAGGCCGGACGCGTCCATGCCACGTTGCCGGATTCCTCGTCGATCGCGAGCTGCGTGCAGTCGGCGGTCAGACCCGTCTGCAGGCGAGAGGACAGACGTGGCCCGACATCGCGACCATTGTTGGTGGCACCGATGAGCATCGTGGTCGGCGCATACTTGGTAAGCATGGCCGCAAGCGCGTTGACATACGCATCGGTGGTGTAGTGCTCGTATTCCGGGCCGTCAACAACGATGACCTGGTCGGCACCATGCTCCTGGGCAGAGACGACCGCTGCGTCGGTATTGTGTCCGATGACCAGCGCCACAAGCTTGCCACCCTGCTTGTTGACAAGGTCGCGGCCGGGATTCAGCAGCTCAAGGCCCACGTTCTGGGCAGAGCCATCGGCGAAGGTCTCGATGAACACCCATAGATCTTTTGACTTAGGTTCCATGTTATATTCTCCTCATGTATATAAGCAGCCACTTGCCTATGACAACGAGAGTGCGAGGACACGCTGTGCGCGCCTCAGCTCCTAGAGAACGTTATCCGCGTCAAGATGCTCAGCGAGCTTCTGGGCCGCCTCGCCGGCAGTCTCAGCCTGAATCCGTATGCCACCTTGCTTAACGGGGGGAACAAAGGTCTTCTTGACCTTGGTCGGCGAGCCGTTAAGGCCGCAGCGCGAGAGATCGACATCAAAGTCGTTCTCTGAGAAAACGGTGATCTCCTTCTTCCTGGCAGCGAGCTTTTGCTTGATCGTCGGAAGGCGGGGATCGAAGCTGGGCTTGGTAGCGGTGACGAGGCAGGGGAACGATACACCAAGGATCTCCTGACCATCCTCGGTCTCACGCGTCACCTGAATCTCGTTGTCGACAATCTCGGCGGTCAGGCCATAGGTGACCTGCGGCACCCCCAGGTATTCCGCAAGTTCCGGTCCGACCTGGGCGGTATCGCCGTCGATGGCCTGCTTACCACAGAAGATCACGTCAAACTTGCCTTCGATCTCCTCGAGCTTCTTGATCGCACAGAAGAGAATATAGCTGGTCGCCAGCGTATCCGACCCTCCAAACCTGCGTCCCGAGATCAAATAGGCCTTGTCACCGCCAACGGCTAGGCAGGTCTTGAGAGCCTCCTTGGCCTGCATCGGTCCCATGGACATGACGATAATCTGAACGTCATCCCTCTGGTCCTTGATGCGGGCGGCCATCTCCAGCGCGTACCCGTCAAAGGGGTTGACGATGCTGGGGACACCATCGCGGATCAATCGATTCGTCTCTGGGTCAATTCGAATCTCTGTCGTGTCTGGAACCTGCTTCACACAAACAAGTAGCTTCATAATAATTCACAGACTCCTAAGTTTGAGTTGAGTAGTTAGGAGACGCTCCACGCCACAGACCCACCCCGCTCGTCGCCCAGACAACCGCGCGATCTAAGCACATCGGTGGCCTCCTATTCGGAAGAGCATGCGGGAGCCGCATGGCAAACACGACTCCCGCATAATGAACTACGAATGTCTATGGTTTGAGCTACGTGAAGCATCTCGAGGCACTGCATGCATACCCTATGGGGTTACCCCTCATGCTAGAGCTGGTCGACCGGAGTCTTCGTGCGATCGGTGTTGTAGACGTAGAAGCCACGACCGCTCTTGGCGCCAAGGTTGCCGCCACGAACCATCTTACGGATGAGCGGGCAGGCACGATACTTAGAGTCGCAGGTCTCCGTGTAGAGAACGTCCATGATGGCAAGGCAGATGTCCAGCCCGATGAAATCGCCGAGCTCAAGCGGACCCATAGGATGATTGGCACCGAGCTTCATGGCGGTGTCAATGCCTGCGATGTCTGAGACGCCCTCCATCTTGATGAAGGCGGCCTCGTTGATCATGGGGATGAGAATGCGGTTCACGACAAAGCCCGCAGCCTCGTTGACCTGCACCGGCGTCTTGCCGATCTCCTTGGCGATGGAGACGATCTTCTCGGTGGTCTCGACAGGCGTATTGACACCAGCGATAACCTCGATGAGCTTCATGCGATCTGCCGGATTGAAGAAATGCATACCCACGAGCGGACGAGAGAGACCTGCTCCGATCTCTGTGATAGAGAGGCTCGAGGTATTGGACGCAAAGATGCAACTCTCCTTGCAGATCTTATCGAGCTCTGCAAAGGTCTCCTTCTTGACCTTCATGTCCTCGAAGGCTGCCTCGACAATAAGGTCACAACTTGAGGCGAGTGCCTCCTTCAAGCCTGTGGTGATGGCAGCCAAGCGCTTGTCGACCTCAGCTTGATCGAGCTTGCCCTTGCTCACGAGGCGCTCATAGCCCTTCGCAATCTTTGCCTTGCCACCATCGGCCCACTCCTGCTTGATGTCGCAGAGCGCGACCTCCCAGCCTGACTGAGCGAATGCCTTGGCGATGCCTTGACCCATCGTGCCCGCGCCAATGACTCCCACCTTCATGTCAAACCTCCTTCTTTTCATATGGCCCGGCCGACAACACCTGTCGGTCGGGTCATGTCTCTTGGCGTAGAGTAGCTAGTTGTTCGTAAACACCGCCTTGGGCTTTGGTTTCTCACGGCTCAGGAAGCAGGACATCCCCTCCACCTGGTCGTGGGTCTCGAAGCAGGCGCCAAAGAGCCTCTCCTCCACCTGGACCGCCTCCGCGATGGGAAGCTCTATGCCCTCGTTGATGGCCCGCTTGCAGTTGCGAACAGCAATGGGCGCATTCGAGGCTATCTTGCCTGCGAGCTTGCGTGCCGCATCCATGAGCTGGTCAGGGGCATAGACGGCATTCACGAGACCGATGCGCAACGCCTCGTTTGCCTTGATGTTCGTGGCGGAGTAGACGAGCTGCTTGGCCATCCCGACGCCCACCACACGAGCGAGCCGCTGCGTACCGCCGAAGCCCGGAGTAATGCCAAGACCAACCTCAGGCTGACCGAAGAGGGCGTTCTCGGAGGCAAGGCGTATATCGCAGCTCATGGCCAGCTCGTTGCCGCCACCGAGCGCAAATCCGTTCACAGCGGCTATCACCGGCAGCGGAAAGTTCTCGACCATCAAGAAGACGTCATTGCCCAGCCTTCCGAAGGCCTCGCCCTCCGCCTTGGTCATCGTGGACATCGAGGCGATATCGGCGCCAGCCACAAAGCTCTTGTCACCGGCCCCCGTCAGGATGACACAACGCACGACGTCTTGGTCGATACCCTCGAAGGCAAGCCTCAGATCGTTGAGGACCTCGGGGTTGAGGGCGTTCAGGGCCTTGGGACGGTCTATGGTCAGAACCGCCACCCTGTCTTGTACCTCACAGCTAACGAAGCTCACGGTCCCTCCCTACATCTCGACGACGGTGGCACAACCCATGCCGCCACCGATGCAGAGCGTGGCGAGGCCCTTGTGGGCGCCACGATGCTTCATCGCATAGAGCAGGGTCGTGAGGATGCGGGCACCCGAGGCACCCACGGGATGCCCGAGCGCGATCGCGCCACCGTTGACATTGGTCTTTGCAAGATCGAGACCAAGGTCACGGACAACGGCGAGCGACTGGGCAGCAAAGGCCTCGTTGGCCTCGACAAGATCGATGTCATTGATGGAGAGGCCTGCCTTGGCAAGTGCCTTCTTGCTCGAGGGGACAGGACCGGTGCCCATGATCGAGGGGTCAACGCCCGCGAGCGCACCGGAGATAATGGTCGCCAGCGGCGTGATGCCAAGCTCCTGGGCCTTCTTCTCGCTCATAACGACGAGGGCGGCAGCTCCGTCGTTGATGGCGGAGGAGTTACCGGCGGTCACGATGCCGTCGGGCTTGAAGGCGGGACGAAGCTTCGCGAGCGTCTCAACCGTCGATCCCTCACGTGGACCCTCATCCGTGTCGAAGACGATCTCCTTCTTGCGCTGCTTGACGGTGACAGGAACGATCTCGTCCTTGAAGGCACCGTCGGCTATGGCCTTGCAGGCGCGGTTCTGAGACGTAGCGGCAAACTCGTCAAGCTGCTCGCGGCTAAGACCCCACTGCGCGGCGACGTTCTCTGCCGTAATGCCCATGTGATAGTTGTTGAAGGCGTCCCAGAGGCCATCGTTCACCATGGTGTCCACGAGCTCAGACTTGCCCATCGGGTAACCCATACGATAGCCGTAGCGGCCCTTCTGCAGAGCAAAGGGTGCCATGTCCATGTTCTCGGTGCCACCTGCGACAACGATATCGGCATCGCCGGCCTTGATCATCTGTGCGGCGGCGTTAACCGAATAGAGACCGGAGCCGCAGACGACGTTGATCGTGACGGCAGGGCACTCGATTGGAAGGCCCGCGTCGAGCGATGCCTGGCGGGCGACGTTCTGGCCCTGCCCCGCCTGAAGGACACAGCCCAGGTAGACGTGATCGACGTCCTCGGGCTTGACCTTCGCACGGTTCAAGGCCTCCTTGATGACCGTCGCGCCGAGCGTACGCGCAGAGACTGTGGACAGAGAACCGCCAAACTTTCCGATGGCGGTACGACATGCGCTTGCGATAACGACTCTCTCACTCATGTAGCCAACCTCCTTGATAGTCATCCACTACCTTGCCTGTACCTAACGTGCTGCCTTGCCTAACCATCAGCTCAGATCCTGTTTGACCTGCGCCAGATGTGCATCTTTTGGGCCTCCTTGATGAGGTCATCCCTGAAGTCAGGGTGTGCGATGCCAATGAGCGCCTCTGCACGCTGCCACGCGGCGAGGCCCTTGAGGTTGATCACGCCATACTCCGTGACCACGTACATCGTATTGGAACGCGTGTCGGTAACGATAGAGCCGTTTGCGAGCGTTGGGCGGATGCGGCTTAACACCTCGCCGGTCTTACGATTCGTGAAGGTAGAACTCATGCAGATGAAGCTCTTCCCTCCATGGGAGAGGTAGGCCCCAAGGACGAAATCGAGCTGGCCACCAGCACCGCTGATTGCCTTCGTCCCCGCACTCTCGGCGTTTACCTGGCCAAAGAGATCGATGTCGACCGCGTTGTTGATGGAGATGAAGTTGTCCAGCTGCGAGATCGTGTGCGCGTCGTTGACGTAATTGACCGGAGCCGACACACACTCGGGATTATTGTCAAGGTAGTCATAGAGCTTCTTGCTGCCCACGGCAAAGGAGTAGACCTGCTTGCCACGGTCAATGGCCTTGCGGTTGCCCGTAATCTTGCCCGCCATGGCGAGGTCAACAAAGGAGTCGACGTACATCTCGGTATGCACGCCAAGGTTGGTGAGATCGCTCTGGGCGATGCCCGTACCGATGGTGGTAGGCATGGAGCCAATACCAAGCTGCAGGCACGCGCCATCCGGGATCATCGGAACGACAAGCTTGGTGACAGCCTCGTCGACCTCGGTGGGCGCACCCCCGCTACCAAGGGTGCTCATAGGTGGGTTCTTGCCCTCGATGATCATGTCTACACGGGTAACGCTGATGTGTGACTCAGGACCCCCAAAGCAGCGGGGGACGCGCTCGTTGACCTCAACGATGATGACATCCGCCACGTCACACGCGGCCATGAGGTGGCTCGAGCACAGGCCAAAGCCAAAATTGCCTGCCTCGTCCATCGGGGACACCTGCATACACGCCACATTGACCTTCGCGGTACCATCACGGTAATAGCGCGGGAGTTCCGAGTAACGGATGGGAGAATAGAAACCAAACCCCTGCTGACAGGCGCGCCGCTCGATGCCGCCCATGTGCCAGCTGTTCCAGCTCATGTGCTCCTCGGGATGCTCGATCTTGAACAGCTCGGGCTCACGAAGGAGTATGCCACCCCTAAAGTTGACGTCATGCAGATCCACAAGACGCTTCGCGAGGGCCGCGTCAAACTCCACCGGCGTGAGCGGACTCCAACCACAGTCAACCCAGTCACCACTCTTCACGACCTCGGCAGCCTTTTCAGCTGTAGTGAGTTTAGATTGATAGATCTCGCTAAAGTCCACCTGAAACCACGCTCCCCTCTCGTATTGTAATAAAAGTATATCAAAAGATGCCATGGGCCATGGCAATTTGTCGCGAGAGAAGCATTTCTATAAATTGCATCTTTACCTGTGTATTTGTTGAATTCGAACGGTAGCGCCAGCCCCCTAAAGAGTGGGTGGTCCAATGCCGAGAGACGCGTGAGCACCTCCCCCTTGGCCAGTCCCTTGAAGGGTGGATGGACGGCCACGTTCGTAAGGAAGCTTTGCGCCTCTCCCCATCTCCCAAGCCTATGCCACAGCTGTCGCCCAACCGCCTCACGATCCACGACTTGAGGACCCAAACCGATTGCCCAGCAGTCCTTTTAGGTATTTTGCCATGGATGCAGTCAGGCTGTGAGCCCGTACGAGGGAATCCTCTCCAACGTAGGGCCTCATCGCCCTCAGTGTCCTCTTGTTATCGCGTGTCGAGAAGGAGAATTCACCATCGTGCCTCGTCGTGACCGTGAAGCGCGGCAGATAGCGTCCCCCAAACATAACGGGCGCAGAGACGTGATCTACCTCACCCCAGGGGATCTGTATAAAATCACTCTTGTTGGTATCATTTCGATACTCAATACCTGCATTTCCGATCGTAAGGATGCCATATGAGGCAATCCCAAGAAACGAGGTCGATTTAATCTGGAGGTCGACAGATGCGTTGAGAGGTTGCACATCCTTGCGCCTGCCGTGCATGCCCTGACGCTTGTCGGACCCGATGTAAAACAGGGCCATAGCCTTAGTACTCCTCCTCAGATGGACACAAGTATGTAACCCTCGGCACAACATAAGCCACCAGTCCACGCGTGCGCGGCTACCGCCAAAACCACGGGAGTCGCGCTATGGGAAGAGGACAGCCCCTAGGCTAGCTTAGGAACACACAAAACAAAGACACAGGCCAACAGCCTGTCCGGACTCCTCTTGTCGATCGTTGCGGGAAGACTGAAAATTCGACTGAAAACTCCCATCTTGACCGTTTGGTGACCTTGGCTATGCTCTGGCCCCCCAAGACCACCCGTCCCGCTAGACAACATCCCCAGGAACTACCCTACCTGCCCGCTGCCATGGGGATCCCTTTTACAGCTACCCTCCCGATATTTCCATCGTCCCACAGAGATGGATGCTAAGCTGCGAGCGTCTCGCGAGCGGCCACATGGCTCGGCCGGCGGAGAGGGCATTCGCCGGCACAGAATGCGGTTTTCCGTGACGTCGCGGCACCCGGGAAGTGTGGAGCAACCCCCCGCCAGGCTGCGGGGCACTATGGGGAATGGCTCAACTGGGCAAATGCGCTCGAGCAACCCCCCGCCAGGCTGCGGGGCACTATGGGGAATGGCTCAACTGGGCAAA
>ERZ773042.20-NODE-20-length-131106-cov-6.308445_pt1 | contig 131106 bp, 138 predicted proteins | sample MGYA00511664_ERZ773042 | MGnify/ENA primary metagenome ERZ773042 (study PRJEB29015, sample SAMEA2737984) | human oral metagenome | biome: human oral; feature: human-associated habitat; material: dental | place: China | collected 2036 ... | reverse complement strand
CTGGAGCACCGCCTGCACGCCGCGCGCGACCTCGTAGTGCTCCTGCCCGATGACGAGCGGGTCGAGGATACGCGAGGTGGAGTCGAGCGGATCGACGGCAGGATAGATGCCGAGCTCGGCGATCTGACGGGAAAGAACCGTCGTCGCGTCGAGATGGGTAAATGTTGCCGCCGGCGCAGGGTCGGTGAGGTCGTCCGCCGGGACGTAGACCGCCTGCACGGACGTGATCGATCCCTTTTTCGTGGACGTGATGCGCTCCTGGAGCGCGCCGACGTCCGTCGTCAGCGTCGGCTGGTAGCCGACGGCGGACGGCATGCGTCCGAGCAGAGCCGAAACCTCGGAGCCCGCCTGGATGAAACGGAAGATGTTGTCGATGAAGAGCAGCACGTCCTGGCCCTGCACGTCGCGGAAATACTCCGCCATCGTGAGGCCCGTGAGACCGACGCGCATACGCGCGCCCGGCGGCTCGTTCATCTGCCCGTAGACAAGCGCCGTCTTGTCGATAACGCCCGACTCGGTCATCTCGGACCAGAGGTCGTTGCCCTCGCGGGTACGCTCGCCGACGCCGGCAAAGACGGAGTAGCCGCCGTGCTCGGTCGCAATGTTGTGGATGAGCTCCATGATCAGAACCGTCTTGCCGACGCCCGCGCCGCCGAAGAGACCGATCTTTCCGCCGCGGGAGTACGGTGCGATCAGGTCAACGACCTTGATGCCCGTCTCGAGAATCTGCGTCGATGTCTCCTGGTTGTCGAACTTCGGCGCGGGACGGTGGATCGGCCAGCTCTCCTTGTTGCCGACCGGGGCGGGGTTGTGGTCAACCGGCTCGCCGAGGACGTTGAAGACGCGTCCGAGGGTCGCCTCGCCGACGGGAACCATGATCGGGGCGCCCGTATCGTCCGCCTCCATGCCGCGCATCAGACCGTCGGTGGAGCTCATGGCGATGCATCGCGTGATGCTGTCGCCGAGATGCTGCATGACCTCGACCGTGAGATTTACCTCGCGGTCGGCGGCCTTGCCCGTGATCTTGATGGCGTTTAGGATCTCCGGCAGTTCCCCCGCCGGAAACTCAATATCTACGACAGGTCCGATGACCTGTACGACTTTACCTTTTGCCAATGGAAAACCTCCTTACCTCCATGCGCACTGCGCACACGGATGTCACTTGAGTGCCTCGGCGCCGCCGACGATCTCGTTGATCTCGTTCGTAATGCCCGCCTGACGAACCTTGTTGTAGTAGAGGTCGAGCTTTCCGATGAGTTCCCCGGCGTTGTCGGTCGCATTGCTCATTGCGTTCATGCGTGAGCTCAGCTCGCTCGCCGCCGACTGGAGGAGCGCCGCATAGATGGTGGTGAACAGGTACTGCGGCAGCAGTGCCCCGAGCACCTCCTCGGCATTCGGTTCATAGATGTACTGTGCCTGCGCGTGCGCCGCGTTTTCGCTCTCCGCCGCAAAGGGCAGGAGCTTTACGATCTCGGGGACGCAGGTGATCGCCGAGACAAAGCGCGTGTAGACCATGTAGACTTCCTGCACGCCGCCCGCCTCGAACGCAGCGATGACCTGCGCTGCGAGCTTCTGTGCGTGGCGTGCCTTCGGACGCTCACTGATGCCGACGCGCTGGTGCACGATGTCAAAGCCGCGATTCTTGAAGAAATCACGCGACTTGCGCCCGACCGCGACGATCTGCGTATTCGCCTTGTCCTCGACGAGCGTCATCGCCGTCTTGAGCGCGTTGCTCGAGTAGGCACCCGCGAGACCTTTGTCCGCCGCCATCACAAGGATGAGGCGTTTGCCCTCACTGTGCTGCTCAAGCAGCGGATGCGAGACACCGCTTGCCGCCGCCGCCACGCTCCGAATGACCGCAGCGGTCTTTTCGGCGTAGGGACGGTTGTTGTTCGCGGCTTCCTTGGCACGGCGCAGACGCGAGGTCGCGACCATGTCCATGGCGTTTGTGATCTGCTGGATGCTCTTGACGCTGCGGATGCGGCGACGGATGTCCTGTAAATTTGCCATATACAGTCACCTCTCCCCTTACGCTTCTTTGTAGGAGATGGTGTCCTTGAACTCCGCAATCGCCTTCGTGATGTCCGCCTCAAGCGCATCGTCGAGCTTCTGCTGCGACGTGATCGCCGACGCGATCTCGGGATGCGAGGAACGCATGAACTTGAGGAAGTCCGTGTGGAACGTGACGACCTTGTTCACGGGGATGTCCGTGAGGTGTCCGCGCACCGCCGTGAAGATGACAAGCACCTGCTCGGCAACGGAGAGCGGGCTGTACTGCGCCTGCTTCAGCGTCTCGACCATGCGTGCGCCGCGGTCGAGCTGCGCCTTCGTCGCCTTGTCGAGGTCGGAGCCGAACTGGGCAAATGCCGCCAGCTCGCGGTACTGCGCCAGATCCAGACGCATCGTGCCCGCGACCTGCTTCATCGCCTTGATCTGTGCGGAGCCGCCGACACGGGAGACCGAGAGACCGACGCTGATCGCCGGGCGGATGCCCGAGTAGAACGAGTCGGTGTCCAGCATGATCTGACCGTCGGTGATCGAGATGACGTTTGTCGGAATGTACGCCGAGAGATCGCCCGCGAGCGTCTCGATGATCGGCAGTGCCGTGATGGAGCCTGCACCGAGTGCGTCGGAGAGCTTCGCCGCGCGCTCGAGGAGGCGGGAGTGTAAGTAGAACACGTCGCCCGGGTATGCCTCGCGTCCGGGTGGACGGCGCAGCAGCAGCGACATTGCGCGGTACGCAGCCGCGTGCTTGGAGAGGTCGTCATAGACGCAGAGCGCATGACCGCCCTTGTACATGAAGTACTCCGCCATCGCAACGCCCGCATACGGTGCAAGGTACTGCAGCGGTGCGCTGTCCGCAGCCGTTGCCGCGACAACGATCGTGTACTCCATCGCGCCGCCGTCCTCGAGCGTCTTGACGACGCGCGCGACGGTCGATGCCTTCTGACCGATGGCGACGTAGACGCAGATACAGTTCTGCCCCTTCTGGTTCAGAATCGTATCGACGGCGATTGCCGTCTTGCCCGTGCCGCGGTCGCCGATGATCAGCTCGCGCTGTCCGCGGCCGATCGGCACGAGGGCGTCGATGGCTTTAAGCCCTGTCTGAAGCGGCTCATGGACGGATTTGCGAGCCATGATGCCTTTAGCCTTTTCTTCGACAAATCTAGTATCGCTGGTCTCTATCGCGCCTTTGCCGTCGATCGGTTCGCCTAGAGCGTTTACCACGCGACCTATTAGGGCATCACCTACCGGAACGCGCAAAAGCTTACCCAGTCTTTTAACGCTACTACTTTCGTTAATACCGCTAGTATCGCCTAAAATAACGATGCCGACACTGCTCTCCTCTAAATTTAACGCGATACCACGAGCTCCGTTTTCGAATTCGACCATCTCGTTAGCCATTACGTTTTTTAAGCCGTAAACATTAGCAACACCGTCTGCGACCGAAACGACTTTGCCGGATTCTTCGATATCAACGCTAAGATCGAAATTTTCGATTCGCTCTTTGATTATGCTACTGATTTCGTCTGCCTTAATTTTCGCACCCACGCTTTACTCCTTTAAATTGCTTTTAAAATATATTCGCTCATTTTTTGTTTCAATCTATCAACTGAAAAACTAATCTCAAATCCAAGATCCTCGACTTCGATCTTAATACCCTCAAGCTCGCTTTTAACAGGTTGCAGAGTAATATCTGCATTAAATTTCTTTGAAATTTTAGTCTCTAGCTCTTTTATTTTCGCGACGTCTATTTCGGTAGCGGAATAAATTTTACCTAAGTATTTATTATCCAGCGCCGCAATATTCTTGCGCAGTTCCTCAACTATCTGCGGGATTAGCGCAATACGCCTATTTTTAGCTAGAAGTTTAATAAAATTTACGATTTTTTCGCTTGGATTTTTTATAAACGACGCAATAAGTTCCACTTTGGATTCCTCTTTTAGCGTCGGAGATTTTACAATATCTTGGAATTTTGGAATTTTAAACGCGCTCGCGACGCTCTCGAGCGTCTGCAAAACAGAGCATAGTTCATCTTTTTTATAGCTCAGTATCAGGGCGTTTACATATCTTTTTGAGGTGTTATTTATCATCATCCGACCTTTTTCTCTACGATTTTAACCAGTTTGTCTTGACCGAATTTAATGTCGTCCGATGCAAAAACATCATCCAGTATCTCGCTTACGACCTCTTTTTTGATCTTACGCGCCTCAAAGCTCTTCTGCTCGTCGAAAGATTTTTGCAAATTCGCAATCTCTTGCTCGGTCGCATTTTTTATCTTTTCGGCAGCGAACACGATCTCTTTTTTAGCGGTTTCGATTAAAGCTGCGCCTTGAACCTTGGCATCTTGCAGATCTTTTTTAGCTTGCTCTTTGCGAGCTGCGGACTCTTTTAAAATTTTTTGATTAGCTTCAAGCCTAGATGCGATGCCGTCGATCCTACCTTGATATGCCGCTTTTGCAGGACCTTTTAACAGATAAAACAAAATTCCGAAAAATAAAATGAAATTTATGCTTCGCCACAGCACGTCGTAGTCTTTGACCCCATCGTGCTCGCCACTTGCTAAAACAAGCGCGGGAATTATAAATAAAAATAGATATTTTTTCATACTGAAATCCTCATACTTTAGCCACAGCGCTGCTTAGAGCATTTTTAAATTCCGGAATTTTGGCTTGCAACTCATTTCTTAGGCTACGTCTTTGCTCATCCAAACCGCCTAAGAATTGATTGAAATCCTCCTCCATCGCGGCTTTTTTCTCGGCTATTTCTCTAGCGGCAGCCTGCTTCGCACTATCCATCGCCTCTTGCTTTATTTTAACAGCTTGCAACTTCGCAGCATCCATGATTCTTATGATCTCTGCTTTATCGGCATCTGCATCCTGTGCGTTTTTCATCGCATTTGCCTCATCTTCTTTAATAATAGCTTCTCGCTTTTCCATATGCAAAAGTAGTGGTCTATAAAGCTTGATATTTAAGAAGTAAATCAAAGCTAAAAATACGACGATGGTCGTTATCATGGCGGTCAAACTTACGTCTAGCATCGCACCTCCTCTAGGTTAGTTTTAAACAAAATGCGTATTTTACAATATGAAAAATTAAAATACACTATAAAAAATCATCCGATTTTCTTTAAAAACTCGGAAATTTGTAAAATTTCACTAAATTCGATCGAAATTTTACGCTCTTTGATACTTATTTTACCAAATTGATCAAGCTTGGCCTTTAGCTTTAAAAGCTCAGGCTTGAAGCTTTGAAATTCCACGCCAAACTTTTTCTCTTTCGGAACGGTTTTATCTTTGAGCTTTTTTACTAAATTTTCGGTATCTCTTACGCTTAGGCGCTGTCCTAAAATGGTGTTTAGAGCTAAAATTTGATCCTCTTTTTCAAGTCCAACCATTATCTTGGCGTGCCCTTGCGAAATTTTATCTGCGCTTATGGCGTCTTGCACTTCGGAGCATAAATTTAAAAGTCTTAGCGTGTTGGTAATCTGCGTGCGGGACTTTTTGATGATGTCGGCTAACTCCTCTTGCGTGATCCTATATTCGCCGATGAGCTCCTTATAGGACTTAGCAAGCTCGATAGGATTTAGATCCTCGCGCTGGATATTTTCGATGAGGGCAAGCTCTCTTAAATTTTGAGATTTTATGTCCGCGACTACGGCTTTGATTTTACTCTCGCCCAAAAGCTTCGTCGCTCTTAGGCGTCGTTCGCCGGCGATGAGGACGTAAGAATCATCTTTTTGAATAACAATGATAGGCTGAATAAGCCCGTGGCGGGCGATGCTCTCGCTTAGCTGCCTAAGTGCCTCCTCATCGAAGCTTTGACGCGGTTGATATGGATTTGGCTCGATTTTATCGACATCGATTTCGATAACTAAGCTATCGGCATTTCCGCTTTCTAGCTCCCTGTTATAGGAGCTTTCTACGTCGTCTAAAATCGCACCGAGCCCACGCCCGAGCGCTCTTTTTACCTTGCCCATTTTTGCTCCATTATGGATTTAGCGAGGTCTTGATAGGCGATGGAGCCGGCGGATTTTATATCGTATAAAACCACCGGCTTGCCAAAGCTTGGGCTTTCGGCTAGCTTAATATTGCGCGGGATGATGACTAGATCATCACTCTTGCCGATACGAAAGAGCTTATCATCAAAATACTCGCGTAAATTCGCGACCGTTTCTTTAGCGAGGTTGTTTTGCAAACTATACATCGTAGGCAAAAATCCGCGAATTTTTAAATTTTTATTGAGCGTTTGCTTGACAACTTTTACGGTATTTAGGATCAGCGCGACGCCTTCAAGTGCATAGAATTCGCACTGAATCGGGATGATGACGCTATCGCTTGCGACCAAGGCATTTACCGTAATGCTACCGAGCGTCGGCGGCGAATCTATGATGATGAAATCGTATCTGTCCTTAACCTCCGAAATTTTATTTTTTAGCATTAGTTTGAAGTCTTTCTCTTCACTTACTTCGCGCTCGATGCCTACAAGTCCGATATTTGACGGCACTAAATCCATAAACTCAAGTTCGGTCTTTTGGATCACTTCGGACATGCTCTTACGCCCCGTTAGGACGTGATAAATGTTAAATTCAAAGTCGCTGCGGTTAAAGCCAAGCCCGGTCGTAGCGTTCGCCTGAGGGTCTACGTCGATCAGTAGGACCCGCTTTTTCTTTATCGCTAGCGACGCAGCAAGATTAACCGCTGTGGTCGTCTTTCCGACGCCGCCTTTTTGATTTGCAATCGTAATTACTTCACTCATCTTAAAGCATAAACCCTTTCTTCATTTATTATGATCGATCCGTCTTCGCAAAGTTTAGCCTGCGCGAGTGAAATTTTTTCGCCGCCTAGATGAACGCTAAATTTTTGCGATTTTTGGAATTGTAACGAAAAATTTCTAAAAATTTGCTTCCACGAGATTTTATTTTCATATAGCGCAAAAAAGCCCTCTATAGCGTCTTTTGCGCTGATTTTTATATCTAAAATTCCCGCATATTCGGGCGCGCCGAGTAGGTTCATGCCGATGCCGCAGATGAGGGTATTTTTGATCTTATTCGTCATCGCCCCGCCGATTTTACGCTCGCCTAGATAAAAATCGTTAGGCCATTTAAGCCAAAGCTGAGAGCCGAGCGATGCGAGAAGCTCCTGCATGATCATCGCAAAATATATGCTCGCCGACTGAGGCGGCACATCTGCGGGCAGATCCGTTTGAGCGACACAGAACGAAAATGCGAGATTGCCGCTCGCGCCCTCCCAATCATTGCCGCGCGAGCCGATACCGGCGCTTTGGCGATTTGCGGCGATCGCAAAAGGCGGCGCTATCCTGCCTTCGCGCACGGCGTCTACTAAAAACTCCTGCGTAGAGGGCATTTGCTCTACAAATTCTACTTGCAAAACCTGCTCCTTGCGTAAGACGAAGGGCTCGTCTTGAAATATTGCAAGCGTTTAAATTCTGCGCTGCGATAGAATTTTGCAACAAGATGAAATTTAGCACGATTAAATTTTACGACATAGTGAAATTTTGTGCGATGAAATTTTGCGATCTTGCTAAACTCTTCGGCAACGTGGATTTTCCTAGCGGCACTGCGATAAAATTTTAAAGCTCTGTCTCGCAAAAATTCTGCGGCACGATCATAGAATTTTAAATGGTGCGTGTTCGGTGTAGCGCCGTAAAGTCCGCAACCGCCAAAGCGAAATTTAAAGCTCCTGCGAGCGTAAAATTTTAGAGCATAGAAGTAAGATTTTAAAATTTTATAAAGCCTTGGTTTTGGAGCTTCGCTTCGAAATTCCGCACGGCAAAATTTTACTTCACGATCGCAGCGATACCTGGAGCAAAATTCCGTCGTAACGCCAAAAGTGCGGCGCAAATAAAATTTCCGCGTAGCATCATAAGCGCGGCGCAAAACGCGAGCCTTCAAAACCCAACCTAGCATAGCAGATCGCCGATCTTTAGCCGCTTGCCGTTTAGATACGCGCTAGCGTCCACGGGCTTTTTACCCGGCTCTTGCACCTTCATGATCTTAACCGCGCCTTCGCCGCATGCGACGCCAAAGCCAAGCTTATCGACGCTTAAAATTTCGCCCGCGCGTTCAAATTTACGCCCGCAGTATTCGCACAAAAGCTCTAGTTCTAAAATTTTAAGTCCGCTAGCTAGATAGATCCCGGGCCAGGGCGTTAGCGCGCGAAATTTATTATAAATTTGCTGTGCGCTCTGCTCAAAGCTAAAAAGCCCGTCTGATTTGCTTATCTTTTTGCAGTGCGTAGCCTGCGCATCGTCCTGCTTAAGCGGCTTTAAATTTGCAAAATTTCGCAGCACTCGCACTATCAGCTCGCCCGCCAGATCCCCGAGCTCGTCAAAAAGCTGCGCCGCCGTTTTGTCCTCGCAAGGCGTGTAGGCAAAATCAAGCATATCGCCCGTGTCAAGCCCCACGTCCATCAGCATTGCCGTCACGCCTGTCTGCTTTTCGCCCGCCAAGATCGCGCTTTGGATCGGACTTGCGCCACGGTATTTAGGCAGGATCGAAGCGTGCAGGTTTATGCAAGGCGCGATATCAAGCACGGCCTGCGGCAAAATTTTACCGTATGCTGCAACCACGATAAAATCAGGCTTTAGCTCTTTTATCTGCGCTGCGACCGCCTCGTCTTTGAGTGTCGCAGGCTGAAAGATCGGCACTGTGGGAAGGTGCTGCTGCGCGTAAACTTTAACCTCGCTAGGAGTTAAAATTTGCTTCCTGCCGACGGGTTTATCTGGCTGCGTAAATACGGCCGCAATCTCAAATTTCGCCTCCGCAAGCGCGCGTAAAATTTTAGCCGCATACTCGGGAGTACCCATAAAAACTATATTCATTATTTTCCTTTAATTTTAGCTAAATCACGGCGCGAGAGATCACACGGGCGCCGACCGTGCTCGCAATAAATTTTACGCATACCGTGAGGTAAACCCTGGTTCACGCTCGTGCGCCTTATTTGACGGCGGATTGATTTTTATCCTCGGATCCGTCTGGCCAAGGCCAAAAAGCGCACGGATCTTCGGACCAATAAATCTTTGCAGACGGTTTCGCCCCCAGCTCATCCAGGCTAATCTTGCCGTCACGATTAGCATCGAGCCTCTTAAATTCAGAGCCTGAGCGCAGATTTAGCTCTACTCTCAGCCCAGACGGCACCTTGCTCGCCATCCACTCCTGCAAGCTCAGTGCGCCGTCGCGATCCTTGTCGTTAAAGTCCATAAAATTCGGCACCGGATCGGCGGGATCGCAACCATATGCGCCGAAGCATAAAAATACTAGAATGAAAATTTTATTCATTTCGCTTCCTTAAATTTTATCTTTTTGCGACGTTTGCGAGCGATAAAAATAAAATTTAACAGCGTATACGGGCTGCTTAAGGCGTGCGTTCGCAAAAGCCCTCTGCGGCGCGACTTTTACCGCAGCCTACAGCTCCTTTTTAAGCAGCTCAAGCAGGTTAAATTTTAGCTCGTTTATATTTTGTCCCGTAGCCGAAGATATCGGCATCACGAAAAACGGCTTAGCGGCGTCAAACTCATAAATATCTTGTTTAAATTTCATCTCGTCAGCCATGCCCGCAAGCCCCAAATGCGACAAAAAACCGTCAAATTTTTCCTGCAAATTTTCAGCCGCGTCCGCACGAGTTAGAGCGATCGCGTAATCTCTTTTTGCAAGCTCTCTGGAAAATTTCGCCGTCTCCGCCCGTAGCGCGTCAAACTGCTCCTCAAGGCTGCGGTAGTTCGCAAGATCGAGCATAAAAAGTAAAATTTTCGTGCGCTCGACGTGTTTTAAAAACTGCACGCCAAGCCCGCGCCCTTCGCTAGCCCCCTCGATAATGCCCGGGATATCGGCCATTACAAAGCCGCTGTATTCGTCTACCTCGACGAGTCCGAGCTTTGGCGTGAGCGTAGTAAACTCGTAGTTTGCGATCTGGGGTTTAGCATTTGAAACGGTCGAGATTAGCGTGCTTTTGCCCACGTTTGGAAAGCCCACAAGCCCCACGTCGGCGATGAGTTTTAGCTCCAAGCGCACCTCGCGCGTCTGCCCCTCTAGGCCTTTTTGCGCATATTCGGGGGCTTGATTGATCGAGCTTTTAAAATGCACGTTACCAAGCCCACCTTTACCGCCTTTTAAAAACAGCTTCGTCTCGCCGTCGTTTAGCATATCAAGCACCAGCTCGCCGCTATCCTCGTCGTAAACGCTGGTGCCCGGAGGCACGATGAGATAGAGATCCTCGCCGCTTTTGCCGGTCTTTTTGCGACCCTCGCCGGGCGCGCCGTTTTGCGCTTTAAACTCCCGCTTGCCCTTATAGGATGAGAGGGTATGGGAGTTTTTATCAACCCTAAAATACACGTCGCCGCCGTCGCCGCCGTCGCCGCCGTCGGGACCGCCTGAGATGACGAATTTTTCGCGGCGGAAGCTGACGCAACCTGCGCCGCCATTGCCAGATTTAACGCTAAATTTTACGCTGTCTATGAACATAGCTATCCTTAAATTTAAAACGGCAATTATAGCCAAATGAGTTGAAGATAATTTTTAAATGGATGAAATTTTAAAAGAGGGGCTTGCGCCCCGAAGATTTAGCGATGCTTACGCGGCCGGATAAACCGATACTTTTTTGCGATTTTTATCTTTTCGCTCAAATTTTACAACGCCGTCGATCAGTGCAAAAATCGTGTGATCGCTACCCATGCCTACGTTGCAGCCCGGGTGCGTCGCGGTGCCGCGCTGGCGGATGATGATGTTGCCCGCGCGAACGAACTCGCCGCCGAATTTTTTGACGCCCAAGCGGCGTCCGATACTATCTCTATTATTTTGGGTTGAGCCCTGACCTTTTTTGTGTGCCATTTCCTATCCTTTATGCGTTAATCGAAACGACTTTGACGCGGGTGTATTGGCGTCTGAAGCCGCGTTTTACTTTTGAATCTTTACGTCTGCGTTTTTTGAAGATAACGACTTTTTTATCCTTGCCTTCGCAAACGACCTCCAAAACCACCCTGGCACCCTTTACAAACGGTGCTCCTACCTTTAACTCGCCGTCGTTTAGCGCTAAAACTTCGCTAAGTTCGAGCTTCGCTTTCGGCTCAGCATTAAAATGGTCTAAATTTAGGTAGTTACCCTCTTCGACCTTATACTGCTTGCCGCCGTGTTTGATGATAGCATACATCAAAAATCCTTTAAAATTTGGTAGCCAAAAAGGCATTTGCCGTGCAAAATTTAAAAGCCCGTTTGGTATTAAAGGTTGCAATATTATCTCAAATTTTATAAATTCCTACTGAAACGCCTCGCAAAATTCCTACGAAATTTCAAATTTAAAGGGCTCGGATTTATTTTAAACTAAAGATAAATGTGCTACTATCGCAACGAAATTTTTGAAGGAGAATTTTATGAGAAATTTAATAGCTGCGCTCGTAGCAGCGGTATTTTTTATCGGTTGTTCCAACTGGAATATATCCAACGAACCAAGCGGAGTACGCAATCAAACAAAATCCCAAAGCAGCAAAACAAATATCGGCGGCGTAAATGATAAAGTCCAAGAGGTCTCCACCGCAGGCACCACTGATATGGTCGAAACGACCTTGCCCGATAGCACAGGCATGACTAATGCGCCGAAAGATCGCAGCGATGCATTTCATATCAATCAAGTAATTTCTGCATGGAATAAACAGCCAGACTCCATCAAAACAACCGAAGACAATGGCAATATCTACACCTGGAAAAACTATAAGCCAGGCTGCGACGTATCACTTACCAGCGACTCGGAAGGCTACGTATCAAAATCCGCTATCAAATCAGCACTCTCTCAGTGTCTATAACCAACTTATCCGCGACGCCGAAATTTTAAAATTTCGTAAAATTTCGGCTTACGAGCGGGTACTGCTTCACCAAATCTAATTTTAAAATCCTACGGTTCGCTCTTAAAAATTTACTATACGTATTGTATAATCGAGGACTTTTAATCACTGGAGTAAAATATGAAGAAAATTTTATTTGTAGGTGCGCTTTTAGCGGCATTAAATAGCTATGCGGCGGCGGGCGAACACATCAAGGTCTATCACGGCGAGAGCTGCGGCTGTTGCCACAACTGGGCAAAATATATGGAGCAAAATGGCTTTGAAGTCGAGATTATTTCGCTGGCTGACGAGCCGCTTATCCAGAAGAAGAATGAGCTCAAACTTCCGCTGGAGCTCGCTAGCTGCCACACCGCGATCGTAGACGGATATGTAGTCGAAGGGCATATGCCAGCAAGCGAGATCCGCACGCTACTAAAAAATAAGCCTAAAGACGTCATCGGCATAGCAGTACCTGGCATGCCGCTAGAAGCACCAGGTATGGAGCAAGGCTCTCAGCCCGAGGTCTATGACGTGGTAGCGTTTAAAAAGGATGGCTCGTATCAAAGCATCGCCACTTACAAAGGCAAAGAAAAAATCAAATAATCCGCCGCTTTAAAGCGGCAAACTTACTTATTGGTTCGATAAAATTTTGCCTATTTATGGCTTGGCACAATTTACTTTAGCCGGCGAATGCTGCCACTATATGCAAAAGTAATGTGTAAAATAATTTCAAAAACTAGCATGATAAAAGAAATTAAAATTCGGGTGGATGGGCTAATAGGGGTCGAACCTATATTCACAAATCCAGAGTTTGTTGTCCTGCCATTAGACGATAGCCCATTGCGGAAGCGGTATTTTATAGAATTTTGCTTTAAAAAAGCATAAGAGCGGGCGGAATTTTAAAATTTCGTAAAATTTTAGATTAAATTTAAAGCCCTGATGAGCCGAAACGATAAATTAAAACGCAAAAGCTAACGCTGCTTTCATCGGCTCTGATAAAAGAATATGGCTATCATCGCGGAGCTAAATTTTAAAATTTGGCTAGTTTATCCTATATTTGCGCCTTTGCGAGCTATTTGTCGCAGGATGAAATTTTAGTATATAAGCCTGTCTTCAAAACATATATGTTTAGTGCTCGCTAGGCGGGCGCGACCTTAAATGCTATAAATCAAACCGAAAATCCGCAGCGAGCATAATTGCGACAAAACCCAAATACGGCGCTCAAAATAAGCGCCAAATAGACTTGCGATAGGATCGCACAAAAAGCCTGTCAAATACTTGCCTCAAGCGGAGCGTAGAATTTATCGCTACTAAATGGGGTCTAAACTAAAATCAGAATTAAAATTTAGGTGCGAGACGCTTGCATTAAATTTCTTGCAAAAGCCGTTCACAAGCTCAAAAGATATTGCGAAATTGCGTAAAATTTGACTGCGGTAAAATTTTCTCATACATTGTGTTAATACAAACCGAAAATGAATAAAACACAATTACTCGAGGTAGCAAAATTTTCCCATACGCTGTTAATACCGAACATTGACGAATCAGATCAAATATACTATGGACAAAGTGAAATATTCCCGTACATTGTTAGTTCGGCACGGGCTGTTGCTAGAGCAGAGCAGAAATATGCGGAATTAACTCCGCCTATCGTTTGAACACCTAGAAAACACCTTGCTCCCCAGCTAAATAGCGCGGACAAATTTTATATCGCGCGCTGTTTAAAACGCAAAAATTAATTGGAAATTTTAAATTTCGAGCGCGAATTCGCTTAAATATTTGTAAAAATAGCGCATCAAAACTAGGTAAAATTTCGCTCCGTCGCGCCTAAAATTTTGATGAAATTTTGCGTATCAACTCAACCGCCTCTTTTGCGTCCGCGCATACGAACTCGAAATGTGCCCGTAGTTCCGAGGCACTGCCGTAGCCGCAGCTTACGCCCACGCTTCGCACCGCTGCCGACTTTGCCGAGATGGCGTCAAGCGACGTATCACCGATCATAAAGATATTTTGGCTTACAGAAGGCAGGATTTCGTCACTGCAAATTTTGTCATAACAAGGAGTGGAATTTAGCTCATGCGCATCATAAATTTTACTGCCGCGCGCTCCGACTTTATCGCTCTCGCCCTCAATGTCGACACCGCTCTTCTGGCTATTATCGCCAGCTTTATATTTAATACCAATCGCTTCGCTTAAATTTTTAAACGAAATCCTATCAGAATTTTGACTCGCGATGCTGCTTAAATTTTGCTCGTAAACTTTGCTAGGATCAGGATCAAGCGCAGGAAGGCTCTTTAAATCAGGCGTTGAAATTTTACTCAAAATCGCGCTCCTGTTAGTAGCACTTGTATTTTCATCGGCAGTCGCGTCGTGAGTTTTACCGCGAGCCGCATGCGGGCTTTTGCTAGCAGTCGCGCCGCAAATTCCTAAATTTTCAAGCGCCTTTAAGATCGGTTCGGCGCTTGGTTTGGGATCTTGCACGTCCTCTCGTCCGACGATGGTGCCGAAAAATTCCGCGATACCCAGATGCTGCAATAAAATTTTAGAAAATTTCGACGTCTTGGTCGTCACGACGCCTAAATTTGCAAACTCGCTCGCCGCACGAACCGCCTCGAACGCACCGCTTAGCAGAACGGTCTGATCCAAAAAAGTCTGCACGTATCGCTGTTTGTAGGCGAGTACGAAATTCTGTACATCGCGCGTCACACCTAGACGCTCAAACATTACCTCTAACGGATGCCCGATAAGCTTTTTAATCGCTTCGTCGCTAGGCTCTACGGCGCCCAAATGCGCAAATGCATAATGAAAACCATCTAATATCGCGGGCGTGGAGTCTATGAGTGTACCATCGAGATCAAAAAGCAGAATGGTTTGAAATTTTGGCATTTTGAAATTTAGTTTGGATATAAAAAAAGCGGAGCCGAAGCCCCGCTTATGTGGATCTAGAAAAGATTATTTTCTAAATTTAGCATCTACGCGTCTATTTTGAGCGCGGCCTGCTTTAGTAGCGTTTGTAGCGATAGGCTTAGTCTCACCGTATCCTACAGTGGTGATTCTGCTAGCATCTACGCCGAAGCTCTTAAGCGCACCTCCAACTGCAGCAGCTCTGCGCTCGGAAAGCTTTTGATTATATGCATTCGAACCGGTGCTATCGGTGTGACCCTCTAAGATTACTTTGTAATCAGGGTGAGCTACTAGCACGTCGCTTACGTTTTTGATCTGGTTCATAAACTCAGGAGAAATTTTTGAGCTATCTGTAGCGAAATTTACGCCCAAATTTAATCTAATAACCTTCTCGCAGCCATATTCATCAACAACTACGCCAGCAGGTGTGCCTGGGCATCTATCGACATTATCGCATACGCCGTCGTTATCTGCGTCTTTGCAGCCTGTAGGAGCCGGAGCGGCAGCTGGGGCTGCGTCAGCATATCTCTTGCCAAAATCAACTGCAAAGCCTAGAGTATAGAATAATACGTGGTTGCCGTCGTCAAATCTGATAGCATCGCGTGCTTCAAGTTTTGTAGCAAAGTTGTCGGTAATGTAGTATTTTAGACCCAAGCCGTATTGACCGAAGCCGCTATCTTGGTCGCCATCGTTGTAAACGTCTTTAGTGTAATCCATATATCCAAGACCTAGCAAGCCGTATAATTTGAAATTATCGGTAAAATTTACCAAGTCTTTTACAGTATTGATGTGATAATATTTAGCGTCAGGCTTATCGTTGCCTACTCTGTGAGCTAAATCCTCTACGCCAATATTGCGAGAGTAATCAAAACCAACCTCTACTTGATCGATAAACGAATCTTGTAGATTTTTGGCAAGACGTAGACCGAACATAAAATTCGAATCCAAATCCATATTGCCCTCATGAGTCATTCCACCAATAGTAGGGGTGATCTCCCAGTGATAATCAGCATCGCTAGCGAACAATGCGCTGGATGCACACAAGCTTAATGCAAGTAGAACTTTCTTCATTAAACATCCTTTCAAATAAAGTTGTAATTCGATATTACCATAAAATTTTTAAAGAATTTACAAATTTGCGACAATTTCGCCACAAATTTGTAAAAAACATTATCTCTTAGAGAACTGCGGGCTTCTGCGCGCTTTGCGGCGACCGAATTTCTTTCGCTCAACCACGCGGCTATCGCGAGTTAACAGACCTTTTGGCTTAAGAGCCGCTCTAAAATCTTTATCCATCGCGGCAAGCGCCTTTGAAATTCCGTGCTTTAGCGCATCCGCTTGAGCCGAATATCCGCCGCCCAAAGTCTGCGCGGTGATATCCATCGAGGTCTCTTGTTTAGTCGCTAAAAGCGGCTGAACGACTCTTAGCTTGATCGCTTCGTGACCGCCTAGCCAGGTGTTTAGATCCATACCGTTTACTACGATCTTGCCGCTTCCAGGTTTTACCCAAACCTTAGCTACGGCAGTTTTTCTCTTTCCGGTTGCATAAATTGTCGCCATGATTATTTTCCTTTTTTAGTTGTTTGCGCAGTATGAGGGTGCTCGCCGCCTTCATATACGAATAGCTTTTTGATCATCGCCTTACCGAGCTTCGTCTTAGGAAGCATGCCGCGAACCGCAAGCCTGTAGAGCTTTGCGGGATTATTTTTAAGCAGATCTTGAAATTTCACGCTCTTTACGCTTCCGAAATAGCCCGAGTAGCTGTGATAAAGTTTATCGTCGCCCTTGTTATTGCCGGTAAATACGGCTTTTGAAGCGTTGATGATAACGACGTAATCTCCGCAATCCACGTTTGGAGTGTAGCTTGGTTTGTGTTTGCCGCGTAGCAATACCGCAACTTCGGTAAGCATTCTACCGAATCTTTTGTCGGTCGCGTCGATAACGACCCAGTCGCGCTTAACTTCGCTAGGCTTTGTAATTTCTGTCATGGTTTCCGCCTTATTAAAATTTGAGCTGTGATTATATAGAAATATCCTTACGTATAGCTTAATTTAAGCTATCTTTAATCTATCTGCGCTCAAATTTCATCTAAATTTTAAAATTTTATCCCTCCTCATTTACTTCGATCAACCTAGCGCCCGCAGCTTCGAGAGCCAGCACAAAGGCGCGCACCCGCACATGCGGATAAAACTCGCGGATCACGCTTTTATACCGCGCCACTTGAGCTTTGTTTTGCGCGAGGTATTTTTCGGAGCTCTTGTAATCAAAAAGCAAAATTTCATCCTGCCCAAAGCACGCCAGATCTACGCGCAAAAGTTCATTCTCCGCGCTTTTGATCGGCATCTCTTTATAAGCTTGAGCGCCTCTTATCAGAGCTAAAAATTCCTCGTTTTTGCTTAGACCAAGCGCCCGCGCCGCGATATTTTCAAAATCCGCATCGTTTAAAAATTTAGCGTAGCGACCTCTTGCCAGGCTTACTCCTCGCAAAATTTCATCCACCGCAAATCCTTCGCTCATCTCCAGAGCATAGTGCAGCGCCTCGCCGAAATATATCGCGCTTAGCGCTTCCGTTTCGCCGCCGCCCGCTTTTTCTTGCGCGCCTTGAGGCTCGCCCGCTACGAGCGCGACCTTTTTTTGCGGCGGCTTCTCTTCTGATTTTACGGAGCTTGGGATTACGTAGCCGTATTGAAAATCCGGGATATCCAGCCATTCCACTACGCCCGCGCCCTTGGTCTTTTTGGCGTAAGGCGAAAAAAAGCTATAATTGTATTGATCTATTTTTGCCTCGGAGCGTTTTACGATGATGAGCGAGCGTTCGGCGCGGGTAAATGCCACATATAGCTTATTTATATCCTCTTCATGCGCAGAGCGATCGTTTTCATCCATTAATGCTGCAAATTCCGCATCCAGGCTCTTTCTGCTCGCAAATTTATAAAAAATTCTCCACTTATGCGTGGTAAAATCATAGTCCGTCGCGAGCTTTGAGCTCTCGCCCCGGCCTTTTCCTCCGATGCGGTCGCAGACGATTACATGCGGAAACTGAAGCCCCTTGGACTTATGCACGGTCATAATTTTAATGCCGCTTTGTTCCTTGGCAAATACCTCCGTTTCGTCGTTTGCAAACAGATACTCGCTAAAACTATTAAATTTTGCCAGCGTCTCAAAAAACAGCAGCAGATCCGGATCAACAAAATTTAATTTCAGCGCACTAGCTATAAATTCTGCCGTTTTTTGCGCGTTTTTATGCAGATCGACCGCTATTTTTTTAAGCCGCCTGCCCAAAATCGCTTCGGCGTTTCGCAGATAAATTTCATCGCCACCTACGCAAAATTTCGCGTATTGAATTACGGCATTTACCTGCTCGCTGCAACGCAGAGCCTTATTTGAGCCGCTACACACCTCGCAAAATTCCGATAGCATCTCTTTTAGCGCGCTTACGTGCTCATTTTTCCAGCATAAAATCGCAATATCATCAGCTCTTACGCCGCACTCCTCAACAAGCCTGCGCGCTTGCTCCACAGCCCCCTTTAGCACATCGTCGTATGAAAATGCCGCTACGTAGCCATAATCGTCGCTTTGCACCTCAAATAGTGGCATTTGTGGATGAGAAAGAGGATAATCCTTGATTTTTTGCAGCACCGAAGCGGGCAGATCGCTATCTAGCTTATTTGCTGCGATTTGATCTTCATAAGACGCAAATTTATCGCGCAAGATCTCATTTACAAATTTTACGATAAGTTTTAAGCTACGATAATTGCGCGGTAGGCTCTGCGTTTTGATTTGGCTAAACTGCTCGCGCAAAATATCAAAAATTTTTCTCTCCGCGCCGCGAAATTTATAGATGCTTTGTTTTTTATCGCCTACGTAAAAAAAGCTACCGCAGCGCTCTTCCGCCCCTTTGCCAGCAAGCGCTTCGGAGATTAGCGGCAGCATGATTTCATACTGGCAAATGTCGGTATCTTGGAATTCGTCGATTAAAATATGCGTGATTTTAGAATCGAGCCTGAAATACAAAAGCTCGCGGTTGCCCCGCAACGTCTCTGCGCTTGGATTTAGCAGCGAGTGCACGGCTGCGGTGACATCGCCGAACGTGAGCTTGCCGCTTTTGTGCTGCACCGATTTAAGCGCTTCGGCATAAATTTTAATTAGTCCTGCCAGCTTAGCCGCATATGTCGCATCCATCCACGCTATTTCGCGAGCTATGGCGTCTTTTAGCCTTGCTAGCTCACCGTCAAGATACGAAATTTTTTTAAGCTGTGAGCGCGGATAATCGAAACTACCGTTGGCAAGAGCCGAAAGAATGAAACCCGAAGATAATTTTGACAGATCACTAACAGGGCTTAGCCCATTTACGGCTCCAGCGCTTACGCCCGCATCTCTCGCCGCTTTTTGCAAGCGAGATAAAATTTCATTTATCTCTGCCAGTGCGGAGTTTGCGGGAAGCGTGGGCGGATTTATGCTTATATCGCCTCTCCAAATGCTTTGTAAGCTATTTAAGAACTCGCTCTTTGTCATTTCTGAGCCGCTTACATAATCCACGACCTCTCTTAATAGCGCTTCGTTTTTACAAATCGCGCCTAAAAACGCCGCCTGCTGCACGCCCAAAATCCCTTCATCGTTTTCAAAGCTTGGGTCAATGCCGCTGTTTAGCGCAAAAGAGCGCAGAGCTTTTGCAAAAAACGCATCGAAGGTAAAGACGTTTAGGCTCTCGCTTAAAAATTTAGGCAGTAGGCGCTGTTGCGCTGCCATAACCTCATCCACGCTTAGCCCCAAATCAGCACAAATTTGCTCCAGCTCGGCGCTAGGCTTTAGCGAGTCATCCTGCAAAAGCAGCAAATTTTGAAATTTCTCCACGATGCGCGTTTTCATCTCAGCAGCAGCTTTTTTGGTGAAGGTAAGCGCTAAAATTTCATTGATCGGCTCGCCTTTTAGCACCAGCTCGATGAACCTCACTGCAAGATTGAAGGTCTTGCCGCTGCCTGCGCTTGCTTCAAGCGCCAGATAATTTTCAAATTTTGCCATCGATCTGCCCCTTGCAAATGATTTTATAATCGCAGTATTCACAGCTTTGCACCGCCTCCGTGCGCGTAAAAGCAACCTCGCTTGCAAATTCCTTGCCGATAGAGCTTAGCGTCTCGCGTAGGTTTTCTAAGCTAGGCGTTTTGTCGCCAGGAGTTGCAAACGCGCAATCTTTTAGCGATAGATAGGCGCATTCGCACTCCTGGGCTAAAAGCGCGCGATAAAACGTAAGCTGGAATTTTTCCATATGTTTTTTAGCTGAACCACGTTTGTAATCGATGATGAACTTCCGCCCCGTCTTGTCTTCGTCGATGCGGTCGATCCGCCCGCTCAGCCGCACTCCGTCAAGCTCGCCTTTTAGCGATACTTCACTACCGCTAAAGCTCCAAATTTGCTCATGCCCTTCCAAAAGCCTAGCTAGCTTTTCTACAGCTTTTAGCTCAAGCTCTGCATCAAAGCGCGCGATGCCCGCTTCTCGCGCGAGCTGCGAATAAATAGAGCGAAATTTTTCCATGCTAAATTTCATCTCCGCTCGCTCATATAAACGCTGAAAACTCGTATGTAAAATTTTACCTAAAAGCGCATTATCCTCGCCAAATTTTAGCCCTTCTTTTAGCCCGAAAATGTAGCGGTAATAATACTTCCTCTTGCATTCTAAAAACATATCCAGCCGCGAAAACGATAGCTCCTCGGCAAAAAAATCATGGCGAGCCACAGGATCTTCTTGTCCGCATAAGGCGGGCTTAAATTCTTCTCTCCCAAAAAGCCGCAAATAATCCTCCTGCGAAAATTCCGCGTCTTGTTGCACTTCAAAGCTTTTTAAAAACCGCGAAGGCAATTTCTCGACGCTTTGCAAATAGCAAATCGCACTTTTTTTAGCGCCTCTTAGCAAGCCGTCGTAGTAAAATCTTTGTAAATTTTCGCGGTCTGCATGGCTGATGAGCCCTGCTCTAGCGCGCAAAGCAGAGTTTAAAAACATCTCTCCGCTACTGCGCTTAGGCACCAGATCATCGTTAAAATCGGGGATTATCACGCCGTCAAATTGCAGTCCGCGGCTCTCTAAAAGCCCCATTACCGTGACCTTTCCGCCACGAACATCATCAAGCTTAATGCGCGAAATTTCTAACAAAAAAAGATCGATTAGATTGCCCAAGCTTAGGTTTTCGTCCTTAAATTTTCGAAGCAAAATTTTAATTAGATATAGCGGCTCTTTTAGCTTTTCTTGCAGTAGCGCGTCGCTAATTTTGGGTAAACAGACAAGCTTGATAATTAGCGCCTCAAAATGCTCGAAGCTTACTTGCTTTGCAAAATCGCGTGCGAACTCACCAAAAAGTGCCTCATCCACGCCCACACTCGCAAAAAACAGATCAAGCTCCTGCGGGTTTGGGCGCTGCGGATATTCATCTGCGTCCTCGCGCATTTTAGAGTGCCTAAAGCGATCGCGCTGTTTAGGGCTTTTTGAATACCTATCTTCTTCCTCAAGCTCTATATGCTCCCGCTGCATAGAGTGTCGTAGGCTCTCTTGACGCTGCTTTAAAAGCTCTTGCTGTTTTGCGCTAACCGAATAATCGGGCTGCTGCGCACACTCCAAGGACTCTTGCAACTCTGCAATATCCAAAGAAAAGCTTTGCTCTCCCGCGCTATCCGCGCGTTCCGCCGAAATTTCGTGCAGAATTTCAAAATTTGCCGTATTTTCAAACTCTCGCGCAGATATAAAATTTAAATCCATTTTAGAAATTGAAAAAATTTCGCAATCAAACGGGGAATTTTGCTGTGCTAAATTTTGCGATGCAGAATTATCAGAAGCGAAATTCCCTAGCGCTAAATTTTGCTGTGTCGCGGAATCCCCCGTATCCAAAAATCCTCCATTCGGACTTTTGAATGCGTGGTAATCTACGCCAAATTTCGGCATGCGCGCTTCTTTTAAGCACTGCGAAATTTTCTCTAGCGTTACGTAAAATAGGCTATCTTTAAGCTTCTCTCCCATCGCAAAATTTAGCAGCCTGTGCGAACTGCGAGCCCTTGCGATGCGCTCGTCGTAAAGCCGCAGTGTGCCGGCAAAGCTCTCGTCGGGCAAAATTACCGCGATGCGCTCCGGCGCGATGCCCGCGCGCACGAAGGATGAAATTTTTTCAAAAACATAGCTCGCCTGCAAGCTTCGCAACTCAAAGCCTCTACACACAACCGCTCCGCCCATGCTTAGCGGCTCTCGGCTTAAAATTTCACCCGTACTAAGATTTACGCGGTATGCAAAACCTGCGTCTAGACTTATGCCGCAAAGCTCCTCCACCGCACGCACAGGCTTGGAATTTAAAGTCGTGACTCTAAAGCTCAGTACGACCTCGCTCAGCTCCGCAGCGCGCTTAAAAACCTCGAACTCAAATGCGCTAGGATTGCCGTCGATGTTGATTTCTATCCGCTCAAATCCGCGCAGATAGGATTCGTTTAGTTCATAAAGCACGGGCAGCGTGATCTCGTCGTAAAATCCATGCTCACGCAAAATCCTTGCATACGCCCTCGCTAGCTCTCGCAGAATTTCAAAATGCTCGGCGTACCACGCATAGGTGTCGCTAAGATCGAGCGCATCGATACTCACGCGCTCCGTCGCAAGCTCCTTGAAAAAACCGAAAAGATACTCGCGGTTGCGCATAAACTCGTAAAGCTCGCTAGGGAATTTAAGCCTCTCGTCTGCGCGCTTGCTCTCGTTTACCGCTTGTTTCATAAAAAGCGCGCGGTCTATCTCACCGCAAGCGACAAGATCCGGCACAAAAAGCGCCTTTTCGTAGAATTCCGCCAACGTAATCCTGGGCGCCAGCACGCCGCCGCTCTCGTTTTGCAGCGCCGCACGTAGCGCACGCGAGCTAGTGTAGACAAAGAGATTTTTAGAGGGCAAATTTTTCAAAACAAATCCTTTAGAACGATTCGCAGAACGCGGAATTTTGCGATATTTTAGCAAGAAATTTTTAGTTTGGGCTTTTAAGCAAAGAAGTTTTTGAAAAGCTTGAGAGGTTAAATTTTATCAAGTCAAATTTAGTAAGTTGGATGAGCGTCAAATTTTAATCTGTGGTGCTTTGGCGCGGAATTCTACCTCGCTCCGCATTAATCGCGGCATATTTAAACGCAAAATTTTACGAGTGGATTCCGTAAATTACAAAGCGGCAAAAACGCGACGGAATTTAAGCAGGCTCAGGCTCGATCTTGTATCCCAGGCTCGGGACGTTTTTTATGATTTCACCACCCACTTTATCGCGGATACGCTTGACGAAGGTACGAAGCGCCGTATCGCTTACGGCTCCTTCAGTCCAAACATAACGCTTGATCTCCTCGTAAAGTACCAGCTCGCCCACGCGACTGGCTAGCAGCGAGACAAAAGAAAGCTCCTTTTTAGTAAGCACGATCTGCTCGCCATCCTTCAGCAAAATACGACGGAGCCCGTCAAATACGTAGCCTGCGCCCATATTTACGACTCGTACCGAGTCCAGCTTAGACTTCATCAGCGCGCTTATCTCTAGCACAAATGCGGCGATATCTACCGGCTTAAAGTAATACCGCTCGACGCCAATCTCCATAACGCCTTTTAGCTGCTCCTCCCTACTGAAGCCGCTAAGCACCACGATAGGGGCATGCGGAAAGATCTGCTTAATCTGACGTATCATCTCAAGCCCATCCTCGATTGGCATTAAAATGTCGGTAATGACGAGATTGGGGCTAAATTTTTTGAATTTTTTTACACCTTCAAGCCCGTTTTGGGCATTGTAAACGTTGTTAAAAATACCCTCAAACGCCTTATGCAGCGAGGCTAGTAATTTAGTATCATCCTCGACTAGCAAGACGTCCAGCTCTTTTAAAGCGCAGCTCATAGCAGACCCCTCAAGGCGAAATTTCAAACGAAATTCTTTCAAATTTTCTCTTTTATTGAGCTTAAAATAATGTTAAGTTAAAAATTTAATTCCATAAAGTAACACAACTCTTATTTTAGGTGCAAATATGGGCGGGATTAAAAAAACAAGCGTGAGTAAAAACCGCAGCCTAGGAATGGAGTAGAAATTTAAAGTGACGCGAATTAAATTTATCGATGCGAAAGAGATTTAAGAGCGGCTGAAAGTAAAATTTCAAAGCAAACGCAGGTAAAATTTCACTACGCGGCGGAGTGGAATTTTATTTTAGGCAAATAGCTTTTAGAGGGAAATGAAACGGCGCCGATAAGGTTTAAAGGGCAGGTATAGTTTATCAAAAACTAGGGCATAACTGGCAAAATTGCGTCAATAAGACTTTAACGGGCGGGCGACGTTAGATAAAATTTTACGGGCGACAGGGCAGCTTACTAGCGCAACTTTTGACGGCAACAAAACGGTTCGTCAAATTTAAAGGGCTTGAAGCTATGAGAAATGTGCCGCAGGATCTATTTTGAAAGAGCTAAGCGCACCAAGCCTGATCTTTAAAGTGCGTAAAATTTAGCCGCGCGTGCGCTTAAAAGCTACGTGGAAGCAAAATCACGCAAATGAAAAGCATGCGGCGCGCAGCCAGTTTAAATTTAAAATCGCGACTGGCACAGATCCGTTTCATCCAAAAAGCTGCTTAATCCAAAATCGCCGCGGCAATCCTCAGTCTGCAAAAATGCGCTTTGCGTACCGCTCCAGCCTGCAATTATCCAGGCTGCAACGAGTCTTAAATTCACTACGCAAAGACCGCATTAAAATTTAAAGCTTGCCGCAAATTTAAAATTTTACCGCAGGGCCGCGGTAAAATTTCATGGGGCAAAATTTCAAAATCATAAAATTTCAAGAAATTCTTTGAAGATATATTTGCTCTCGGTAGGCCCTGCGCTGGCTTCGGGGTGGTGCTGTACCGAAAATACGGGATAGTCTCTGTAGCGCACGCCCTCGATCGTGCCGTCGAAAAGATTTCGGTGCGTGATCTCGCAGATCTGCGCGATCGTTTCGGGGACGTTGTAGTTGTGGTTTTGCGCGGTGATCTCGATCGATTTGGTGCGCAGGTTTTGCACGGGGTGGTTTGCGCCGTGCTGGCCGAATTTCAGCTTGTAGGTCTCATATCCCATCGCGTTGCTTAGCAGCTGATGACCTAGGCAAATTCCAAAAATCGGCACGCGCGCCTCAACCATCTTTTTGATCTGCGCGATCTCCTCTTTGAGCATGCGAGGCTCGCCAGGGCCGTTTGATAAAAACACGCCGTCGATCTGCCCATCTTTAAGCTTAGCAATCAGGCTCTCTGCCGTAACGTCATGCGGAAAAACCTCGACGCTGAGCCCCAGATCGCAAAGCTCGTTTAGGATGTTTCGCTTTACGCCGTAATCGATCACGGCTATCTTTTTGCCGCAGCTTGCGGGCTGAGCGTAGCTTCCGCGCGTGGCGTCCCAGCGACCAGATGTGTGCTTATACGGCGCCTTCGTGCTTACGATGCTTACGTAGTTGATCTCCTCTATGCGCGCAGACTCGCTAAGCGCCTTTTTAAGAGCCGCCTTATCGCTGATCTCGGTAGAGACGAAGGCGCGCAAACTGCCCTGATCGCGCAGCATCTTGGTTAAAAATCTGGTGTCGATGTCGTAAACGCCGAATTTTCCGTTTTGCAGAAAATAATCTTCTAGGCTCATCTGCGAGCGGAAATTTGAAGGCTCGTTGTTAAAATTTCTTACGAAAATTCCGCTGGCGTGGATTTTAGAGCTTTCCTTGTCGTTTTCGTTGATCCCTACGATACCGATTTCGGGCATCGTAAAGATAATGAACTGCCCCGCGTAGCTGGGATCGGAGATGATCTCTTCGTAGCCCGTGGCGGAGGTGTTAAACACGAGCTCGCCGAATGCGCTGCCGCCCTTGCCGAACGCCTTGGCTTGCAGATAGATGCCGTTTTCTATGTAGATATACGCATTCATTACAGCATGCCCCGTTTTCTTAGCTCCTCTTCGTAGAGCTTTTCAAACACAAGCTCGTATTCTTCGGTGCCTGGGATCAATTTTTGCTTGTAGCCCTCGATCTTTTCATAGACCTCGTCTTCGATCTTTTGGTAGCTTTTCAAATACTCCTCGATCGCGTTATAAATTATCGTCTTTAACCTGTTTTCGGAGACTTTGTAATCGATCAAATTTTTCTTCCAAACGGTTTCTAAAATTTTATGCGATATGGTGCCGTAGCGATCCTCGAAATTTAGCTCAAAATTCTCGTCGTTTGCGATGTGGCGTTTGATGAGCCAAAACATATCTTTTTTATTCACGCTCATCTCATCTAGCTCGCTTATGCGCTCATCTATCAGCTCATTTGCGCGCTCGTCTATCGCTCTTTCTTTTTGCAGATCGACCCTTATGATCTCGTCCGCTTCCTTGGCGACTGGCTCTATGCCCGCACTAAGCGTAACGCAGCCCGAGTTTAGCAGATCCAGCGCTATTTTATGCGCGATATATGGCACGTGTGGTAGTCGTATTCGCATGATCGTTCCTTTAAATTCAGTTCTATGAGCGGTCGCGCCGCCCGCAACGGGTGAAATTTTAAAATTTCACCGGGTTTATAAAATTATCGTGTCGCTTCTTTCGGGACTGGTAGAGATAAAGCCCACTTTCGCGCCGCTTAGCTCCTCTATTTTGCGGATATAATTTTGCGCGTTTTGCGGCAGATCCTCAAATTTTGAAATTCCTTTGACGCTGTCCCAGCCCGGCATCTGCTCATAAACCGGCTCGGCAGCTTCCAAATCGATCGGGAAATAATCGATCTCCTCACCCTTGTAGCGATACGCGCGGCAAATTTTAATGCTCTCAAAGCCGTCTAGGACATCAAGCTTCATAAGAGCGAGCTTGTCGATGCCACTAAGGCGCACGGCGTATTTCGTAGCCACCCCGTCGAACCAGCCGCAGCGACGCGCCCTGCCCGTCGTGGTGCCGTACTCTTTACCGATCTCGCGCATTGCCTCGCCTTGCGGACCCTTATCCTCGGTAGGAAACGCGCCGTTGCCCACGCGGGTGGTGTAGGCTTTTAAAATTCCCATCACTGTGCCGATATCTTTCGGCGCGAGCCCAAGCCCGCTGCAAGCTCCGCCCGCGATAGTCGTCGAGCTCGTGACGTAAGGATAGGTGCCGTGATCGATATCAAGCAGGCTTCCTTGTGCCCCCTCTACGAGCACGCGCTTGTCGTAATCAAGCGCCTTCCACAGCATGTGCGTGGTATCTGCGATGTATGGCTCAAGCGCGCTTTTATAGCGCTTTAGCTCCTCGTAAATTTCAATCTTGCTAGGAATTTTAACCCCCGCTTTTTCAAAAACGCTCTCATGCGAAGCGAAATCCCGCGATAGCGCCTCGGCAAGCCTTTCGGGCTCCAAAAGCTCCGCTACGCGGTGCCCCGTGCGCGCGATCTTATCGGCATACGCAGGCCCTATGCCCTTACCGGTGGTGCCGATCGCAAGCTCGCCCTTACTCTTTTCGCGCGCCTGATCGATCAGCGAGTGGTACTGTAAATTTAAAAACGCCTTCTCGCTTATGAAAAATCTGCCCTTTAAATTTTCAAACTGCGCCATCTCGGTAATCAGCACGTCGGGGTTGATCACGACGCCGTTTCCGATGATGTTGATGATATTTTTATGAAGCACGCCGCTGGGTACCAGATGCAGCGCAAATTTCTCGCCGTTTATAACGATGGTGTGGCCTGCGTTGTGCCCGCCGCTGCTGCGGCATACAAAATCGTAATTCGCGCTTATCATATCTACGATCTTACCCTTACCCTCATCGCCCCACTGGGCGCCGATGACTACGTCAACTTTGCTCATTTCTCATCCTTTTGCATAATTTTTTCTATCAAAGCATCCACTAGCAGCGCAAAGCCACTGGATTTTAGCCCATCAATCTCGTAATTTCCGCCGTTACAATACACTGCGCCCGCGTCTAAAAATCTAAAAAATAGCGCGTCGTAATAACGCATTTTAGAGTAATACAGCAGCGAAACGCGGATATGCTCATAATCCACGCCTAGGTTTAAAATTTCATCTAAGCAGGGCTTTAGCTCTTCAGGCACCTGCGCGCGCAGAGCCTGCACATCCTTTAACGACGTGGCGCGAGCCGTAGCGTCCAGCCAAGGCAAATTTTGATCAAGCAGCGTCTCAATCTTACCCTTTTCAAAAATTTCAAGCGGCAGGTTTAAAATTTCGCAAATTTTTTTCGGAATTTCGATATTGCTTAGCTGAAGCGCGGGCATAAGATCAAATTCTTTAAAAAATTCCTGCGCGATTTTGATCGCAAGAGGCAAATTTTTCTCACCGATCAGCTCCGCGCCGATCTGATAAAACTCGTCACTTGGGTATTTGAAGGTCGGCTGCACATAAAATAGCCGCCTTAGCTTATCGTCTTTCAGCCGCTTACGCACGATGCGCACGACGTCCACGGTGCTGTCTGCGCGAAGCGCAAGCTCGTGGTTCGTGGGATCGGATAGCTTGAGAAGCTTCTGCGGCGCGACGCTTAGGTGCTGATGATATGAAAAATATGGCGTTAAAATTTCGCTAAAGCCGTTTTTAACGAGGATTTCGCTCGCTTTATTTTCCAGCTCGCGCTTGAGCTGCGCGCTCTTTCCGAAATAAAGCCTCGAGCCGTTGGGTATCTCGTGATCAAAATCGGCGCTAACGCTATCTATCATGCTGCCTCCAAATCGCTTATGAACTGATTCAGCCGCGTTTTAAAGCTCTGAATGAAGCTTGCCAAAACGCGGTAATCAAGCGAAAGAATATCTAAAATTTGCTTACGTATTTCTGTAGTTAGCGCAAATTTCTCGCTGCCTGCGCTTTGAGTTTTATTTAAAATTTCGCCGAATTTCGCTCTATAGCTTTCAAACTCGCCGGGACTAAGCTCGCCCGTTTGGCTACGCGCGATAAAGCTTAGCGCCAAGTCCTTGTAATCAAGCGCGTTTAAAAAGCTGATAAACTCATCTTTATCGATGGCTGCGAGCTTGGGCGTATCTTTAAATCGCGCGATGAAAGCGTCTATCTCCCTGCGATCAAGCGCTTTTGCGATAAAATTTCCCTGCAGATAGTTAAATTTCAAATTGTTTAAGAGCCGCAGCGACAGCGCGTTTTCGACCCCTTGAGCACCGAGAGCAAAACCAAACTCCCGCTTTAGCTTACCCGTGATCTCCACCATCGTTCGGATAGCATTTTTTTTCTTGCCTATGTCAAGGCAGAGCTCGCGGTCGATTTTAACGACATCGAAAGGCTGGGCATTCAAGAATGGAATATTGCTTTTATTTGCACTATTAAGAGCAAATTTAACCCCAAGATCTGCATAACGCCCACGCGCAGGGGTGAATTCCTTAAAATTTTGCTCGCTAAAATCGGTTATCTCAAACATCAACTCGCCTTTTGCATTAGCTCTGTCTCGCAAGCTGTGAGCTACGAAATCGTAAAATTCGTCGTTTGTAAGCACGGCTAAACTTACGTTTATAGAGCAGTTTGCGCCCGTTTGAGCATTAAATTCCATCATCTTTGAAAACGCAAATTTTGAGATCGGCAACTCAAATCGCGGCTCGCTTAATATCTGCGCAAAATCCTGCGGGGCAAGAATTCCGCGCTTTCCGCGATCCCAGCGTAAAAGCAGCTCATACCCGTAAATCTGCGCTCCGCTAATGATCGGCTGATAGAGCACGAAAAACTCCCCCTCTTCGATCGCCGCAGCAATCCCTTCCTCGCTAGGCCCGTCTGCTTCGGCGCGCTCAAAGATGCAGTAGCGGTTTTTGCCGCTCGTTTTGGCGCGATACATCGCTCTATCGGCGCGCGATAAAAGTCCTGGAAAATCGATCTTTTCGCTGCCGTCGTAAAACGCTGCGCCAACGCTGATGCTTGCGCTAATTTCGTTGCCTTTGAGGTTAAATTTCATCTTTGAAATTCCAAGCAGACGGTCTAATAGCACATGCGCGGCGTCCTTGCTTTGCAGATCGCCGATAATGGCGCCAAACTCATCGCCGCCGAGGCGCGCTAAGATATCGCCCTTGCGCAGCAGCCCGCTCATCGCCTTTGAGATCGCTTGCAAAAACATATCGCCAACCTCGTGCCCGTAGGTGTCATTGATCGCTTTAAAGCCGTCAAAATCGATGAAAAGCACCGCCATAAGCTTAGAATTTTCGCCCGAGTTTGCGGTAAATCTCTGCGCAGCCTTCATAAAATACACTCTGTTCGGAAGCCCGGTAAGCGCGTCGTGATGGGCGATCTTGGCTAGCTCGCTCTCTTTTTGCTTGATCTGCGAAATTTCGGTAAACATCAAGATGAAATTTGAAGTAAGCGAAAAATCGTCCTTGATCGCGATCGCCGTAAATAGCGCAGGAAAGGTGCCACCACCTCTTTTTAGTCCGTAAATTTCATCTTTATAGGAGGTCTGTTTGCCAACTAGATTTTTTCTAATCCTCTCCATCACGTCTGCCCCACCCTCTGTAGGAGCGAAGAAATTTGGAATTTTGCCGATAGTTTGGCTTTCGCTATAGCCGGTGATTTCATAAAAGGCGTTATTAGCGCGCAGCACTCGACCGCTCTCATCTGTAATTAAGATCGCCTCTAGCGAGCGCGAAAACACGTTAGCGTTTAAATTTAACTCCAGCTCCGTCTGCTTGCGCGAGCTGATATCTTCGAGCGTAGTTTTTACAAGGCGAGAGCGAGAGCCGTGCTTTTCTGTGACGTAGCCTTGCATACTGATCCAAGTATAGGCATTAGCGGCGTTTCGCAGACGGAATTCGCAGCTAAAATCGCTCCTAAGCCCGGCGGTGCATTCGCGGATCATTTTATTAAAATTCTCTAAATCCGCGAAGTAAATTTCATAACTAAACTCCCCAAAGCTCATCGCAGTGTTTAGCCTTTTGCCGCGATATTTTAAAATTTTAAAGTAATTTTTATCAAACGACAGCGTCTGCGCGTCAAGATCGATTAAGCAGGTGCAAAAATTCCTAGTCTCGATTACGGTGCGGTAAAAGTCCAAATCCTCCTGCAAGCCGCGGATCACCTTAACATCGTCATCGATATTTTGAAAATAAAACGCAGCCCTGGCGGCGGACTTTTTGACATAGATGCTCACTTCGTAGCTATAGCGGATATTGTCATTGTGGCGAATTTTATAGCTTTGAGAAAAGCTTAGCTCTTCTGCGGGCATATCGGCTAAGCGGTTTAAAATTTCATTTTTAGCCTCATTCGCATCCTTTTCATCCAGCAAATCCCATAGCCTTATCTCGCCGCTTAAAAACTGCGCCGCTTCGTAACCCCAAAGCTCTTTTATATTTTTGCTAGCATCCACGATCTTGCCCGAAGTGTAGTCAAACACGAGCGTAACGATAGGGGCGTGATTTAAATACTCATATTTTTGCTTAGTCTCATCGTAAAATCTGCGATATTTTGACGCATCCAGCACCACAAAAAGAGTTGAAATTTTACTTCCGTCGCGAATATAAGATTTTTTAACATAGAGGTCTTTGACACCATTTTTGGTTTCTTGGCGGGTTACGACATAGTTTTCTTTGACATAGTTTGCGCGCTGGGTTTGATAGGCGTGATCGTAAAACGAGCCTACTTGCAGTGCGAATATATTCCGTCCTACGACGTCATCGCCGTAAAGCTCGCGTGCGCCGTTGCTAGCGCTTTCGATCGTGCCTGCGACGTTATCGATGCTAAGCACTGAAAGGGAGCTGTATTTTAGCGCATCTTTAAAGCTGAGGCTAAAATCTCCGTGGCGCAGATTAGACTTCAAAACCTCGTCTATGGATTTAGAAATTTCTAAGACGGAACTTAGCGGATTTAGCGCTTCTATATCGCGAATTTTGGAGTGATAATCCCCTTGGCGCAGCGCGTTTTGAACTGCCGCTAGCGGGATAAAAACGCGCTTTTTTAAAAACGTAAAATTTGAAATTAGAAGGATTAAATAAGCTAAAATCGCTACTGCCAGCGCTACGACGATAAAATCGTCCGCGCCCAAAAAATAGCCGGCTCGTTCGCGAGCCATTACAAAATTATCTCCAAATTTTGCAAGATATGCAAAGCTTAGCCCAGATTCGTCTTCAAAGCTCACCACTTCGCCTAGGCGCGAAAAATCAAAATCCTGCCCTAATATATCGGTTACGCTGCCAGGAGCGTTAAAAAATTTACCTTCGGCGTTAAAGACCAAAATATCTCCCAGCGAAGAGAGCCTGGCAATCGGCCTAGCAGTGTTGGCAAAACCTAGCAGATATGAATCAGCGTTTACGCGCTTGATTAAAAAATACCGCCATGCCCCATCCATCATCATATAGCGCGATACCCATTCATCCTTTTTTAGCTCGCTTGCGATATCCGCAAGCCGTATCTCGCCAAGATCCGAAATACGCGCATCCGATGAAAAATGCGCCAAGCTCTCCTGCTCCGCGCCGCGGGCGCGCAGATAAAAAATAGCGTCAAATCTATGAGAAGATTTTACGACATTACGGATCAAATCCGCATAAAGCTTGCTTTGCATAGCTTCGTGCCTTGCGTCTAAAGAAAGGATAGTTTCTTTTAGAATTTCAAGCTCGCTAAAAAGCGACTCGTCGGTATTTTTAAGTAAAGTAATCGCCGTGCGCGTCCGCAAATCAAGCTGCGTAGCGATCCTAGTGCGCAAAAAGCTAATCTCGCAAACTACTACAAGCGTAAGCAACGCAGTGCCTAAAATCAAGGCGGCGTTAAATCTTTCGGTAACGAAGTCTTTTTTGTTTTTCATGCCAAATTCCAAATTTTGCGGGATTTTAGCAAATTTCGTTTTAAAGCCGATTTAAGCTTTGATTTTCGCTCCGCGCGCACCCAAAAAATGCATCATTAAAAGTACCACGAAGCTAAATATAAGCATCAGCGCCGAATACGCGTGAGCCTGCGCAAAATCGAGCGTCTCGGTCGCTTCGTAGATCGCGATGGAGGCAACCTTAGTCTGCTCGCTCACGCTGCCGCCGATCATCAGCACGACGCCGAACTCGCCCATCGTATGCGCAAAGCAGATCACTAGCGCGCTAAGCATAGAATGGCGAATCGCGGGCAACGCGACTCGAAAAAGCTTGGAGAAATAGCTCTTATCTAGCGAATCGCACGCCCAAAAAAGCGAGCGCGGAAGCGAGCGAAAGCCCGAAACTAGCGGCGAAAACATAAACGGCAGCGAGTAAATACAGCTTGCGATCACTAGCCCGCTGAAATTAAATACGAGCCGAAGTCCGAAGTGTTTGTCAAAAAACTCCCCTAGCACCGAATACGGCGATAGAAAAACGAGTAGATAAAAGCCTAGCACCGATGGCGGCAGCACCAGCGGAAGCGAGATGATCGATTCGATCACGCTTTTGCCGCGGAAATTTTTTCTCGCCATAAAAAACGCAAGCGGCACGCAGATGATAAACAACGCGAGCGTCGTCAAGCTGGCAAGCTTTAATGAAACGAGAAACGGCGTGTAATCGAGCCCCTTTAGAATTTCAAACATTTATCCTCCGAGCCGAGCCGCTGGGCCCAAACTATAAAATCTTAAAAGCCTAGCCCTACTTTAAAATTTAGAGGCAAAGCTAGATAGAATTTACGCAAACCTCATAGTCATAAGGCTTTGCAAAATGAAATTTTGAAAATTCCGTGCAAGCCAAACTGGGCGGAATTTTATAAATTGCTTGGCTAATAAATTTCTTCAAGCGTGCAAATCCTGCCGAATCTTTAAGCTCTCTACCAAGCTGGCAAATTTTTAAGGTCACGAATTTTGCTGAGCTAAATTTCAAAAAGCTTAGCTTAGCTTTAAAACTTGAGCGGGCAGGATTTATCTGAGCGCAAATTTCACGAAAGATAGGCTAAACGACGCCCTCTGAACGACCTAGCGAAATTACATTGAGCCCGACAAAACGAAATTTTAAAATTTCGTATAAACCTAAAAGGCCGGGTTAATAAAACCTTGCCACAGCTTGCAAATTAAGCGAGTTTAGCACGCAAGCTTTGAGCCGTTAAAGCTTTTAAAATTTCAAAGCCACAAAATCCAGGCAAAATTCCAAATCTAAAAATTTAAGTTTTTGCGAAGCTTTACATTAAATTTTTACCAAGATCGCATGATAGAATTCGCGCAACTCCTGCCAAAAAAGTAAGCTAAAAGTCGCTAAATTTAAAGATAAACCGACCACGCCAATTAATAAATTCAAAGAAGGAATTTAACGGCGCCTGTCTGCGCAAAATCTAAAATTTAAGCTTACTTTCCCCACGCTATATAGTCTTGCATTGCGGTTTTACTCTAGCCTGCGTTTAAATTTTGTGTTTCACGAAAATCTAAGCGCGATGCGAATGAAATTTTAAAATCTCACCGTATTTTGCGGGCAAATCTAGCTAAAATTTCGCAAAATCCCTCGTCTAAATTCCACAAGAGCCTGTATTTAAATCTCTAATCTAGTTGAAGTTTCCTACTTAGGCGCACCTAAAAGCTTGTCTGTAAGTTTAAATTTTACGCAGAGTGATATTAAAGGCTTTGGCACCCGCTTTGACCTTATCGCCTACTTGCAAGCCATCGGCTTCTGCATTGCTTAGCACCACTTCGCACAGCTGGCTGCCGATCGCTACGACGGCTACTTTGATCCCGTCGCGTGCTTGCAAATCAACAACCTTGCCCGCGAAAGAAAACTTCTGCGAGCCGTTTGTTTTAAGAAAAATTTCCTCCGGCGTACCGGTGCGGACGATCCTGCCGTCCTTCATCTCATAAACTCGCTTGCAAAGCCTATAAATCTCGCTTACGTCGTGGCTTACCAAGATCACGGTCTGATGAAACTGCTCGTGGATCTTTATCAAATACTCTTGGATTTTTTCGCGCATCGTAAAATCAAGCGCCGAAAGCGGCTCGTCAAGTAGCAAAATTTCAGGCTCTTGCATCAGTGCGCGAGCAAGTGCTACGCGCTGCTTCTGTCCGCCGCTAAGACCCTCGACACCAGATTTTGCAAACTCGCTAAGCTCTAAAATTTCAAGCAACATTGCAGCTTTTTGCGGATCGTTTCTGGCAAAAAGCAGATTGCCCGTCACACTCATATTCTCAAAAAGTGCGTAGTCTTGAAACAAAAAGCCGATCCTGCGCTTGCCCGCACTTAAGAATTCATTGCCTTCTTGTAGCACGCGATCGCTGTCTTTTATGCTACCACTATCTGCGCGCAAAAATCCAGCCAAAATGCGCAGCAGTGTAGTCTTACCGCTGCCGCTGCGCCCATATAGGCACACAAACGAGCCTTTGTTAATCTCTAAGCGAGCATCAATCGAGAAATCATCACTGATTTTTTTCTTACAATCAATCGTTATCATATTTTTCTATATATATCGCAGTGGCGCTAATGTATGCGAAAACCTCGTCGCCCTCACGTAAAGCAAGCTCCTGCGCAGAATGCGCGCTAATGAGCACATCAAAGCTTATCTTGCCTTCAAACCTGAGCGTGCATAGAATTTCACCTAAGCTTAGGCTCATAACCTTGCCGTGAATTTCATTTTCGCTAGATACACCACTTAGGGCTTCGCGAGATAAAAGCACATCGGTGCTTTTAAAGCCCACGTAAACTTCGCTACCCACCTTAAGCTCGCTACTTAGCTGCAGAAATACGCCACGTAGCTTGATGCCGCCTGCGATAAATCCTACAGAATGGATGCCGTCTTTTTGTAAAATTTCGTTGATTCTCGCTCTAATCATTAAAACTCGTATCCGTATTTAGCAAAGATCTCTTTGCCCTTATCGCTTAGGATAAAATCATAAAATGCCTTGGCTTCAGCATTGTCTTTGGCGCGGTTTAGCACGACCATGCCTTGAGCTATCGGCTCGTAGAGGTCGGTACCGACCAAGACGAAATTTTCGCCCTGCTTGCAAGGCTTGCCGTTGCAGCCGTCCTTTGCCATCTTAGGCGCATACATCGCGCTGGCCGCGATAAATCCGACGTCGGAAGCTTTAAGTGCTTGCGAAAGAGCCTCGCCGATCGATTTTGCTTCTACGATTTTGCCTTTGATCTCGTCGTAAACTCCCGCTTTTTGGAAAGCCTGTACACTTGCGGTACCGTAAGGAGCGGTCTTTGGATTTGCTATCGAAATCGTTTTGACGCTGGGGTCTTTTAAAGCTTCAAGCCCCTTGCTAAGATCTACGCCGCGCACGCTAAACATCGCCACCTTGCCCTTTGCGTAAGTTTTGGCAGGCGCCGTCGCAAAGCCCTCTTTATGCAGATCGTCTGCAAATTTCATATCCGCCGCCATAAAAATATCAAACGGCGCGCCGTTTTTGATCTGCGTACTAAGCGCTCCGCTCGCACCCAAGCTCACATTTAGCGTAGTTTGCGGATGTAGCTTGGCAAATTCCGCCTTGATCTCGTCAAACGCATACGTCGTGTTCGCAGCGGCTGCTACGCTAACCTCGCCTGCGCTAAGCGCGGCTGCGGTTAAAATTCCTAAAAGCACCGCTTTCAACTTCATTTTATGCCTTTCTTTTCGGCTCTCACCGAGAATTGAATTGTATCTAAAATTTTAAATTTACGCCTTAAATTTTAAAATTTTGCGCACCCAATTTCACCCTATTACGCGCCAATAATGATCTCGCTAGGCTCGATGATCGCCGTTACTTCATCTCCTACTCCTAGAGCCATCGCGGTGGCAGATTCTCGCGTGATGATCGCGGTGATATTTTGGTGCGAGCTTGTGTCTAGACAGATCTCTGCGTTTACCGCGCCGATTTTGACCTCGCTAATCGTGCCTTTGATTTGATTCGCCGTACTAAGTTTTAGCTTCTCCGAGGCTTCTTTAGCGATGATGACGCTTGGAGCCTTAAATAAAAACAGCACATCCTTGCCCACCTTTAGCCCTAAATTTTTTTCGCTCTCTACGGTTACTGTCGCACATAAAATTTCGCTACCTGCGAGTTTAGCCGTGATTTGAGAATTTACAGCGCCTGTTTGAACATCCGTAATCTCAACGCTTAGCTGATTGCGCGCAGAAAGCTTCATGCCGATCTTCTCTAAGCTTAAAAGGCTCTCTTCGGTGATCTCGTCAAGCTTTAAAATTTCACTCAAAAACGTCTCGCCCGCGTGGCTGATAGCATCATAAGCGCGAATCAGCTTGTGAGCGTAAGGGGTAAGCTCGGAGCCGCTATTTTTCTTAGTACCTTGAGTGCGAACGATGAGCGGCTTTTTGCTCGCGTTGTTGATTAAATTTAGCGCGTCCCAGCCGTTTTTATACGACACTCCTACGATCTCTGCGGCCTTTGTAATACTTTTAGTCTCATCTACAGCCTTAAGTAGCTTAATGTGCTTGGCTAGAAGCGATGTTTCCTTACCAAGCAAAAATTCCAAAGCAAATTTTGCATCCATTTTTATCCTTTCTTATTTACTTTCGCGTGATTTTATAATATATCCTCTGATATATTTCTTAAAGAGCTGTAGGCTTTATTCTGCGATATAAAGAGGGAAATTCGATACGAAATTTTACACTTATTGACAAAATTTCTTTAAATTTGTAAAATCGCCACTTTGATTTATAAAGAAGGGTCACATTTGAAATTTATAAAAATTCTATTCTTAGCCGCAGCATTGGCACTTTGCGGTTGCTCGCAAAAGCAAGACGTAGCGCCTAGCGATACGGATGGTTTTGATGAGGAGTTTGCCAAGCGCGAGGTTTTCGATCCGCTTAGCGGCTATAACCGCGTAATGACGAGCTTCAACGACGTATTTTACTCATATATACTAACCCCCGTAGCCAGCGGTTACGACTATGTAATGCCCGATCCGATCCAGGGCGCGTTTTCAAATTTTTTCTATAATATTTTATATCCGATGAGGCTCGTAAACAACCTGCTGCAGGGTAAATTTGAAAATTCTTGGGACGAGACGAAGCGGTTTTTGATCAACTCGACCGTTGGCTTCGGCGGGCTTAACGATATGGCGGGCAAATACTACGGAATTCCGCGCCACGACGAGGATTTCGGGCAAACGCTCGGATATTGGGGCGTTCCGGCAGGTCCGCATATCGTCTGGCCGATCTTAGGACAGAGCAATCTGCGCGATACAGCTGGACTTGTAGGAGATTATTTTTCAAATCCGATAAACTATATTAAAGATAGCACCGTTCGAAACTCCGTCAATGGATTTAGAATATTTAACGATTACTCGCGCGATCCGAAATTTTATGAAAAAATGACCAAAGATGCAGTGGATCTATATCCATTTTTACGCGATGCTTACGAGCAAAATCGCGAGAAACTAATAAAGGAATGAAAATGAAAATTTTAAAAGTTCTAGCGCTTTGCGGAGCGCTTTTGATTTCGGCGCACGCTATTAGCGATGCGGATATCGAGCCTGTGATGAGCCAAAAGGTCGCCGAGGCCGTAAGCATCATGCGAAGCAGCACCCCGAAAGACGCAAAGCCCGCAAAAATTTTTGCGCTTTTTGACGGCTATTTTGATTATAAAATGATGGCAAAGCTCTCCCTTGCTAAACATTACGCTAGCCTTAGCCCTGCGCAAATCGCGGAATTTAATAAAGCCTTCGAGGCGCATCTAAAGCGCTCCTTTATCGAAAAGCTTTCGCTTTATACCGATCAGGATATGAAGGTACTAATTAAACAAAGCCCGAGCGATAAACGCCGCGTGCTAAAAACGCAGGTCATCGGCGAGCAGAAAAATTACGACATCGATTTTAAATTTTATCCTAACGGCTCTGATTGGCGCATCTACGATGTCGATATCGTGGGCGTTAGTTTAATTCAGACCTACCGCTCGCAGCTAGGCGATGTAACGCAAAGCTTGGGTTTTGACGAGCTCATAAAGCGGCTAAATTCCACCGTCATCAATAGCGGCGAATAGCAGCGCGCCTAAAAAGAGCGGTATTTGAAAAAAATTTTTCGCTTAATCGTCGCGTTTCCAAAAATCACGCTTGCGCTGTTTACGGCGCTGGCGCTCTTTTTCGGATATTACTCCACAAAGCTTGAGATCGATGCTTCGAGCCAGACGCTTCTACTTGATAACGACGAGGACCTTCAAATTTGGCGCGAAGTATCCAAACGCTACGAAACGCCGAATTTCTTGGTGCTTGCATACACTCCCGCGGGCGATCTTTTAGCGCCCGAGACGATCCGCAAAATAGCGCAGATGGACGCAGCTTTTTCCAAGCTTGATTTCGTCGCTAGCGTCACGGATATCACGAATGTGCCGCTTTTGCTAAACAAAGGTGGCGGTATGAGCGAGCTGCTTAAGCACATACCCACCCTTACCGACGCGGACGTAAATTTAACCGCGGCTAGGCGCGAGTTTGCCACAAGCCCCTTTTACGCGTCAAATTTAGTAAGCGCCGATTTTCGCACTACCGCAATTTTAATAAATTTAAAGCCGCAGGCCCGCTACGACGAGCTTTTGCGCCTAAGAGACGAAGCTAAGGGCGCTCTAGAGCAAGCAGAACATGAAGGCAACCGCTCCAATGCCCAAATTTCACAGCTCAAAGATGCGCTTAAAGCTTCGGAGCAAAATTTCAAATCCTACCGCGACGAGCTGCGCGAAAAGGATCACCGCGACATCATGGCTTTGCGCGCGCTGATCGAAGGCTTTGAGAAGGAATTTGCGGGCGACCGATTGTTTCTAGGCGGACTGAATATGATCGCCGACGATATGGTAGGCTACGTCCGCTCGGATCTGGCGACCTACGGACTCGGCGCCTTGGTGCTTCTGTTAGCTTGCTTTTGGCTCTTTTTTAGACAGGCGAAATTTATCCTGCTGCCACTCATCATCTGCGCGTATTCGGTCGTGCTTGCAGCGGGATTATTCGGCTTTTTGAGCTTTGAGGTCACAGTGATTAGCTCAAATTTCATAGCGCTTCAGCTCATCATAACGGTTTCGGTCTGTATCCACCTAATCGTCGCCTACCGCGAGTTTAGCGCGCGCTTTCACGCATTTTCGCAGCGCCAGCTCGTTTATGCGGTGCTGCGCGAGCGCGCAAGACCCTGCTTTTTCGCGATTTTTACGACCGTTATCGGCTTTATGTCGCTAATATTTTGCGATATAAAACCCGTAATTTCTCTGGGAATTATGATGAGCGTAGGCATCAGTATCTCGCTAGTTACGGCATTTGGAGTATTCGGCGCGGTTATGTCGCTTCTAAGGCGCACGCACAATAACCGCAGCTTCGAGCAGCACTTTAAATTTACGCTTTGGTGCGCCGAAACGGCGCTACGTAGCAGAGGCGCGGTTTACGGCGTTTGCGCTGCGGCGGTGATCTTCGGGCTATACGGCATCTCGCAGCTGCGCGTCGAAAACAGCTTCATCGGCTACTTCAAAAAAAGTACCGATATCCGCGCGGGTATGGAGGTCATCGATACAAATCTCGGCGGAACAATCCCGCTTGATATCGTCGTTAAATTTAAAAGCGTAGGCGGCGCAGATACTGCTAGCGGGAGTGAAAATTCCGTAAACGGCAGCGCAAATTTTAAGAGCGGTGAAAATTCCAATCCCGCTGGGCGAAATTTTGCGGCAAATTCTACTCGGCAAAATTCTATCGTGCAAAATTCCGCTACTCAGAATTCTACCGCCACGGCGCAAAATTTAAATGATAAAAATTTGTCCGAGCAAGGCCCCGCTGCGGCAACACAACCAAGCGACGCCGTAAATTCAGATCAAACCCGCGCCGCAAATTTAGAGCAGAATTCCACCGCGAGCGACGATTTTGGCGATTTCGAAGCCGAATACGCCGCCAACGAAAACAAGCCGCAGTATTGGTTCACATCCGAAAAGATGCGTATCATCGGCAAAATAGATGATTTTTTGAAGGACAAAAACGTCACGGGACACGAGTTTATCGGCAACGTAAGCTCGCTCGCATCGCTTTTGAAGCTCGGCAAGCAGATCAATCAGGGGCGCGATCTGGACGATCTAAGCCTTGCTTTGATCTACTCTGAAATGCCCGCAAACTATCGCGAATTGGTGCTTTCGCCCTTTGTAAATATCGAAGCGAACGAGGCGCACTTTAGCATCCGCACTATAGATAGCGATCCAAATCTTCGCAGAGCGCAATTCCTAGCCGATCTTAAGCGCGATCTGGACTCCCTGCTCGCTAAAGATAACGTCACGGTGCAGATTAGCGGCATAATGGTGCTTTATAACAATATGCTTCAAAGCCTGATGAGCTCGCAGATAGGCACTCTGGGTATTACCGTGCTCGTGCTTTTCGTGCTTTTCGTGATCATCTTTCGCTCGCTGTCATACGCGCTCATCGCGATCGTCGTAAATTTAATCCCGCTTTGCGCTTGCTTCGGCATCATGGGAGTTGCGGGCATTCCGCTGGATATCATGAGCATCACGATAGCGGCGATCAGCATCGGTATCGGCGTGGACGACGTCATCCACTACATCTACCGCTACAAACGGGAGTTTGCGCGCCTGGGCGACGAGGCCGCGGCAATCCGCGCGAGCCACGCAAGTATCGGATACGCGATGTATTATACGTCGTTTGCGATCATTTTAGGTTTTAGCGTGATGATGATGAGCAATTTCTGGCCTACGATCTACTTTGGGATGTTAATATGTCTGGTGATGAGCCTGCTTCTTTTGGGTGCGCTCATAATCCTGCCGTCGCTAATAATGAGCCGAAAGGGCTTAAAATTTAGCCTCTTTAAAGCTAAATAAATTTTATCTCGCTATAATTCCCGCATTTGGAGAGGATGGCGACCTGGTGGCGTCTGCGGACTTCAAATCCGATAGGAGGGCGGTTGACCGTTTTCCGGGGGGTTCGATTCCCTCCCTCTCTCGCCGAATTCTTTTAAAATTCTATCTTTAAATTTTATCTTTCACGCTTTTAGCCACGTACTTCGCGAATTTATCTCAAATTTCAGCTCTAAATTTATCCGTTATTAAACAGAGATGGCTAGCATTGCTCGTTAACTTTTCTTGAAGGAGCGAGTATGAAATACGTATTGGGCGCTGCGCTTGCGGCATTTATTTTTGCGGGATGCGGCGATAACGATCTAGAGCTTGTCAAAAACTACACCCTGCCGGATTTCAAATCGATGAATATCGGTACGGCGATCGAGGGTTCGAAAATCTGCAAAAATATCACCTGGAGCAAAGAGGAAAACGGCGGATTAAAGACAGTTAAGATGGTTTGCGACGTGGATATGGAGAAAGTAAAGGTCGATGTAGATGCCTTTAACAAAAAATATAAAGAGGCTACGCTAAACACGTCTTTAAGAGGTGCCGTGCTTTTCTATAAAGATAAATCTGATGATAAACAACAGCGTTTACTTAAATTGGCAAATGAACATTGCAAAATAAATGAGACGAAATTTCAAGAGGAGCTCAAAGACAGAGGCAAAATAGATTACTCATTTCAAAAAAAGCCAGTTGATTACGACGATAAATTAAAAGATGAAATACTAAAGGATGGTGAACCAAAAACTTCTGCGATTTATATGAGTAATATTATTGATTCATTAGAAGACGTCGCTTATTATTCGCAGCTAACGCCTAGCCAAATAAGGCTACAGCTTGGAAGGGCAGCAGAGCTGCCGCCACAGGCTGCGATCGAATTAAATTTTATCGTGAATGCCGATAAGAGCGTAAGTTTATCGGATAAATTTATAGTGACTAAAGATATAATTGATGATGTTATTAAGATAAGATCGGCATTTAATAATAGAAAAACGGCGGAAGACGCCCTTGCAACTTTCTACGAAAGACAATAAAATTTTATCTGAATTTTTAAAAGACGTTTCGGCTCGGAAGCGTTTCCGCAAAAGACGATAGCATTATTTTGCGGCTCAATTTGACGAAATTTTAAATTTGAGCCGCCTTGCGTCAAAATTTCATTATTTCATTCAAATTTGACGCGGGCTTTTAAATTTAAAAAGCGCGACGGAAGTAGCTTCGCCCGCCGCGCCGTGAAATTTTACGCCGAATATAGGCCTATTTATCGTGTCCTTGCAGATATGCGATCGCGCTAAGTGCGGCAACCGCGCCGTCACCTGCCGCGCAGACGACCTGTTTAGGCGCATCCTGCCTCATATCGCCCGCCGCAAATAGCCCGTGTACGCTTGTTTGCATCTTTAAATTTACCGCGACCTGCCCGCCGGGCGTGACATCGCAGATGAACTTGCCATCATCGCCCTTTAGCACCTCGTTTCGCACGTCAAGCCCCACGAATACGAAGATCCCAGGCAGCTGCAGCTCGCGCGTGGCGCCGCTGGTTTTATCCTTGACGACGACGCCCGTTACGCCGCTTGCATCGCCCTTGATCTGCTCTACGAGCGCGCTTGTAATAAGCTCGATATTCTCACTTTCGCGCACCCTTTGCACGGTCGAAGGCGCAGCGCGAAACTCATCGCGGCGGTGGATCAGATAGACTTTGGAGCAGATTTTAGCTAGATACAGCGCTTCTTCTAACGCCGTGTCGCCGCCGCCTAGCACGGCAACCTCTTTGCCCTTGTAAAAAAACCCGTCGCAGGTCGCGCAGGTACTGACGCCGCGACCGAAAAACTCATCCTCGCCCTCAATCCCCGCGCGGCGCGGAGTAGAACCCGTAGCGACGATAACGGCACGCGCGCGACGTGTTTGATCGCCCTCGAGATAGATCGTAAAATTTCCGTCGCCGTCTTTTGAGACGCGCAGCACGCGCACCATCTCATGCTTTAAGCCGAAGCGGAAGCACTGCTCCTGCCAAGGCGCCATAAAGCTCATCCCGTCGGTTACTGCGGCGACGCCCGGATAGTTTTCCATCTCGGAGCTTGAGGTGATCTGCCCGCCGGGCATCCCCATCTCAAACATCACGACGTCCTTTAAACCGCCTCTTGTAGCATAAAGACCCCCCGCCGCTAGCCCCGCAGGGCCGCCGCCGATAATTGCTAAATCTAACATTTTTTCTCCTTAATTATTTTATTAAGTAAAGTCGCGAGCGCTAAATTTACGAATTTAATTAATAAAACGATGAGTAGGAGAAAAAAAGGGCGAAAGCCGCCCTTTTAAAATTTACAGAAGCGAGTTTAGTTTGTCGGCTATGATCTGCTTAGATTGCGCGCCAATGAGCTGAGCTTTTAGCTCGCCGTCTTTGAAAAATAGAATCGTAGGGATCGAGCGCACGCCGAACCGCACCGCCAAATCCTGCGCTTCGTCGGTATTTACTTTGCAAATTTTAGCCTTGCCCTCGTAATCGTTCGCAAGCTCCTCGATGATCGGGGCGATCATACGGCACGGCCCGCACCAAGGTGCCCAAAAATCGACTAGCGCGACACCCTCTTTAATAACGTCGAAATTCTCCGAAGTAAGCTCTATATACTTTCCCATAATGTTCTCCTTGTGTTAAAATTCCGCGGATTATAGTTCATTATCTTAAATAAATAATAAAAATTCTAATTCAAAAAGATATGTTGGCGATAAATTTTATCTGCTTTGGATAAACTTCCACGACGTCGATCTGCCACGGCTCATCCGCATCGCAGCTCATCAGATAAAATTCCGCCGCCTTTAAAATTTTATCCATCTTAGCACTAGTTACGCGCTCTGCAGCGTCGTAATCGCCGCTCGTGGCCTTTACTTCTACGAAGTGCAAAATCCCGTCTTTGCGCGCGACAATATCGATCTCGCCGAAGCGGCAGCGGAAATTTCGCTTTAAAATTTCAAATCCTTCGCCGCGTAAAAATTCCGCCGCACGGTCCTCGCAGGCAAAGCCAAAAATGTATTCTTTTAAGCTCAACTTAGCTTTCGATCCTGATCATAAAAGGCTTCTGCGTGATGAAATTTTCGCCGCCGATCACGCTTATTGCGCGCTTTATGTCTTTCTCACAGCACGTATGCGTCGTGAAAAACAGCGTCACTTCCTCGTCCGTTTTGAGCTTCGGCTTTTGCAAAAAGCTGTCGATCGAAAGATCGTTTAAGCTCATAATGTTCGTAAGCTTCGCAAGCACGCCTTTCTCGTCGCGCACGCGCAACCTAAAATAATACTTCGTGCGGATCTGCTCGCTAGGCAGAATTTGCATAAAATTTTTACTCGGTAAAATTTTATATCCGAGCATCGGGTTTTTGTTATCGCGCGCGATGTCGATGAGATCGCTTATAACGGCGCTTGCCGTAGCACTACCGCCCGCGCCAGGTCCGTAATACATACTCTCGCCGACGCAGTCTCCGTAGATGCTCACGCCGTTCATCACGCCGTCTACTTTTGAGAGCATTTGATCTTTTGAAATGAGCGCAGGATGGACGCGCAGCTCGACTTTATTATCGCACGCGCGCTTGGCTACAGCAAGCAGCTTGATTATGAAATCAAATTCGCGCGCAAAATAGATATCCTCCTGCGTGATCTCCTCGATCCCCTCTATTAGGATATCTTCCGGATCGCCGTGCACGCCGTATGCGATGCTAGCTAAGATTAAAAGCTTATGCGCCGCGTCGAACCCGCCGATGTCAAAGCTTGGATTGGCTTCGGCGTAACCGAGCTCTTGAGCTCGCTTTAGCGCGTCCTCAAATTTCTCGTTTTTTTGCATCATATTCGTAAGGATAAAGTTGCTCGTGCCGTTTACGATGCCGATTATTTTTTCGATACGATTGGCGCTTAGCCCCTCGCGCAGAGTTTTAATGATCGGAATTCCGCCCGCCACGCTCGCTTCAAATCCAAAAGGCGTATCGCCCGCTAGAGCCTGGAGCTTGTAGCGATGATAAGCCAAAAGTGCCTTATTTGCGGTAATGACCGCTTTTTTGCGCTTTAAAATTTCGCTTACGATCTCGTAGGGCTTTTCTATTCCACCCATAAGCTCTACAAAAACGTCGATGTCATCGCGCTCGATGATACTCCTAGCGTCGCTGCTAAGCGGAATTTGCACGTCCCTTTTTTTGCTCGTATCGCGCACTAGCCCGATTACGGGCTCTATGCTAACGCCTGCACGCGCAAGAATGATATCTTTGTTTTTGATCAAAATATTTGCAACTTCGCTACCTACGGTACCGACGCCTAAAATCGCTACCTTCATCAGATCTCTTTCAAATATTTTTTTATATTTCTAGCGGCCTGACGGGTCCTGTTTTCGTTTTCGATAAAGGCGATCCGCACATAATCGTCTCCCGCCGCGCCAAAGCCAACGCCCGGGCTTACGGCGACGCACGCCTTAGTAAGAAGCTGCTTGGAAAACTCCATGCTCCTTAGATGAGCCGCCGCTGGCGGCAATTTCGCCCACGCAAACATCGACGCGCTAGGTTTTGCGATCTGCCAGCCCGCGTCCGCAAAAGCGTCGATCAAAAAATTCCTACGCTTCTCATAGCTCGCGCGGATCTCCTCTACGCACTCTTGCGGCCCGTCCAGCGCGATCGTGGCGGCTACTTGGATCGGCGTAAACATACCGTAATCAAACCAAGATTTGATCTTTTTAAGCGCGGCGACTAGCTTTTTGTTACCGCCAACAAAACCCACGCGCCAGCCCGCCATATTGTAGCTTTTAGAAAGCGTGTACGCCTCGACTGCGACGTCCTTCGCACCCTGAACCTCAAAAATGGACGGTGTTTTGTAATCGTCAAAAGCGATCTCTGCGTAAGCGATATCGCTGATGATATAAAACCGCTCCTGTCGCGCCATCGCCACGAGCCGCTCGTAGAAGCTCTTTTGCACGACGACAGTGGTAGGGTTGTGCGGGAAATTTACGACGACGTATTTTGGGCGCGGAATGCTCTCGTCGAAAGTTCTTTGTAGATCGATGAAAAATTTATTTTCATTAAAATTTAAATTCTCATCATAGGCAAGCGGGATTTTAACGACGTTACCGCCCGCGATGATGAAGGCTTGAGTGTGGATCGGATACGCAGGATCGGGCACTACCGCGACATCGCCCGGATTTATGATCGCGCTAGTTAGATGCACGAAGCCCTCTTTTGAGCCCATCACGGCGACGATCTCACTTTCTGGATCCAAGATCACGCCGTATTTGCGCTTGTACCAATTCGCGCACGCAAGTCGCAGCTTGTAGATGCCCTGGCTTACGGAGTAGCCGTGGGTCTTGTCCTTTTGCGCGCTTTCGCAAAGCTTGTCGATTATATGCTGCGGCGTCCTGCCGTCGGGATTACCCATCGAAAAATCGATTATATCCTCGCCGGCCCTGCGCGCCGCCATTTTTATGGCGTTAACCTCGGCAAAAACGTAATTGGGCAAACGCTCGATTTTTGAAAAACGGATTTCGTCAAACATCCTAAACCTCTTATCTTAAAGTAATTTTCAAGCTTTATTTAAAATTTTGCGCTTTAACGCCGCGATCTGCTCGTGCCGCGCGAAAGCTAAATTTCAAGCCTTAGTGGCAATGCGGCGGCGCTTTTATACCGCTAAGGCGTTTAAAACCCTTGCCTCGCTAAAATTTAAAAAATCGCCGAGACATTGATCGTTTAAATTTAGCGCGTCGACACTTTGCTGCGACACTTAAATTTACATCCGATCAAAACAATAACGATCAAAGCTGCCGTTTTTACGCCGCGCCTCGAACGATGCCCTTTAAATTTACCGCGCTACCGCAAGCGGCCGCAACGCTTGAAATTTTATCCAATGCGGCGCAGTTCGAACCTTTAAATTTACGCTCGCGGGTTTAAATTTAAACTGCGCACCACAGCGAGCTGAAATTTTACCCTCTGTCCTCTGCGGCAAAATTCTACGAGCAAAAAACCGCGCACGAGAGCGGAGACTTTACCACTTCTTGCCTTTGTTTAGGCGCTGAAACTCATCGGTTGAAATTTTAGTGACGTTGCCGTCTTTGACGCGGAGCTTTTGAGTGTTTTTTTCGTTGAAGCTCACATTGCCGTCCGCCTTGCCGACCTCAAACATTCCGTGCCCGGTGGCGATGAGCAGATCCTCGTCTCCTTGCGAAGCGACGACGTAAGGGGTATTGATGACCATCTCGCGCTTCTTGCCGCTTTTTAGATCAATGATCCCGATCCACATCTTGCCGCGTGGATTAAGCACGATATCTTTGCTGGGCGCAGGTGCGCTTTGCGTGGCGTTTTCGTCGGTGGAATTTTCCTCCGTTTTGGCACTCGCGCGCTCGATCCTGATAGAGCGATCCAGCGCGTTTAGCGAGCTTAAATTTTCATCCGCAGCAGCTTCTGCATTGATATCCGATTTTAGTGCGAATTTTTCATCTGTAGTGTTGTGCGAAACGACGTCGATACCGATATTTTCAAGCTTTTTTTGAGTGTTATTTACGATTGGAGCGTCCGAGTAGGTGGTTTTGTTTTGTTCCCATAAAAGCGAGCCCAAAAATTCGCCGAAGCTTTTATAAAGTCCGAAATAAAAGATTGTGCCTATGATTAATACCATTGCAAGCAGCCATAAAAGCCAACCGCTGCCGCTTTTATTAGGGCTGACCCTTTGACCATAGACCTGCTCGACTTTGGCCTTTTTAACGGGCACAAAGCCCTCTTTTGCGATCTCGAACTCGCTTATCCAGTCCGACAGATCCAGCCCGAACTCGCGCTCTAAAATTTTAATGTAGCCCCTAACATTAAAATTTGCTAGCTTCTCGAAGTCTTTGTTGATGATGTATTCTAAATTTTGCGCGTCGATGCGCGTCGTGCGCGCTATCTCGATCAGATCCATAGATTTTAATTTATCTAGATCGCTATTTTCTGGCTGCTGTGTTTGCTCCAGCTTCTCGGTTTGTTCCGCCTGCTCGTCCGTATTATTTAACTTCTCTTTTATTTCTTCCATTTAAAATTCCATCGCACAGTATCGCAAATGCCGCACTTACGTTAAGCGAGTCCCAGCCTTCGCGCATCTTTATTGATACCGCGCGGTCGCATTTTTTAAGCGTCCTAGCAGGTATCCCCTCTTCTTCGTTCCCCATTACGAGTGCGTTTTTCGCGCCGAGCTTTAACTCCTTAAAGTTCGTCCCGTCCGCACTCGCGGCGTAAATTTCAAAGCCGCTTTGTTTAAGCTCGTTTATCACGCTAAGCCCGTCTGCGACCTTAACGACGTTTAGCTCATACGCCGCGCCCGAGCTTGCGCGCACTACGCCCGCCATATTTAGATTATTTGCGACGACGATCACGCTGTCCGTGCCCAAAGCATAGGCGCTGCGCATTATCGCGCCGATATTCCCGACATCGGTAAGCCCATAAAGGATCGGCACGAATTTATCGTCTTTGACGCTAGCAAGATCGCCGAAGCTAAACTCCTCCACCTCGGCCAAGAAGCCTTGATGGTTGCCGCCGCGAGCGAGGGCTTGAGCTTTTTTCGCATCGGCGCGCTCGATCTTTACACCGGTAGCGGCAATCTTTTTAAAAATTTCTTTCTCGCACTCCTTGGCAAGGATGATGCGGATAAATTTCTGCGGATGCCGGTTTAAAAGATGCAAAAACAGCTGCTTGCCGTAAATAATCATTTTGGGATTTTAGCGAAAAACGGTTAAAATATGACTTAGCGTATCAAATTTTTATATATTTCTTTGGCGGGTTCGCCGCTGATTTTTGAGAGTAGTTTTGCTTTTATTTTCGGCGCAATCTCAAGCGACAGAATATCTTCCTGCGTGATTTTTTCAAAGCTCTTTTCGCCTGCGCCGTCAATCACGACACACCATTCGCCGTTTAAATTTGCGCCGTTTAAGCTCAGCAAAACCTCTGCGGCGCTACCAAAAAATTTGGTTTCAAATTTTTTGGTAGCTTCTTTGATCGCAAAAATTTTGCGCTGCGCGTCGATCCCCGCGATCTGCTCAATTAGCTTTATCACGCGCTTTGGAGATTCATAGAGCACGCACGGATAGGGGCTTTGCATTAAATTTAGGATCTGGGCTTTGCGCTGCGCGCCGTCATTATTCAAAAAGCCTAAAAAGCTAAATTCTTTCTCCACTAGTCCGCTTGCGGCGGCTGCGAGCAGCAGAGCGTTTGCGCCGCTAAGCACCTCGTAAGGCGCGCCGCTTCGTTGCGCAAATTTTACGAGCGCAATTCCCGGATCGCTGATGCAGGGCATGCCGGCGTCGCTTACGTATGCGCAAACCTTTTCGCGCAGAAGCGCCGCATCAAAGCCTGCGAAAAACTCCGCTTCGTTGTGCGTGTGCAGCGAGTAAAACTGTGAAATTTTAAATGAAATTTGAAATTTATCGGATAATAAGTTTAGAAGTTTTTTTGAAACCCTCGTATCCTCGCAGATTAGGATTTCGCAGCTTTGCAATACCTCAAGCGCGCGGCTCGAGATATCGCTTAGATTTCCTATCGGCGTAGGAATGAGATATAGCAACTATTTCATTCCATATTTTTGCTTAAATTTCTCGACGCGACCCGCGCTATCTACGATCTTCTCGCTGCCAGTGAAAAACGGATGGCAGTTGGAGCAGATATCGACGCGGATCTCAGGCTTGTTCGAGCGCGTTTTAAAAGTGTTTCCGCAAGCGCAGGTAACGGTCGTTTCGACAAAGTTTGGATGGATATCTTTTTTCATTTTTGATCCTTTTTGATGATTTTAAAAGGTTGCGATTATACAACTTTTTTATCTAAAAAGCAAATTCAAAGGGTTTTAAAAAACTCTCGACAAAGCGCGGATTTTCTTTTTGAATAAGCTTTTTTGGACGCGAAATTTTAAAATTTAGCCCGCTTTGCGGGTAAAATTTTGATTTGTCGCAGCCTGCTATGCGTGCAAGCACAGCGCGCGAAGATATGCTGCGGCGAATACGCGCCGCGCGTTAAGCCACGATAAAACACGAAGGTCGCGCAGGCGAAATTTTAAATTCCAAAATTTAAAGCGTACGACTTTTTAAATTTTAAAATTTGCCGAGCGTTTAAAACATCAGCTTCGCGCAAGTTGCGATCAGCGCGGTGTTTGAGCGCAAAATATAAGGGCTATTAAGCGCATAGGCGTTTTTGAATTTCTCCCTTTCGCGCGGCGAAAATCCGCCTTCGGGGCCGACGAACGCGATCTCATCGCCGCCGAAAATGTCGATGTTCTTGCCGCCAAAATCGATCAGGCTTACGTTTTCATATCTTTGCGCCAGCTCGTCCGAGCCGCCCAAAACCTCGATCTGCATGATGGAATTTCGCCCGCATTGCTGCGACGAATTGATCAAAATCCGCTCCATCCTCTGCAGATCGAGCCGCACATTTTTCTGCGACAGATCAGCATAGACCAAAACAAGCCGCCCGACGCCCATCTCGTTTAGCGCAGGCAGGCTCTTTTCGATCACGGCACTCTCGACGACCGCCCAAGCGACGCAAAAATCGTGGCTCGGCGTAAAAACGGAGCTTTTAAAAACTAAATTCAAAGCCGCGCCTTTGCGCGAAATTTCGGCGATCTCATATAGATAACTCGCCCCGTCCTCAAGATTTCGCACGTCTATGCGCTCGCCCGCCCTTGCTCGTCTGGCCTTTAGGTGCAAAAACTGATCATTCTGCAAAATCAGGCTCTGTTCGCCTGCAAGCTTATCGTAAAAATATACCATCAAATAACACTCGCTATCAAAATTATCGCTAAGTTTAGCCCCAAAATCACCCGCATTTTGCGCTGATACGGCGCAAAGCTTTGGCTTAGATACGCTATTTTCAGCCGTTTGTACGATACCGCGCTAAGCGCGATCATCGCTAGCGATCCGACCGCCATGAAGTAAATTCTAAAGCTCAGATCAAAGCACAACACCGGTAACATCACGCTTCCACTGATTATCAGCGCCGCGAGAGTCGCATAATATATCGGCAAAAACAGCCTGATGCGCCTAAGAAATCTAAGCCCAGATCTGCTCTTTTGCTTTAAATTTTCAGCTTGCGGCGCGGAGACGGCGGAATTTAAAGCCTTACCGCGCGAGCAAAATTCTGCCGCCGCATCGATCTTAAGCTGGGTAAAAATCAGATAAATTATCGTTAAAATCGCCGCAGCTAACGCGAAAAATTTATGAAAGCCCAGGGCGCTTTGATACAGATAATCCATCACTTCCGCCAGAGGGTTAAATTTGCAGGATAAAATTTTGCGCGGCTAGAGCCGAAACGATTAAATTTAGACGCAAATTTTTTCGGCGCGAGATAAAACAGACCTGTTCCGCGCCTTTGAAATTTTAAAAACCTTTCAAAGCTGCCGCTGCTATTTATTGCGCCAAAATTTACCGCGCGCGCTCTCAACCTCGGTTTTGCGCCGTATCTCTCGCGCCAAGAATAAAATTTCGCAATTAGGGCTTTATAAAATTTAAAATTTCTTTGCGCAGATCGCACGGGCAAAAATGACGCCAAAATCGCACTTGCACGTCGCATACGAACCACGCAAATTTTAAAAATTTTCAAATTTAGCCGCCGATTTTTCAACGCTCCGTCCTATTCGGTCACCGGAAGCGGCGGCATATCGGCATTTATATCGACTTTAGGCTCGCTAGGCGCGATAGGCACGTCCTTCGGCACCTCGCTATCTACCGGCGGCTTTTGCAAGGTATCCTTTTTCTCATCGTCGCAACCGCCCAAGGCAAGCGCGCAGGCAAAGATCGCGCACGCGGCAAAAATGCGAACGAGCCCCGCGCCAAATTTAAAGAAATTTCTCATCAGCAGTCCTTTGGATAGATGATTTTTTCACCGCGTAGAAGCTTTTGCCAAAGCTCCGGCTGCCTCCACTCCTCGCGCACGGCGGGCGAGAATTCTATCTCATCCAGCGCGATCTCGCCCATCTGCGCATTGTAGGCGTCCTCGCGGAAGCACTGCGCGTAGCCGGTGGCCGTTTCGTGCACGATGACGCTGTGAAGCTTTACTTCGCGCTCGCCGTTTTGCATCTGAGTCAGGCTCAAAAGTCGGTCAATTAGGACGAAAAAAATTCTACAAAACTGCTCCGCGCTCGGATTTAGCGGTATCTGTACCCAGCGCGCGCTGTGTTTTTTAAGATCCGCGATATAGCTCGCATCATCGCGCGCATAGATCGTCGTGGCGTGATCGAAACTATCGATAAGCTCGCGGATACCGAGCTTCATGTAGCCGAAGTCATAAACCATCCCCGCTTCATCCAAAAAATTTGAGCTAAGTAAAATTTCGCATCTGTAGGAGTGGCCGTGGATGCTCGTGCGGCACCGCTTCGAGCCGCACAGGCGCACGATGTGAGCGTTTTCGAATTCGTATAATTTCCTAATTGTCATACCCCGTCCTTCTCGCCCCAAATTCTAATGTGCAGGCGATCGGAGTAATTATAGCCGTTTTTTAAGCAAAAATCCACGCAAAATTGCGCGCCGCTTTCCAGCTCGCGACGATCTGCGCCGCGCGGCATGCAATAAACCTCGCTCTCGCACGCCGCTAAAATTTCTATGATCTCGGGCTGCGCGTCAAACTCGGGCGAGATGACGAACTTATAAAAGCTATCCTTTGCGTTTTGCTTTAAATTTCGTAGCGCGGCGAAGTTTAACCTGCGTTCGCGCGGCTCGGCGGAGTTTGAGAGCTTAGGCGAGATCGCAAAAACGCAGCTTTTGTAAGCGGGAAATTTTTCAAAATCCACGAAAATCGTACCGTTGGTTTCGAAGTGCACTGCGTGTCCGCGCGCAAGCAGCTCGCAGACGAACTCGTAAAATAGCGCCTCTTTGTGATGCAACATCGGCTCGCCGCCGGTGATAACGACGATCGGCTTTTGGTGAAGCTTAGCACTCTGCGGTGAGGCTGAGCTTTGCGGCTTTAAATTTGAAGAATTCTGCACCGCGGAATTTAAAGAATTTTTGCTCGTTAAATTTAAAGATTTTTCTGTGCTATCGTTTGGACGGGGAAGCTTTTGCGCGGCGGCGGAATTTAAAGTATCGCTTTCAGAAAAAGGCTCGGCGGCGCAAAAGCCCGGCATAGAGCGTGCAGGTGCAGAACAGGATGAAGCGGATAAATTTGGAATTTTATTCAAAAGCTGCGCTAAATTTAAAATTTCTTCATGTTCGAAGTGATTTGTAAAAACCGCGCGGATCGTATCACAGCCGCGTAGCGTCTCGCCGGTCTTTGGCGAAATGCACTCGCCGCCGAAGCCCTCGCAGCGCAGATTACAGCCCGCAAAGCGAAAGAAAAACGCGAGCCTGCCTGCGTATTTGCCCTCGCCTTGGATACTTAAAAAGCTCTCAACAAGCCTCATCCGCCCGTCTCGTAAAATGCACGGCTTGAAATTTCATTCGAAGCGTCCGCTTGCCAGCGATTTTTTTCGGGCTTATTCGCTAAAATTTTAGCCAAAATTTCGGCGGCTGCGGCGATGTCGCCCTCTTTGACCGCCTTTTTGATGCTTAGCGCGTCCTCGAAGTAAAGACACGGGATCAAAAGCCCCTCGGCGCTTAGTCTGATGCGGTTGCAGCTCTCGCAAAAATCGTGCTTGTGCGGATCGATGATGCCGAAGGTGTAGCCGTCCCCGAGCGCGTAAAGCGACGCGGGCGAGCTCTGCAATTTTGGCAGAGCGGTAAAGATAAATTTACGCCTTAAAATATCTAAAATTTCGTTTGATTTTAATCCTGTAAGATCGCCGGCATGGGTGTTTTCCATAAATTCTATGAAGCGAATCTGGCAATCCTTCTCGCGGGCAAATTCCAGCAAATAGATCAGCTCATCGTCGTTGATGCCTTTTAGCGCGACAGTGTTTAGCTTGACTTTTAGTCCCGCTTCAAGCGCAGCGTCAAGGCCTTCTAAGACGTTATAAAGCACGCCGCGCTGAGCTATAAATTTAGCCCGCTCCGGACGCAGCGAGTCAAGCGACATATTGATGCGCTTTAGCCCCGCATTTTTCAAGGCGCGCGCGTAGTTTTTGAGATAATATCCGTTGGTAGTAAGCGCAAGATCGATGTCCGGAGCATAATCCGCAATCATCTTTATAAAATCTTCGATCCCCTTTCGCACCAGCGGTTCGCCGCCGGTTATACGGATCTTTTTCACGCCGCCGTCGATCGCGACCTTGACGAATAAAAACATCTCCTCAAAGCTTAAAATATTCTCTCGCGGCACCCAGTTAAACGGCGTGCTCGGCATGCAATATCTGCATCTGAAATTACACCGCTGCGTAACTGAAATGCGCAAATAATCGATCGTTCGTCCAAATTTATCAATTAACATATTTTGCCTTAATATCAATTTGCGGCGATTATATAAAAAACAAAGCGATTTTGCAAAATTTTATTTTTATATTGCTCTGGCTATTTTCTTACCGAGCCGATGAGCTCTTTAAGCTGATCTAGTAGCGGTCTGATCTGCTTTTCTACCCGCTCGTCGATCATCGTAGGCACTACATCTAGTCTCTGCTCTATCGTCTCGTCGATTACGTCGGCAATCGCGTTTATATCGATATTAGGAGCGACTTTGCCGCCCGAATCGATCATCTCTTTTAACTCCTCGACCTTCTTTTTAAGCAGATAATTTTCCTGCATAGCATCGGTCAACACCTGATCGAAGCGCTCGAATTTTTTATCCGCTTGCTTATCCTTAAAATATATGACGAAAAACATCAAAAATATAACGACGCAAAGTCCTAAAATGATGATAGTGTTAAGATCCATAGGGGTTCCTTAAAATAAATTTACAAAAACAAAAGCAAAAAAGGCGACGCCCAAGTAGCCATTGAGCGTGAAAAACGCGCGATCAATCTTGCTAAAATCTTTCTGCACGATCCTATGCTCGAAGTACAGGATCGCCGCGCACGCAGCCACGCCCAGATAGGCAAAAAAGCCTAAATTTGCCGCTGCGCAAAACAGCAGCCAAAAAAGCACCGCCACGGCGTGAAAAATTTTGGAGATAAACATCGAAGCTTCCTTGCCGTAAAGCGCGGGGATGCTGTAAAGCCCAGCCGTGCGGTCAAATTCCATATCTTGAAGCGAATACAGCACGTCAAAGCCGCCTACCCAAAATACTACTCCAAAGCATAGCAGCACCGACCATAGCGGAATTACGCCGCTAACGGCGATCGCTCCCGCAATCGGCGCAAGCCCTAAGCAAAAGCCGAGCATTAAATGCGCGGTTTCGCTAAAGCGTTTAAAATATGAATACCCGCCCAATGCCGCTAAAATCAGCACCGAAAGCTTAAGCGCCAAAGGATTTATAAGCGCCGAAACCGCTATGAAAACCACTGCATTTGCGATGATGAAAAACAGTAAATTCCCGCGTCCGATCCGTCCGTCCACGCTAGGGCGCGAAGCACAACGCGGATTGGCGCGGTCGATATCTTCGTCCAAGTAGCGATTTAGCGCCATTGCAAAGCTTCTCGCGCTCACCGCGCATAAAATCCCCAAAAAAAGCAATTTCCAGCCGAACCATACCGAGCCGCTTTGCAGTTTGCTCGCGGTAATCATCGCCGTAAAGATAAACGGTAGCGCGAAAACCGAGTGTTTAAAAACTATTAATTCGTTGATATCGGATAAAATTTCTTTAAATTTAGCCATTTTGCCCCTTATTTTGGGCACCATTGTATCAAAAAAAAGTAAGAATAGCTCTAAATTTGATATAATTTGAACGAAAAATTTACGAAAGGAAATGCCTTGAACCAAAATCAAAACTCACACGCAAGCCCGCAGATCGCGATCATCGGCACCACCGCAAGCGGCAAAAGCGATCTTGCACTAAGTATCGCGCGCGAGACCGGCGCCGTGATTTTGAGCCTGGATTCGCTCTGCATTTATCGGCAGATCGACATCGCAAGCGCCAAGCCAAGCGAGGAGCAGCTGCGCGAGATCAGGCACTTCGGCGTAAATTTAATCTACCCAAACGAGTACTTCAGCGTCGGCGAGTTTATCAAAGAATACGCCGCCGCGCGGGCTTTTGCAGAGCGTAGCGGAGCGCCTTTGATAATCACTGGGGGCAGCGGATTTTATCTAAAAGCGATGCTAAGCGGGCTGGCGCCGAAGGTTCCCGATTTTAAAAGCGAAATTTCAAACGATGAAATTTACGCTCTAGCGCAGCAGATCGATCCGGAATTTGCCGCAAAGCTTAGCGCGGCAGACAGCTTTCGTTTAAAAAAATGGCTAAGCATCTATAAATTTTGCGGCGGGGCGCCGAGTAAATTTCTGCGCGAAAACACCGCCGCGCCCGTCATTTCGGATATTAAAATTTTTGAGATCGACGCGCCCAAGCAGTGGCTTGCAGGACGCATCGAAGCACGCACGAAGGCGATGTTTGAGCGCGGGCTTTTAGAGGAAGCGGAGTTCTTATTCGCCCGCTACGGCACGGAGTGTAGGGCGCTGGGCTGCATCGGGCTAAAGGAATGCGGGCAGCTTTTGCGCGGGCAGATCTCACGGGCGCAGTGCGAGCAGCTCGTAAGCCTGCACACGGTACAGCTTGCAAAGCGCCAACGCACCTTTAACCGCTCGCAGTTCGCGGATAAAATTTCAGCGCCGCCACAAGAGCTGGAGCGTGAAATTTTAAAATTTCTTCGCCGCGAGATTTAAAAGATCTATGCTGTTTAACTAGGTACGATGGAGTTGCGACGCGCCGTTTTTGTAAGAGAGTAAATAATCAAAAGCATAATAAAAGTATAAACCAAATAACCCGCTTTTGATATTTTTCTAGATATTTCCGAAATTTCGTCATCCAAAAGAATGTTATAAATTTGCACATATTTTTTATCATTTTTAGATTCTTCTAAATATGCAGAAAGGCAAAAATAACTGAATACATTTGATCTTTCTTTGGGCTTTGACTGACCATTTATACTATCTATTTTCTTTAAAATTTTAAGACGATGATCGGAAATTAATTTGATATTATAATCCATATTTTTGTTGCTATTGGTCTCTATTAAATCTAAAATTTCCTTTGGTGCACTTTCATTGTTTTCTAATACATAACTTCTAAATTTATCGGGCTCTATTTTTGTGCTTTGAAATATCCCGCTAAATGGATTAAAAAGTTCGGGCCTAACTAATAAAAACACTATAAAGCAAACATAGAGAAAAATATAAAAAACGTAAGAAATTATATATCCCATCTTTTCAGAGATATAGGTATATCCGCAAATAAGGAACAAAAATATAAGAATAAATACACCTATGGTATTAAGGATATCATTTAATTCTGACACAAATGAATAGTGTAAAAAAGATTTGGACATAGGTTGAAGCATAGCAATAAGGAAAATTGGAAGTATTAGGACAATTACGAGATTTTTCCACCTTTGAGCGACCGCCCTTATAATCCAAATTATAAACACAACTACTATAAAAATAAAAACAGATAAAAACAACCAATTTTGTAAGACATACTCTCCTTTTTCCAAACATACATACAAACGAGGGAAAAACCAATTTAAGACTCCATAAAGCACTACGATGGTGACGGCAATATTTACGATTTTTACGAGATTTGAATGATGGTCACTCGTAACGCGATAAAGTTTTAATAGCATTAAATCTATAAAATTTTTAATATTCTTTCTTGCCGGATCTTTAGATTCTTTATCTTTAAGATCGTCCTCTAGCTCTATCTCCTTACAATACAATTCAGAAACACGATACCTTATAGCATCAAGATGATTCCCTGTTTTAGTTACGATATTTTTTAAAGTCCTAAAACTATCGCGGAAATCATTCGCCACCTCTTTAATTGAGCTATTTTCTGCAGCTTTGGTTATAGCTTGCTTCAAATCTTCATATTCAAAGTCCAGTCTAGAATTTACTAAATTTAAATCTCCCTCAAATATAGTGGCGGAAAAATTTACAAAGTCTTTAAATCGTGCGCCATAGAAAGATACTATTTTTTTAAATATAGCCCCATGGAAGTCCGCACGATTATTAAATATGATATTATTAAAATAAGCGTTGTCTTGAAATATAACATTAGAAAAGTTTATTAGTTTTGAATATTCTTTCTCGTCAGGATTATCGAAATTTACCGATTTTTCAAATATGCAATTTGAGAAGTTAACGATACTATTAAATTCGGATTTCTCAAACGAAACGCATTTTTTAAATTTAGAATTTTCAAATGAGACCGCTTCGCTAAATTTACAACCGATAAAACTTATTTTTTGTTCTATAACTCCTGATATGCTTAGACTATAAAAATCACAATCTCTAAATTCTACTTCAAGCTCGCAAATAATCTTAGTTAAATTCAATACGCGATCTATTGCGCGAGGACCATAGAAATTTTTAATAATATACTTTCCGTTTTCCTTGTCAATATGTTCCGCGATATTGGCAAGCTCTACATCTTTGCCTATGAACCCTCTTGATTTTAAATCATCTAACCACTCTTTGGAATTCTTCATCTCATTCGCTTAAAAAAATAACTCTTAATACCCGCTTAAAAAGACGAAATTATTTACCGCGCCGGTTAGGAATTTCACCAAAAACGGCGCCAACACGCACGCCACGCTAGCTAGCACGACGGCAAATTTTATCTGCACCGAGACCGCTCCCAGCGAGCCGTCAAGCTCCGCGTCCTCTCGCGGCTCGTGCAAAAACATACGCACGATGAGGCGCAGGTAGTAGTACAGCGCGAGCGCGCTATTTACCGCCATGATGACGGCGAGGGCAAAGTAGCCCGAATTGACCGCCGCGCTTAGTAGATACATCTTGCCCCAAAACACGCTAAACGGCGGAATGCCCGCAAGCGAGAGCATAAAAATCGCTGCGCATAGCGCAAAGAGCGGATGGGTGCGGATCAGCCCGTCAAATTTCTCAAACGGATGCTCGAAGCGAGCCGCGAAATTGGAGCTTTGCTCGCAAATTTTAGCGCCGGGCTCGCAAGTTTCAGTACCGAAAGGGATCGCTTCCGCGCTGAGCTCGCTCGCTTTAAAATTTTGCTCGCTTGCTTTAAAGCTCCGCTCGCCGCAAGCTAAATTTTGTCCGTTCGCGCTCAAATTTAACTCGCCGGTAGAACCTAGCTCGTGATTTTGCGAAAAAGAGAGCTTTGCGTTTGAGATAAAATTCCCCTCCTCGCCGTTTGCATTTAAATTTAAAGCAATGCTTTGGGTTTTAAATTTTAAATTTAACGAGCGGGCGCGCCTTTGCCGCACGCACCAGATGAACGCAAACGCACCGAGGTTCGCCACGGCATATAGTATCCAGTAGGTAAAAAGCGCCGCGTTTGCCTGCGTCGAGCCGATCACGATAGCGCAGAGCACGAAGCCTGCGTGCGAAACGGAGCTGAAAGCGAGCATCCGTTTGACGTCGCGCTGTACGAGCGCCATGAGGTTTGATAGGCTCATCGTAAGCACCGCTAAGGCGTAGAGCACGATGTTTAGCCACTGCACGCCGATGCTTTGCAGCGCTTCAAATAGCCTGATCGCCACGACAAAGCCCGCGATCTTGGGCACGACGGACAAAAAGCCAGCCATAGCGGAGCTCGCGCCCTCGTAAACGTCGGGCGTCCAGGTGTGAAACGGGATCAGCGAGAGCTTAAAACCTATCGAGACGATCATAAATGAGCAGGCGGCGAAAAGCAGGACGTTGGTTTGTAAATTTGAATTCTTGGCGATCTGCGCGATATTTGAAATTTCCATAGAGCCGGTCGATAGAAAAAACATCGCCGCGCCGAATGCGAAAAAGCCCGATCCCAGCGCGCCCATTATGAAGTATTTTAGCGCCGCTTCGACCGATCTGGCGCGGTTGTGAAGCGCGATTAGCGTATAAAGCGCCAGCGAGCCCGTCTCAAGCCCAACGAGGATCATCATTAAATTTTCGCTCGCGACCATAAACTCATAGCCCACAAGCACGAATAAAAACAGCACGAAAAACTCCGCCGTGTGGTACTCGTGCGCGCTTCTTGCGCCCAAAGATAGAAAGATGAAAAATATCGAGCCTGCGAGCATGATAAGCATCGATAGCGTCGCGATTCCGTCCACCAGCATCACGTCAAAAAGCCCGCGTATGCCGCTGTTGTATCCGAAAACAAGCCCGAAGCCCAGAGCTAGCGCCAGTATCGTGATGACGGCGTAAAATTTATACGATAGCGTGCGCGCAAAAAGCGAAACCGCGAGCATCAGCAGGGCAAATCCTCCGAGCATCGCCATAGGCGCGATCGAGGCTAAATTTAAAAGATTATTTTGCATCGCTTCTTACCTTAAAATTTGCTTTTTCGATATAGGCGCGAGTCGCGGTCTGAGAGGCTTTTTTAAACATCAACTCAAGGCTTTGCGTCACGCTGGGCTCGATGCTCTTTAACATCAGATTCGGCGCGACGCCCAGCACTACCACTAGCACGCAGATCGGGATGATAGAGCAAAGCTCGGTTCTGTTTAAATCGCTTAGCTTTTTATTCTCATCATGCACGAGCGCGCCGAAAAAGGTCTTTTTATAAAGATTCATCGAATAGATCGCGCCCATTATGATGCCAAGCCCGCCCAAGAGCGCATAGCTAAAGTTGATCTTAAAAATCCCCGCAAGGCTTAGGAATTCTCCCACAAAGCCGATCGTAAGCGGAAGTCCTATCGAGCCTAGCAGCACGACGCAAAAGCAAAACGCATAAAGCGGCATCACCCGCGCAAGCCCGCCGAACTCGCTAAAAAGCTTCGTATGCCTGCGGTCGTATAAAAAGCCTACAAGCATAAAAAGCCCGCCGCTTACGATACCGTGGCTTATCATCAAAAATACCGCGCCGCTCATTCCTTCGCGGCTCATTGAAAAAATTCCTAGCATTATGACGCCCATATGCGCGATCGAGCTATACGCGATAACCTGTTTGATATCCTTTTGCGCAAAGGCGATGAAGCTTGCATAGATGATCATAACGATCGCCACGGCGCACATCATCCCGCTAAAATGCACGCTCGCATCGGGAAATAGCGGCAGCGAAAATCGTACGAAGCCGTAGGTACCCATTTTAAGAAGCACGGCGGCAAGCAGAACCGAGCCTATCGTAGGGGCCTGCCCGTGCGCGTACGGAAGCCAGGTATGAAAAGGAAAGCAAGGCGTCTTGATCGCAAAAGCGACCGAAAATGTCAAAAATAGAGGAATTTGCGTACTAAGCGGCAGCGATAGGCTCTGCCAGTTTAGGATATTAAAGCTATACTCGCCCGTAGCCTCGTGATAGAAATAGCTCATCGCTACGAGTCCTACGAGTAGAAACATGGAGCCTAGAAAGGTGTAGATGAAAAATTTTACCGCGGCGTAAATTCTCTTGCCGCTGCCCCACGCGCCGATGATATAGAGCATCGGAATAAGCGAAAGTTCCCAAAAGATGTAAAACAAAATCGCATCCAGCGCCACGAAAACGCCCACCATCGTCATCTCTAAAAACAGAATGCAGATGATTAAATTTTTGGCGCGCTCTTTAATGCTTAGGCTAAGCAGCGCTAAAAATGTAACCAGCGTGCTTAGGATCACTAAAAACAGCGAAATTCCGTCCACGCCGATGAAGTAGTTGATGCCGTATTCGCTTATGAAAGGGTGCAGCACGCTAAACGCGATGCCGTCCACCGGCTCGTAGAGTATCCACAAAACGAGCGAAAGCACGAACTCTATAAAGCTCATCGTAACGGCGTAGGTCTTAATGCTCGCTTCGTCGATCAAAAAGCCCAAAACCGCAGCTACCGCCGGAAAAAATATAACCAAACTTAAAAAGTATTCCATGCCCACCTCACAGCGCAAACGCCAAAATCAGCAAAATGAAAGATCCCAAAACCATCCACCTTAAATTTGCGCTCAAATCTCCGCTATTGCTTACGCGATCCGCACCTTCGCCGCTTTTTACCGCCACGCGAGCGATCAGATCGACGCTGGCATCTATGATCGCGCCGTCGCATTTAGCGCAGATCTCGCTAAGCTTAGCGTATCCGCGCACGATCACGCGCTCGTAAATTTGCGGGATAAAATACTGAGCGATCAAAATTTTATAAAATTTGCAGTTCTTTAAATTTTGGCTAAATTTGCCCTTGCCGTATGTCCAAATCGTGCCGATCGCTACCGCGTTTATCATCGCTAGCGTTATGGCGATCAAAATTACCTCCACGCCGTGCGGGATCGAAGCTTTAAAGCCCGGTAGTATGCTAAGCACGAACTCAGCAAAATCGTGCTCGAAAAAGCCCGCGATCACTGCAGGCACGGCTAACACGCCCATCGCGATGAGGGCAAAGCCTTTCGCCTCGTGCGGATGGTGGGTAAAATTTTGCTTGCCGAAAAACACGAGCATTATCAGACGCACGCTGTAAAACGTCGTCATCGCAGCGCCCGCAAACAGCAGCGCCCAGATAAAATATGCGTCCGCACTCCACACCGCTTCTAAAATTTTATCTTTTGAAAAAAAACCAGCGAACGGATAAAATCCGCAAAGCGCGAGCGAGCCTATGCACATTAAAATCGCCGTCGGTCGCATAAACTTATATAATCCGCCCATATTTTGGATATTTAGATCGTCTTTCATCGCGTGCATTACGTTGCCCGCGCCCAAAAATAGAAGTGCCTTGAAAAACGCATGCGTCGCCAGATGAAATAGCGCGATCCAATACGCCCCGAGCCCCGCGGCTACGAACATATAGCCAAGCTGCGAAAGCGTGGAGTAGGCGATGATCTTTTTAAGATCATTATGAACCAGCGCCATCGACGCCGCAAAGACCGCCACGAAAGCGCCCAAGCAGACGATAAAGCCGCTTACTTCGGGCGCGAGCGCGAAAATTGCGTTTGCGCGGATCACCAGATAAACGCCCGCCGTAACCATCGTCGCTGCGTGAATAAGCGCGGACACGGGCGTCGGACCCGCCATCGCGTCGGCAAGCCAGGTATGGAACGGAAACTGCGCGCTTTTGCCTATCGCGCCGATAAATAAAAGTGCTGCGATCAGAGTTAAAATTTCAGGCTCCAAGCTCGCTGCGTTCGCAAACACCACCTCGTACCGCAGCGAGCCGAAATTTAAATAGATCAGAAAAATTCCAAGCAGCATCCCAAGATCTGCGATGCGGTTCATTATGAAAGCTTCGTTGGCGCACCAGCTGTAATTGCTCCTATCATACCAAAAGCCTATTAGCAGCCATGAGCAGAGTCCGACCCCCTCCCAACCGATGAAAAGTCCTAAAAAATTATCGCTCGTTACCAAAACCAGCATCGAAAATACGAAAAGGCCCAGGAAGCTGAAAAATTTAGCGAAGTTTTCATCATCCCACATATAGTAGATCGAATACACGTGCACGACGCTGGATACGATGCCTACGACCACCATCATCACCGCACTGACGCTATCTATGAGAAAGCTAAATTTTGCGTCCAAAAATCCCGTGCTTATGAAATCGGCTAAGCTTACGCTGATTAGGCGGTTGTCAGAGACGAGCTCCATCAAAGCAAGCGACGCGATAGTACTTAAAATCACCAGCGCCGAGCAGACTACGCCAATAAACATCTTATCTTTGGCGCGAATGAAAACACCTGCGAAGATCGCCGAGGCAAGCGGTGCGAAAAGGGCGATTAAAAGCCACACAAAAACGGTATCAAGCATCAGACCCATCCTTGGAAGGATTTTTAAAGTTTACGAAGCTGTCAAGTTCGATACTGCCTGTTTTCTTATACCACAAGATGAGTAGTCCAAGCCCCACGGCCATCTCGCTCGCAGCGATTGCGACGATGAAAAGCGCAAAAATTTCGCCGTTTATGTTGTCGTAAAATTTCGCCACGGCGACAAGAGCTAAATTTGCGGCGTTTAATAAAATTTCGCTCGAAAAAAAGAGCATTATTAAATTCCGTCGCTTCATCATACCTGCAAGCCCGAGCCCAAACATCATCGCAGCGACGATCAGATAGTGATTTAGACCCATTTTATCCCTCGCTCTCTTCGTAGCTCAGGCTCGCGTCCATCTGCTCATGCGCAAGCACGATAGCGCAGATCATCGCCACGAGCAGCATCACGGCGGCAAGCTCGAAAATCGCCAGATATTTCGTAAAGATAATCATCCCAAGCGCCTCGGTGTCGTCGGTGTTTAAAATTTTAAGCGTTTCTACGTTGTTCGCAACCACCGCACCAAGCACGATAATCACGAGCAAAAATGCGATCACGCCGCTAAGCGCGAAAAATAGCCTTGCTCCTTTTTTCGGCTCGCTTACGTTTTTGTCCGCGCCCAAAAACATCAGCGCGAAGCCGTAAAGCACGATCACGGCGCCAGTATAAACTATGATCTGCACTACGCCCAAAAACTCCGCATCCAGCAAAAAGAAAAATCCGCTCATAAAGACCATGCCGCCGGCCAGCGCGCTAAGGGCGTAAAGGACGTTTTTGCTAAAAACGCTGATGCCGAAAAGCACCAGGCAAACCGCGCTGAAAAAATAAAATGCAAGCGTTTGTATCATTGCTCCTCCCCCTGCGCGGCGGAATCTTCGGCGCATTGCGAGGCGGAATTTTCTTTGGAATTTCGCACCGAATCAAACGTAGAATTTTCAGCTTCCGCAATGGAATTCTTTTTGGAATTTGCCTTAGATTTTTTACCTCGCGCGACGGAACTCCCCGAGTCTTGCATGGCGGAATTTTCTTTAGAATTTTCCACGGAATCGTCGTCTGTAGCAAGACCGCCTGTGGAATTCTCGACGTGCGGCGCAACCGAATTCTCTTTAAAATTTTTACTTTGAACGGCGGAATCGTCGGCGCTCTGCGGAGCGAAATTTTCTTTAGAATTCTCCGCCAAATTTTTACTATCCGTAGTGGAATCATCGGCGCTTTGAGAGGCGAAGCTTTCTTTGGAATTTCGCTGCGAATCAAGCGCGGAATTTTGAGCGTCCGTAACGGAATTTTCTTTAGAGTTTTCGACGTCCGCGGTGGAGCTTTCCTTTAAGCTCGCCCGTTCGGTATTTTGTCGCTCGGATAAAATTTTGCCACTTAAGTCCGCGCCTGAAAATAGAATTTTATCGCTAGCGGCACCCTCTTTTTTGGAGCTTTCCACGGCGCTATTTTTTAAATTTGAATCCGCGCTCTTTAAGCTTAGCTCGTCGCTTGCGGCGTCGCTTTTTATATAAGCGTTCGGCGTCACCTTGATCCGCGCGCCTGCGTTTTCATCCAGGCTGCCGTAGCCTGCAAACTCCTGCGCCGCGCCGTTTAAGCATAAATTTTCGCCGCGAATTAAAAGATCCTCTTTGAAGCCGTAGTAGGCTCGCTGTTCGCTAGCAAGCTCATATTCGCAGCCGTGCACGATAGCGATCTCGGGGCAGACGTCCGCGCAAAGCCCGCAATAGACGCAGCGCCCTAAATTTATCGAGTAGTTATCTACCTTTTTGCGGCCGTCGGCGCCGAGGCTGGTCTCCATCGCGATGCAGTTTGCCACGCAGATCTTCTCGCACAAGCCGCATCCGATGCAGCGTTCGCTGCCGCTTTCAAGCAGGCGCATAAGCTTGTGCACGCCGCGGTATCTAGGCGGCATGACAAATTTTTCCATAGGATATCGAAGCGTGTGCGAGCCGCCGCGCTTAAACATATTTTTTAGCACCACCCACAGCCCCACGAAAAGCTCGCCGCGAAAGGTGCGGGTTAGAAATCTACGAAGCTTATCACCGCCGGATTTAATAGGGGTTCGTTTATCGATCTGGGCGTATCTTGCCATCGTACCCTCCTTAAACGATCGCTAGCGCGGTAATTAGCACGCAAGCAAGAGCTAATGGCATGCAGACTTTCCAGCAAAGCCCCATCAGCTGATCGGGGCGTAGATGCGGCCACGCCGCGCGCGCCCATAGGAAGCAGAAAAACACGAGGCTTGATTTTAATACCATCATAACGCCGCCGGGGATAAACCAAAACGCGTTAAATCCGCCCAAAAACAGCAGCGTCGTAACAACTGAGTAGGTTATGATATTGGCGTACTCGCCGATAAAAAACATACCCCAGCGCATACCCGAATACGCCGTACCCGCGCCCGCTACGATCTCGGTTTCGTTTTCGGTGAGGCATAGCGGCGTGCGGTTGCACTCTACGAAAGCGGCGATGAGAAATAGCGCGAAACAGACGGGCTCTTTCCAGATAAACCACTTGTCGATGCCGCCGCTTTGGGCGCTTACGATGTCTATAAGCGAAAGCGAGCCGGTGATCATCACGATAGGGATTAGGCTAAGCCCGTTTATCACCTCAAAACAGGTAATCTGCAAAAACGCGCGAAACGCGCCTATAGTGCCCCATTTATTGTAGCTCGCAAGCCCTCCGATCAGCAGTCCGTAAACGCAGGTGCCGCTAGCTCCGAGTAGGAATAAAATTCCCACATTTATATCGCTTAAAATCGGCTGTATAGTCCGCCCGCCGATAGTAAACTCCGGCAGCAGCGGCACTACCGAAAGCGCCACGAAAGCTCCCGTAGCCGATATTATCGGCGCGATTTTAAAAAGAAGCTTATTCGCCCGCGCAGGGATCGCGTCCTCTTTGGTAAAAAGCTTTATCATATCCGCGCCCACCTGCAAAAGTCCCGCAGGCCCGACCATAGAGGGTCCGATCCTGCGCTGCATAAAGGCAAGCGCTTTGCGCTCGGCATAGGTCGCAAGCCCTGAGAGCAGCGCGATGACGGCTAAAATCACGAGCGCCTTTAAGACGGTAGCTACGAAATAAAATGCACTATCGCTCATCTGCCCTCTCCTTTGGAATTTGAAATTTTCTCGATTTTCACCCTTGCATAGCGCGAGGTTTTGAAAAACATCTCGCCGCGCAGCTTCTCATCAAAATACGGCAGATAGGCCCCGCTAAAGCCTGGATCGATCTTTACGCTAGCGACGATTTCGCGCTTTAAGCTTACGAGCCCCTCTGCGCCGCTTTCGCTATTTTCATTACCGGCGGCATCGGCTTTACGAGTACCGCTTGCACGATCCGCTTTTTTTGCACGACCGGCGCCGCTTTTATCATTAGCGGCACTCGTTTTGCCCGCGTCGCTAGTTTTTTTATCGTTGCTCGCGCCGTCTGCTTGGTAAATTTTAACGACGTCGCCCGCGCTTACGCCCAGAGCTTCGGCGATGCCAGGGCTTAGATACAGCGCGCCCGCTTCGCCCAGCCCGCTGCTTGCGCCGCTAAATTTATTGAATTGATGCAGCGGATTTGCCTCATAGATTAAAATTTCGCCCGCGCCCGCGCTAAGCGGCGCTGAAAGCGAAATTTCAAACTCTTCCTCGCTAGCAGCGAGCTCCTCGTTTCGCAGCTCATATCCGCGGTGATTTGCGCCGCCGTTGTCGTAGAAATTTTCTAAATCGTCAAATTTAATCGGCTCAAAATCCGCACCCAAGCTAGGCGTATAGTCGATCGCGTACTCCGCGCAAACCCCAAGCGCACAGGCGATGTCGTTTAGCTCGTATCCGCCGTAATCAAGCGCCGCATTGCTAGGCACTACGCGCTTGTCGTAGTTCGTAAACGTGCCCTCCTGCTGCACCAAGCTAGGCGCGTCCAGATCGGCTTCCAGCACGCCGAAGCTAATATCGCCCGCTTCATTGTAGCCTAGCGTCTCGCCCGCATTTTCTTGCGCGCTAAGCTCACAGATGAGCGCGACGCCCAGGCTGTTAGTGCGCGGTGGCACCACTAGTACTTTAAATGGTGTGTAGCGCTGCACTAAAGCCGCTAGGCGCGCGAGCGTGGCGCTATTTGGCGTGCGGATAAAATCCTCGCCGATGATGAGCGAAAAATGCTCCTTTTTAGCCAAAAGCTCATCCGCTTTCTGCTCGTTCAGACCCAGCGCGCGGGCAAAATTTGAAATTTTACTTTCCGCGGGATTCTCAGAATTCTGCGCGGAATTTTTTGCGGGATTTTCAGCGCCGCCGTCCGCGCTCGCGGAATCTTCGTCGCCGCTCGCACTCGCAACGTTCTCGGCACCATTTGCCTCCGCAGAATTCTCATGATTTCGCGAACCCGCGGGTTTCTCGTCTAAATTTTGCTTCGCCGCGGCGCGCGAAATTTTAAATTCCGCCGCAAGTTTCGTATCCAGCCACTCAGGCAAATCATGTCCGAATTTCTGTAAGATCCAAAGCAGGATCTGCGCCTCCAACCCCGCGGCGTGCGGCTGATGGATGAAATTTTTACTAAAGCCCTTAATGCCCTCGTCGCAAAACGGATGAAAATAGATCCCGCTTGCCTTATTTAGCTTGCAGGCGCTATTTACCGCATAGCCTAGATTTGGAGCGTCGCTACGTAAAAACGTGCCGCAAACTACTATAAAATCGCTGTTTTTAATCGTCTGTGAATCCGCATTATAAAATTTCGTGCCGCTAAGCTTTGAAAATTCGCACAGGAATTTTTGATACGCAAGCGCTTCGTCGTTAATCAGAGCGAGCTTAAATTTTTGCCGCAAAAGCTCTAAAATCCGAGCTTCCTCATTGGTGATGAAGCTATTAAATTTAATATTTTTAATCTCGCCGTCCTCGATGCCGCGCACGATGCAGTTAAAAACCGCTTCGTTTTTGCTCGCCCGCTCGTTTGAGAAATCCCAGCCAAAGCGCGCTCCTGCATGCAGAACGCTAAAATTTATGTCACTGCTAACGCGATAAATTTTTTCACGCGGATCGCCTATGCCGCGGCGTTTGATCTCGTAATAAAGCAGCTCGCAATCGCTGCTGTGCGGGTTGGAAGCTGGGATTTGACGCAGTTCCCAGGCGTTTGAAACGTATTTAAACGCGCTCTCTACCAAAGCCCCCGTCGGGCAGACCGCCGCGCTCTCGCCGTAGTTTACGCAATCATCATTTTCATTTACCCGCGCGATTAGACTTTTTTGCAGCTTATTCCACACGGCGTAGGCGTCTTTTGGCATCGCGTCCTTTTGCTCCTTACTAAGCGCGTCTCCGCCGCGCGGAACGAGCTTAAACGCATCCACGCCCAAGCGGTCTTTTGCGGCGGTGATACAGCGCTCGCAGACGATGCAAAGGCTAGGATCGTAGCTCAAATATCCCCAATCCTGCACCTCGCGCGCCGTATCGCGGATAGCGTAGCTTTGGGTATTTGTGCGCATCAGATGAGCTAAATTTTGAAGCTCGCACTCGCCGCTTTGATCGCAAACCCCGCACGCCATCGGATGGTTGATACAATAAACCTGCGTGATCGCCTCGCGCTCGGCGTCGATCTCGGGGCTGCGGCTGTAGATGACCATGCCGTCTTTGGCTTTGGCGTTGCAGCTATAGACACGCTTGCCGTCCGCTTCGACCATACAAAGCCTGCATGCGAGCGTCGGCGTACTGCCGCTTAGATAACAAAGCGCAGGGATAAAAACGCCGCAGCGACGCGCGACCTGCAAGATATACTCACCCTCGTCGCACTCGCAAGCTTTACCGTCGATCGTGATCTTTGCCATTTTAAACCTTAGAAATTTCTGCGAGTTCGAAATTATAACCGCCAAAGCCCTGCCCGCGCGAGCCTAAAAGCGCGATCGTGCCCTTTAGCTCCTCATCCAAAATAAATTCTTTTTCTAAATTTAGGTGCGGCGTCTTTATGCGGACGCGATCGCCGTGCTTGATCTTTGCGACCATACTAAAATACCTTCCGCCGATTAATCGGTCGTCCGCATCGTGTTTGAAAACCACGGCGCCGTCGAAATTCTCAGGCTCTTTTAGAGGACTTAAATTTGCCCGCCCTTGCGCGCCCAAATCCGCTTGCTCGCCGCGTAAATTTAAAATTTTAACACCGAACTTCGCCGCTATGAGAGATAGAAAGGCTTTGATATTTTCGGCGTCGGGATGGGTTCTAACGAGCGCATCATCGATCAAAAGCGCGTCGCAGCCGCTTTGCAGAAACTCCGCGATCTGCTCGATCTCCTCCTCGCCCACGCTGCTTTCGCCGCTTAGATACTCCAGATCCAGATCTGCGAAATATGGCTCGTCGCAAAAACTAGCGCAGATTAGCGCCAGCACGAAGCTTTGCGCGCCGATCTCGCATTTTATCAGCTCGCCTGGAAGATGCGGATCTTGCAGCGGCGATACGCTTAAAATTTCAGCGCTCTTAAAACCTTCTGCGAGCGTGGGATTTTGCAGGCTAAGCAGCGACGCGAAATTTAAAATTTTCATCCTCTCCCCTTTTTGGCGACGACCATCCAATCGACTTGGTTATAGCGGATCGAGCTTAAAAGCGTGGAATTTAGCCCCTCCACCAGATCGGCGCTCTTTTGAACCGCGCTGAAATCGCCCATCTCAAACATAAAGATCATCGTCTCGCCGCGAGCGGAATTTTTTAAAATTTCGCCCATGCGGTTTAAAAATTTATCGCCCAGATGCCTCAAATCATAGCGCTTCATCGATCCACCTCGCCTAAGATAATATTAGTGCTGCCGATGATCGCCGCGGCGTCGGCAAGATACTGCCCCGGTAAAATTTCCTCATAGACCGCGCAATGCCAAAAGCTCGGCGTGCGGATCTTAAGGCGGTACGGGCGGCTTTCGCCCATCGAGCGGATATAAAATCCAAGTTCGCCCTTAGGACTCTCGCTCGCGGCGTAAATTTCGCCCACGGGCGGGCGCAAACCCTGCGTAACCAGCACGAAATGCTGCATCAGCGAGTAGTTTTGCGTCATGATCTGCTCTTTGCTAGGATTTACGTAAGCGGGATCGATCGCTAAAATTTGCGGATCACTCAGCGGATAGAGCTTCGCGCACTGGCGCAAAATTTTAAGGCTCTCGCGCATCTCCGCCATATAGCATTTATAACGTGCGTAGCAGTCGCCCTCGCTCGCATACGGCACGTCAAAATCAAGCTCGTCGTAGATGAGATAGGGCTCTTCTTTTCGGATATCCCAAGCATGCCCGCTAGCGCGCAGCGTTACTCCGCTACAGCCGCAGCTAAGAGCGTCTTCGTGCGAGATCACGCCCACGCCCTCGGTTCGCATTAGCCAAATTCTATTCGTATCGAGCATATCTTCAAGCTCTTTAATGTCGCTTGGGAATTCGTCGCAAAATTTCAACATCTCCTCTAACCAGCCGTTAGGCAGATCCAAAAATACGCCACCGATTTTGATATTATTGTGCGTAAGGCGCGCGCCGCAGTATTTCTCTATGAGATCAAGTATGTATTCGCGCGAGCGAAAGCAGTAGAGAAACACCGTCATCGCGCCGATATCAAGCGCGTGCGTACCCAAAAACAGAAGGTGCGAGCTGATACGATTAAGCTCCAGCAAAATCGTGCGGATGATCTGCGCACGGCGCGGCACTTCGATGCCGCAGAGCTTCTCAACCGCGGCGCAAAAGCCGTAGTTGTTCGAACCCGATGCGACATAATCGACGCGGTCGGTTACGGGGACGAATTCCGCGTAGATCATATTTTCCGCCATCTTTTCGATGCCTCGGTGCATGTAGCCTACGCCCGGGCGGGCACGCACGATACGCTCGCCGTCAAGCTCCAGCACTAGCTTTAGCTGGCCGTGCGCGCTTGGATGCTGCGGACCGAAATTTAAGATCATATTCGCGCCCTCGCGCTCGTACTCGATGTTTTCGAAAAACGGTCTTAGCTTGCTTGGATTTTGCATTATTTTCTCTTTGTGATGATCTTGTAAATTCCGCGTTTAACACGTTTTACGAAACGCACGCCGCCTTCTTCCTGATATTCTTGTAAAATTTTTTCTTGCGGCCGCGGCTCGCCATAACCGCTCTCGTGATAGAGCCGTGCGAAGTTAAAGGTATCTTTTTCATCCACGAATGCGGAATTTCGGTTCTCTTCGCCGATCCGCTCGCGCGCGTCAGATCCAAAAATTTTATCCACCTCGTACCACTTGGCAAACTCGTCTCCTTGCAGCGGATAGGACTTTAAAAGCGGGTGTCCGAACCAATCATCGGGCATTATTAGGCGCGCCAAGTTCGGATGATTTTCAATCCAAACGCCCATCATATCGTATAGTTCGCGCTCCGCCCAGTTCGCGCTTTTATAGATGCCCGCAGCGCTTTGTAAAAAGCTCTCATTCGGCACGAAACACTTTAGCCGCGCGCGGCGCGCCCTTTTGATATCCAAAAGCTGATAAAAAACCTCGATGCCGCCGCGAGCCTCGGTGAAATCCACGCCGCTTAGCTCGCACAAAATTTCATATCCCGCGCTCTTAAGCGCACGCAGCGCCGCTAAATTTTGCGCAGACTCCACATAGAGCACAAGGGTGTTAAATTCCACATATGAGTTTAAAATTTGGACGCCTTCAAGCGCATCCAAATCGTCTTTAAAATCGCTCGCGCTTGCGTCTAGCTTCTGCGTCTCCTCGGGGATGAAAAATCTGTCTTTATAGTAATTTTTCTGGCTCGCATCGTTTTTTGGGCTATACTTTCTCATCAGATCAGCCTTTTTGCCTTTTGTGCGCGGCGCGGAGTTTGGGTACGGATCTTTTTTTGCAGCACCATCAGCGCAAACTGTAGCGTCTCGGGACGAGGCGCACATCCGGGCAGATAGATATCCACGGGCACTATTCGGTCGCAACCCTGCACGGTGGCATAGGTATTAAACATCCCTCCGGTATTGGCGCAGCTACCCATACTGATGACCCATTTGGGCTCGGGCATCGCGTCGTATAGGCGACGCGTAAACTCGGCGTGCTTTTTACTAAGCGTGCCCGCGATTATCATCACCTCCGACTGCTTGGCGCTTGCGCGAAATATCGTGCCGAAGCGGTCGAAGTCAAATCTGCCCGCGCCCGCCGCCATCATCTCGATCGCACAGCAAGCAAGCCCGTACGTCATCGCCCACAAAGAGTTACTCCTGCCCCACGCGATCAGTTTATCGACGGTGGTGAGAACTACGGGAAGCCCGTTTTCGCGCGCGTAGTTTATCTTATGCTCTGCCAATTTAGCGCTCCTTTTTTCCAGGCGTAGATGAAACCGATGCCTAATAATACGATGAAAAACGCCATCTCCACGAGCCCAAACACGCCTAAAATTTTAAAATTTACCGCCCACGGAAACATAAAGATAATCTCGACGTCAAAAAGTATGAAAAGCACGGCTATCAAAAAAAAGTGGGAGTTCATTCGGTTGGGCTGTTTGACGGCCTCGGGGCCGCTTTCGTAAATTTCGCCCTTTAGCCGCTCGTCGCGTCTATCTGCCAAACGCGAGCCTACCAAAGAGGATAGTTTAACGATGAGCGAAAAGACGCAAAAAGCTAGGATTAGCATTACGAATATTCCGAAATACGGGCTTTGCAGCGGAATTCTAGACATTTTTCGCCTCGGTTTTAAAATTTAATGTGGATTGTAACGAAGTATTGATTTAATAAAGCTTAGCGCGCGCCACTAAATTCGCTTTTAAAAGTAAAATTTAATATACCTCGCCCGTGCGATTTAGTGGGGATTAAGGCGCGTGTGGTAAAATTTCGCGGATTTTAAGGGAGAGCTATGAAATCTAGCAAGATAAGTCTCATTTTCTACGGCATATTCTGCGGCGTAACAATCTATTTTCTTATCTGGGGATTCGGTTTTATAGGAAGCGGCGATAAAATGCTATTTTTAGTTTCGGTATTTTTGGGCATCTTTATGGCCTTTAATATCGGCGGAAACGACGTGGCAAATTCCTTCGGCACCAGCGTCGGAAGCGGCACTCTTAGCATCGCACAAGCCCTTTGTATCGCAGCGGTATTTGAAGCAAGCGGCGCGGTAATCGCAGGCGGCGAAGTAACTTCGACGATCCGCAGCGGCATAATCGATCTTAGCAAAATGGACGTGCATCCGAGAGACTTTATCTACGTAATGATGAGCGCGCTTTTTGCGGCGGGGGCATGGCTGCTTTTTGCCAGCAGAAAGGGCTTGCCCGTATCTACTACTCATGCGATCATCGGCGGCATCGTGGGCTCGGGGCTTACGCTAGGCGCCCTGCTTAATACCGCAGAGACTTCCGCATTGTGGCTCGTGCAGTGGGATAAGATCGGCAAAATAGCGATCTCTTGGGTGCTCTCGCCGATTTTAGGCGGCGTGATCTCCTTTGGAATTTTCTGGCTCATCAAACATTACATTTTGGATTACAACCGCTACGCTCAAATAAAGATCGACCGCATAAAGCGCGAAAAAAAATCCCTCCGCAAGCTGCATAAAAAGACCTTCGAGACCCTGGACGACATTCAAAAGATCGCCTATGCAGAGGCGCTAAATCACGATATTTACGCGATGCGCGATCCCGATTTTGATCCAAGCGAGCTGGATAGCGAGTATTATAAAAAGGTGATCGAGCTTGACGCGAAAAAAGAGAAGCTAAAATCCCACAAAGCCCTAGAGTACGGAATTCCAGCCGTAGCCGGTATCGGAGCTTTCGTAATCTCGGCGATGCTGATATTTAAGGGGCTGCATAATCTAAATTTCGGGCTTACGAATTTTTACAACTACCTCATCATCGGTATGTCGACGCTGATTACCTGGCTTTTGATGTTTATTTTCGCTAAAACCCTGCGCCGCTCAAATTTAAACAAATCCGCGTTTTTGATGTTTAGCTGGCTACAGGTACTCACTGCTAGCGGCTTTGCCTTTTCGCACGGCAGCAACGACATCGCAAACGCCGTGGGTCCGTTTGCCGCCATCATCGATACGATGGCTACGAATAGTATCAATCCCTCCACTCCCGTGCCGCAGCAGATTATGATAATGTTCGCAGTAGCCCTCATAGCGGGGCTTTGGTTCATCGGCAAAGAGGTGATCGCCACCGTAGGCACCAATCTTACGAAAATCCACCCCGCCTCGGGCTTTAGCGCCGAGCTCGCAAGCGCCGTCGTCGTCATGGCGGCATCGGTGCTGGGGCTTCCGATCTCCTCGACCCACGTGCTAATCGGCGCGATTTTGGGTATCGGCTTGGTAAATCACAGCACGAACTGGTCGCTGATGAAGCCGATCGGGCTAGCGTGGATCATCACCCTGCCCGTCTCGGCATTGCTTTCGGCGTTTGCATTCGTGCTTTTGCGCCACGTATTTTAGGCTAAATTTAAAGATCCGCTCCCCGAAATTTTAAAATTTCGCAAAATTCTACGCAGGCTAAATTTTAAAATTTACGGCGGCGAACCGAGTAAATTTTACAGCTCCTCTTGCGACGCATAACCGCGCAAAACCAGCTCGCAGCAGCGCAGATCCCGCCTGCGCGCCCTGTAAAATTTAATAAAATTTTAGCTACAATCGCCCTTTTAAATTTAGGAAAGCTATGAGTAAATTTGAAATTTTCAGATCCACCCTTGCCGTGATGATGGGCTACGTGCCGCTGGGGCTGGCGTTTGGTATCTACGGCATCAGCCAAGACCTGCCCGTCTGGGCTCTGGCGCTGACCTCGCTGCTTATATACGCAGGCAGCGTGGAGTTCGTGTTGATCGCATTCATCGTAACCCACGCCTCGCTCGTAGATACCTTCGTCGTGGCGTTTTTGCTAAATTTTCGCCATTTTTTCTACACGATGTCGCTGCTGGACGAGCTGCGCTTCGTGCGTCATAAAATTTACGCCGTATATGCCCTTACGGACGAAACCTTTGCGCTGCTAAAAGCGCGTGCGTTTTTGCGCCCCGAGGAGCTTAGCGGCAAGCGACACGTAACGCCGCTAAGACTAAAAGAGCTTGATCTGCTCTATAATCTAACCGCGATTTTAAATCAATCCTACTGGGTTGCGGGCGTCGTTACGGGGGCTGTTTTGGGGGCAAGCTTAAAGCTTGATTTTAGCGGGGTCGAGTTTAGCCTGACGGCGCTTTTTGCGATGCTTACCTATGAGGTTTTCAAAGCAAATCCGCAATACAAAGTGCTATTTCTGGGCTTTGCCTGCGCGTTTGCGGGGCTTTTTATCTTTCCTGCAAAATACTTTTTATTCGGCACTCTGATTTTCGGCACTGCGGTACTGCTGCTCTTTCGTAAATACTTCGAGCGATCTTCGCGCGCGGGACGCAGGCTGCAAAAATTCCTAAAAAGGGGTAGGTAGTGGAAATTTTGCCCTATATCTTTCTAGCCTCGCTCGCTACGATTTTGACGCGATTTTTGCCGCTGCTGCTTTTTAAGAAAAAGACCGCGAGTCCAAATCTGGCGTATCTGCAGAAAAACTCGGGGCTTTTGATAATGGTCGTTTTGACAATCTATGCACTTAAAACTATGCTGCCTAGCTTTTCGGGCGAGCGGGCTTTTGGCGCGGACATCTTGCAAACGGCGGCGCTGCTATTTTGCCTGATTATGGCGTTTTGCGTGCATGCTAAATTTCGTAATTCGCTCGTGACGATAGCGCTTCCTACGCTAATATATATGGCGGTGCTACGCTTTTTATTGAATTCTTGATAAATTTATAAGTTAGTTTTCGATAAACTTCAAAAATTAATTTTTAAGTTTAAAAAAGGCTAAAGTTTTATGAATTTTATCAGTCAAATGGTGCATAGCTTCGCTAAAAAATACGCCGCCGAAACCATGCAAAAATCTCTTTATAACTCTCTTAGAATCGATATCGCGCAGGAAAATATCGCTAAAATTCCAAACTCTGATAAAAAATATATGCTCTACATGCATGTGCCCTTTTGCCACACGTTTTGCCCGTACTGCTCCTTTCATAAATACGCCTACGAGCGCGGTACGTGCAAGGCGTATTTCTGCGCGCTACGCACCGAGATGCAGCGCACGAAGGACGCAGGCTACGACTTTGAGACGCTTTACGTAGGCGGCGGCACGACGCTAATCGACGAGGATGAGTTAGCGCGCACGCTGGAGCTTGCCAAGTCGCTTTTTAGCATCAAAGAGGTCTCGTGCGAGAGCGATCCCAACCACATCGAGCCTGAGAGCTTGCTGCGATTTCGCGGGCTCATAGACCGCTTAAGCGTGGGGGTTCAGAGCTTTGATGATGATATTTTACGCAAAGCGTCGCGCTACGACAAATTCGGCTCGGGCGAAATTCTGCAAGAAAAGCTATCCCGAGCGGTCGGAATTTTACCGATTTTAAGCCTGGATCTGATCTTTAACTTTCCGTTTCAAACGCGCGAAATTTTACTTCGCGACATTGAAGCAGCAAAGGCGGTAAAACCGGAGCAGATCACGCTGTATCCGCTGATGAAATCCCCTTTGATGCGCGATCAAATAGCACGAAGTCTCGGCGTTAGCAATGTAGATCACGAGGAGGAGTTTTACTCCATCATCTGCAAGGAATTTTCTAGCTGGCACCGCAGCAACGCATGGGCTTTCGCTCGCGAAAAATCAAATATGAGCGACGAGTATGTAGGCACAAACCACGAATACGTAGGCATCGGAAGCGGCGCGTTTAGTTTCCTAGGCGGCAGGCTGCTCGTAAATGCGTTCAACCTCGAAGAGTACGCAAGCAGGGTGCGCAAAAACGAAAGCACCGTCATCGCTACCTGCGATTTTAGCAGATCCGAGCGCGCGAAATACCTCTTTTTGACCGAGCTTTTTAACGGCGAGATCGATATCGCTAAATTTAACGCCGCAAACGATCTAAATTTGCGCCGCGAACTGGGCAGAGAACTTAGCCTGCTAAGGCTAGCAGGAGCCGTGCGAATCGAGGGCGAGATCATCCGTACGACGGAATTCGGCGCGTATTTGTGCCTTGTTTTGATGAAGGAATTTTACACCGGCATGGACAAGGTGCGCGCGGCGTTTCGCGACGATGCCAAGATTAAGCGCGCAAAACAGCTCATCATTATGGATGAAAGCGAATCCGCCGCAGCTGGCGCGGCAAAAAGCGAGATAGCGTCGTAAATTTTGCGCCAGACCGCTACTAGCGCTTGAGTACACCCGCGACTTGAGCGCAAATATCGTCTGGCATTTAAAACACAAACGAATTTTTGATTTCAAAATTTAGGAAACGCCGTAATGAAACGTAGAGGAATTAAACTATTCATTTTATTTCTGTTTTTTGTCCTTGTATTTGAGCTCGTCGGCAATCTTTTTAATTTCGGCCACTTCCCGTTTCATAAGAGCTGCGAGCCGTTTATGATGATAAACCGATATGGTAGCGGCGATTCAAACGATAGGTGCATAATGCAACTTATGGATGAAAATCGAACGGCCGATCTTTTCTTATATTACTTTAAAACCAAATATAATCACGAAGAGCCATTGTCAGAGCTGGACGAAAAAGCTATAAAATTTTTAAATATTCCAAACTCGAAGATAATCACCGTAAATAAAGATGGCGTGGAAAAGAAATTTTTAATAAGCGATTAAATTTAAATAGCAAAGAAGCCCTGCTTCAATTGCAATATCAAAGCCTAACAAATTTAGAATTTTAAAATTTATAAAATTAAAGGAGGAGCAATGAATAATCTAAAACTCATACAAAACTGGTATGCTTCCAAATGCGACGGAGAATGGGAGCATCAATACGGACTTACGCTGGAAACGGTCGATAACCCGGGCTGGTGGATCGAAATCGATGGCGAGAGCGGGAAAAAGCCGATAAAAATAAATGTCGATAGAGATGACGAGGATTGGTTTTTCGTCAATGCCACGGAAAACAAACTCAAAGGAAGTTGCGGAGCCGAGAATTTAGAGGAATTATTGGAATACGTGGTAAAATGGCTAACGGATTAAAATTTAGCAAGGCAAATAAAGGAGCCTAGATGATCGAAGTCGAGATAAAAAACGAATCTTGTAAAAAGACCGAAGTTACGCTTGCAAATATTGAAATTGTTAAGGACGCCGTAAAGGAATTCGCCTATAAAAGCTTTAAGGGCAGCTATCTGTTTTTTGATATTTACGGCGAGATAGATATGGATTTTCGCGCGCTTGGAGCAATTGGCGAAGGAGATGAAAACAATATCCGAAAAATAGATCTTAAAAAATATGAAAAAAGCTCCGTAGGCGCCACCGACATATCGCAAGATATGGAGGGCGTGGAATTCTGCACCTATTTTAAGCTGGATCAAAGTGAAATTTTAAAGCAAATATTATATTATATAGCCTATGAAAGATTTGAAGGCGGCTATTACGCAAAGGGTAAATTTATAGGCAAAAACAGAGACGATCTTATTTTTATCGGTATCTGCGGCGATGTAAAAAATTGCGCCGAAATAAAGAGCGTCGATTTAGATGAAATAATAAAAAGTATGCCCAAGCTCTCGGAATCAAATAATTTTTATATTAACGAGTTTATGAGATCAACCAAACGGATCGATGAGGTAAATTCTATCGGCAACCGATTAAATTTAAAAAGGAGATACTATGAAATTTAAAATTTTGAAACCGAATGAACTATACGGCTGGGTTTTTAACAAAGATGAAGAACTTTATAAGGCTTTAGGATTTGATTGCTGGATGGATTCGTTTGTTCGCATATTAGCTCAAATTCCCGGTACCAGAAAAAAAGATATTTTGGATTACCTTGAATATGAAATCTTTGATTGGTACGAATGGTTTGAACTATATGGGATTATCCAAAGCGACTATAAGCTAGCGGACGAAGATAATCCTGAAATTTCAGCCTATCCGACATACGCGGGAGAATACTTCGGAGTAATGGGACAGCTATTTTTAGGGGGTATGATAGACTTCGGTATAGAGCGCGGAAATTTAAGAAAGAAATGGGCTGACTTCGATACGAATTTATCCAAGATCGATCTAGGTATGTCGCTTTATGAGAAGTGGATCTATTTTAGAGATAATTTCTTTTTTGGGTATAAATTTTTAGAGGAGGAGAACATCGCTCCCAAAGCAGAGATAACTTGGAAAGACCCTAACACATGGAGCAGATTTAGCCATTGGATATGTATGACTAAGGCAGGCAAAGAGTATCGTGATAAAATTTTAAAGCCGAGGCTTTATGAAAAGTATAAGGATGTGGTTATAGAGGTGTGAGGGCGAAAGGGTGAATACAGCATTGATGGCTAAAATAGATATTTTATTAAATTTGATAAATTTTGCTAACGATATGCTTAATGAAAGTATGCCCCCGACGACAAGCTACAGCCTAATGAGGCGCTATTCAAACAATGACAACTATCTCAAAAAAGCCATAGGAATAAAAAATGAGCACTAGGATAGGTTTAATACTTTTGGGCGCATTTTTTGTATTTGAAAGTATTCTTGGCTGCTTTAGCGGAAAGATGTATTTTAAATACGGGGGCTGGAGCGCAGTTGAGCCGGTCTATATTATCAAGATTTTTATCATCGGTTTATTATTTGTTTCTGCAGGAATTTTCATAAACAAAAAAATAGGTAGAGTGATTAATGCCTTGATAGGCTTAAACCTTTTAATAATATCTATAGAAATTTTTACAACGCAAGATCCCGCAGGAATACAAAGCAAAATCGGATATCCTTTTCTTATCTCGGGATTTTTGGTTTTACTTATTAGTATCTCGTTTTTTTACCTCGTCTTCCATCCTGAAAAGAGCATAAAAAGATATCCGCAATATATGTGGTGCAAGGACTGCTTTAAATTTTACCTGTACGAGGACGTCAAAGATACCGATCAAATTTGCTCATACTGCGGCAAAAAGCTAACGGAGTATAAAAATGACGGCGTGTATCAGCAAAGAAATGCTTCCGATCAAAGCGTTAAAACTTCAAAGCGTAAAAAGCGTAAATTTAAAAAGCGATGAAATTTACAAGACGGCTTTCTTGCTTTACTCTTACACGCTTATCTGTTACCGCTCTGCTATTCCGATACTCCGCCGCTTTGTAAAATTTCAGACGCAGACGCTAGATATACGCGCATTCAATTGCCGTACGAATTTCTAAAACTCCGCGTGAAATTTTAAAATTTCAAATCCTTTGCGTCTTGCTAAATTTCTAAATTTTACAGTTTCAAATTTCGCAGACTAAACTCCGCGCTAAGATTATCGTCTAAAGCAAGCCTACCGCAAGCGCGTGACAAACGAACTTCTAAATTTCGCCGCTCACCCGATGATTTGCCGCAAGCAGCCGCTTCGTGCGAGCGGACACTTTGCGCGCAGCTTTAGACTACGCGGGCGGCGGCGCGAAGCAACCGAAAGTAGCTATACGGCGAAATTTATGCCAAAACCTCGCCGCGAGCTTTATTTAAGCACCTTGCCTAAAATCCCCGCACCTTTGCCGACGGCGCTGCCGCGAAGCGCGCTTTCTTTTTCTCTCATCACCGCAAATAGCCCATCCAGCGTCTTTTGCGTGATGTAATCATTCAAGTCCTCGCCCTGCTTAGGCAGATATTCGCTCGCACCCAGCCCGCGCGCGATGTTTTGCACCGCCTCATTGCCCGCGATCTTGCTTTGCGCGAAGGAATTTAGCCCGTTATACGCCGTCGCGAAGCTGTTTTTGCTCATCATATCGCTTACGATCGGTCTGAAAACCGCCCGCAGCTTCGCGCCCGATTTACTCTGCAAATACTCGCTAAGCGCGGTGTCGCCGCCGCCGATGAGCTTTTTAACGTCGGCATCGCTCATCGATTTCAGATCTTGCAAAAATATCTTGCTCGCACCGCTCACCGCCTTGGTAGCGGCATCGTTCATACTCACGACGAGCTGCTGCTCCCATTTATCGCCGCCCACCTTTCTCGCAAGCTTCGCAGCCGCCTTAAGCGAAGGAGGAAGCTCGATTTTAGCGGTCTTGCTGTGGATGTAGCCCTTGGCGAGCTCACTTGCGGCGCGGTTCGTAGCGGAAGCGAGCAGCTCTTTGTAGTTTCCGCTCTGAGTCGCACCGAGTACGCTCGCGCCCTGCTTTAGGATATCCGTTACGTCCGCATGCGCAAGCGACAGCGACGCGGCGGCGAGTAAAACTATAAATTTTTTCATATTGCAACCTTTGGATAAAATTTGCGCCATTATGCCAAACTGCGGTAAACGCTCAGCCCGTGCTCGGTTTAAATTTACGCGCTGCGCGGGCGAGCTGAGATAAAATTTAGGCTAAATTTAAAGCGGCTTCGAGTTAAATTTTAAACGTCAAATTTCAAAGCTTTAACGGGCAAAATTTACCCGCCAAATTTAAAGATAAAATTTGGCAGCGGCGGACTTTGCACGCTTGCGGCTAAATTTAAAATCGGCACTATTTAAATTTACGTAGCGCACAAGATGTAAATGCAAGGCGCATAAAGCAAATTATAGCGATGAGCGGCTATATTCTTGGCGCAAACGATTGAAATTTTATCAAAACAACCAAAAGCTCGCCGTAAATTTAAAGAGCTAAATTTAAAAGCGAGCTGCCGCTTTTGACAAAATAAAGCGAGTTGAGCTTAAACCAGGCCTTGATCCAGCATCGCATCGGCTACGCGGCGAAAGCCCGCGATATTCGAGCCTAGCACGAGATTGCCCTCCGCGCCGAATTCCTTCGAGGTCTCGTAACTGGTGCGAAATATGTGGCGCATGATCTCGCGCAGCTTGCTATCGACCTCCTCGAAGCTCCATGACGCCATCTGCGCGTTTTGCGCCATCTCAAGCCCGCTTGTAGCCACACCGCCAGCATTCGCCGCTTTCGCAGGACCGAAAAGAAAGTCTTTTTGCGCGAGCATAAAATCGATCGCCTCAAGCGTGCTTGGCATATTCGCGCCCTCGCAAACCATGCGACATCCGTTGGCATAGAGAGTCTTTACGTCTTGCAGATTAAGCTCATTTTGCGTAGCGCTCGGAAATGCAGCGTCGCACGGCACGCTCCACACGTCGTTGCGGCCTGCGGGATAGGCGCTAACTGGGATAAATTTTGCGTTAGGACGCTCCTTGATATATTCGCAAAGCCCCACGCGCAGCTGCTCTTTTAGCTTTTTAAGAAGCGCCACGTCGATTCCCTCGGCATCATAGATAAAGCCCGTAGAATCACTTACGGTGACGGGCTTAGCCTGCATTTGATAGAGCTTTTCGGCTGTGTAGATCGCAACGTTGCCGGCGCCCGAGATCGTGCAAATTTTGCCGTGCAGCGAATCGCCTCTGGTAGCAAGCATCTCGTTTGCAAAATAGACCGATCCGTAGCCCGTAGCCTCGGTGCGCGCAAGGCTGCCGCCCCAGCTTAGCCCCTTGCCCGTAAGCGCGCCGTCGAATCTGCGGGTGAGCTTTTTATACGCGCCGTACATATAGCCGATCTCGCGGCCGCCCACGCCGATGTCGCCCGCAGGCACGTCGGTGTTGGAGCTGATTAGGCGGTGAAGCTCAAGCATAAAAGCTTGACAAAATCTCATAATCTCGCCGTCGCTCTTGCCCTTAGGATCGAAATTTGCGCCACCTTTTGCGCCACCGATATTAAGACCCGTGAGGGAATTTTTAAAAATTTGCTCAAACCCTAAAAATTTTAAAACGCCCAAATTTACGCTCGGATGAAAGCGCAGACCGCCTTTGTAAGGGCCCAGAGCGGAGTTGAACTCTATGCGATATCCCGTATGCACGCAGGGCTCGCCGCCGTCGCTCATATAGACGACGCGAAACATCATCGTGCGCTCGGGCGCTAAAATGCGCTCTAAAATTTTATTTTTCACGTATCGCTCGTCGCGCTTTAGAAGCGGTATGAGCGAGTATAAAATCTCGGTCGATGCCTGGATAAAGACCTCCTGACCGGGATTGGCGCGCTTTAAATTTAGCAGCAAGCCGTCGATGTAAGACTTCATAGTTCCTCCTTTTGAACCGGATTAAATTTTAATTTTTTGGCTTTAGCGATAAATTTTTTCAGCGCCAACTCCTCGCGGACGCCGATTTTGTAGCTTATAAATTTCAGATAATTTAAAATTTCACGCTCTTTTATGCCGCGCGAAAAGGCGTAGCTTTGCAGGATATATCTTGGAATTTTAATGCGCGAACGTAAAAATTTCGTCGCCAGGCGCGAGTAAGTCTTATCGTTTTTCACGCAGCACAGCCGCCCGAAAACAAAGGGCAAGCCCGTACGCTGCTGCCAAATTTCGCCCAGATCGTAGAATTTATCCTTGCCCTGCGAAAGCAGCGCCTTTAGAGCACTATCACCGATTAGCACCTCGCCGCTAAGATCCAGCACGCGAGCTAGCATATTTGAGCTCATCGACGCGGGATCAAGCCTGGGCGCCGAGTTTTTGCGCACGAGTACGCTTAAAACCTCGCGCTTTGCGACGATTCCCAGAGGCAGTTTGCGGTATTTTGCGCGGCGGCTTTCAATGCTGGAGATTACTGCGGCGTCTATCCTGCAATTATAAAGATCGGCGCAGAGTTTGCTCGGCACCCCTTTTTTAAATTCTATAGATTTTTTAACATAAGACGGCAGCGGAAGGGATTTTAAAAATACGTGAAATGGGAGCAAATTTAGATAATCGATTTTGCCTAATAACATAACTTTCTCCGAATTTAGCGCAGGAAAAGAGGTTAAATTCCGGCGCTAAATCGGAATTTAACCAAAAATTTCAGGATTTATTTGACCTCGGTGATCGGGATGGATTTGTATTTGCTAAACTCCACTATGCCCTCACCTTTTTTGAAGTGGATGCTCACTCCGTCCTTGTTCTCCATATAGATGCCGTCGGCGGCGCGGTCGCGCTTGAGGTCGTAGCTTTTGCCGCTATCGTCCTTTAACACGGCGGTATTGAAATCGTCGTTTGAGCTAAGCGATAGCTTTTTGCCCTGCTCATCGACGAAATAGAAGGTCTTTGCGTTCTCTTGAGTTATGGTTTTTTCGCTCTGTGCTTGCTTATTCATAGCGCTATCCGGGGATTGGCGGAGCTGGTTTGAGCCGCATCCTAGCAAAACTAACGCCAAAGCGGTGCACGATAGAACTTTAAACATATTTCTCCTTTAAATTTAGGTTACACTCGTTGATGAGTGATTTTCGGATATCCCAAAGCTTTTGAGAGAGATCCACTTTGTAGCTTTGCGGATGGACGTTGCGAAGGTGCTCGAGCCAAAATTTGCTCTTTTGCTCCTTGCTAAAACGCGCGATCTCGCTTACCGTGCGGCGCACGCCTACGAATTTGCCCTCCTTAAAAACAGGACGCAAGAGCTTATGCGCGCTGAAATTCGTTAAAATTTTACGCTTGTAGGTGTAAAGCGGATGGAAAATTTCAAGCGGCGCGCTCTCATCTATGCTCTCTTCATCAAGCGCGATCAGATCGGCAAGCGCCATGCCGTTATCTTTGTCGTAGAGTCTAAAGACCTGCTTGTAGCCGGGATTATTGATCTTACGCGGATCGTTTGAAATTTTGATCTTAGCCACGATCTCGCCATCTTTTTCGATACCGCTTAGCTTATACACGCCGCCGAGGCTCGAACTATCTCCGCCCGTAATAAGCCTCGTGCCGATCCCCCAGCTATCGATTTTGGCGTCGAAAAGCTTGAGTTGATCGATCGCGTATTCGTCTAGATCATTCGACGCAGTGATCTTTGCGTTCTCAAAGCCCGCCGCGTCGAGCATCTTACGCGCCTGCTTAGTTAGATACTCCAGATCACCCGAATCGATGCGAATCCCAAGCGGCTTATGACCGCTTGCGCGCAGCTCCTCAAAAACCTTGATCGCATTCGGCACGCCGCTTGCGAGCGTATCGTAGGTATCGACGAGCAGAAGCGCGCTATCCGGATAAATTTTAGCGTAAGCGCGAAATGCCTCCAGCTCGCTATCAAAGCTCTGAATCCACGAGTGCGAGTGGGTGCCGATCGCGGGCACGCCGAATTTCTTTGCGGCAAGCACGTTTGACGTGGCGCTGCAACCGCCTATAATCGCGGCCTTTGCGCCGTAGATGCCCGCACTTCGCCCCTGAGCGCGGCGCAAGCCAAACTCCATCACCAAATCACCTTTGGCGCTAAAGTTTATACGCGAGCTTTTCGTAGCGATGAGAGTTTGGAAATTTATCGTATTTAGGATCGCAGTCTCGATGAGCTGTGCCTCCATAATGTTTGCTTTGACGCGGATCAGCGGCTCGTGCGGAAATACGATCTGCCCCTCATCCATTGCGTAAATTTCGCCTCTAAATTTAAAGCCTCTTAAAAATTTCAAAAATTCCGGCTTAAATAAATTTAGACTTTTTAGATACGCGATGTCGTCATCGCTAAATTTAAGATTTTCGATATAATCCGCGACCTCGCTTAAGCCGCAAAATATCGCGTAACCGCCGCCGCTTGGGTTTTTGCGATAAAAAACGTCAAAAACCGCCGTCTGATCGGGCTTCGTAAAAAAATAGCCCTGCATCATGCTAAGCTGATAAAAATCGGTAAGTAAAGCCAAATCTTTCATTTACGCCTCTTAAATTTAATCTCGCCTCGTGCAGGAGCAAGGAATCATAGCTTTTTGGCTTCTAGGCTCTTTTTATAAGCCGCAGCGTCGAACTCTTTGACGCGAGCGACGCCGTCATCCACCGCAGCTTTTGCAACCGCCGTCGAGATCACGGCAAATACGCGCGGATCGAAAGGATTTGGGATCACGTAGTCTTTGCTGAATTTTAAGCTATCTTTGCCCAGCATCTTGCGGATTTCTGCAGGAACTTCTTCGCGAGCAAGATCCGCCATCGCGCGAGCGGCCGCAATCTTCATATTTTCGGTAATCTTTTTGGCTCTTACGTCAAGCGCGCCACGGAAGATATACGGAAAGCCCAAAACGTTATTGATTTGATTTGCAAAGTCGCTTCTGCCCGTGCCTACGATCGCATCGTTTCTTACTTCCTCGACCTCGCTTGGATAAATTTCCGGTACCGGATTTGCAAGCGCAAAAATGATTGGATGCGGCGCCATAGTCTTTACCATCTCTTTAGTTAAAACGCCCGGCTTGCTAAGGCCCAAAAACATATCCGCGCCCTTCATCGCGTCCTCTAGCGTGCGATCTGCGGTGTCTAGGGCAAATTCTTTCTTCTGCTCGGTAAGATCGGTGCGGCCCTTGTGGATCACCCCTTTGGAATCGAGCATTATGATATGTTTGGCGCCTAAATTACGATACATCTTTGCGCACGCTATGCCAGCAGCGCCCGAGCCGCTGACTACGATCTTCATATCCTCGATCTTTTTGCCGCTGATGAGGGCTGCATTGATTAGCCCTGCGCCCGTAATCATCGCGGTGCCGTGCTGATCGTCGTGCATGACGGGGATATCGACGGCTTTTTGCAGCTCGCGCTCGATCTCGAAGCACTCGGGAGCTTTGATATCCTCTAAATTTATACCGCCGAACGTAGGCGCAAGTGCTTTGCAAATTTCAATTATCTTTTTAGGATCTTTTTCGTCGATCTCGATGTCAAATGCATCGACGCCGCCGAATTTTTTAAACAAAACCGCCTTACCCTCCATTACGGGCTTTCCGGCGATTGCGCCGATATCTCCGAGGCCTAAAACCGCCGTGCCGTTAGTGATAACGGCTACGAGATTGGCTTTATTAGTGTATTTAAACGCAGCTTCGTGATCACTTTCGATCACTTTACAAGGCTCCGCGACGCCCGGCGTGTATGCAAGCGCCAAATCCTCCGCCGTAGCGCATGGGGTTTTTACATTCGTTCCGATTTTACCGCCTATATGGTACTTCAAAGCCGCTTCAACGTTTACTTTAGCCATTTTATAATCCTTTTTTGATTAAATTTGAAATTCTCGTTTTAACTTCGTCGCTTCCTAAAATTTCACAAATTTCAAAAATCGACGGACTAACGCTGCCTCCCGTGATCGCGACGCGCAGCGGCTGAGCAAGATCCTTTAGCTTGGCGCCGTTTGCGTCCAAAAACCCCATCGTCCTTTCCTCGCACTCCTTTGCATTTAAATTTGCGCTTAGAGTATCCGAAAATTTTGCGAGTAAGCTTAGCGAACTTTCGGTTACAAATTTCTTATACGCCTTCTCGTCATAGCAGCTCGGGCGGTTTAGAAGGATTTTAATGCCCTCAGCCATCTCCACTAGCGTCTTTGCACGCTGTTTGTACTGCTGGGCGATGAGATGTTTTTTCGCGTGCGAGCGGATATCGACGCCGAATTCCACAAGCTGCAAGACAAGCTCATCATCGCCCGAGTTTTTAATATAATGCGCATTGAGCCACTCAAGCTTGGTTTGATTGAAGGTGCTACAGCTCTTGCTGATATGGTTAGGATCAAAGTATCGCTTCATCTCCTCCATGCTAAAAATTTCATCATCCCCGTGGCTCCAACCCAGGCGTACTAAAAAATTTAGCAGAGCTTGCGGCAGATAGCCCATGCGCTTATACTCCATCACGTCGGTAGCGCCGTGGCGTTTGCTCAGCTTGCTGCCGTCGGTGCCGTTGATCATCGCGACGTGATAAAATTTCGGGATTTTAAAACCCAGCGCGTTATACAGCACGATCTGCTTCGGGGTATTGCTTAGATGATCGTCGCCGCGGATCACATCCGTGACGCCCATCAGCGCGTCGTCAATCACGACCGTAAAGTTATACGTAGGCGTGCCGTCGCTTCTGGCGATGATGAAATCGTCCAAAATATCCTCTACGTTAAATTTAATATCGCCCTTGATGCCGTCTTTGAATTCTATCGTGCCGCTAAGCGGGGATTTGATGCGTATTACAGGCTCGATACCCGCAGGCGGCGTGCCGGTAAAGTCGCGGTAGCGGTTATCGTAGCGCGGGCGCTCTTTACGAGCTTCCTGCTGCGCTCGCAGCTCGTCTAGCTCGTCCTTACTCATATAGCACTTGTATGCCTTGCCCTCATTTAACAGCTTTTGGACGTATTGTTTGTAAAGATCGAAGCGTGAGCTTTGATACACGATCTGCCCGTCATAGTCCAGATTGCACCACTTAAAAGCTTCCTCGATCGCCTTAGCAGCCTCCTGCGAATTGCGCTTCAGATCAGTGTCCTCGATACGCAGCAGGAATTTGCCGCCGTTTGCCCTAGCGTAAAGATAACTAAAAAGTGCCGTTCTAAGTCCGCCGATATGTAAATATCCCGTAGGACTCGGCGCAAAACGAGTTACTATCATAAAATTCCTTTGCAAAAATTACCATTTAATGTTATAATCGCGATCTTGTAATTATAAAGCAAAAAGACTAAATAAAGGTTAAAAATGATAAAGAAACTGCTTTTTTCCGCAATGATATGTGCCGTTTGTGCAAATGCCGAAGTAGTAAACGGAGTCATCGCCGTGGTAGATAATGAGCCGATCACCGGCTACGAACTAGCCAAAGTTCAAAAACTAACGGGCACTTCGCCGCAAGCCGCGATGGAAATTTTAATCGGGCAAAAGCTGCAACAATCCGAGATTAAACGCCGCGGCATCGCGGTAAATGACGCGGAGATCGATGCGAGACTCAAAGCAATCGCCGATCAAAATAAGCTTAGCTTAGACCAGCTCAAAACCGCCGTGCAAAAGCAAGGTATAAACTACGATGACTTTAAAGCAAATGTCCGCCGCACACTGCTTGAAGAAAAGCTCTATGGCTCGATATTCGCAGACGTACAGCACCGCACGACCCCTGAAAATGTCAAAAAATTCTATAGCCAAAATAGTTCATTATTCACGACTTTCGACAGCATCACGCTCACCCGCTATATCGCAAAATCGCAAGCTCCGCTCGATAAGATCCGCGCAAATCCGAAGCTCCGTCCGAGCGACGTGTATGTGATGAAGGGAACCCTCAAGGCCAACCAAATGGACGAGGGGCTGAAATATATCGTCACAAATGTCGAGCAAGGTAAATTTTCGCCGATCATCCCTACGCGCAACGGCTACGAGATGTTTTACGTAAACGACAAAAAAGGACTTCGTACGCTTGATTTTGACAGCGTGCAAGATAGGGCGATCGAAGGCTACGTGACCTCTGAGCGCAAAAAAGCGGTCGCCGAGTTCAACGACAGGCTCCGCTCAAACGCCAATATCCGCATCATCGAACGCCCGCAGGCAAAATCGCAAGGCGTAAAAACCGCCCCAAAAGTTAAAGTGCAAAAAAGGCGGTAAATTTTAAAATCTGCCGCCGTGTTAAATTTAATCAGAATTTTAAGATATGCTATCGCGAAAAAATATAAATTAGCGGCTTTAACGGCATTCAGTTTTAATAAGAATTCTAAAAACGTGAAATTTAGTTCAAATTTTAAAGGTGCCTAGCGATAATAATCAGTGATTTTACCGAGTTTGTAAGTAAATGACAGTATAATTGTTGAGGTTTTAAAACTTTTAGAAAAATCTTTAATTACCAAGATTTATATAAATTTCTATATCCGATATCTACTTCAATACCGACTTACGAATTAACTACCAATCTAAGCGTTAAAACTCTCATTTACTCTATGCTTTGATATAAAAATTATTGGCAAACACAATAAAAATTTAAAATTAATATTTCTAAATTTAAGCATTTTGTAAAAAAAGGGGGGGGGTATCATAATTTAAATTTTAAATAAGGAGATCACTTTGAAACTAATCATCAAAGAAAGAGCGGATAAATCTGAAGTTATGAACATCGTCACCCAATATTCTGAGGGAATAAAACTAAGAATTACGAAGATGGAGAATTCACAATATTCGCAAAATTCAGTAGATATCTATATGGGAGATAAGCAATTAACGTCGTTTTGTTGTAACAATGAAGATACAAATAAACTAAAAACCGCATTTGAAAAATTCTCCAATGCTTTAGAAATATGCGTTGAGCTTAACGAGCAAAGAGGTAAAACTTTAGCGAGCTTGCGCGAATTTTCTGCTGATAAATAATTTTAAGGTTTTACGCTATGCGCAAAATAATATTTTCTCTTATATTGACGATCGGCGCTTCGTTCGCTTATGATGCATGCGATAATAAAGAGGTACAAAAATTTCTAGTAGATAATAACTCGTTCTTACAAGAACGAAAAGCATATATTGGTTTTTTCTGCAAAAATAGTACAATGATGACCGGTACCGATTTGAAAAGATCTAAAAAAATATCTAAAAAAGAAGCTGCGTATTTAAAAGTAGAAGGAAAACTTGATAAAATCGCAGTCGATTCAATTTGCCCTGTTTTAGATACCTTTCAAAATTTAGGTCTAAAACGAAAAGCAAATTATATATATTTTTTTGATAGTAACGAGCCCTTTTATATAGTTACGATAGATGACAATTTTTGCAAAAAATATGATTATTGAATTATCTAAAATTTATTTAGTAACCATAGCGTGTAGAATATATACAAATAACAGAAGGGTCACAAAATGCGTAAAACAATATTTTTTCTTTTATTGGCAATCAGCGCTTCGTTCGCTTATGATGCATGTGATGGTAAAGAGGTAAAAAAGTTCCTAGTAAATACTAATTCATTATTTCAAGAACAAAAAGCATATATTGGTTTGTTATGCGAAAATAATACGATGATAGTCGGTACTGATTTAAAAAGATCTCAAAAAATGTCTAAAAAAGAAGCTGCATATTCAAGAGCAGATGGGTCACTCGATAAAATCGCAGCTGATTCAATCTGTCCTGGCTTGGACGCTTTTCAGGATTTAGGTTTAAACCGAAAAGCAAATTTTATATACTTTTTTGGCAACAATGAGCCTTTTTATATAGTTACGGTAGATGACAATTTTTGCAAAAAATATGATTATTGAATTATCTAAAAATTTATTTAGTAAGCATAGCGTGGAAAATATATGCAAATAACAGAAGGGTTAAAAAATGCGTAAAACAATATTTTTTATTCTATTGGGGATCAGCATTTCATTTGCTAATGACGGATGCAATCAAAATATTGCAGTTCAGATCATGAGTGATTATGATTTAAAACAAGAGGTTGGTGAAATTGCTACTATGTTCCCTATTTTAGTCTGTAAAAGTGATACTATAACGATCAAATACACATTTCATATTACTGCACCAAATATAGATAGAGAAAAATATAAGCAAAGGCTATATAGTATATTTCTTCATAACAACAAAAATAAATACGATATAGTAGATAGGAGCTGTAGAATTCTTAATATGAGCTTGAGTGATGGCTCGAAAGCAAAAGATGCTGGCATTAAATATATTTATCAGACATATTATCTCGATAACGAGATGCTTTTCTCAATAGTAATGAACGATGAGCTGTGTCGACGACGGGGATTTTAATATCTGATATATATGCGCTGATTTCTAATATGGACTACAAAAGCCTATTTTGACTTATATATTCATATCCCTAGAATTTTAAATCGTAAAATTTAACCACTAAGCCAAAATACTCAATGATTAAATTCTATGATTCTTGTAAGATGCTACCTTCCGCTTAGATACTCCTGTAGCGTTTTAACTTCAAGCGCGGATTCGTCCTTTATCGAACAGATCGAGCGCGTAGCCGCGATCGCCGCCTTCATCGTCGTAAAATACGGCAGTCTAAAGCGCAGCACGCTCTGGCGGATCTTCGCGGCGTCGGTAGAGCTTGATTTACTATCGCTAGTGTTGATGACGAGCGAAATTTCGCCGTTTTTGAGCTTATCCTCGATATTTGGGCGACCCTCGCTGATTTTATAGACAAACTCGCACTCTACGCCGTTTTCGCCTAGCAGCTTGTGAGTGCCGCTCGTAGCGGCGATACTAAAGCCCGCATCCGTAAACGCGCGTGCAAGCTCTACGGCTCGCGGTTTGTCATGATCAGCTAGCGACAAAAATACCTTGCCGCCGCTTGGAAGCGCATTGCTCGCGCCGATTTGCGATTTAGCAAAGCTCTTGGCGAAATTTTCGCCGATACCCATCACCTCGCCGGTGCTTTTCATCTCGGGCCCCAGGATCAGATCCGCGCCCGCAAGCTTGTTGAAAGGAAAGACGCTCTCTTTGACGCAGATATGGTTTTTAATACGCGGTTTTAAAATTCCCTTCTCTTCGACCAGCACGCCGAACTCGTCGTAAAATTTCAAAGCCTCGCGCAGACCCCCCTGCCACATTACGCGAGTAGCGACCTTTGCCATCGGAATTCCACTCGCCTTGCTTACAAACGGCACGGTGCGGCTCGCACGCGGATTTACCTCGATGATGTAAAGCTCGTTTTCAAAAATCGCGAATTGAATATTCATAAGTCCCACGACGCCGAGATTTAGCGCGATCTCTTTAGTTTGGCGGCTTACCAGATCGATCATCTCCGCGCTTAGGCTAAGCGGCGGCAAAATACTCGCGCTATCGCCGCTGTGGATGCCCGCCTCTTCGATATGCTCCATTATCGCGCCGATATACACGTCGCGTCCGTCGCAGATCGCATCGACGTCGAGCTCTGTCGCGTCAAGTAAAAATTTATCTATAAGCACCGGCGAATGATCGCTTACGCGCACCGCCTCGCTCATATACTGCCTAAGCTCCGCTTCGCTATGCACGCGCCTCATCGCGCGACCGCCGAGCACGTAGCTAGGGCGCACGAGCACCGGATAGCCGATCGCAGCGGCCTTTTCGATTGCTTCGGCTTCGCTTATGGCGGTATCGTTTTTCGGCTGCTTAACGCCGATGCTTGCGATAAACTCGCTAAATTTCTTGCGGTCCTCCGCTACGTCTATCGTGCGCGCGCTCGTGCCGATGATCTTGGCTCCCACGGTGCTTAGGCGCTTGGCGAGCTTTAGTGGCGTTTGGCCGCCGAAATGCACGATCACGCCGTCGGGGCCCTCAGCCTCGATGACCGCTCTAACGTGCTCGAAATCGATCGGCTCGAAGTATAAAATATCGCTTGTGTCGTAGTCGGTACTGACGGTTTCTGGGTTGCAGTTATACATTATCGTGGTAATGCCCATATCGCGCAGAGCGTAGCTAGCGTGCACGCAGCAGTAGTCAAACTCGATGCCCTGTCCGATGCGGTTCGGACCGCCGCCGATGATGAGGACTTTTTTATTATCTTTTGAAATTTTACGGCTTGCGATGGCAGGCGTTATGTTGGTACTGGAGTACAGATACGGGGTAAGCGCCGCAAACTCGCCCGCACAGGTATCTACTTCGTTGTATTCTAGACCTATGCCCTGCCTGGCGCAGGCAAAATGGATATCGTTTTGCGTAAGGCCCAAATTATCCTTTTTGTTGATCAAATTTGCGATCATCTTATCGCTAAAGCCCCAGCTCTTGGCCTGTCTCAAAAGCGCCGCGTCGTTGATGATCTCCATATCGATGCGCTCTTCAAATTTAACGATCTGCTCGATCTGGCTCAAAAACCAGCGATCGATCTTGCTAAGCTCATAAATTTGATCCACGCTCATACCCGCTCTAAAGCCCTGAGCGATATATAAAATTCTATCTTGCTGCGCGTTGCGAAGCCCGAAGATGAGATCTTTTTCGCTTAAGCTTAGCTCTACGAAGCCGAAGTAGCCCTTCTCCAGCGAACACAGCGCCTTTTGAATGCTCTCTTTAAAGCTTCGCCCGATCGCCATCACCTCGCCGATGCTTTTCATCGCAGTGCCGAGATAGGGGTTTGCGCCGGGGAATTTTTCAAACGCAAAACGCGGAATTTTAGTCACGATATAATCGATCACAGGCTCGAAGCTAGCGGGCGTGCCGGTGATGTCATTTTTGATCTCATCCAGGCTAAAGCCTACCGCTAACATCGTAGCGACCTTGGCGATCGGATAGCCCGTGGCTTTGGACGCGAGAGCCGAACTGCGGCTTACGCGCGGGTTCATCTCGATGACGATCATCCGCCCCGTTTGCGGATTTACCGCAAACTGCACGTTTGAGCCGCCCGTATCCACGCCGATCTCGCGCAAAATTTTAAAACTCGCGTCGCGCATCGCCTGGTATTCTTTATCGGTGAGCGTCAGAGCGGGCGCAACCGTGATGCTATCGCCCGTATGCACGCCCATCGGATCGAAATTTTCGATCGAGCAGACGATGATGCAGTTGTCCTTATGATCGCGGATCACCTCCATTTCGAACTCTTTCCATCCAAGCAGGCTCTCTTCGATCAAAATTTCATTTATCGGGCTCACGTCTAGCCCATTTTGCGCGACCTCTTTAAACTCGTCGATATTGTACGCCACGCCGCTGCCTGCGCCGCCCAGGGTGTAGCTGGCGCGGATAATGAGCGGAAAGCCGATCTCATTTGCAGCAGCCATCGCCTCTTCGATGTTGTAAGCGTATTTGGATTTGGGCAGATCCATTCCGATCTTAATCATCGCCTCTTTAAATTTCACTCTATCCTCGCCCTTTTTTATCGCTTCAGGCTTGGCGCCTAGAAATTTTACCCCTGCTAGTTCGCCGCTTTCGTAAGCTTCCATCGCGACGTTTAGCGCGACCTGTCCGCCCATCGTAGGCAGGATCGCGTCGACGCCCTCGCGCTTTATGATACGCAAAATGCTCTCTTTGGTGATCGGCTCGATATAGGTAGCGTCGGCAAAATCGGGATCGGTCATAATGGTAGCGGGGTTAGAGTTTATTAGCACTACGCGGTATCCGAGGCTCTTTAGCGTCTTGGCAGCCTGCGTGCCGCTATAATCGAACTCGCACGCCTGACCGATTACGATCGGACCGCTGCCGATCAGCAAAATCGTCTTAATATCATCTCTTTTGGGCATCAATTTTCCTTTGTAACGACATACAAAAACGCCGGCATCTCGGAGCTCACGTAGGGCTCTACGACGGCGCTTTTGTATAGCTTCCCGTTTTGAATTTCTTTAACCTTTCCTACCGGCACGCCGGCAAAAAAAATCCCGTCCTTGCCGCTGGTAAGTACCTCATCGCCTACCTTGGGATTGAGCCATTGCGGGATGTATCTGACTACGAGCTCGTTATTTTCGCCGCCTGCGACGCCAGGAATTTGGGTATCTCCTATGAAAACGGAGAAATTGCTCTTTTCGTCGCGCTGTAAGATCGCAAGCGGGCGCCCGTCTTTATTTACTAAAATTCCTGCGGTTTTACCCTCGCTGATGAGGCCGTAAATTTTGTTTGGGTTAAAATTTTCAAAATTTACGAAGAATTTGTTGTAGTCGTTTAGATTCGCGTAGCTCAACGCCTTTACGAGCTGGACTTTGGGCTCATAAATAGAGCTATTTTTATCGATCAAAATTTTATTCAGCTCGCCCGCGAACGTGCTAAGCAGCATCGCCGATTTTTTTAGCTCGGCATTTTCTTCTCGTAGAGCTTTGATCGTCTCTGCCTGGTTAAAATGCTCGTTTACAGCGCTTTTTACCCGATCGCTCACGCCGTAATAAACCTCTAAAATTCCTCCTGCAAATCCGATAAATTTGCCGTGGATATACGAGCCGAACGTAAGCGAAACGGCTACCAGCAAAACCGCGACGAGGAGGAGTTTGAGATTAGTCATTTGCCGCTTGTTTTAGCGATTTGATCTCTTCTAGGGCTTTTCCCGTGCCGTTTGCGACGCAAAGCAGCGGTTCGTCCGCGACGAAAACCGGAAGCTTTACGGTGTCGCTTAGATATTTATCCAATCCGCGAATGAGCGCGCCGCCGCCCGTTAGTACGACGCCGTTTTCAACGATGTCGGCGGCGACTTCTGGCTGAATGCTCTCTAGCACAAATTTCAGCGCGTCTGCAATCTCTCTGATCGAGTCTTTGATCGCCTCTCTAACGTCCTCGCTCGTAAGATCGACCGAGCTTAAAAGCCCGCTGATCTGGTCTTTCCCTTTGACCGTGTATGTAAGATCTTTTTGCTGTTGCACCGCCGTGCCGATCTTGATCTTAATCTCCTCAGCGGCGCGCTCCGAGATAAGCAGGCTATATTTTTCTTTGACGTAATTAACGATGCTTGCGTCGATCTTATCGCCCGCGACGCGAACGGATTTGGCGCTAATGATGCCGCCTAAAGAGATGACGCCGATCTCTGTGGTACCACCGCCGATATCCACGACCAGCGAGCCGCGCGCTTCATTTACGGGAAGCCCCGCACCGATCGCCGCAGCCATCGGCTCTTCGATTAGATAAACCTCGCGCGCGCCCGCTATCATAGCACTTTCGCGCACGGCTTTACGTTCGACCTGAGTTAGCCCGTAAGGAACCGAGATGATGATGCGCGGGCTTACGAAAAAGCGGCGCTTGTGGGTCTTTTCGATAAAATACCTAATCATCTTCTCCGTCATATCAAAATCCGCGATAACGCCATCTTTCATCGGGCGCACCGCTTCGATATCGCCGGGAGTGCGTCCGAGCATCTCTTTAGCCTCGGCGCCCACGGCGATGATCCTTTGCTTGCCGTAGCGTTCGTTTTGCACCGCTACGACGCTCGGTTCGTTGATGATGATGCCTTTATCTTTTAGCAGCACAAGCGTGTTTGCCGTGCCTAGATCAATACCCATATCCCTAGAAAATAATCCTAGAATCGAATCAAGTAACATTTATCCCCTTTATGCAGTTAAATTTTGTTTTACAAGTATCGGCTTGGAGACGCCGTCTACGACCTCTTTCGAGATGATGACATCATAGCCTTTAAGCTCAGGCAGATCAAACATAATATCGATCATGATCTCCTCGATTATGCTGCGAAGTCCGCGCGCACCGGTTTTGCGCTTGATCGCAAGGCTCGCGACCTCCCTTAGCGCGTCGTCGTCAAATTTTAAATTTGCGCCGTCTATCGCAAAGAGCTTTTGATATTGCTTTAAGATCGCGTTTTTCGGCTCGGTTAAAATTCTAACCATTGCCTTTTCGTCGATCTCATTTAGCGTAGCCACTACGTGCAATCGCCCGATGAGCTCGGGGATTATGCCGTAATGCACCAGATCGTCGGCCTCGACCATGTTTAGTAAATTTAAACTCTCTTTTTTACTGCGCTTGGTTTGGTTAAACCCTAACACGTTCTGCCCGATGCGGCGGTTGATGATCTCGTTTAGCCCGTCGAACGCACCGCCGCAGACGAACAAAATATTTGTCGTATCAATCTGGATGAAGTCCTGATTTGGGTGCTTGCGGCCGCCCTTTGGAGGGATATTTACGACGCTTCCTTCGATGATCTTAAGCAGCGCTTGCTGCACACCTTCGCCGCTTACGTCGCGCGTGATGCTGCGATTTTCGCTCATTCGCGCGATCTTATCGATCTCGTCTACGAATACGATACCGCGCTGCGCCTTTTCTACGTCGCCATCCGCGGCCTGCAAAAGGCGGGTGAGGATATTTTCTACGTCCTCGCCGACGTAGCCCGCTTCCGTTAGGCTCGTAGCGTCGCTAATGGCGATCGGCACGTCCAAAAATTTCGCCAAGGTCTGCGCCATAAGCGTCTTACCGCTGCCGGTAGGCCCGATAAGCAAGATATTTGATTTTGAAATTTCGGTATCGTCGCCCTTCGCGTCGGTCTGCCTGAAAATTCTTTTATAGTGGTTGTAAACGCCGACGCTAAAAATTTTCTTAGCGCGCTCCTGGCCGATGACGTAGCGGTCTAGTACCTCCATCAGCGCCTTTGGCTTGATAGCCTCGAAATCGATCTCTTTATTTTGATTTTGTATCGCCTCATTTTGGCCCTCGCTGCCGTGGATAGCGGCATATGCCATATCGATACAATAGCTACAAATAGCCGCCGTACCGTCGTCGTTAGGATAGATACGACGCCCGTCCGCGCCCGTCTCACCGCAAAAACTGCACTTATTTGCCATTAAATTTTACCTTTATCTAGCGGAATTCCGCGTTTTGTGTTGATTATAAACTCGCACATCTTGCGCACGTTTTGATCGCTCGTTTCGTTTAATAAAATTTGTGCCTGCTCCTTTAAGCCCCCGCCTTGGTTGAATAAAAATTTATACGCCCGATTTATCGTCTCGACCGTCTCTTTATCGAAGCGGCGGCGGATGCCCGTTAAATTTAGCCCGCGAATATAGGCGCGATTTCCCTCGGCTAGGCAAAACGGCACTACGTCCTGACTAAGCGCGCTAGCCCCCGCGATCATGCAGCTCTCGCCTATTTGGACGAATTGATGCACGGGGGTAAGTCCGCCAATAACGGCATAATCGCCCATTACGACGTGACCTGCGAGCGTAGCGTTGTTTGCTAGGATTATGTTGCTGCCCAGCACGCAATCGTGCGCGATGTGGCAATACGCCATCATAAAGAGATTATCGCCGATGCGCGTAAATCCGTCGCCCTTATGCGAGCCCGAGCTAATCGTGCAAAACTCGTGAATCGTAGCGTTTTTGCCGATGACTAACCCCGTGCGCTCGCCCTCTTCAAAGCTCATATCCTGCGGAATTTCGCCCACGATCGCGTATGAAAAAATTTTAGAGCCCTCGCCGATTTGCGTATCGCCGATGATGCGCGCGCCCTGTTTGATCGTGCAGCCCTCGCCGATTTTAGCCTGCGCGCTTATGAAAGCATACGGCTCGATCACAACCTCGGCTCCGATCTGCGCGCCGTCCTCGATGATCGCCGTGTGGTGAACTTTAGCCATCATTTATCCATTATCATCGCTTGAAGTTCAGCCTGCGCGGCCAGCGTGGCGCCGTCGTTGATGTAGGCTTCGCCCTTTAGCACCCAGATGCGTCCGCGGTGTTTGATTACGCTGATGCGATACTCAAGCTTGTCGCCGGGGCGGACCGGGTTTCTAAATTTAGCGTTATCGATACTCATAAAATACACGACTTTGTCGCTTAGATCGACGCCCTCTTTCTCCATGCTCTTAAACGCCAGCACGCCGCCCGCCTGAGCTAAGCCCTCGATTATCATTACGCCAGGATAGATCGGGTGGCCTGGGAAGTGACCCTGAAAGATCTGCTCGTTATAGGTTACGTTTTTATAGGCTTTGATGCTTTCGCCTATGCTGAGCTCTTCGACGCGATCTATCAGCAAAAACGGAAAACGATGAGGTAGGATGGAGAGGATTTCGTTTATATCTATCATTGATCTGCCTTTTTTAGAAATTTTGGAATCTTATCAAATTCTTACTAAAATTTCCCTAACGTCTAAAAATATGCGCGAGAGCCCGTAAATTTGAACTTTGGCGGCTCTTATCTCGTCCGTGACGATGATCGGCGAGAGCGAGCCAGCAGTGCACAGGGCGGCGCGAGTTTTATTTTGGCGCGCGAGACTCGGCGGGTTTTTTAGCATTTCGGATACGCTTTTGAAATTTGATCTTGAAATTTCGTTAAATTTCGCCAGGTTTAAAATTTTAATCTCGCCTTTGTCGCTGCAAAAAATTTCGCACTCGCGCTCTATGCTAAACTTCACGTTTTCGCGCGTAAAATGCGAGCCAAATAGCACAAACGAAGGCGCGACCTTGCCGTCAAATTTAATCCATGCGCGCAGCAGGCGGTAATTTAAAAACCGATCGCGCAGCACGCTAAATTTAACCCCTTTTCTTTCGATAGCACAAAGCTTTTTGTAAAATTTCAACTTCTCCTCTACCGAAGCGGGCAAGATTTGCCTATCGATCGGCGACATTAGCTCGTAAATTTCAGCATCGGGGGCGGAATTTCGTCTCAAATCCGCCGTCAAACTTCCGCCCGAATTTCGTTCAGCCCTTTGCTGATCATTCCGCTGCGCCGCAAGCGCATAGATGCAGCCGCAATAGTTTTGATGATAGAGCGCGTCTTTTTTCGCGAGCGTAAACTGCTCGTTCGTGCCGCCGTTTTTACGAAAATCGGGCGCGATAAACTCCAGTCCGCAGCGCTCGCAGATGCGCTGTAGCGAGGCGCAAAGTTGAGAGTGCGATTTTTTGGGACTCATAAGAAGAGTCGTAGTGATTTTGCGCTCGCACAAACTTAGCGCGAGCTCGGCTGTTTTTTGCATGCGAAAATCAAAGCAAAACTCGCAGCGCGCGCCCTTTTCTGGCTCGTTTTCAAGCCCGCGCGCACCCTGCAGCCAGCCCTGAAAATCATACTCGCCCGGGATAAATTTAATCCCTAAATTCTCGCAAACCCGCTTTGCATCGTGCATTCTAAGAACATATTCGCCATAGGGGTGGATGTTTGGATCGTAAAAATAGCCCATTAGCGGCTCTTGCGTGAGCTCTTTTAAGCGGCGCAAAAAATAATCGCAATCGACCGAGCAGCAGATGTGAACCAGCAAATTTTAACCCTTTGCACGAAATTTTTGGATATAATTTTACGCTATCAAAATTAATGAGCGGAAAAATGAAAAAATTTTTTATAAAACACTGGCGTAAGTTTGCTTGCGGCTTGAGCGGATTTGCGCTGTTTTACGTGCTTGCAGGCTTTTTCGGCGTGCCGCTTTTTATCGAAAAAGCGCTGCCTAAAATTTTAGAGGGCAGAGCAAGCTTTAGCGTGCAGGACGCCAAATTTAACCCCTTTACCTACGAGCTAAACGTCACCAAGCCAGAGCTTAGCACCTTTAAGCCGCTGTTTAGCGCCGATGAGATAAATTTAAAAATCGGTTTTTCGAAGCTTTTTAAAAAGACTCTCGCGGTAGAAATTTTGCATCTTAAATCCCCTAAATTTCACGTTGAGCGCGAGCAAAACGGCACCTTCAATTTCGAGCCGCTACTTTCGGAGCAAAAGAGCGAAAACAAGGATGAAAACTCCAGCTTCAACGTCACGCTGAATAATTTTAAGATCGAGCGCGGCTCTCTGGGCTACGTCGATAACTCCCTGAAAAGGCCGTTTTCGCTCATCTCGACCGAGCTAAATTATGAGATCAACGGGCTAAGCTTAAAGGACGAAACGATCGGCGAGCACGATCTAAGCGCCGTTTCGCGCACATACGACTCGCTGAGTTTCGATGGAGCCATCGATCTGGCGCCTCTGCGCTTGCACGGCAAAATAGATCTTAAACGGCTGAAAATCGATCCGTTTTGGCTATCGTATCTCGATCCTAGCGGCGTGCGGCTTAAAAACGGCTTTCTTTCCGCCACGCTGAATTACCGATTGAGCCTCGATGAAAATATAAAATTTGCGCTTGAAAACTCAAAGCTCGAGCTGCAAAACTTAGAAATTTTGCAAGATCAAAGCTTAATTTCTCTTGGCTCGCTAAAAATCCCGAGCTTCAGCCTAAATACGGACGTTTCTGATGAAATTTCTGGCGAAGTAGCGATCCCGCAGATGCTGCTTTCGGGCGCAAAATACGATATGAACGAAACCAAAATTTCCACGGGCTTTGAAGGGGCGCAGGTCGCGGATTTTGCGCTGGATTTTAATAAAACGGGCGCGAACTTGCGGCTAAACTCAGCCGTAAAAAGCGTAGATCTAAACCGCTCAAGCTTTGCAAACCCGCAAATTTCGGTCGTCTCAAACGACACTAAAATCACCGAAAATTTTTTGAAATTTAACGCCGAAGGTAACGATACAGCCCTTCATACGGGCTTTGGCGCCTTTAATATCGCGGACACGCAGATTACGCTAGCGCGCAGCGATAAAATTTCGGTCGCCGCAACCGAGCTGGGCGCGTTTAGCTATGACAAAGAGGGCATGCAAAACGGCGCAAGTCTGAAGTTTGCTAAAATTTCAAACTCCAAAATCGCAAACAAAAACGGAATTTTTAGCGGATTTGAAAGCTTCGGCGTACAAGGGGTGAAATTTAACGTCGCGGATCTAAATCTTGGCGTGGATAAAATTTTGCTAAACGCGCCGTTTTTCAACTCGGAGGTGGGCGTTAGCGGCGCCAAAAGCATAAACGATCTGGCGATTTTAAGCGCGATCTCTAAAAATCCCGCAAGCCCCAAAAAAACGGCGAGTTCTAGCGCCACAAACCAAGCGGATGCAAATTCTACGGCAAGCGGTGCAAATTTAGATTCTAAAAAGCCCTCCAAAAGCCCCGCTTTAAAATTTAAGATCGGCGAAGCCTCCGTAACGGGCGCAAAGGCTAAGATCGGCGAGAGCTTTATCGTCAAAAACAACGTGCACGAGATCAAGGATTTCAGCGCCACGCTAAGCGGGCTAAGCTCGAATTTCGCCGAGCCTTTCGGTATAAAAGCAAGCCTTATCACGGGCGAGATCACCGCTAACGCGGACGGCAAGGCTAGCATCGCGCCGCTTAATATAGGCGTGAACTTCAGCCTAAACGCGCCGAACTTGGGCGTCTTTAACAAATATGCGGCGGAATTTATCACGGGCTCCATCGCAGGCGAGCTCGCTATGCAAGGGCAGCTGAAGCTTTCAAACGCATTATCGCTCGAAGCAAAGCTATCCGGCAAGGGCTTGGCGCTAAGCTCGGGCAGAGATAAAATTTTCTCCCTTGCGTCGCTGAATGTCGCGCAAATCGCGCTAAGCCCAAGTTCTCTCACGTTAAACAAGATCGCTCTTGGCTCACCCGCGGCAAATATCTCGCTAAATAAAGACAGGCGTTTAAATTTGCTCTCGCTGATAAAACCCGCCGCGCAGGCAAAACAGGCCGCAAAGCCCGCCGAAGCTGTGCCTAGTAGACCCGCAAAAAGCAAGGCAAACTTTGCATGGAGCGTAAAAAATATCTCGCTTAGCGGCGGAAGTTTAAATTTCACCGATGAGAGTCTAGCAACACCCTTTAAACTGCGCATCAGCGATATGAAAGCAAGCATCAGCGAGATCAGCCCGAAGCGAGCGGCGGATATCAAGCTTAGCTCGCTCGTAAGCGGAAGCGGGCTAGCGAGCATCACGGCGCGCGCCTATCCGATGGACTTTAAACGCAAAAGCGACATAAACGTCGTTTTAAAGGAGATCCCGCTTGTGCCCGCATCGCCATATACCGCCAAATATATCGGCAACGAAATCGCGGGCGGCAAGTTAAATTTAAAACTTGCCTACAAAATCGACGATGGCAAGCTAAACGCAAGCAATGATCTAAATTTAGACCGCTTCGAGCTCGGCAAAGAGGTAGCGAGCAAGGACGCGCTTAGCCTTCCGATCGGTCTAGTGGTATCGATCCTAAAGGACAGCGACGATCAGATCGATATTAGCCTGCCTCTAAGCGGCACGCTGAGCGATCCGAAATTTAGCTACGGCGCGCTCGTTTGGGGCGCGGTCAAAAAGCTGCTATCTGACATCGTGTTAAGTCCGTTTAGATTTATGGGAAAGATCGCGGGCGTAGATACGAAAAAGCTCGAAAGTATCGATTTTGAGGCGGCGAGCAGCGAAATTTTAATCAGCGAAAACTCTAAAATAGATGATTTAGCCAAGGTCGCAAAAGCCAAGCCCGAACTTAAGATCATCCTAAACTCTGCGTATAACGAAAAGTTCGATACTCACGAGTTTAAGAGGCGCTCGCTGCAAAATACCCTCACGCTGATGTCCAATAAACAAGGCCTCTCCACGGATGAAGCCATAGCGGCGCTTAAGATCAAATACGGCATCAAATCCGGCGGCGATGAGGCGATGGAGGAGCTGATAGGGGCGCAGAAATTTACCCGTTCACGTCTTGATGAGTTAGCCCTTGCCAGGGCGACTGCCGTGCAAGCGGCACTCGTGCAGCGCGGTGTAAGAGCCTCTCGCATAGAGATCAAAAAACCAAGCGAAGCCGAGCTTAAACAAAACAGCTTCATCCCGCTAAATCTCGGCGTAGAGAGGTAGTGTAAGCAAAATTTGGCTATACTAAGCGGATTAAAATTTAAGGAGCGGCGATGATAAATATAGGAATTCACGGCGGAAGTGGCAGAATGGGCACGATGATCTACGAATGCCTGAAAAATTTCGATCAGGCGCGAGCAAGCGTGATCTACACGATTGCTCCGCTTGATTATACGCCAAGCTGCGCCGTAGTAAGCAGCTACGACGAGCTTTTTAGCTGCTGTGACGTCGTGATAGACTTCACGATCCGAGACGGCGCGATAAGCTTAATGAAATTTGCGCTTTCGCACCCAAAGCCGCTTTGCATCGGCACGACGGCTCTGGGCGAAGAGGGCGAGCGGCTACTGCACGAATGCGGCGCGAAGATGCCCGTACTGCACGCTACGAATATGAGCCTGGGCGTCGCGGTGCTAAATAAACTCGTAGCGCTTGCCAGCAGGAGCCTGCGCGATTTTGACTGCGAAATTTTAGAGATGCACCACCGCCACAAAAAAGACGCCCCGAGCGGCACGGCGATGAGCCTTGCGGAAAGCGCCGCAAGCGCACGCGAGCTAAGCTTAAAAGACGTGCGCGTAAGCGGTCGCGACGGGCTCATCGGCGAGCGCGGCAAGGACGAGATCGCCGTGATGTCGCTGCGCGGAGGCGATATAGTCGGGCGCCACACCGTGGGATTTTACGGAGATGGCGAATTTATCGAGCTAAATCATACGGCAACTTCGCGCGCGACCTTTGCCAGAGGCGCGATAAAGGCCGCAGTTTGGCTAGCGTCCCAAAATAGCGGGCTTTACGGTATCGACGACTGCTTAGGAATCTAGGCCTTTGCGGCTAAATTTAAGAGGAAAAAATGCCAACTAAAGATGAAATTTTAAATTTTTTACGTGAGCTAAAGCCCGAGCTTGAAAGCTTTGGAATTTACAAAGTCGGTCTATTCGGTAGCTACGCCAAAGATGGAGAGAATATCGCCGAGATGTTTAAAATTTCAGTCGATCTATTTAATAAGGCGTCGGCAAAATGCCGGACGGCGAGCCGTAAATGATAAAACAAAATATAGATAAATTTCTAAAAAATAAAATTTAAGAGGTTAGAAAATGTGCGCAATCGTGGGAGTCATAAATTCCGAAGGTGCGGCTAAAACCGCGTATTACGGGCTTTTTGCCATGCAGCACCGCGGCCAGGAGGCAAGCGGCATCAGCTCGAGCTTTAATCATCATATCAAAACGATCAAAGCCACGGGGCTCGTGACGGAGGTTTTTAGCCCCGCAAGCTTTGAAATTTTAAAGGGCAATATCGCGATCGGCCACAACCGCTACGGCACCGCGGGCGCAGACAGCCTAAAGGACGCACAGCCGGTAGCTGGCAACTACGCGCTAGGAGAGATCTCGATCGTTCATAACGGAAATTTGATCAATAAAGACGAAATTCGCCGCAAGCTCGTAAGCGAGGGGGCGATTTTTCAGTCCGGCATGGACACCGAAAACATTCTGCACCTCATCGCACGCAGCAAGCAGGAGCATCTAAAAGATCGCATCGTCGAGGCGCTGCAGCAGTGCGTGGGCGCGTATTCGCTTCTAATCCTGAGCCGCTCGAAGATGTTTGCCGTGCGCGATCGCTACGGCGTGCGTCCGCTCAGCATCGGCAGGCTAAAAGACGGCGGCTACATCGTCGCGAGCGAAACCTGCGCATTTGATCTCGTAGGGGCCGAGTTCATCCGCGACGTAAAGCCCGGCGAGATGGTGATCTTCGAAGAGGGCAAGGATGAGTTTAGCTCGCTTGAAATTTTAAAAGCCGCGGAGGCTAGAATTTGCGCGTTTGAATACATCTACTTCGCGCGCCCCGACAGCGTCGTAGAGGGCAAAAACGTATACGAGGTCAGAAAAAAGCTGGGCGCGGCGCTCGCGCGAAAATGTAAAGAGCTAAAGGCCGATTTCGTCGTGCCCGTGCCCGATAGCGGCGTGCCGGCGGCGCTTGGTTTCGCGCAAGAGAGCAAGCTGCCCTTCGAGATGGCGATCGTGCGCAACCACTACATCGGCCGCACCTTCATCGAGCCTACGCAAGAGGTGCGAAATTTAAAGGTCAAACTCAAGCTAAATCCGATCGCGGCGGCACTGCACGGCAAAAGCGTCGTCGTCGTGGACGATAGCATCGTGCGCGGCACCACGAGCAAAAAGATCGTCGAGCTTCTGCGCCATGCGGGCGCGGCGCGCGTACATATGTGCATCGCAAGCCCGGAGCTAAAGTATCCCGAGCGCTACGGCATCGACACGCCGAGCGTGCGCGAGCTGATCGCCGCAAATATGAGCACGGATGAAATTTGCAAATTTATAGGCGCCGACAGCCTCACGTTTCTTAGCGTACCGGAGCTCGTAGAAGCGCTTGGGGGCGAGCGCAAATACTCGCTCGTAAGCTTCGACGGCGATTATTTCATCAAGGATTAGCAAATTTAAAGGAGCAAACTATGACAAAATTTAAAATTAAGCGCGTCTATGAGAGCGCAGAGGAAGAGGATGGATTTCGCGTGCTTTGCGATAGGCTATGGCCGCGCGGCGTAAAAAAAGATGCGTTGGAGCTTGATATGTGGGCAAAAGACATAACGCCTAGCACCGAAATACGCAAGCTTTTCGCGCATAAGCCTGAGAATTTCGCCCATTTTAAGGAGCTTTACTTAGCTGAGCTTGAGCAAAATCCCGCCGTAGCTGAATTTTTGAAAGAGGTTAAAAACGAGCCGGTCGTCACGCTACTATACGCTGCAAAAGACGAGCACTGCAACCACGCGATGATTCTGCGTGATTTTCTGCAAAGCAAGGTGCGCTAAAATTTTGCGCTCAAAGCGCACTGCTCGCCATATTTTAAAGCAAATGTAAAATCGCCTCGCTCGCCAAAATCCACTCGTAAAAACCGATGCGCGAGGCGTAAAATTCAGCGAACAGGCGTGAGCGGAGCGCTCTTAAAGCCTTACTAGGCGTAATTTGAGATAAATTTTCTATCCGGATGTACACTTCGCAGATGCGCAAAACAAACGCTAAATTTTGCGTCAGAGCTCTAAAAAAACGCAAAATTTCAAGGAAAATGACTCGATTTAATATGCAAATTTAGAATTTCATCTATTTTTTAACGCTATTTTTCATAATGCAAGCTAGGAATTTAAAAAGTGGACTTAATATAAATTCGCAACAAATCAAATTAATTTCTTACATGCAGCATTTTTAAATTTCATTTAAGGATTTGCCGCTAACATTGCTCGTAATTTTTTTACAAGGAGAAACTATGGCAATAAGTGCTAGAAATCAGCTTCACGTCGCGATAAGCGACGTAAAAATAGGTGCGGTAAATTCGCTAATCACAGCTAAAACCAGAGGCGGCGACGTGTTAAAAGCGACCGTGACGGTTGATTCTGAAAAAACTTTGGACTTAAAAGCGGGCAAAGAGGCGGTATTTTTATTCAAAGCCCCAAATGTCATCATTTCAAAGGGAGAAAATGATCTTCGTCTAAGTGCTGCGAACCAGCTAAAAGGCAAAATCACCGCCGTTAAAGAGGGCGCAATCAATGCTGAAATCGATGTCAGAACCGCAGGCGGTGAGAATCTAAGCGCGATCGTCACAAACAGCTCTGTTAAAAATTTGGCGCTAGCAGTCGGCGACGAAGTAACCGCGATCATAAAAGCTACTCAAATCATCGTCGGCGTAAAATAATCCTGCATTGTGCGAACCGATGTGCACGCTTTAAACATCACAAAATCAAAGAGTGAAATTTTATAAATTTCGCTCCTTCTTCAAAAATCTCTTTTGATAAATCAAATTTCGTAGCAGCTCAAATCGCGCTATAAGCGCTCTTTTCTCTCATGCGCGCAGATGCACCCCGCGCGGCGACATCCAGCCCCAATAACACCAAGAGCGGTCTTGCCCTATTTTGCCGCAGTGCACGTTTCGCGCAGGCTTTGCATCTATGCAGCAGGTAAGTCCACGCGCGATATATTTATGAAACGCAGACCCCTCTTCACTCTGCCCGCTCGCTTATAGCAATGCGCTTTCATATTTTACGCGCTCGCGATGCGCCGCCGCTTTGCGCAGTAGTGATCGATCCTCGCGCAGATGTCCGCACCGAGAGTGAGCCGATCCGGATCAAAGCGACACGCGCTAACCGCGCCCGCCGATAGATAGCAGCACGGACAGATCATCGAACCGATCGGCTCGTTAAAAGGCGTAGATTCCGCGGATAAAATCACTCTTGTAAAATTTCAGCTCGTAACCGCGGGTAGCGGGCATTTGCTTTGCTAAATTTGATACTCGTCGGGGCCTAGTTCGCCTCGCAAAAGCTTACCAAAGCGTGCAGCTGCAGCCTCTACGGCATCGTCGCCAAACTCGCCCGGCTCAAATCCACTGCTGATAAACGGCACGGCAAAGTCCATCCCGCAATAGTTTGCCGTGATCTTAAGCGGCGTTAAAATTTCATCCAAGCTAAAGCCGATAGCGCCCTGTTTGGAGTATTCGCCAAGCGGAGTGCTGACGCTTAGCGCAAGCTGCAAGACCTTGCCTTTAAGCGCGCCGGAACCCACCAGCTCATGCGAAAAGACGATATCGATATAGGCTTTTAGCATAGGCGGTACGTTTAGCCAGTACATCGGGTACAAAAATACGATGCGCTCAGCGCCCAATAGCGCGTCTTGCTCTGCGCGAGCGTCAATGCGCGCAGTATCGGTGCCGTAAAGTCCCTCCAAATGGCGTACCTCTATGCCGGTAGCCCCCTTTGCGACCTGTGATAGGGCTTTGTTCACACGTGAGGCGGCGAAATTGGGATGCGATAAGATCACGAGCGTTTTCATGTTATTTCCTTTGTTAAAATTTGCAGAATCATATCGTTAAAAAGCTAAAAGTAGATTAAGAAGGGTTGTGAAAACGAGCGTTATTTTGCTTGTAAGGAACCTGGATTTGCGTGGCACGATAGATACGAAGCGCTCTCGTACCATACTGCCTCAAGGCATGTGCAACAAAATGTTTTTACGCGTGCCGCAAAGTAAGCCCCTAGCCCGCTCTTGTCTGGAACGATCTCGCTTGCGATCCACCCGATCGCGCGCAGCTGCGGCGCGGGGCAAAATTTTATCCAAGCAAGGATAAATTTATGAAAAAAGATTAAAATTTAGCCGCTATTTGGGCTACGAGCCCGAAAATTTCAAAAAAAAGGACACGATATGCAGAAAAAAACACAGATCGAAGGCGAGTTTAGCGCAGAGGATCGCGAGCGCAAAATCACGCTGCAAGCAGGAGACGTAGCACCCGCCTTTACGCTGCAAAATGCCGACGGCGCGAGCGTCGCGCTAAAAGACTTCGCAGGCAAGAGGGTCGCGCTGTATTTTTACCCCAAGGATAACACCCCAGGCTGCACGACCGAAGCGTGCGAATTTAGCGCCGCATACGATGATTTCATCGCCGCAGACTGCGTGATCGTAGGCATCAGCCCCGACAGCGCCAAATCCCACGCGGGCTTCATCGCCAAGCAGAGCCTAAAACACATCCTGCTGAGCGATCCGCAGCACGAAGTAGCCAAGCTATACGGCGCGTGGCAGGTGCGCAAAAACTACGGGCGCGAGTATCTGGGCATCGTGCGCTCGACCTTTTTGATCAGCAAGGACGGCAAAATTTTAAAGGTCTATAAAAGCGTCAAGGCGAAAGATCACGCGGCAAAGGTGCTCGCGGATCTGCTAGCTGCGGGGAAATAAAGCGCCAAGCGGCGTTTTGAAGCGGGGCTCCGGCGCATTTGGGCGCTAAATTTTAATTATATGAAATTTATGCGCTGAAATTTGCTACGGAATTTCGGCGTCAAATTTAAGCGTCGAAGCTTCGGCATTAAAATTTCGCTTTGAAATTTTGCCTTAGAATTCCGCCGATCATTTGAAAGCGAAATTTCTAAATCGGAGCTATATCTGCGATTTTAGCGGCAAATTTTATCGCCCCACACCAAAATTTTAAAGGAAAATATGAAAAACTTAATCATTCTAGCTCACCCCGACATCGAAAATTCGCTCATAAACAAGCGGTTTTTGAAAGAGGCCGCCGCGCAAAGCTTCTAGGAGCTTATCGCTTTTTCCTTGCCGCACTCACGGGCAAAAACGCTGCGAAATATCCGCTTTCTTGTTTTACGTAGCGGCATGCGATGCTGATAAGGCTGCCGAGCGGAGGTAAAGCAGTGCAGCGAGGTACGATACACAAATTTTAGCCTCGCGCAAAACTTACCTCGTAAATTATATCAAAGCTTCAAAATTTTACCTTATGATGAAAGTAGAGCACAAAAAATAAGTGCCTATCAATATATAAACGCTATAGGTAAATTGCAAGCAAGAGTATAGCCGACGATAACAAGTTTTATGCTCTACAACTAAATTACAAAATTTTAAAAATATTTTCTATTTAAGGCAAGGCTACTCGTCAAAGCAATATAATTCTATCTATTTTGAAATTCGGTAACTAAAGCACGCTATATCCTCGCGTTTTTTAGTATTGACTTTTCTGCTCTCAGCCAGTTTAAATCTTTTAAGATTATATTCCGCAGTTTGCCTATCTCTATCGGCATCTAATCTGCTATTTAAAGCATTGATTTCTGATATTGCAGACGCTTGAGCCAAAGGATCACCAGTCAACTTTCTAACATAAGCAGCTCTTTCCTCTGGAGACATAGAGTATCCGCCTTTGCTTCCATAGCCTATATCAGCTAGAGCCGGCGTATTAAGGGCCTCAAGCATTCGCAATTTGTTAATATATTTAGCATTATCAAATTCCTGTTGAGCTTTTACTTGCATATAATCCAATTCTTCCTCTTGTAAATCAATCAATTGCCTTTCTTGGGCTGTAGCCCTAGAAGCTAATACATTGGCTGCAGCATTTTGTGCCTCTGTACCACCTATGTCCAGATTAGCCAATCTTTTCATAATTTGTTGATTATCTTGAGCTTCTTGTTGTTTAGTTCTGGTTTTATTGGTTGGCATATAGTTTCTATCATAGAAAGCCATGGGTCCCATATTTTGCATAATTCGCAAATTCTCAGAATTTTGCTGCGCAAGAGCGGTAAGCTCTTGCATTGCTTCTTTATTATAATTTGGATACTTATTCAAAATAGCGTTAATTTGGCATTCAAAACTATCACATTCTCCATAACAAAAGCTTGCGGTAATAGACAGCAAAATAATTACTAAAATTTTCATTTTTTATCCTTTTTTTCACTTCATAGAATTTAATGCCGGTGCCAGAAACATTATAGCTACAACTATTATCGTCGCTATCGGCAAATGGAGATAATAAAATCTCTCGAAATCCGTTCGGTTAATTACCCTAAATGGAATTTTAAGCGAACACACTATTAAGTCCAGCGCATATAGCACAAGTAAAACGACGAGGGCAAATAATGCCTCCAATAAAAACAGAGCGTAAAATAACGTAGCACCAAATACTTTTGCTATAGTATTTTCAGGCATTTGAATATTTTTAGCACGATAATAAAATTTTAGACAAACCGATATTATAGCCCCAACTAAAAAAACCAACTAGAAGCTTTACCCCCAATATTAATCCTAAATTCTCCATATCTCATTCTTTTGATTTAGGTAAAGCATTTAAAAAAATCATTTGCTTTACCTAGTTAAATTTAGCAGCGCTACTTGTATTCTATAGGCTTCATTACCCTTACTTTAGCCTGATCCTCATTACTTAGATCACTCAAAAGCTTTATGGTAATTATCCCCTCGTTGGCTTCAATCTGCTTTTCATCTTTAGCTAACTGTGGGGTCAAATTCCACATAGCACCTGTCGCAGGATCAACAATCAGATAGCCAAGAAGTCCGCCAAATATCAGATTACCCCCTGCATACCAACCATTTACGGTGCCTTTAATTTCAAAACCGATATCTTTATAACCAGGTTTGGTAACTTGCACCCAATATTTTCCACCGCTAAAAAACGCATGTTTTTTATGTAGCGCGATGCTAAAAGGAGTATGGTTTTGGACGATAGTTTTATTGGCATCTTTCAAGTCCAGTATAGTAACCTGTGCGCTCGTAGGATCGGATTTAAAGGTAAAGTTCTCGTCGCCTCCGCCCTTAATAATACTAGCGCAACCGCTAAATAGCACCATAATTCCACCCAAAAAGGCAACTAAAAATACGTTTTTCATAAAAACTCCTCATTTAGAAAATACGGCGATATTCTACCCCCCCCCCTGAATTTGAGATAAAAAATAGAGGTAAATAAATAATTTATTTATAGAATTTATACAAATTTATAATTATAAGTAAAGTCATAAGATTTAAAATAAGAATTTAAATTGGAATTTTAATGTTTGCTCAAAAGTAGTAAATTTTACTGAAGCATAATTAGCATATAGATTGCTCGCGTATTGTTTAAGATAAGGCTTTTATATAAAATATCGCGCGAAAGCCAAGCTTCTTAATCGCCGACCATTAAAATTCTAAAATTCTGCCTTCAAGCTCGGCGTTAATTTTTAAAATTTAGACTGCCCTTGATTTGGTCCGCAAGCTAGCTCAAAGCCCATCCTTACGGCTCAAACGAGCAGGCTTTTAGGTTTCCGCCCGCTAAGCCCTTTTTAAACCACTCTTTGCGCTGTGCCGAGGTGCCGTGCGTGAAGGAATCGGGCACGACGCGACCGCTAAATTTGCGCTGCAACGTATCGTCGCCGATCGCGCTGGCGGCATTTAGCGCCTCGTCGATGTCGCCCGCCTCCAGCACGCGCCCGGCTTTTGCTAGATAATGCGCCCAAACCCCCGCGTAGCAGTCCGCCTGCAGCTCGACTTTGACCTGAAGCGCGTTTTGCTCGGCTTCGCTGCGAGCGCGCCTTTTTAGAGTGGCGACCTGCTCCAGCGTGCCGACTAAATTTTGAACGTGATGCCCTACTTCGTGCGCGATGACGTAGGCCTGCGCGAAGTCACCGCCCGCTTTGTATTTATTCGCAAGTTCGTCGAAAAAGCCGAGATCGAGATAAATTTTATGATCCCTCGGGCAATAAAAGGGTCCCGTCTGCGCGCTCGCAAAGCCGCAGCCGCTTGCGATCTGATCGCGGAAAAGCCGAAGTCCGGGCTCCTCGTAGCGCGCGCCCGCACTTTTAAATATCTCGCCCCAAACGTCTTCAGTTTGAGCTAGCACTGCCGAGACGAAGGCAAGCTTTTCTTGCTCCTGCGGGCTATCGGTCGGCTCTCTTTGCGTGCTGGCGCCTCCGTCTAAAAGCGCCAAAGGGTTGTAACCCATAAAATACGCTACGACGCCGATTACGAGCACTATTCGCCCGATCTTTGAGCCGAGCAAAAACCTAATGATCGGGATCAGCATCCCAAGCGAGCCCGAGCTCGTGCGCATGCTGCTTGCGCGGTCATCCTCTACGTTTGAGCTTCGTCTGCCGTCTTGCCATTTCATGTTTTTCCTTTAAAATTTTTTGAGCCATTATACTAAAATTTTAAAAAGAGCGCCGCCTCGCTTTTGTAAAATACTGCGCGCGTAGCGAAATAAATCTGAAATTTTGCTTATTTTAAATTTCTTTTAAGCTGTTTAAAATTTTAAATTCTATATAATCGCCCTTTTTAAATTTAAAAGAAAGGAGAATTTGTGGCAAAAGACGACGTCATAGAGATCGACGGCAACGTCATAGAAGCGCTGCCGAACGCGACTTTTAAGGTCGAGCTCGATAACAAACACGTGATTTTATGTCATATCGCGGGCAAGATGCGTATGCACTACATCAAGATAATGCCGGGCGATCGCGTAAAAGTTGAGCTGACCCCGTACAGCCTCGATAAAGGCAGGATCACCTACCGCTATAAGTAAGGATAAAGTTAAATTTAGATATACTCGCGATTTTGCGACTAAACTGTAGGAAGAAGTGTTTTCAAAATCCCCACTATTTTGAAAACAGTTGGTTTGATACTTTCGCTTTTGAAATTTCATTAAACCTAGGTGCAGTTTGCATTTAAAGTGGAGAAAATTTTAGGAGAGTGGAATGAAAGTTCGTCCATCCGTTAAGAAAATGTGCGACAAATGTAAAATTGTCAAGCGCAAAGGTGTTGTTCACGTTATTTGTGAAAATCCAAAACATAAACAAAGACAAGGATAAGTTATGGCTCGTATCGCAGGTGTAGATCTACCAAAGAAAAAAAGGATTGAATACGGACTAACTTATATCTACGGTATAGGTTTATTTACGTCGAGAAAAATTCTCGATGCGGCAGGAATTTCTTACGATAAAAGAGTCGCCGATCTGAGCGAAGATGAAGCCGCCGCTATCAGAAAAGAGATCCAAGAGCACTATATGGTCGAAGGCGATCTTCGCAAACAAGTGGCTATGGATATAAAAGCGCTTATGGACTTGGGCGGCTATCGCGGCTTAAGACACAGAAAGGGCCTCCCGGTTCGCGGTCAAAAAACAAAAACGAACGCCAGAACCAGAAAAGGCAAACGCAAAACCGTCGGCGCGGCAGCTAAATAAGGATTGAGATATGGCACAAAAAAAAGTAGTTAAGAAAAAAACCGTCAGAAAAAATATCGCCAAAGGCATAGTTTACATCTCCGCTACGTTTAACAACACTATGATTACCGTAACAGACGAGATGGGCAACGCGATCGCGTGGAGCAGTGCGGGCGCTTTAAATTTTAAAGGCAGCAAAAAATCCACCCCTTATGCGGCGCAGCAAGCCGTCGAGGACGCGTTAAACAAAGCCAAAGAGCACGGCATCAAAGAGGTAGGCGTCAAGGTTCAGGGTCCGGGAAGCGGACGCGAGACCGCCGTTAAAAGCGTAGGTAGCGTAGAAGGGATTAAAGTTACATATTTCAAAGACATCACTCCTCTTGCGCACAACGGTTGCAGACCGCCTAAACGACGTCGCGTGTAATTATAAAAGGAGAAATTTATGGCTAGATATACAGGACCGGTTGAAAAATTAGAAAGAAGGCTCGGTGTCGATCTATTTATGAAGGGCGAAAGAAGGCTTGCGGGCAAGAGCGCGCTTTTAAAACGCCCTTACGCTCCGGGTCAGCACGGACAAAGACGCGCTAAACTAAGCGAATATGGCTCACAGCTTCGCGAGAAGCAAAAGGCTAAATTTATGTACGGCGTAAGCGAGAAGCAGTTCCGTAGGCTATTTGCCGAAGCGGCTCGCAGAGAGGGTAACACCGGAGCGATTTTGGTTCAGCTTTTAGAGCAGAGACTAGATAATGTCGTTTACCGCATGGGCTTTGCTACGACTAGACGATTTGCGCGCCAGCTCGTTACGCACGGACATATCTTGGTAGACGGCAAGCGCGTCGATATCCCTTCTTACTCCGTCCGCGCAGGACAAAAGATCGAAGTGATCGAAAAGAGCAAAAATAACCCGCAAATTTCAAGAGCGCTGGATCTTACTGCACAGACCGGCATCGTAGCGTGGGTAGATGTAGAAAAAGAGAAAAGATACGGAATTTTTTCTAGAGTTCCGGAGAGAGAAGAAGTTGTTATTCCTGTAGAGGAAAGATTTATCGTAGAGCTTTACTCGAAATAGTAGGTGCTAATATGAGAAAAATCACAACATCAGCTCATATGCCAACTGAAATAAAGGTTGAGAATGTCAGCGAAAATGTTGCTAAAATCATAGCATATCCCTTTGAAACGGGATATGCCGTCACTCTAGCTCATCCTTTACGAAGGTTACTTTATACGAGCACGGTCGGTTTTGCGCCGACTGCGGTTAAAATCGAAGGCGTAAGCCACGAATTCGACAGCATGCGCGGTATGCTCGAGGATATGGCGGCTTTTATCATAAATTTAAAGGGCTTAAGGTTTAAAATCAAGGGCGATTCCCTGCGCGAGGTCGTAGAATACAGCTTCAAAGGACCTAAGGAAATTTACGGCAGCGACCTAAATAACGACGCCGTAGAGATCGTAAATCCAAGCGCTTATCTGGCTACGATAAACGAGGATGCCGATCTTAAATTTACGCTCATCATCGAAAAGGGCATCGGCTACGTCCCAAGCGAAGAGATCAGAGAAAATTTAGACGCCGATTTTATCGCGTTGGATGCGTTTTTTACCCCGGTAACCAAGGCTGTTTACGATATCGAAAACGTATTCGTAGAGGATAATCCCGACTACGAAAAGGTGGTCTTTACGATCACTACCGACGGTCAGATCAGCGCGATAGATGCGTTTAAAAACGCACTTGAGGCGATGTATCAGCAGCTGGCGGTTTTCAAAGGTATCGTAAATATCAGCGCTGCGGACACTTTCGGTAGAGCGATCCCCGCAAATTCCGAGTTTGCAAAGCTTTTTGAGAGCGTTAGCAATCTAAGCTTAAGCGCGCGAAGCTTTAACTGCCTAGATCGCGCGGATATTAGATTTATCGGTGAGCTAGCAATTATGGAGGAGAGCGAGCTTAAAGACCTTAAAAATTTAGGCAAAAAATCGCTTGAGGAGATCAAAGCCGTAATGGAGGAGATCGGTTATCCTATCGGCAACCAAGAGCTCGGCGATAAAAAAGAGCAGCTAAAACGCAAGCTTGACGAGCTGAAGGCTCAAAGACAAAAGAATGAAGGACAATAAATGAGACATAATCACGGATATAGGAAGCTAGGGCGCACTTCGTCTCACCGTGCCGCCCTGCTTAAAAATTTAACCATCGCTTTAGTTACTAGCGGCAAGATCGAAACTACGCTTCCTAAGGCAAAAGAGCTAAGAAGCTATGCCGAGAAGCTAATCACTCGCGCGCGCAAAGGCGACAGCGAGGCGCATAGATTTGTTTTCGCGGCGCTTCAAGATAAGGCTGCGACAAATAAGCTGGTCACCGAGATTGCCCCAAAATACGCAGGCGTAAACGGCGGCTACACTCGCATCATCAAAACCCGCCTTCGCAAGGGCGACGCCGCAGAGATGGCTTATATCGAGCTAATCAGCAAATAAAATTTCGGGATCACTCCCGAAATTTCTTCTATGAAATTTAAAATTTTACTTCCGCTTGTTATCGTAGCTGCGGGCTTGGCATGGGCATTGGACAATTATCTTAGCTATAAAAATATCGAAACGATCAACTCCGAAATTCCGCTAAAGCAAGCATTGGACGGCGAGCAAATTTCTAAAATCCGCGTCTATAAATCCAAACGAATTCTTGAAATTTTAACCTCAAAAGGCGTCGCGAAAAGCTACAAAATCGCCCTCGGACGCGAGCCTGAAGGGCACAAGGAGGTTCAAGGCGACGGCAAAACCCCGGAGGGCAACTACACCATAAACGGCAAAAATCCAAACTCGGCGTATCATCTAAATTTAGGCATCTCCTATCCGAACAAAACCGACGTAGCGCACGCAAAATCTCTCGGCAAGAGCGCAGGCGGCGATATCAAGATCCACGGGCTACCGAATAAATTTAGCTACCTAGGGCAGAGTATCGCGGCGTTCGGCGACTGGACGGAGGGCTGCATAGCGCTCGTCAATGACGATATGGACGAGCTTTTTGAGCACGTAAAAATCGGCACTCCGATAGAAATTTTGCCGTGATTGCACGCGCCCGCACTGAAATTTCACAGCCGCGATCGATATAAAACATAGCGTAAATTTCATCTGCGAGCTTTAAAATAATATTCGCCGTCCAGGCTTTTGTATGCCGCAAAATTTTACGATTAAAAGCAGGGTTGTTTTTATAAAATTTAATCGTATCGGCGTTTATCCCAATAATTTTAGACAAAATCACTTTAAATTTCCTCTCCCGCTCAAGCAAAATTTCATCTCAAATTTAACCATCGGCTCAGCTGAAATTTCATGCCAAATTTATGGCGCAAATAGGTCAAATTTAAATATATGCAAGCCCGATAATTCGCGGGCTTCGTCCTTACCGAATCGATAGAATTTTAAAATCATAGTTCCATTCCTCCGCACCGTATAAAATTCTTTGCGATCTATGGCACAAAATCCGCGTCCTCGCGCAAAATTTAAGATTAAATTTCATCCCCGATAAGCCTTTTTTTATCGCTTTTGGATATAATGCGCCAAAACTAAAATAAGGAATTTTAATGATACCATTTAGCGATGAAGAGCTTCTAGCTCCGGTACAAGGCAGCTTGGAGCTAATCCGTCCGATGCTTCAAAACGACGGCGGCGATATGAAGCTTTTAGGCATAAAAAACGGCGTCGTCTATGTCCGCCTTACCGGGCATTGCCACGGCTGCGCTGCAAGTGCGCAGACCCTAAAATACGGCGTCGAGCGCCAGCTTCGCATGGATATACATCCGGAGCTTAGCGTCGTAAACATCCCCGAAGGCGAAGAGTTTGAATTATAAAAAGCTGGGGCTAAAAGCCTTTTCGCGCGGGGAATTCGAGCTTGCAAAGCTGTATTTTTCGCTCGCCTACGAAAAAAGCGGCGAGGAAGAAATTTTATTTTTACTTGAGCTTTGCCAGACCGCGCTGGCAGACCGCGAAGAAGCGCTTATGCTCTTTGATTTTTACAACCTCAGCCCCAAAACTCAAACCGCGGAGCTTTTTAAAATTTTAAACTCCATCAACGAAAAGATCGCGAGCGAAGCAGCCTCCGAACCCGGCGCCGAGGACGAGATCGCCGTTATCGCCTATGCCGATTTTATGCGGGCGGTAGGCCAAAGGGGCTTTAAAGACGCCTTCGAATCGATCATTTTTTCCTCTAAAATCGCTATTTCGGATAAAAGCGAGATGATAGAATTTTTAGAAAATTTAATAGAAAACGGCTACTACGAGATGGGGCTTAATTACGTCGAAAGCTCGGCTGCTGCGTACGCAGGCGACGAGCGCTTCGAAGCGCTGATGCAAAAAATCAAAAATCATGAAAATACGACTCGAAAATAGCTTTATCACCGACAACTCCGCCGAGTGCGAGATGGGCTGCTTTTTTATGCGCACAGACGCAAACGCTAAATTTGAATCCGAAGCGGCGCAAAAAGGCGCGCAGATCATCTCTATCTCGCAAGCGAAGGAGCTTTTAAATATCGATCCGCGCATCAAAATCGTGGGCATTACGGGCACGAACGGCAAAACGACGACCGCGGCGGCGATCTATTCGACGCTGCTGGATCTGGGCTTTAGCTGCGGTCTAAGCGGCACGCGCGGCGCTTTCATAAGCGAGCGTAGAATCGACGAGAAGGGGCTTACGACGAGCTCGGTTTTTAAGACGATGAGCTATCTTTATGAAGCCAGCAAGCAGGGCTGCGAGTATTTCGTTATGGAAGTAAGCTCGCATGCGATCGCGCAGAACCGCATCCAGGGGCTAAATTTTGCGCTTAAAATTTTTACGAATTTGAGCCAAGATCATCTCGATTATCACGGCAGTATGCAAGAATATGCCGCGGTAAAAAGCTCGTTTTTCGCAGACGACGCGCCAAAGCTCATAAACGCCGACGATGGGCATATTAAATTTAACCCTGTAAACGCCCTTACCTACGGCATCAAAAACGCCGCGAGCTTCGGCGTAAGCGGGTATGGACTAAAGGGCGGCATCGACGCGCTCGTGCGCACCCCAAACGGCGATAATGCGCAGCTACAAAGCGATCTGATCGGCGAGTTTAACCTCTACAACCTTACCGCGGCGTTTGCGGCGGTTAAAATTCTGACCAAGCTGCCGAACGAAAAGATCGCAAAAGCCCTGGCAAACTTCGGCGGCGTCGAGGGTCGCGTGCAGATCGTAAATAAAAACCCGCTTGTAATCGTCGATTTCGCCCATACCCCAGACGGTATCGAAAAGGTGCTAAACGCGCTGCGCACAAGCGGCGAGATCATCGCGGTTTTCGGTGCGGGAGGCGATCGCGACCACGGCAAGCGTCCGAAAATGGGCGCCATCGCCGAGCACTTTGCCAAAATTTGCATCGTCACGAGCGATAACCCGCGCAGCGAAGAGCCGAGCGAGATCATCGAGCAGATTTGCGCCGGTATGCGCCGAAAGGATAAAATTTTAAAGATTGCGGATCGCAAAGAGGCTATCGCGCGCGCGATAGATCTTGCCAAAAACGGCGAGATGATCGCTATTTTGGGCAAGGGCGACGAGACCTACCAGGAGATCAAGGGCGTGAAGCACCCCTTCAGCGACAAGCAGGTCGTGAGCGAGCTCGTCGCGGCGCGAGGCGGGTCAAATTTAGACTAAATTTAAAGGACGGCCGATGAAAATCGAAATTTTATCAAGCAAAATCCACCGCGCGCGCGTGACGGACGCCAACCTCAACTACGTGGGCTCCATTACGATCGGGCCCGAGCTCATCGAGGCTGCGGGGCTTTACGAATATCAAAAAGTCGAAATCCTAAACATCAATAACGGCGAGCGGTTCGCCACATACGTGATCCGCGGCGAGAAAAAGGGCGAGATCTGCCTAAACGGCGCGGCTGCGCGCAAAGTCTGCGTCGGAGATATCGTCATCATCGTGGCCTACGCTCAGATTAGCGCTAAAAAAGCGAAAGATTTCGAGCCAAAAATCGTGCAGGTAAACGCACAAAACGAAATCGTAAAATAGCATGGCACCGCGCCTCGAGGAGCTTTTCGCCTCGCCGCAGCACTACGAAAAATACAAAGCGCAGTTGGGTAAAAAACTAGCCGAGTTTCGCTTTGGCTTTATGAGCGACGCAAAATGGCGCAAGCTCTTTGCGACGATCTGCGCCGAGAGTTCGCCCGCAAGGCAGTGCGAAATTTATGATTTCTTCGACTCCTGCGTAAACGAGATCAGATTCGCTCTGCCCGCCGCAGAGTACGCGCAAGGCATCTGCGAAAACTACATCTCGCAGCGCCTCACGACGAGCGAAAAGCCCACCTTCTACGCCGAGATAGAATACATAGAATTTGCGAAATTTTACGACTTCACAAGCCGCGGCGCACTGCTACCGCCGGGGCACAAAAGCCAGGACCTTGATACCATAGCGCGCTATTTAGAGCGCCTGGATTTGAGATGGAGTCGGGCGAGCAAAGCTTAAAAATTTACGGCTACAAACGCTAGCTCTTTACGCGGAGTTTTGCCCTCTTGTGTGCAAGCGCGCCTGCCACATCACGCGCAAGAGGCGCAATTTGCGCTAAATTTTACTCCAAACAGCCCGCTCTAGCCGCTTGTCAGTCCACAAAAAAGGAGCAAATTTGAACTACGAAGAATTTTATGGCGCCGTCTGCGAAATGGTGGAAAAATTTGAAGCGAGCGGGGCTGCGAACAAGGAGCTGGACGCATATCTACTCGCGCTTTTGAGGCTGCTTGAAGCGCGCAGCGGCGAGCCCTTTAGCGCAGAGCTAATGCTTGAAATCCTAAGCGCGGCGTTTGAAAGCGAGAGGGCGGGATTTAATGAGGCGTGGCTTGAGATAGAGCGAGCGCCCGAGCTTGCGCACTTCTGCAAAGATGATCCTGCGGGCGGCGGCGATACGTTTCGTTCGGCGGAGGAGCCAAAAACCGCTGCAGATATAATGCGCTACCTACCGGAGGGCTTTGAGATAAAATTTGACGAAAGCAGATCCGCAAATTTTAAAACCGCGCCAAGCGAGGCAAAATTTACGAACGACGAGCTAAAAAACGACGAGAGCAAAACGCAAGAGCAAAATTCCATCGCCGTAAGCGGTAGCGTCTCTGCAAAAACAGCGCGAGGCGAGTCCTTTGGGCAAAAGACCAATGGGGCCCCTGAAATTCGAGGCCGCAGACAAGCACGGCTGGCTTGCGTATTCCGCAGAGGTTATAAAATTTCAGCTAGCGGAGCTTAGCAGGATGCGCGCTAGCGGACAGCTTGCGGACGAGAGCAAGTTTTTCGGCATCGTATCGTCAGGCGGGCATGGCTGGTATAATTTCGATCCGTTTTCGCTGCTAGAGTGCGGAGCGCGCGGCCTGATGGATCACGCGGGCGAGGATGCGCCCCTGCGCGGTGGCTGGGAAATGCTCGGCGAACTGCTCGAAATGGGACGGACGTACGAGTAAGCGGCGAATTTTGGGCAATATCCTTAAATTAAAGCTAAATTTAGCCACGCTGCTTTGCTCGGCAAATTTTACGTCGCTAAATTTAGATTTTCGAGCGTGAAGTTTGGTGCCGCGGATGAACTTTTGCGCCGAATTTTTGTTGTTTTTGAAATTTACGAATTAAAATTTACCGCATCGCTAGCCAAAACGCAATGGTTTACAGAGAATAAAATTTACGCTTGCCTATAAAGCGCAAAAATTACAGCATAGTGCGAATTTGAGCCCATTTGAGATAAATTTTTTCAAAAACTACCGCATTTAGGGAAATTCCAAAAATAAATTTGCCAAATTTGCGGTAAAATTTGGGCAAAGGTACACAGCCATTGTTATCAAACGGACAAAAGGGAAGCGCGCCAAATATTTGTCAGTGTTTGGCGTTAAATTTGACGCGGTCGGCAAAATTCGGCGAAAATGGGCAAATTTGGCGCCTGAATTTAAAAGGATTCACAAAATGATAGCGATTTATTTCAGCTCCACAGGCAATACCAAGCATTGCGTGGAGAGATTTATAGAGCGTCTGGGCGGCGACATCCCCGCGGTTTCGATCGAGGATGAGTGCTGCGGCGAGCTGCTAAAGCACCACGATGACGTGATCCTTGCCTATCCCGTTTACTTTAGCGACCTGCCGCAGATCGTGCGCGAGTTCATTTGCGAAAACAGCGCGAATTTTCGTGGCAAAAACGTCTTTATCATCGCTACGATGGAGATTTTTAGCGGCGACGGAGAGGGCTGCGCGGCTAGGATCCTAAAACGGGCTGGCGCGAAGATAATGGGCGGCGCGCACGTGAAAATGCCCGCGTTTATCCTCGACGTGGCGATTTTTAGCTATTCGGCGCAGAAAAACGAGCGCCTAATCAAGGAGGCAAACGCCAAGCTAGAGCGCGCCTCGGAGGCATTTGCCGCGGGCAATCCACCGCAAGAGGGGCTGGGCATGCTATGCCGCATCGCGGGGCTTTTGGGACAACGGCTCTGGATGAAAATTTGGGACAAAACGCCGTTTGCCAGGCGCAAACCGATCCTAGATACGGCGCGATGCAGCGGATGCGGAGAGTGCGCGAAATCCTGTCCGATGCAAAATATAAAAATCACGCACGGCAAGGCGAGATTTGGCGAGCGCTGTACGATTTGCTACAGATGCGTGAACAAGTGCAGGCAAAAGGCGATAACGATCCTTGGCAAGGCGAAAAATCTGGAAAAATCGGTCGCGGCAGAGTTTAAAGATATCTGACGTGCGTTCGTTCGGGCGGTCTTGATCTGCCGACATATTTTATCGCTTTTTAACTCGTCAAAAGATTTCAAATTTAGCGGTCATCCTGCCCGCGCTATTTTAAATGCTCTTTTAGCTCCGTGATTTGCCGCTTAACTTCGTCTATTATCTGCGGCGAGTTTTCCCAAATTTCAAGAAAAGCCCATTCGTCGCTTGGCGGGTTGATCATATTTTCCAAAATCGCAACGACTTTCCGGATAGTCGGTTGCAATTTATCTAAAAAATCCGACGGACACGCATACGGCGAGCCAAAGCAGGCCAAAACGTGCGCGGCAGCCCTGATTTCATCGTAGTTTTCATTTTTTGGATCGAACTCTCCTGCCGTGCTTTGCAGCAGATCAAAATTTTTGCTCTCCCAAAATCTAGCAAACCAATCCGCCGCCTCGTCGTTTTCGTAAGCTTTGTAGCCCCAATCGCCCATTTTGTTCCTTTTAAAATAAATTTCATCGCCAAGCTTTAATGACGTCTCTTATTTAAATTTTACCTGCCCAAGCTAAATTTTAAGCCGCTTTTTGACTGCGCGTGCCCGCCGCAAAATCAAAGTCGAGAACAAAACTCGCAACGCCAAGTCAAACGCTAAATTTAGCTTAAATTTGCTAAAATAGCCAAAATTTAAAGGATTTTTGATGTTCGAAGGAATGGATTTTTCGAAAATGGGGCAGATGCTCGATCAGATGCAGGCTAAGGCCAAGCAGATCGAGGAGGAAAATGCGCGCAAGGAATTTACCGTAAAATCAGGCGCGGGTATGGTTGCCATCAGGCTAAACGGCGCGGGCGAGGTGCTCGATCTAAGCATCGACGATAGCCTTTTTAACGACAAGGAAAGCTTGCAGATCCTGCTAATTTCGGCGATAGGCGACGCGATAAAACTCGTCGAAAATGAAAAGAAAGGTGCCGCAGCGTCCATGCTAGGAGGGCTCGGCAGCCTAGGCGATCTACTCGGCGATAAGGGCTGAGGCGGTAAATTTGAACAGACCAGTCGGATGAAATTTTAAAATTTTATAGTTTCAGAATTTGCGAAGCAGCCGATCGGAGGGTTTAAAATTTACAAGCAGCGATCGCGATGTGCTTCGATCGTTTGCCTCTGCGCGAACACAAAAGAGATAAAATTTAAACGATACGCAAGACGCAACCAAATGTCATAAAACAGATAGTAAAAAGTACGAGCGCGGCAAACGAAACGAGCGTAAAAGCTGATAAACACAGGAAAGTAAGAGTAGCCGAACGAGCCACGCGTAAAAAGCGGCTCCAAAGCCCAACCATGCGATAGGAATTTGATGGATATTTTAGAAAAATTTAAAGACTACTTGGAGCGCAACGAGCTGAAGGCGCCGAGCTTTCATCCGTACTTTGAGGAGGCGCTCAATTACATGCTGCAAGCGGGCGGCAAGCACTTTCGCGCGCAGCTGTTGCTAGGCGTCGTCTCGGCGGTGGATGAGCGGCGCTTTGAGGGTGCGCTGGCGATGGCGATGGCGCTTGAGATGATCCACACCTACTCGCTTATCCACGACGATCTGCCCGCGATGGACGATGCGGATCTGCGCCGCGGGCGACCGAGCCTGCATAAAAAATACGACGAGGTCACGGCGATTTTGGTCGGCGACGCGTTAAATACCGACGCGTTTTTGATCGCCGCAAGCGCAAGCCTAAGCGATGAGATCAAGATAAAATGCATTAAAACTCTAGCGCGAAACGCAGGCAGCAGCGGCATGGTGCTGGGTCAGGCGATCGATTGCCGTTTTGAAAACAGCCCGCTAAAGCAAAACGAGCTTGAGTTTTTGCATCTGCATAAAACTGGCGCGCTCATCGCTGCGGCGTTTGAGCTAGGCGCCATAATCGGCGGGCTAAATGACGAGCTCGCGCATGAGCTTTATAAGATCGGCCTGAAACTAGGGCTTATATTTCAGATCGAGGATGACATCATCGACGCCACGAGCGACGAAGCAAGCGCGGGCAAGCCGGTAGGAGCGGACGGCGCGAAAAATTCCTTCGTAAATTTACTCGGACTTGCAGGTGCTAGAAGCTACAAGCAGCGCCTAATAGACGAGGTAAGCGGCGCAATGAGCGGCTATGATGCGAGCCTACGCGATTTGGTTTTAAATTTGATAGAAAAATACCTGAAAGGATGAAAAATGTCGAGCGAGCAGCTAAGTAAAATTTCAAACACGATCAAATTTCTAAGCGCGGATATGATCCAAAGCGCCAACTCGGGCCATCCCGGCACGCCGATGGGGCTAAGCGACGTGATGAGCGTCTTTATGAGCAAGGTCCGCCACAATCCCAAAAATCCCGCGTGGCTAAACCGCGACCGCGTCGTATTCTCGGGCGGGCACGCAAGCGCGCTCGTGTATAGCTACCTCTATCTTAGCGGATACGATTTGAGCATGGACGATCTGAAAAGCTTCAGGCGCCTACACTCCAAAACCCCGGGCCACCCGGAGATCACTACTCCGGGCGTTGAGATCGCTACCGGACCGCTCGGTCAGGGCGTCGCAAACGCAGTCGGATTTGCGATGGCCGCAAAATACGCCGCGCATCTGCTCAACGAGGAAGGAAGCGAGATCATCGATCACCGCGTCTATTGCTTCTGCGGCGACGGCGATCTGCAGGAGGGCATCAGCTACGAAGCGTGCGCGCTTGCGGGCAGACACAACCTCGATAATCTCACCATAATCTATGATTCTAACGGCATCACGATCGACGGCAGCACCGATATCGCGTGGTTTGAGGACGTGAAAGTGCGATTTGAAGCGCAGGGCTTTGAGGTCGCGCGCATCGACGGACATAATTTCGATCAGATAGAATTTGTCCTTGACGAGGTAAAAAATAAAACCAAACCCTACCTCATCATCGCAAACACCACGATCGGCAAGGGTGCGCTCGAGCTTGAGGGCACGGCCAAGACGCACGGCGCGCCGCTTGGAGAGGAACTGCTTGCGCGCGCCAAGCAAAGTCTAGGCTTTGATCCCGCCCAAAGCTTTGTCGTAAGCGAGGACGTGCTTTTTGCGACGCGCGCCGCGGTTGAGAGGGGTGATTTGGAAGAGCGGCTTTGGAAGGAGAAGCTCGCGAAACTAAGCGATGAAAAAAGAGCGCTTTTAAACGAGCTTTTAAATCCCGATTTTAGCAAGATAGAATTCCCTGATTTTAGCGGGCTTAAGGTCGCCACGCGCGATAGCAACGGTAAAATTTTAAACGCTATCGCAAACGCGGTGCCGGGCTTTTTGGGCGGAAGCGCCGATTTGGCGGCATCGAACAAGACCGAGCTAAAAGGCGGCGGCGACTTTCCGTGCGGCAAAAATCTACACTTCGGCATCCGCGAGCACGCGATGGCGGCGATCGGCAACGCCTTTGCGAGGTACGGGCTTTTCATCCCGTTTAGCGCGACGTTTTTTATCTTCAGCGACTATCTCAAAACGGGTGCGCGACTCGCGGCACTGATGGGCTTGCGCCACTATTTCGTCTTCACGCACGACAGTATCGGCGTGGGCGAGGACGGGCCGACGCACGAGCCTATCGAGCAGCTTAGCACCTTCCGCGCGATGCCAGACTTCTACACCTTCCGCCCCGCGGACGGCAACGAAAACGTAAAATGCTGGCGCACGGCGCTTACTCTAAATGCCCCCGCAGCGTTCGTCTGCTCGCGTCAGGGACTTGAGCCGCTACCTAAGGCGGTTTTGGGCGACGTGCAAAACGGCGCGTATCTGCTAAGGCAGAGCAAAGAGGCACGTATCACGCTCATCGCAAGCGGCAGCGAGGTTTCGCTCTGCCTAAAAGCGGCAGCGATCCTGCAAGAGCAAGGCATCGGCGCAAACGTCGTAAGCGCGCCGTGCTTCGAGCTTTTGTGCGAGCAGGACGCAGATTATTTGGCGCAAATCCTGCAGCCACAAACTAAAATTTTAGCCGTCGAAGCCGCAAGCGCGCTTGAGTGGTATAAATTTGCAGACGCGGTACACGGCATGCAAAGCTTCGGCGAGAGCGGCAACGCGAGCGAGCTATTTAAGCTTTTCGGCTTCACCGACGTCGCGATCGCAAAAGAAGCAAGGGAGCTTTTAGAGCAGTAGCGGAAAGGGTAAAATTTGAGCGAAAAAATCAAAATTTCGTATTTAGACGGATTTAAAATTTACGGATTAAAAGCCCGCACGAAAAATGCGGACGAGTTAGGCGAAAGCGGCAAAATTCCCGCGCTGTGGGCAAAATTTATGAAAGAGTGCTATGACGGGCAGAGCGAGATTTACGGCATCTATTACGATTACGAAGACGGCGCCGACGGGCTTTACGATATCTTTATCGGCGCTAAAGCGCCCCGCGGCGACGAAGCCTTGGAGATCAGAAGCGGCAAATACGCCGTTTTTAGTTTCCCAAATGAGCCGCAAAATGTAGCAAAATTTTGGAGCAAGATTTGGAGCTTTTTTGAGGCCGGCGAACTAAAAAGAGCGTTTGGAACGGATTTTGAGTTTTACGGCGGAGACGAGATCAAAATTTTTATCTCGGTTTTGTAGGGCGGCGCATGAAATTTATAAACGGCGAGTGATTTTTCTCCGCCGCGACGATATGCTTTTGCGTAAAATTTCATCCATAAAGCGGTAAAATTCCGTGCCCAAAACTATGCGCGAAAGCAAATTTTATGCCCAAAGCGCGCCGTACCTTAAGCCGTGGATTTAAAACGAAATCTAAATTTGCGCCGTTAAATTTCAACCCCCGATCGCAAAATCAGGCGAAATTTCAGGCGGAATTTTATTTTTAAATCTGTTATTAAGCCATTTTTGGCTTAAATTACATTTTCATTCGGGTAGATGTCCGAGCGGTCGAAGGAGCGCGCCTCGAAAGCGCGTAAGGCGTCAGCCTTCTAGGGTTCGAATCCCTATCTACCCGCCATTCATTCAAATTTCACCCAATACTTTGGAGTTAAGATGAGCAATAAACTCCTTTCGATGAGCCTGCAGGAGCTGTGGCGACTCTTTCCAATACGTCTCGTGCCGCACGATCCGCGCTGGAGCGTTTGGTTTAGGCAGGAGCGCGAAATTCTGCGCGGTCTGCTGCGAGATCATGGCGAGACCAAGATCCACCATATCGGCAGCACCGCGGTAAGCGGTATTTGGGCGAAGCCTATCATAGATATTTTGATCGAGTGCTCGGATATCGCCGCCGCCAAACAGCGCCTGATAGACGCGGGCTATCTGCTAATGAGTGAAAAGGGGAGCCGCTGCAGCCTAAATAAGGGCTACACCGAAGCGGGATTTGCCGAGCGCGTTTTTCACGTGCATCTGCGAAATTTCGGCGATGCGGATGAGATATTTTTTAGAGATTTTTTGCGGGCGAATGCGGATATCGCCAAGCGGTACGAGGCGCTTAAATTAGAGCTTTGCAAGCGCTACGAGTTTGACCGAGACGCCTACACTGCGGTAAAAAGCGAATTTGTGCTTAAATTTACGCTTATTGCTAAAGAAAACTCGAAATAGCCGCACAAATTTATCCTCTGCGTAGAAGCTCGCTCGCCAAGAGCGATAAAAAATGACTAAATTTTATAAACAAAACAGAGGGCTTGCGCCCTGCCCCGTGAGCTTATTTTTATAAAATTTTACAAATTCCGCCAGCAGTAAAGTCGCTCTCATAAAACGCGCCGTATCATTGCATCACACCAAGGGCTAAGGCTCATTTCCGCGCTTCGGTGTAAATTTAAATTTAAAAGCCTAAGCGTCGTAAATTTTAAACATCTCGCTAAAACATTGGCTCACAAACTCACTAAATTTAAAGCGGCGAAAATTTTAAATTCCTCGCCGCTAGCTAGCCGCACAAATCCGTCTGGCGCTTAAATTTAATGATCGCTCTTTAGCCCCGCGCCGCAAAGCGGGATGATGCTATCTCCTTGCAGATCACGGCTTTCTTTGTAGCGCAGATATGCCGCGTAGGTAGCCGCAGTCGTATGCTCGACGTAAAATCCGCCACGCGCAAGAGCCGCTCTAGCAGGCAGTATGTCGCCCTCGCTCGCCAAGATCACCTCGCGCTCGCCCGCGTAGCTAGAGCCAAGAATTTCGCCCGCACGCATCGGTCTTGCGATCGCGATGCCCTCCGCTAGCGTCGGCTGCGGCTCTATCGCTCGCGCCGCACCTTTGGCATCAAAAAGCGGGGCACAACGCTCGCCCTGAACGATGAAAATTTTTGGCAACGCCTCGATAAGACCGCCCTCATATAGCTCGCCCAGCGCCGCTTGAGCGCCCAGCAGTAGCGTGCCGTTGCCCACGGGGATAAAGATATTGCGCGGCACCCTGCCCAGCTGCTCGTAGATCTCATAAACGTAGCTCTTCGTGCCCTCGTAAAAGATCGGATTATAAACGTGGTTGGCGTAATAGATCTGCTCCTGCGCGGCCTTTTTGCGGCACGCATCCGCCGTTTCGTCGCGGCTGCCGTCAAATACCGTGACGTGCGCGCCGTGGCTTTTGATCATATCGATCTTTTTAGGCGACGTGCCCTTCGGGACGTAAATTTCGCACTCGATGCCCGCGCGAGCGCAGTACGCCGCCACGGCATTGCCCGCGTTGCCGCTGGAATCTTGCAGCACCTTTTTCACGCCGATATTTTTAGCATGCAACACCAAAACCGCCGCGCCGCGATCTTTGAATGAAAGCGTAGGCATCGCGTAATCGAGCTTGAGATAGAGGTCTTCGCCGAATTTTACGCTCGCCGTAAGCCCCTCGCCCATCGAAATTTCTCTAAATTTAGCCGTGTCGATGCCCATAAATCTTCGGTATCTAAAGATGCTAAACTCGCTTTGATCTACGAGCGCGGGGTTAAATTTAGGCGCGTCGGAGTTTAGCTTATACAGCCCGCCGCAGTCGCATTTATAACTCAAAGTATCGATGGGCGCGTGCTTACCGCAGCCCGTGCAGATGAAATCGCTCATTTTCACTCCTATTTTTTCTCTTTGATTTTTGCGAGGGCCTCGATCTCTACAAGGCAGCCGAAGTGTAGAGCCGTAGTCGGCACCACGACGCGGGCGGGCTTGTGCGCGCCGAAAAACAGCGCGTACTGCTCGTCGATCACGTCCCAATTCGCGACGTCAGGCGTATAGACGCGGCACATCCGCACGTCGCCTTTATCCGCACCCGCGGCGGCCAGCACTGCCGCGACGTTGCTTAGAGCCTGCGCGGTCTGCGCAGCAAGACTCTCCGCGATGGCCCCCGTACGCGGATCCACGCTTAGCTGCCCCGAGACGTAGAGCGTGCCGTCGTCGTCTAAGATGCCCGGCGCATAATGCGCCTTTTTCGGCGCGAAACCGCTTGGATAAATTTCTTTCATTTAAGCTCCTTTGCATATAAAATTTTATATAATTTTACTCTAAATTTATTAAAGATATAAGATCGGAA